>Ga0308309_10000539_pt1 | contig 24177 bp, 19 predicted proteins | sample HubBroMetageWFT5_FD_192491 | JGI IMG/M metagenome (GOLD analysis project Ga0308309, IMG submission 192491) | Warmed and freeze-thawed soil microbial communities from the Hubbard Brook experimental Forest, New Hampshire - Hubbard Brook CCASE Soil... | ecosystem: Environmental > Terrestrial >...
GAGCGCGTCGTAGAGCGCGTTGTCGATGGTCGCCGGCGTGATGCCGTAGCGCGCCGCAAGCTGGCGATTGACCTCGACGTTAATCGTCAGCCCCTCATTGTTGAGGTCGCTGGCGACGTCCCTGATCGACGGTATCTGCTTCATCTTGTCGACGATTTGCGGGACGTATTTATCGAAGTCCTGCTTGTTGGGCCCGCGCAGCACGAACTGGTACTGGCTGGGCGAGACCGTCGTATCGAGCGTCAGGTCCTGCTCGGGCTGCAGGTAGAGCTTGATGCCGGGAATGTCCGCCACTTCGTCCTGGATGCGCCGCGCGATCTGCGCGGCGCTGCGCGAGCGGTCGTCGACCGGCTTGAGGTTGATCAGGAAGCGGCCGTTGTTCAGCGTCTTGTTCGTTCCGTCGATGCCGACATACGAGGTCAGGCTGACCACGTCGGGGTCCTTGCGGATGGCGTCGGCCAGCGCCATCTGCCGCGCCGCCATCGCCTGGTACGAGATCGAGTTGTCGGCGACGCTGATGCCCTGGATGACGCCGACATCCTGGACGGGAAACAGCCCCTTCGGAATGACGACGTAGAGGACGCCGGTCAGGGCCAGGGTGAAGATCGCGACCAGCAGGGTCAGCCCCTGGTGGCGCAGCACCCAGCGCAGGCCGCGCTCGTAGGCGCCGAGCGTCGCGTTGAACAGCCTTTCGCTGATCCGCTCGAAGCGGCTGGGATGGCGCTCCGACTGGCGCCGCAGCATGCGCGCGCACAGCATCGGCACGAGGGTCAGGGAGACGATGCCGGACAGCACGATGGTGATCGCCAGCGTGACGGCGAATTCGCTGAACAGGCGCCCGATCACGCCGCCCATGAACAGCAGGGGAATCAGCACCGCGATCAGCGACACGGTGAGCGACAGGATGGTGAAGCCGATCTGCCCGGCCCCGGTCAGCGCCGCCTCGAGCGGCGGCATGCCCTCCTCGAGGTAGCGCACGATATTCTCGATCATGACGATCGAATCGTCGACCACGAAGCCGGTGGCGATGATCAGCGCCATCAGCGACAGGTTGTCGATCGAGTAGCCGAGCTTGTACATCACCGCCAGCGTGCCGATCAGCGACACCGGCACGGAAATGCTCGGGATGATCGTTGCCGGCAGGTTGCGCAGGAAAACAAAGATCACCAGCACGACCAGCACGATGGCGAGCACCAGCTCGAAGAAGGCGTCGTTGACCGAGGAGCGGATCACCCCGGTGCTGTCGGCCACGATCTCGACATGCATCGATGACGGCAGGCTCGCCAGCAGCTGCGGCAGCTGCTGCTTGATCTGGTTGACGGTCTTGATGACGTTGGCGCCCGGCTGGCGCTGCACGTTGAGCACGATGGCCGCCGTGTCGTTGAACCAGGCGCCCTGCTGGATGTTCTGGGCGGCCTGGGTCACCGTGGCCACGTCGCGCAGCAGGACCGGCGAGCCGTTCTGGTAGGAAACCACCGTGTCGAGATAGTCCTTGGGATCCGAAATCTGGTCGTTGTCGTTGATCGTGTAGTCGAGCTCGGGACCGTCGAAGTTGCCCTTGGGCTGGCTCAGCGTGATGTTGCTGAGCAGCGTGCGCAGGTCGTCGATGTTGAGCCCGTAGGCCGCGAGCTTCTGCGGGTCGGCCTCCACCCTGATCGCCGGCACGTTGCCGCCGGACGGGCTGACCAGGCCGACGCCCGGCACCTCGGCGATCTTCGACGCGAGCCGGTTGTTGGCGATGTCCTGCAGCTGGGTGAGCGACATCGCCTTGGACGTCACCGCCAGGGTGAGGATCGGCTGGTCGGCCGGGTTGACCTTGGCGTAGGTCGGCGGCGCCGGCAGGCCGGCCGGCAGCAGGCTGTTGGCGGCGTTGATCGCCTCCTGCACGTTCTGCTCGGCGACATCGAGGTTCACCGACAGGTCGAACTGCAGGGTGATGATCGAGGCCGTCGAGGAACTCGACGAGATCATCTGCTGCAGCCCGGGAATCTGGCCGAGCTGCACTTCGAGCGGTGCGGTCACCGTGGTCGACATCACCTGCGGGCTGGCGCCCGGATAGAAGGTCTGGATCTGGATCGTCGGGTAGTCGACGTCGGGCAGCGACGAAACCGGCAGGAAGCTCACCGAGACGAGGCCCATGAGGACGAGGGCGATCATCAGCAGGGACGTCGCCACCGGCCGCACGATGAACAGTCGGGAAATGTTCATCGTCCGCTCCGCGGTCTAGCGATCTTTCGACGGTGGCGACGGTGCGGTGCTGCCGTCCGTCTTGTTCTTTGCCGATGGCGGCGATGCCGGTGTCTGGGAGACCTGCGGCGGCGCTGCCGTTGCCGGGGCCGGTGCCGTTGTCGGGGCCGTCGTCGGGGCCGGCGCCGGCGCAACCTTGATCTTCGCGCCGTCGCTCAACCGGTCCGTGCCGTCGATGACGACGGTGTCGCCGGCCGCGAGGCCGCTGGCGATGACGGTGTTCTTGCCGTCGCTCGGCCCCAGCGTGACCTTGTGCACCGACGCCGTATTGTCCTTGTTCACGAGGTAGACGTAGTCGCCCGGCGCGCCGCTCAGCACGGCCGCCGTCGGCACGAGCACGGCCTGATGCAGCGTATCGACGAGCAGCTTGACGTTGACGAATTCGTTGGGGAACAGGGCTTCGTCGTCGTTGTCAAAGCTTGCGCGCAGCGTGACGGTGCCGGTGCTCGCGGCCATCTGGTTGTTGATGGCATAAAGCGTGCCGGTTGCCAGCTTCTTGCTGCCGTCGCTGCTGTAGGCCGTCACCGGCAGCTTCACGCCGGGGGTCCGGAACCGTTCGACGACTTGTCGCAGATCGTTCTGGGCCACCGTGAAGACGACCGTTGTCGGCTTGATCGTCGTGACGACGGCCACGCCGGTGCTCGACGCGCCGCTGATGTAGTTGCCCGGATCGACCAGGCGCAGGCCGACGCGGCCGGCGACCGGCGAGGTGATGCGGGAATAGGAGAGGTTGAGCTTGGCGGTGTCGACCGCCGCCTGGTCGAGCTTCACCGTGCCCTCGTCCTGGATGACGAGATAGGCCTGGTCTTCGGCCTGCTGGCGCGCGATCGAATCCAGCTTGACGAGCTTCTGGAAGCGATCGAGGTCCATCTGCGCCTCGTGCAGGAGGCCCTGGTCGCGCTGCAGCGTGCCGACGGCCTGATCGAGGGCCGCCTGGTACGGCCGGGGATCGATCTGTGCCAGGACCTGGCCCTTCTCGACCTCCTGCCCTTCCTGAAAGGGCACCTCGGTCAGATAGCCGCTGACCGCCTGGTTGGGCATGACGGTGACCGTGGCGGTGGGCGTGACGGTCCCCAGCTCGTTCAGGATCACCGGCATGTCGCCCAGCGTCGCCTGTGCAACCGTGACAATCTGTGGCGCGGCCGCTTTCGTCTGCGGCTTCGCTGCAAATTTCTGCCAGACGACGACGGCAGCCAGGATCAGCACCGCCGACACGACGATCCATCGCACGCGATGGAAGCGCGGACGCTTGGCCGTTTGGGTGTTCACAACTTCGTTCATGCCGTTGGCATCCGTGAAGGCCGCGAGAGCCGGTGGATGGCGACGGCGGTCTTGCAGAAGATTTGGTATCGAAGGCAGATGCCTTCAATACGATGCGTCTTTCGAGGACGTGCCCCGGCCTCGATTGTTCAGAGAAAGGTAATCTTGCGCCGCACAGTTTGTGAAACGACGCGAACCATGCCGCTGCCTCCCGGCGCGCCGGGATGGCGAGGGCGACGACCCGCAGTCGCCCTGAAGTAACGCCGTTTCATGCTCGCCGGCGTGCCTCGCACCGTTCAACAATCGGTGAGCGACCGGCTATGGTCGGGCACTCGCAATTCGCTATCACCTGCAACAGCAACGAGGGTGCGGTCGGACCAGGGGTCGGATCAGGAGAAGCGCCACCGGTTCGCCGCTTTTCGGTTTCATTCACGCTGCCTCCCCTCGAGGCAATCGTCCGCGTATCGGCTTCCCCGCCGGCTTGAAGGACCGGTCAGTCGCTGAACGCGGCCCCGACGGACGGCGCCAGCAGGCGGGCCAGCCCGGACGTATCCTTGGCGGTCTCCAGATTGAGCACGAAGTCCACGATATCCGCCTGTCGCTGGGAGGCGACGATGCCATCGGTCAAGGTGCGGTATTTCGCGACGATCTGGTCGTTGGTGAGAGGCGCTCCGATCGTTCGCGCCATCTCGACGCGGTGCTGGAGCTTTGTGCCGTCCTTGAGATGGACGGTGACCCGGGTATTGCGCGCCGCGCTGCCGGCCTTGTCGAATTCGGGGTCGTGGTGAGCCGTGATCTTCGGGATCAACGCCCACACATCGTCGCGATTGATGCGCTGCGGGGCGAATTGCTGCACCATCGCCGCGCCGTCGAGGATCGCCGCCGCGACCGCGTAGGCCACGTTCATCTGGGCGGCGATCGGCGTCAGCGGCCTTTCGAGCGTCCACCAGCCGTGATGATAGGCGGCGTGCGACAGGTCGATATCGATGCGCTCGATCTCGTGGCTCTTGAGTGGTCGTTTCGCCATGATGTCGAAGATCGCATCGAGTGGCGCATGCAGGGCGCCCATCGCGGCATAGGGCTTCATGGCGATCCGCATCGTCTCCCATCGCTCGCCCAGTCTCTCGGTGATCTTGCCCGCGTCAGGCGAATGGCCCTCGCCGAACACCGACAGGAAGCCGCCATACTCGCGCTCGAACACGCGCTTGATCCCGGTATAGCCGCCGGCCGCCAGCAGGGCCGAATAGAGGCCGTTGCGGGCGGCGAAGCCGTGATGCATGCGCTTGCACATCGCCTCGAATTGCGCCGCCATCAATCCGGCGGACTGGGTCGCCGCCAGCCCCAGGGCATCCTCGAACCGCGCCGCGTCGAGATCGAGCAGGATGCCTGCCGCCACGGCGCTGGCGTGGGTGCCGAACACCGATCCGGAATGCCAGCCGCGCGACAGCATCTGCGCACCATGCAGGGCCATGCCGACGCGCGGGCCGACCTCGAAACCGGCGACGGCGCCCAGCAGGAACTTGTCGCCTGTCACGTGACCGAGCTCTTCCGCGCAGGCCAGCAGCGAGGGAATGACCACCGACGCGCTGTGCAGGGGGCCCAGCGGATGGAAGTCGTCGAGCTCGAAGCCCTGGATGAAGGTGCCGTTGAGCAGGCAAGCCACCGGTCCGCTGGCGCTACGACCCCAGCCGATGATCGTCTTGTCGCCGGCCCCTTCGAAGCGCGTGATGGTCTCGACCGCCGTGCTGGACCACGGCAGGCGCGCGCCGACGAGCGCGCAGGCAATACCGTCCAATATGAGATGCTTGGCGCGGGCTTGCACGTCGTCGGGAACCGAGTCCAGGCGAAGCTGCTGCAGCCATTCGGTCAGGCGTCCGGTCGGCCCCTCGGGATCGGTCGGCGCCTGCGGGGTGCCGGTGAAACGTGCGTCCATTGCCATGCTCGTGGTCCTTGTTCGGGGTGCAGCGTAAGGCCGCACCGTAGAAATGCCAGGGAACTTCCTGCAAGGTGAACCGGCGAGCACAGTGGCGCCGGTACCCCCGCTGGCCAGCGACGTCGACCCGCCAAGTGGACCTGTGGCCGAGACCGGCTTGAGCCCCTGTCGAAATACGCATTTGAGCCGATAGAATGCTTCGTCGTGGGTGCAGCGCACGATGGTGTCCGAAATGGCAGTGGGCCGTGCGCCAGGCGGTCCTATCTAGCGGACGATTCTCATCCCGGTCGTGGCCATGGATACCGCCTTCTTCAGACTGCCGAGCGTAACCGGCTTCTTGACCAACGGCCGATCGCGCAACTCGGACGGCAAGGTCGTGGTGCTGTATCCTGTGCTGAAAACAAACGGAATGCCGCGCTCGGCCAGCCGAAAGGCCAAGGGGTAGACGACTTCCCCGGCGAGATTGATGTCGAGAACGGCGAGATCGATATCGAGGGAACCGGCAAGGTAAAGCGCTTTGAGCAGGCGGGGGACGCTGGCCACCACCTCGCAGCCGATCTCCTCCAACAGGTTTTCAATGTCCAGCGCGACGATCGCTTCGTCCTCGACGACGAGGACCTTCAAGAGGCCGGCGTTAGACATGCGCCGCGAATTCCGAAGGAAGGTTGGCCGACAGCCGGAATGCGCCGACGGTGTCGGGATGCAACGGAAACGAGTCGACAATCGGCATCGGGGAGTCCGCTCCTTCCCACTGGTGATCCCGGCCCACCGATGATCCCGGCAGCTCACGCCGTAACGCCGAAGGATGCCAGAGGTTGCGTGTAGCGCGCATGAAGGAGATCGCCTGAAGAGGAAAGGCCGCATCGGCTCGTCGTTCGACGACTTCCTGAAGGACGAGGGAGTCTACGAAGAGGTCACGGCCAAGGCCATCAAGCGGATCATCGCGCGCCAGCTCGGCGTCGTCATGCGCGAGAACCACCTCACCAAGTCGATGCTGGCCCGACGCATGCGGACCAGCCGCGCCCAGCTCGACCGCCTGCTCGATCCGGACAACGAATCGGTGACCTTGGGCACCCTCGCGCGCGCGACCCACGCGGTTGGCCGGAACCTGCGCATGGAGCTTGTCTGAAGAATAGAGCGCTACCCCGGGCTAGCCGGAGCTCATGTTCCTCTTCCCTCTGCATCATGTTCCTCTCCCCTCAGCGCCTTCACAGGCGCGGCTTGGGGGAGAGGCTAGGTGAGGGGGCGACGCGGCGCCGTTATTTCGCCGCAGCCGGGAAGACCGGCAGCTTGTCGAGGTCGCGCGCGTCATGCTGGATGATGACGGTCGCCTTGGCGCCCGCCACGATCTTCTTGACGCGGTCGAGCGACGCCAGCGACTGGGCGCGATCGGTGTTGAACACGGGCACGCCGTTGGTCTCGTAGTTTTCGCGGAAGTGCGCGAGATCGCCGCTGATCAGCACGGCGCCCATCTGCGGCAGCTTGACCAGCAGGCTGTGATGGCCGGGCGTGTGCCCGGGCGTATACAGCATGACCGCGCTGCCGTCGCCGAACACATCCTTGTCGAGCGGCACCGCTTCGACCTTGCCCTCGCCCTTGATCCAGTTGGCGAACGGCGCAGGATTGGCGCCCTCCGTTGGCTTGGCGCTGGTCAGCACGTCCCAGTCCCCCTTGCCGATCAGCAGCGTCGATTTGGGAAACGAGCCCGCCTGGCCGACATGGTCGCCGTGGTAGTGGCTGATGCCGAGGTACTTGATCTGCTCGGGCTTGAGATTGATCTGCGCCAGCTGATCGACCAGGCTCACCTTGGGGGCGACGTTGGGGGTGGTCATGGCATGACCTGCATCCCACAGCAGGTAGTCGTCGCCGTGCTTGATGAGATAGCAGCTGTAGATGAGCTGGATCTTCAGATCGCCATAGGCATAGGTGTCCGAGAAACGCTGGTTGACGGCGGTTGGCGCTTGCGGCGTGCCGCAATCCAGGCGCGCCAGCGACATGTCAGGCGCTTCCGCCAGGGCCGGCTGGGCGACGAGCGCGGCGGCCCAAAGGCCGGCCAGGAGCAATGTCCGCTGCATGTCTCTCCCCCTTTGTTCAATGCTTTCCCGTCGTCGAGACGACGGAACCCTCTGCGGATGTTGCCGGGTGCGCCGGGCCGGGTCAACGCGATCGGCGCCGTCGACAGCCGTCAACGGACTTCGGACCCGCCTATGCGTGGCCCATGAACTGCGGGTGCTCCCACGAGAGGAAGCATTTGTCGGAACACGTCCAGATGAGCCCTTGGTGGGCTTCGCCGTTGAAGTTGTAGTGCCCGAGGTGGAGGACGCCCGCGGCGAGGCGCGCATCTGCTCCGCAGTCCGGGCACTTCGCAGACTCAGCCAGTTTCTCTGCGGCGATGTAAGCCGCCGGACTTGACGTGTGGAGCATGAAAACCTCCGATGGGTGAAAAAGGATGGGAGATGTCCGTTACGCGACTCGGGTGTGGCGATGGCTGGAGCACCGTTGAGCGTTGCCGATGCCATCCACATATTGAGTCCCGTGCCGAAGCACAATTCACCAGGCGGATGTCCCGATAACACTTAGGTTTGATCGATTGTGAAACCTACCGGGGGCGCGGCAACCCGGCGCAGGGCTTGCAGGTTGACCTTCACCCGGCCCCTGGGGCACATGCCATCGATTCGAGGTAGCGGATGCAATCCCTTCGTGTTCTTGCAGCGACGGTCGTTTTGACGACAAACGGTGTTCTCGGCGCCGGCGCCGATGCCGGCGCGCTGAGCGGCGCCAGCATCACGGGCGCCTGGATGCGCACCGATGGTAGCTTGCGCATTGCCGTCGAGCCGTGCGGCGAGCGATTTTGCGCGGTCAACACCTGGACCAAGGACCCGAGCAACGGCGAGGCGGTCGGCGACAGGCTGGTCATGACCTTGCAGCCGCGCGACCCCGTCCGGCTGGCCGGCGAGGCCTTCGACGAAAAGCGCGGGCTGAAATACTCGATGCTGATTTCGGTCGGCCAGGATGCGATGACCACGCAGGGCTGTGTCCTTTCCGGCATCGTCTGCAAGACGATGAACTGGACCCGGTCACGCTGACGGCCGGCGGCCGTGGGGGAGGGGCGTGTGGCGGAAACGTCACGCCCTCGCCGGCATTCGCCACATTCCCTGAACACGCATCCCCTGAACACGCATCCCCTGGACACGCATCGCGCTGCGGGAACGAATGGCACGCCGGTTGCGTAGTACCTGTGTGGGTGCCTCCCTGAGGAGCGTTTGGTGACTGACGTAGCGGCGGCCGTGCGGGATATCCTCGCCTTTCACCTCGGAACCGACGAAGCGCGGATCGCCGGCGATGCCCGGCTGGCCGAGGACCTGGGCGCCGACAGCCTCGACGCCGTCGAGATCTTCATGTCGTGCGAGGAGAGGTTCGACATCGAGATTCCCAACCGTGTCGCGGCGCGCCTCACGACCGTGGGCGACGCCGTCCGCTTCATCGAATCCGAGCTCGCCGCAACCGCCGACCCGGCCCCGCCACGCCCTCCCGCCCGCGTCCCGGTCGCTTCGCGCTAGCGCGCGGGCAGCCAGGGACCCGGGCCCTCCGACCGGCCCTTCGTTTCAGGCGGACCATCCCTATCCGACGTCCTTCGCCGACGCCTCCAGCACGCTGGCGACGGCCGCCACGTACCGCTTCATCATGTCGGGCACGCCGCTGTCCGGCCCGGTCCAGTTGATCGTGAAGCAGAACGTGACGTGCCTCGCGCCCACGACCATGTCGCCCGGCAGGGACAGGCAGTGGAAGTCCTGCCAGTCGATGCTGCCGCCCTTGCCGTACGCCACGATGTAGGTTGGCACGACCTGGTGCAGGGCCGTGGCCATCGCCTGGATGCGTGCGAATTCATCGGTCATGGCGCGGGTCTTGAAGTAGGCGCTGCGCAGCGACTGACGGTACCAGCTCACCATGTCGTCGGCCGTGCTCGCCATCGTCATGACGTCGTTCAGCGCCGGGCGCGGGCGGGGTGGGTGCTCGACGAGATCCTTCACCTTGGGCCAGCCGGCATCCTGGCCGGCGTCGAGGCCGGCGAGATAGCAGAACATCTTGCGCATCGAATCGGCGATTTTCGTGTTCCTGAGGCCGGCTTCGGCGATCAGCGCGCGCACGCGGTCGGCGCCGACCGCCGCCATCGCGATGTCGGTCGCGGTATTGTCGCTGTGGGTGATCATGGCTTCGAGCACGCTCGTCGCCGTGGTCGTGCCGTTGAGATTGAGGAAGACCGGGCTGTTCAGCGTCCGCGCCGTGTCGTTGACCGCGAGCTGCTCGGCCAGGGTGCGCTTGCCTTCCTCGACGTCGCGCAGGTAGCGCGCCAGGATGAAGGTTTTCAGTGCGCTGCCGACGAACCGGCGCGCGCCGGGCTCATATTCGGCCTTCCACGGGTCCTTCATCTCGGCGATGACCAGGCAGCTCGCCGCCGGAAGCTTGGCGAAGCCGGCGATCGCGTCCGTGACGGCCCGGCTGGGCTGGCGCGCCTCGGCGCGCAAGGCGATCGCGGGGTTGGCGAGCGTCGAGACCGCCAGCGCCGCCAGCGTCCGGCGATGAAGCTGCACCATGGCAAGGTCCTCCCCCAGCTGTGCGGCCGCCACGATAGGCTAGGCGGCGGCGGCCGTGGTTGTCAAAAGTGCATGCCTCACCACCCGGCCAGCCCCCAAAACTCCGTCATGACGGAATTTATGATCGATGTGGGGCAACGCGGTCCGCGAGCCTCTGGCCATTCACCTCGCCAGGTTGCAGACTTGCCGCGCGTATCTGCCGACCGGAGGGGCGATGGCGGTCATTCATGCGGGCATGCCGAAACGCGCCGGGATTTTCCCGGTCACGGCCACGCTCGGCGCCCTCGGTGTCGTCTATGGCGACATCGGCACCAGCCCGCTCTATGCGCTCAAGGAGGCGGCCAAGGCTGCCGCCCACGGCGCCCCGGTGACGCCGGACGCGATCCTGGGGATCGTCTCGCTCATCCTGTGGGCGCTGATCCTGATCATTTCGATAAAATACGCGCTGCTCATCTTGCGCGCCGACAACCACGGCGAAGGCGGCATCGTCGCCCTGCTGGCGTTGCTGTCCGCCCGCAACGCCGCGCCCGGAACCTGGCGCGCCGGGCTTCTGGTCGTCGGCCTGGTGGGCGCCGCGCTGCTCTACGGCGACGGCGCCATCACGCCGGCGATTTCCGTTCTGAGCGCCCTCGAAGGCCTGGAGGTCGACGCGCCGTCCCTGGCGCCCGCCGTGGTGCCGCTCACCGTCGTCATCCTGATCGGACTGTTCGCCGTCCAGAAGAAGGGCGCGGCCTTCATCGGCGGGATCTTCGGACCGATCATGCTCGGCTGGTTTTTAGCAATCGCCGCGCTCGGCATCGGCGGCATCGCGGGTGCGCCGGCCGTGCTCGAGGCCTTGAGTCCCACCTACGCCATCGACTTCCTGCTCCACCGCGATTTCCACGTCAGTTTCGCCATCCTGGGCGCTGCCTTTCTGGCCGTGACGGGAGGCGAAGCGATGTATGCCGACATGGGCCACTTCGGCCGCATGCCGATCCGCCTGGCGTGGTTCGCGGTTGCCTTGCCCGCCCTCGTGCTCAACTACTTCGGGCAGGCCGCGCTGCTCGTCACCGATCCCACGGCCGTTGACCATCCTTTCTATCAGCTCGCGCCGAGCTGGGCGCATTACCCGCTCGTCGCGCTGGCGACAGTCGCGACCGTGATTGCCTCGCAGGCGATCATCTCGGGCGTGTTTTCCCTGACCCAGCAGGCGGTCCAGCTGGGCTTCCTGCCGCGCATGCACATCAGGCACACGGCCAGTCACGAGATCGGCCAGATCTATGTGCCCTTGGCCAACTGGTTGCTCGCGGCGGCGACGCTGGGCGCCGTGGTCGGTTTCGGCACCTCGGATGCGCTCGCCGGCGCGTACGGCATTGCCGTGTCGCTGCTGATGGCGATCACCACCCTGCTGGCCGCCCTGGTCGCCATCCAGTGGGGCTATTCGCCGATCATCGTCGTCGCGGTGAATGGCTTCTTCCTCGTCATCGATTGCATCTTCTTCGCCGCGAACTCGACCAAGTTCCTCGAGGGCGGCTGGTTTCCGCTGTTGCTCGCAGCCGTGATCGCGTTCCTGATGCTGACCTGGCGGAGCGGCGTCAGGCTCGTCGAAAGGGCCCGCGCCAAATTGCGACAGCCGGAAGAGGATCTGATCGAAACCGCCGTCAGCCGGTGCCAGGCGAGGCTGCCGGGTACGGCCGTGTTCCTGGCGTCCGCGCCCAAGGGCGTGCCGTTGGCGCTGACGCAATTCGTCAAGCACAATCACGTGCTGCACCAGCGCGTGGTGCTCGTCACCGTGCTCATCGAAGAGGCGCCGCGCATCGCCGACGAGGACCGGGCGGAGGTGATCGAGATCATCGAAGGCATCACGCGGGTCATCCTGCATTTTGGCTTCATGCAATATCCGACGATCGCCGAAGGCCTCGCTCTCGCCAGCAGCCAGGGCAAGCTGCCGGGGATCGACCTCAGCGACGTCACCTATTACATCGGCCGCGAGACCATCATTCCCAGCGAGGACGTTCCCGGGATGTGGGTTTGGCGGGAAACGCTGTTTGCCTTCTTGCAGCGCAATGCCGAGCGCTCGGCCGCCTTTTTCGGCGTGCCGGCAGGGCAGGTCGTCGAATTCGGCACGGAGATCGAAATTTAGAGACACTCCCCGGGCAGCATCGACGCGGTGGGCCGGCCCCCTGAGAGAAGCGCCTGGGCGCTGCGCGGAACGATTCGGTTCAAACATCGCCCAAATCTCCCCGTGCGACTGCCAATCAACTGGTGCAGGTTCTTCTATTGAACGACATGGGGCAGGGAGCGACTCTAATGGTTGCGCCATCTGTCAGAACTGCGGACGGCACCGTCATGGGGCCCGATGGCAAGATCCTCTTTTTCAGTGCGGAGCGCTTCGCCAGAGACATCTGTGAAGGAAGTTGCTGTTTCATTTGCGGCGCCGCCCGCGGAGCAAAGATTTTTAACGATGAGCATATCCTCCCAGACTGGATACTTCGGCGATACAAGTTGCATGGCCATGTGATCGAATTGCCGAATGGTCGAACGCATCAATACGGCACCTATACAATCCCTTGCTGCGAAGACTGCAATTCGTTTCTGGGCAGAGAGCTCGAGACGCCGCTAAGCGAGGTATTTGCCGGCGGCCGTCAATCCGTTGCCAATCACCTTCTCGCCGAGGGGCCCCATCGGCTCTTTACTTGGATGGCGCTCGTCTTCCTAAAAATCCATCTCAAGGACGCAACGCTTCGAGCTTATGCAAACTTCCAAGACGGCGATGCGTCCATTGCGACGGCGGCCAATTATCGATGGGAGGCCTTTCATCATCTCCATTGCCTGGCGCGTTCGATCTATACCGGAGCAACTGTGGCGCCGGAAGCTTACGGCACCCTCTTCCTTCTTCCAGCGGGCGGCGACGGCACCAGAGAGCCGTTTGATCTTATCGACCTTTCCGAAGCCCAGACGCTGGTCATCAGAATGGACGACTTTGCGCTATGCGCCGTATTCGACGATGCCTGCGCGGTCCTGCACGGCCTGGATAAACTGACGCGTGAGCTCAAAGGGCCGCTTTCCTTTCCCCAAGTCCGGGAGTTCGCGGCGCATCTTGCCTGCTGCAACATGCACCTTCAGAACAGGCCGGAATTCTGGACTCGGGTGAAGGACGGCGACCCGCCGCGGGTTATCATCGGGGGAACACATGAAGCCACGCCCGTTTTTGCGGAGCGGGACAAGAAGATGTTCGGAGGTTTCATGGAGCGCGTTTTGGGCGAGCTGTTGCCGAAATTGGACAAACCCGGTCGGAAACCGGAGGAGCTTTCGCGGTTGCTGACGGCAGGCGACCTTTCTTTTATCTTCGACGACAACGGCAATTTCATCAAAAGCGCGTAAGGTTGGCTGAATTCTAGTCGGACGTGTCCCAAAGGGAGGGCGAACCTCTCACGACTGCCTTGCGGCCCATGGGCGTGATGATGGGACGTCCATCTCGCATCTCGGCAAGCTTCGCCGCGACCAGCCGCTCGATCGCCTGTTTGTCCACGGGCCGCTGATCCGCATCGGGTGCGCCAAGCACCTTCAACGTCTCCCACTGGCTACGATCAAGGATGAGATCGACCTCGGAGTCCACGGGCGACGCGCCGAGCAGCGCGATCACCACAAGCATGCGATTCAACGTTTGCCTCCGACGTTGTGGAGCAGTCCCGCACGTCCATTGCCGTCCTAAATTGTGAAAACAATATGGCTTCGAAGCGCGCCTTGCGCAGAGGCGATCAGGACCGAGCGCGTGGTCCTCGACGCCAATCCTCGCAGCGGCAAACGCGTTCGACGCCAGCGACATTGCCAAGGTGATCGAGAGACCGCCAACGGTTGAACGAGAGAAGTCTCACAGATGCTTAGCTACGCGGCGGCACAAAGCTCGATGACACGGAGATCCCTGCGTGCCGCTCGGATGACGGAGATTTGGCCATGTCTGAAGCCCTGCTCATTCCGCGTACCAGCCGCAAAGATCGATTTCTGGGCTCACGGTATGCATATCTCTGGCGGCGGCTACGCGATGGTGTGGTTCTACATTTCGCACCCCGCCTTAGCGTGTACCCAAGACGTCTCCGGTCGTGATCTTTCCAGAGGTCTCGCTGGAGTTTTGGGCGTGTAGTTGGGGCGGCGAGCCGACCGTCGATGCCGGCGGCCAACAGAGAAACCAAACGGCCAACACTAATGATATCAGGACAGCCGCCGCGCTGCCGTTGACCACCTTGTTGGCTATCGCTCTGACCGTCGGCGAGACGCTCGTCGTGGCGAGCGCCGCCAGTGTCGCCGTAATCACGAATGCGATGGCTATGAGCAGGAAAGTCACGTCAATCATTCCCGTTCATTAACAGGATCAAGGCCGTTGCTTCTGTAGCTTTGATCACGTTATCCGGCGGGGTCGAACAACGTGCTTTTTCCCGCGTTTGCCTGCCGGAGTGCTTGCTACGCTTCGCCGTGTCCTCGACCACCGGTATCGTCGAAGGCGTGGACCAATACCCGCAAGCTCCACACTCACCACGCCCCTTTCACGGTCATTGACCGCGCGATTTTGGCGGAACTGTCGAAACTGCCGAAGCGCTCATGATGCTGATGAACTTCAGCTTGACCACCAGATGAACCCAGCGCCACGGGCCGGTTGTCTGCGATAATCCCATCGATCGCGCAGGAGGCTGTCTTGGTCACACGCAGGCTGGCCGTGTTCGTGACGTTGCTTGCGGCCATCGTCGCCATGGGCGGCTGTTCGTTCCCCGAGCGCGGGACGCCGGTGCCACAGGCCGATACTGGCCGCGCTTTGCCGCTCGGCATCGCCAACGCGCGTTTCTTTGCCGACGGTGATCCCAAGCCCATGATCGAGGAAGGCATGCGCGCCCTCGAGCGCGAGGAGGCGGCGCGCCCTGGGCAACGGGGCGTGAAGTTGCCGCCGGTGAACTACCTCGCCGTGTCCGGTGGCGGCGACAACGGCGCCTTCGGCGCCGGCCTGATGAACGGCTGGACCGAAACCGGGACGCGGCCCGAATTCAAGATGGTGACCGGCGTCAGCACCGGCGCCCTGATCGCGCCCTTCGCCTTCCTCGGGCCCGACTACGACGCCACCCTGCGCGAGGTCTACACGACCATGACGCCCGAGAAGGTCTACCGCGCGCGTGGCTTCAGCGCCGCCTTGTTCGATGACGCCATGGCCGACACCACGCCGCTCTCGCAGGTGATCGCGGGCTACGCCGACCAGAAGATGTTCGACGCCATCGCGCGCGAGTACCAGAAGGGCCGCCTGCTGCTGATTGGCACCACCAATCTCGATGCCCAGCGGCCGGTCATCTGGAACATCGGCGCACTGGCGACCAGCGGGCACCCTGGGGCACTGGATCTTTTTCGCAAGATCCTGCGCGCCTCGGCGGCGATCCCCGGCGCCTTCCAGCCCGTGCTGATCGATGTCGAAATCGACGGCCGCAAGTATCAGGAAATGCACGTCGACGGTGGCGCGATCGCCCAACTCTTCCTCTATCCGGCGTCGATCGATCTGTCCAAGAGCGGCGTTCGTCGGGTACGGCACGCCTACATCATCCGCAATGCCCCGCTCGATCCGGACTACAGCGCGAGCGAACGGCGCACCATCTCGATCGCCGGCCGCGCCATCAACACGATGCTGGCGACGAGCGGACAGAACGACGTGCTGCGCACTTACTTCATCACCCAGCGGGACGGCGTCGACTACAACCTCGCCTATATCGGGATGGATTTCAAAGCCCCCAAGACCGGCGAATTCGACCAAGTCTATATGAACGCGCTCTACCAATACGGCTATCAGCAGGCCAAAGCTGGCCGTGCCTGGCACAAGACGCCGCCCAGCCTCGAGACCCCTGCGATGGTGCCTGTAAAGCCATAGGGGGATCGGCGTTCTGCTGATGGCGATCACCACCCTGCTGGCCGCCCTCGTCGCCATCCAGTGGGGCTATTCGCCGATCATCGTGATCGCGGTGAATGGCTTCTTCATCGAGGAAGCGCCGCGCATCGCCGACGAGGATCGGGCGGAGGTGATCGAGATCATCGAAGGCATCACGCGGGTCATCCTGCATTTTGGCTTCATGCAGTATCCGACGATCGCCGAAGGCCTCAGTCTCGCCAGCAGCCAGGGCAAGCTGCCGGGGATCGATCTCGGCGACGTCACCTATTACATCGGTCGTGAGACCATCATTCCCAGCGAGGACGTTCCCGGGATGTGGGTGTGGCGGGAAACGCTGTTTGCCTTCCTGCAGCGCAATGCCGAGCGCTCGGCCGCCTTTTTCGGCGTGCCGGCCGGACAGGTCGTCGAATTCGGCACCGAGATCGAAATTTAGAGGCACTCCCTCTCCCGTCATACGGGTGAGGTGGCCCGCAGGGCCGGAGCTACGGTGTGGACACATCGTCATTTCATTTGCCTCCCCCGTCACACGGGGGAGGTGGCCCGCAGGGCCGGAGGGGGAAAGCCGCAGTCGAGGTACCTGCAAATTTCAGATCTGAAATTTTCGAAGATCGTTTGTGTGGCCGTCCCCCTCCGCCCCGTAAAACGGGGCACCTCCCCCGTAAGACGGGGGAGGCGAATGACGATGTGTCCACACCGTAGCAGGGCCGGAGGGGGAAAGCCCCAGTCGAGACGCCTGCAGATTTCAGGTCATGATCTCCCCGATGCCCTCATCGAGATACAACCCACAAGTGAGCTTTGGGTGGAAACCCCATTGCCGCTCTGGCGAATGCAGCGCCTGCGCGACCCGGGCTGGGCGCCGTAGCAATTTTGTGACGAGGCACGGAATCACGGGCCTCATCCTTGCGGCGTTGGCTGCGCCGGCTAAAATTTTGACCAACCCGCATTGCTCACAAATCCATGAGCGGGCGAAGGTTGAGGCCGAATGTCGGCGCCTACCATTGGTCACCCGTCGGTCGTTCAGTGCTGGTTCAAGGAGCTACGGTTCCACCAGTGGGCCAAGAACGCCCTTGTCTTCGCGCCGCTCGCCTTGGCAGGCATTCAGGCCAGGCCGTCCGACTTCGCTGCTGCAGCGTTCGGCTTTGTCGCCTTGGGATTGGCTTCCTCGGTGGGCTATATCGTCAACGATCTTTGTGATCGTGCTGCCGACCGGCTGCACCCGACGAAGCGGTCCCGCCCGTTTGCCTGTGGCGACCTGCCGGTCTGGGCCGGACTTGCTGCGGTGCCGATTGGCATTGTCGCTGCCGCTGCTTTCGCTGCCGTCGCGGCACTCAATGCCCGCCAGCCGCAGCTCCTCGTCGAGGCGCTATGCGCCTATTTGATCGGCACGCTTCTGTACACGGTTTCATTCAAGCACACGCCGCCCTTCGATCTTGTAGCGCTCGGCGGCCTCTTCACGGTTCGCGTGCTGGCTGGCATGGCCTTCGTGCCGCCCCCGGTCTCTCTGTGGCTGCTCACCTTCGCGATATTCATGTTCATCGGCCTGGCGGCGATCAAGCGATATGCCGAATTGTTGCCGATGGTTCGCGAGGCGGGCACCACGCCTGCCAGGCTCGATCGCGGCTATGACACCGACAATCTGACATTTGTGATGGCGCTGGGCGTCAGCTGCGGGATCGCATCCGTTCTGATCTTCGTCATGTATTTGATTCTCGACCGCTTTCCGGCAAACATTTACGCAAATCCCGTGTCGCTCTGGCTTATGGTGCCGATCATCCTGGCCTGGCTGATGCGAATGTGGCTGCTGGCGAGTCGCGGCGAGATGGACGAGGATCCCATAGCGTTTGCCTTGCGCGACCCGCAATCCTGGGTCCTGGGCGCGGCCTGCGCCGTGTTTATCTTCTTCGCCTGGTAAGAGCGGAGGCATCGCGTCGCAGCAACGCCCGGGAGCGGCCCAAAGAAGCGCTAAGTCTGAATGATGAGCCCCACCCCGCCGATGATCAGCGCAAGACCGCCGATCTGCTTGAGGCCGAGCGGCTCGCCAAACAGGAAGTGGCCAAGAATTCCGACAAGCGCATAGGAAAGCGCCACACTCGGATAGGCGACGGATAGCGGAATCTTGCGCAGCGCGATGATGTAGGCGACGGCGGAGAACCCGTAGAGCGCCAGCCCACCGAGCGTCGAGGGCCGCAACATCTGGGCCATGAGGTTCGGGGCACCCGCGCCGTCCTTCAACAGCAACTGGCCGCCCACGCCGGCCAGCATGGCGATACCGAGCGCCAGGTAATAAACCATCATCGTTCAGACCCCCATTGTGCATCGCGCGATTCGTACTGTGTATCCGCGGTCTCCCGCCTTACGAATGACAACGATCTGTTCTCCGACCTGCGTCAACGCCAGGACACAAAATCATCACGCGGAGAAGCGCGCGCGCCCCACTCTTGACACTGTCCCGGGCGGCTGTGCGGGACTACCTAAACCGTCGATTCCCTCGATGCTACGACGCACGAGCCCATCAGCTCCTGCGTGCCTGAATCCGTGCTTTGCGTCCTTGTTGGATTGATCGTCCGCAGCCACGCCTGACCGGTCGCCAATCGGCATAGGGGTCAAAGGAAGATGCCCGGCGAGTTCATCCCGCCCCACAGCCTTGTTGCTTCCCGCGTTCGATGGCGGGTCGACGACCGCGGCTGGGTGATGGCTGCGGGCGTGGTCGCGACGCTCGCCGTCCTGGCGCTGAGGCTGGCGTTTGCCCGCCGCGTCGAATTCTGCGGCGGCGCCGACTCCTGCTTCTACATCACCCTGGCCAGGGACATCGTCACCCGCCACGATTTCCTGGCCGACTTCGTGTGGAACTATCAGGTCCCCCATGTGACGTTGCCGAGCCCGGCGCTGGAATATTGGCGGCCGGGAACCAGCCTGTTGCTCGATCTCGCCGCTCCGTTCGGCGATATCACCCTGCGCTCGAGTGCCGCCATTTCCGCCGTCTTCACGATCATCGCAGCGCTCGCTGCCGCCGATCTTGCCTGGACACTGACGGGCGACCGCTGGGTGACGCTGTGGGGCTATGTCATCGCGCTTTGCCTTCCGACCTTCTGGACGCTGGCGCTGGCTGCCGATTCGGCACCGTTCTACGGGGCTGCCGTGGCATGGTTCCTGGCGCTCTTCACCGTGCGCTTTCGCAGCCGCTGGCGTGACCTGCTCGCCCTGGCGTGCCTCGCGGCGGCCTATCTGATCCGCAACGATGCGCTCCTTTTGGGCGTGCCGTTTGCTGCGGTGCTGGCAAAGCGTGTCAGCAATCAATTGGCGAGCAACTCCGTGCGTCAGGAATTGCCCTATACGATCGGCCTGGCCGCCGGGTTCCTTCTGGCCCTGCTTCCGGCGCACCTGTTGACTTATCTCTTGACCGGCCAGCCTGCCAATTCGTCGATCGGCGCTGTTCTCTTTCTCAACGACCTCGCCGATTTCTCGCGCTACGGCGACAACCTCGATTTCACGACGTGGATGGGACAGGGCATCCGCCACTTGGCCCTTTTGCGGGTCTCCGTCTTCATGCAGATCATGCATCATCTTCTCGTGCTGTTCGGCGAGCCCGCGACCATGATGGCCTTGATCGCAGCCCTGTTCGGCGTGCTGTCGAACCGACGGGCGGCGTTCATCGCGAACCTGATCGGCCCCTTTTCCTTCCTGGTGGCGATCGTCCTGGTCTATTCGGTCGCGCTGCCGGCCATCGCCGATCACGCGGTGCTGCGCAGCTTCACGGGATTGCTGCCCGTTCTGGCCGCCCTGGCGGCCGTCGGCTGCGCCGAGATTGCTTCCACGCGGCGCGGCTTTGTCGCCCTCGCGGCAGGCGTGGCGGCCTTCTCGGCAATCGACGGCGTCGACCGGGCGCGCACGGAGCTCGACAAGGGCCGGAAAAGCCTGGCGGAATACCGCATCGAGGCCCGCATCATCGAACAGGCCAGCCGACCGGCGGGGCCGGCTCTCGCCATGGTCCGCAATCCCGCCGTGTTCACCACGACCACGGGCATTCGCTCGATCTCCCTTCCGACCAACGGTTCGCTTGCGGTGCAGGCAGCTGCCCGGAAATTCGGCGCCACTGCCATCGTGACGGACCAGTGGTCGGAAGCGACCAGCCTGGCGGACGACATGCACGCCACGATCCAGCATGTTTCGGATAGCGTCCAGATCGTCCTGTTGTTGCCCGGCTCCTGACGACATGACGCGGCCCGGCGACCGCGGGTCTTTCCGGTTGCCCATTCGCGCTGCCGGCCGCGCGCACCAGCGCTACGTGTGCGTCGCGCCGTCATTCCGATGCCACTGGTCTTCGACAGAACCACACCTCATCCTGAGGAGGCGCGCAGCGCCGTCTCGAAGGATGGGCAGCACCAAGGCAGGTTGCCCACCCTTCGAGACGCATCGCTTCGCGATGCTCCTCAGGGTGAGGTGGGTTGGTTTCAGCTATTCGAGATCTGCTGTAGGATTGGTGCAACCCGACGATGTTGAAAAAGGGCAGATCAGGAACAGGCCAACCTTGAACATCGCCAAACTCTCGATCGCCGTCCTGCTCGCAGCCACGACCGCACTCTCTTCGTCCGCCCAAACACCTGCAGGGTCGGCGCCTGCGGCTTCGGTTGGCGGCGGGTCGGGCTTCGCCAAGCCGACCACGCAGGCTCAATTGCAGGCCCTCCTGCAGGCCGCCATGAACGGTCAGTCGGTCATGTTCCACCCCAACACGTCCGTGACCGTGTCGGGCACGATGACTGTTCTGGTGCCGGACAATCCCGGAAACATCTTCGGCAACGGACTGAAGATCCGTTCGACCATCAACAATGGCAGCGATGTCCTGCAGTTCGTCGGCAATGCGAAGTTCAACTCCCGGAACTTCATCATCCAGGGGATCACGATCCACGGCGGCGTCTACGAGGGCCTGGCGTCCGGCAACTGCTTCGTCATCAATGCGCCGCACAGCAAGGGCTCGCTCTATCGGGTGATGCTGCGCGACATCTATACCGGTTCGTGCGGCATCCATGGCGTCAAGATCATCGGTGACTTCTTCGAGTCCACGCTGGACAACATCGAGTCGGAGAACAACAACGGCGACGGCCTGTTCATCGACCATGGCGCGGACGGCGGCATCATTTCCAACCTGATGATCAGGTCGCCGAACCTCAGTCGCAACAAGGGCTATGGTTTTCATGCCGCACGCGCCAACTCGATCGACATCAGTCAGGGCAGCTTCATCAACAACGGCAAGGGCGGCCTGTTGGGCGAGCATGGCATCCGCACGGTCGACAGCGTGAACTGCGAGAATTCCGGGCTGGTGTGCATCGACATCCCGACCTCGGATTTCATGACGCGGCTCGTCGGCAACAATGCGTCGAGCGACGGCAAGACCGCCGTCACCACGCCCATGCAGTACACCTATCGCTACAATGGCATTCCGGCCAACCTGATCCAGTCGGGGAACTACTTCACGTATTACGGCTCCGGCACGAACAACACGGCAGTCAGGGCGCCCTAGCGCTGGACGTTGCGTTGAACGCGCCGGAGGAAACGCTGCCGGGTTCTCCGGGAATGATGATGCTCGAAGATTCCGAAACGGTGACACCAGTTGAATCGGGATCCAAGGTGCGGATCCGGAAGACCCGACGAGTATCGCGCCCTGGAACAACAAGGCTCAGGGTCCGCGCAGCTGCGCCGGGTCGAGTGTGGACAGCATGCCCATGGCGGAAATCGTGCCGCCTTGCTGCGCGCCGCGACTGTGGATCGATGACGAGCGTGCAAAAACGCACATACGCCCAGCATCGGATTTTCCTAGAGCTGCCCATAAGGCTCCTCATGGGATGATGATTATTGCCGACTTGCTTCAAGATTTCAGTGCACACCGCCCTCGGAGGCGCTCGTAGGCACGGTCCGCGGCGTCGACGTTCGATCCGCCAGGAAACTCGGCCATGGCCCGCAGGCTTCTAGCGAAGCGCGCCGACAAGAACTTTGCGGCCCGCCGGCTTGTGGTCGTGGCCGCGTTCGACGTGGTGGGCTTCAGCGCCCTCGTCGAGGCCGACGAGGACAACGCCCTCGTGGCGTGGCGTGTGTTGCGTCGCGAGATCGATCCCCTGATCGCCCGCGGTCGCGGCCGTATCTTCAAGTCACTGGGCGATGGCTTGCTGGTCGAGTTCACCAGCCCGATCGACGCCACCCGGGCGGCGCTGGCGGTTCAGGCTGCGGTCGCCAGGATGCCGGCCGAAGGCTGCCTCCGCCTGGAGCTGCGCTGCGCCATCCACATGGGCAGGGTGACCGTGGAAGGCACCGACCTGCTGGGCGACGCCGTCAACGTCGTGTCGCGCCTGCAGGATCATGCGCCGGTCGGCGGCGTGCTGGTGTCGGCCGCCGTCATGGATCTGATCAGCGGCCGCATCGATCAGCCGATCGAGGATCTCGGGACGCTGAAGCTCAGGAACATCAGCCGGCCGGTGCATGCCTATGCGGTGGGCGCCGGCAAGCGTTCCCGGACGACTCCGTCGATCGACAGCTTCCAGCGGCGCCGGCCGTCGATCGCGGTGCTGCCGTTCGTCGACCAGTCGTCCGAGACCACGAACTCCTATTTCAGCGACGGCCTGGTCGAGGACATCATCGCGGCCCTTTCGTGCCTGCCCGAGTTGATCGTGATCTCGCGCGCCTCGGTGCTGCGCTACCGCGGCGAGGTGCAGGATCCGCAGCAGATCCGCCGCGATCTTGACGTGCGCTACATGCTGACGGGCAGCGTCCGGCGGGCGGGCAGGAAAGTCCGGCTGTCGGCCGAGCTGGCGGATTGCGAGAGCGGCACGGCCATCTGGAGCGACCGCTTCTCCGGCGAGGCGGCTGACCTGTTCGAGCTGCAGGACGAGCTCAGCGCGCGGGTGGTGGCGACGATCGCGCCCCAGGTGCAGGAAACCGAGCTGCGACGCGTGTTGCGCAAGCATCCGGAGAGCCTCGACGCCTATGAGTGCGTGCTGCGTGGCCTCGATCTCCTCTACCAGTTCGAGGACGGCAAGTTCATGCAGGCATTGCCGCTGTTCGAACGGGCCATGGCGCTCGATCCGAGCTACGCGACGGCGTACGCGCTGGCCGCGACCTGCCACGGCGAGCGGTTCTATCAGGGCGAGTCGCCCGATCCGCTCACCGATCAGAAGGAGGCGGAGCGGCTGAGCCGGCTGGCGCTGACGCTCGACCGCTTCGACCCCCTGGCGCTCTCGCTCTGCGGCCACATCCGGTCCTGGCTGTTCCACGACTACGACCATGCCATCGAGCTGTTTGACCGGGCGCTGGCGGCGAACCCCAGCTCGTCCATCGCCTGGCTGCGCAGCAGCGCCACCTTCAGCTACATCGGCGAGACACGCGAAGCCCGGCGCAGGGTCGATATCGGGCTGCGCCTGTCGCCGTACGATGCGCACGTCTTCTTCAGCTACGGGCTGGTCGCGCTCGCCAGCTATGCCGCCGGCGACTATGCCGACGCGGTCCAGTGGGGGCGCCGGTCGATGACGCACAATCCGCGCTTCGTGGGCAACCTGCGCTTCCTCGCGGCCAGCCTTGCGGCGAGCGGCCAGATCGAGGAGGCGCACCAGGTCGCCCGGGACCTGCTGCGCCTCAATCCCAGGTTCCGCGCCCGCCATTTCGCCGAGGGCCATGCCTTCAAGGATCCCGACAAGCGCCGGCTGTTCGGCGACCATCTCATGCAGGCCGGCCTTCCCGAGTAATGGCCATCATGTTCCTCTCCCCTCAGCGCCTTCACAGGCGCGGCTTGGGGGCAGGGCTATCACATTTGACTATTTATTCCGTCGCGCCCGACGCGCAAAGAACAAGGACGTTTTACGATCGTTGAGCAATTCGACCCGGCTCCTTCCTCTTGTCGTCGAAGCGAGCGACTGGGGTGAGATCCGGCTCCAGCCAGCGCGCACCGATGCGCTCGGCGGTCTATCAATTATCGTCGCAGAACTGCATAACGCCTCTGCAAACGGTTCGTTGGATCGCCTCAAAATGTGTGCGGCGGAGGATTGCCGACGAGTCTTCTTCGATAAATCAAAACCGAGCTCCCGGCGATGGTGCCTATCGACGCTATGCGGAAATAGGATGAAGACGCGGACGTATCGTGAGCGTCACAAGAGCATCGTTTGACCGCATGGCGCAGGAGAAGCTCGCGCTGCGCGCTCAGTCCGCCATTTGAAGCAAGCGGCATTGCGCAAGTGGACGCTCTCCGGCACGAAACGCGC
>Ga0308309_10000541_pt1 | contig 24123 bp, 17 predicted proteins | sample HubBroMetageWFT5_FD_192491 | JGI IMG/M metagenome (GOLD analysis project Ga0308309, IMG submission 192491) | Warmed and freeze-thawed soil microbial communities from the Hubbard Brook experimental Forest, New Hampshire - Hubbard Brook CCASE Soil... | ecosystem: Environmental > Terrestrial >...
CGTGATGTAGTTAGTGCTCAAATTATTCTCCAAAGGGCTCGGATAAGTCCTTCAAACCGTAACGCAGCGTAAGTAATCGCAAGCGTGGTTTGAGAAGCCGTCTCGTTTACGCGGCGGAGAAGTCACATCAATTCGTTCCCCTAACCCCGCCGCGCGATCGACATCCCACCAAACCATCAGCGCCGTAGGCGCGGCATAAGCTGGCCCGCCGCGGCGGGCAAAAAAGACGGCGCCAAGCGCCCGCTTCACGTTTTGTGGGTCGGAGCTTCAGTTTATCCTGAGACCCTGCCTGTGGCAGGGGCCGAAGGGCCTGTGTTCTTCGGTCTTGGATCGTCGCGTCGGCAAGTCAATCAAACCAAGTCAATTGCGCACAGGCAAGATTACCTATGCTACTCCAGACGAATCACGACGCAGAGGTGGGTTTGTGGAGCTTGACCTGCCGTTCATACGGCAACGCTTCGAGGATGAAGACGGCGGCGAGCGCGCCAACCACGAGGAGGGCGGCGAGCGTGTAAACCTTGGCGGCGGAAAAATTGGGCACGGCTAGCGCGATGACGCCGAGAATGATCGCAAGCGCGTACATCACCAACACAGCGCCGCGATGGCCCAGGCCGAGATTCGAAAGGCGGTGCGCGGTGTGGTCCTTGCCGGGCGAAGTGAAGGGCAGCAGGCCGCGGCGCGCGCGCGAAATGGAGACGAGCGTGGTGTCAAAAATCGGTACGCCGAGAATGAGCACGGGAACCAGCCATGTATGCGGGAAAAGCGCGCCGTCGGGACGGATTTTCAGCCCGAGCGTGGCCATCAGGAAACCGAGGAGCATGGCGCCGCCGTCGCCCATAAAAATTTTCGCGGGATTGAAATTCCAGCGCAGAAAACCAAGCGCGGCGCCGAGCGTGGCGGCGGCAAGAGTGGAAATCATGGTCTGACCGTTGGCGTACGCCGAAATGGTGAAGAACCCGGCGGCGACGGCGGCGATGCCGGCGCACAGGCCGTCCATGTGATCGAGAATGCTGAACGCGGCGGTGATGCCGACGACCCACAAAACCGTGAGGCACCAATCGAGAAACAGACCAACGGGGCCGGGAAAGAATTGCGAAAAAAGCTGCGCGCGAATGCCGGAAGCGATCAGGAAAACGGCGGCGAGCGGCATGCCGACGAAAAGTTTTACCTGGTGGTGCAGCAGGCCGCCGTCGTCGAGGAAGCCGACGATGGCGAGCAGCGTGGCGCCGGCAAGGATGCCGATGATTTGCTGCTGCGGCGCGTCGTGCCTCGTGAGCAGCACTGCGAGTACGAAGCCCAGGTAAATAGCGATGCCGCCGAGCAGCGGGATGGGATTCAGATGAACTTTGCGCGGCCCGGGTTTATCCACCATGCCGTAGCGCAGCGCGAGATGACGGATGGGCACGGTGAGCCCGAGCGAGGCGAGCAGCGCGATGGCGAAGGCGATCAGTTCAGCGTGATTGAGCATTGGCTTTGTTACGCGCGGCTGGAACGCGCGGCATCTTCGACGATTGCGACGAAGCGATTAAGCTCATCAACTCTAGCATATTTGGCCGCAGTTTCCCGCGCGCGCCGGCCCATTTCCGCGAGGCGCGCTGGTTGCGCGCGAAGTTCGCGGATCGCTGCGGCGATGGCGGCAGGATCATCGGGATCCGCGGTGACGCCGCAGCCGGAGCCGACGACGATGCGCGCGGCGTCAGATTCCGGCGGCGCAACCACGAGGATTGGACGCCCCGCTGCGAGGGTTGAGTACAGCTTGCTGGGCACCACCACACCCTCGAGGCCGCGTTTCACCGTGATGATGTGCAAGTCGCCGGCCATCATCACGTGCGCGACTTGTTCGACCGGGCGAAACGGCGCAAATTTTACGTTCGGCAAATTGCGCGCTGCGGATTCCAGCGCCGCGCGGTTCGCGCCATCCCCTATGAACACGAAACCCGCATTTTCGTTGCTCAGATTTTTCGCGGCTGCTAGCAAAGTGTCCCACGCGCCGTAAAATCCCAGATTTCCTGCGTGCAGCACGACGAACGGAAATCCATGGCGAATTTCCTGCACGATCGGATCGCTGCGTTCGGGCATTTGCGCGGGCGGCGTCGCGGTCCCGTCGCGAACGACAACGACGCGTTCCGCCGCGACGCCCTTGGCCAGGATGCGATCGCGCATGTCGTCACCCAGAACGAGCACGCGCGCAGCCTGCTTCAGCGCAAGGCGATGCAGGTTTTCCCAGCGCGCCACCCATTTGCTCGCGCGCACGATGTCGCCGCCCACGGCCATGTCCGGGTACAGGTCGCGGATGTTGTAAACGAACGGCCGGCCGGCGAGCCGCGCAATGAAAGCTCCGGCAATGCCCGCGACGGGAGGGTCCGTCATCGCGAGAATAATATCCGGACGGAGCGCAAGCGCGCGCGGCACGGCCAGCGCGAGGTACGAAAGATAGTTCGAAACGCGACGGGTCATTTGGTGGCGGGGGAACGCGGTAGAACCGACGCATTCTACGGTGACTTTGTTGCGCGTGTCGCGGCGGAGCAGAGCGTAAGGGTAGCGCGCATCGGGATCGTAGGAGGGGCGGCCGGCGACGACAGTGACGTGATGGCGCTGCGCCAACGCTTCGGCGACTTGCGCGGCCATTTTCGCGGTGGCCGAAGTGTCGGGCGGATAGTATTCGTTCAGGAGCAGGATGTGCATGCGGGCGATTTATTTTGCGCGCGCGGCGCCGCGGGCTGCAGATTGTTTATTGACTGCAGCCACCGATTTTTTCTCCAGAACGAAATTGCCCATCACCAACACGTCCATCTGCGTGCGTTGAAAACAATCGAGCGCTTCTTCGGGACGGCAAACGATCGGCTCGTTGTCGTTGAACGAAGTGTTCAGCACGACCGGCACGCCGGTGAGATCTGCGAACGCGCGAATCAATTTCCAATAGAGCGGGTTCGCAGTGCGGCTGACGGTTTGCAGGCGCGCGGTGCCGTCCACGTGAGTGGGAGCGGGAATCACGGCGCGTTTTTCGGGGCGCACGTTGTAGGCGAAAGTCATGAACGGCGAAGGATGAGTTTTTTCGAAATATTCGCCGGTGGCTTCCTCGAGAATCGAGGGCGCGAACGGGCGGAAAGTTTCGCGGTGTTTGATGCGGCGATTCAGAACTTCTTTCATTTCGGGGCGGCGCGGGTCTGCGAGAATGCTGCGTTGGCCGAGGGCGCGCGGACCCCACTCGACGCGGCCTTGAAACCAGCCGAGAACTTTGCCGTCGGCGATATGGCGCGCGGTGGTGCGAAGCAACATGGATTCGTCGAGATGCTCGGCGATTTGCACATCGTCACCGCTCGCCGCGAATTTGTCCACAGCATCGCGGATTTGCTGCGGTGAAAATTGCGGGCCCCAGCCGGCGTGGTCCATCACAAATTCGCGCGGGCGGCCAAGGACTTGGTGATTCACCACGAAGGCAGCGCCGACGGAAAGTCCGGCATCGCCCGCAGCCGGTTGCACATAAACGCGCTCAAACGGAGAGTGATCGAAGATTTTTCCGTTGGCGACGCAATTGAATGCCACGCCGCCGGCGAGGCAAAGGGATTTTTCGCTGGTTTTTTGGGCGAGGGCGCTCCAATGCGCGGCGAGAACCTCTTCAAGCGCCGCTTGCATGCTCGCCGCAAGATTGTGGTGGCGCTGTTCGAGGGGCTGGTCGGGCTGGCGCGCGGGGCCGAGACGCTGTTCGAGATAGGTCGAAAAAAGGCGGCCGAGAACGGGAGTGCTATCGGCGTCGCGCCAGGTCATATCCGCGCCCTGGGATTGATGCGTGAAGTATTGCAGGCCCAAGCGGAAGGAAAGCGGCGCGTCTACGTAAACGATGCGGCGAAATTCATCGAGGAATTCCGGCTGGCCGTACGCGGCGAGGCCCATCACTTTGTATTCGTCGCCAAATTTCCAGAAGCCGATGTATTGCGTGAGCGCGGTGTAATACATGCCAAGCGAATGCGGAAATGTGATTTCGCCGAGCGGCTTCATGCGCGGACCTGCGCCCAGCGCCCACATGGAACTGGCGAAATCGCCGAGACCGTCGGCGGAAAGGACGGCGGAGCGTTCGAAAGGCGAGACGAAATAGGCGCTGGCGAGGTGCGCGGTGTGATGTTCGATGCGATGAAATTGCGCGCGGATTTTTTCCGCCGGGGTTTCAAAGGCTGCGGCGAGATCTGGGCGAATTCCGGCGAAGCGTTTCATCACGCGCGCGCGATCCAGCGCGAATTGGGGCATGCGCATCGCGAAACGCAGTTTGGTCCCCAGGCGCGCCCAGGGATTGCGCGGGATGGCGATGTGATCCACTTCGGAAAGTTTTACGCCGGCCTGCTCCAGGCAATATTGGATCGCGCGCACGGGCAGGCCGGCCGCGTATTTCACGCGGTTCAGGCGCTCTTCTTCCACGGCCGCAAGCAGGCGGCCGTCCGCGATAATCGCGGCGGAAGCGTTGGCGTGGTATGCGTTAATCCCCAGGATGATCATCATGAATATTGTGGCGGAAATTTGCCGCGCTGTCTCACGAATAAATCGAAAAAGGATGCGGAGGTTTGGGGGCTGACGTAGTGGCTATCTCGCCGCGCTTGCGCGGCGACGCTGGCTGGGTAGCATACCGGAGCGATCACCTCGAAAACACGCGGGAAATGCACCGCGAGGGGCTCGTTGGAGCGCCCTCCGCGGCTTCGCGGTTATCCTCGGCTAGGTGTTCCGCCGATAGCGTTGAGAGCAGCGAGCACGCCAGGAGGAAGTTGCAGCGTTGCGGCGCTTAGATTTTCGCGTAGATGGGCGCGCGACGAGGTGCCGGGGATCAGCAGGATATTCGGCGAGCGCTGCAGGAGCCATGCTAGCGCGACCTGCATCGGCGTGGCGTTTAGTGATGCTGCTGCGGAGTCGAGTTCAGAGGATTGCAGAGGAGTGAAGCCTCCCAGCGGGAAAAATGGCACGTACGCTATGCCTTGCTTTGCGAGGTCAGCAATGAAGCCGTCGTCGTTGCGGTGCGCCACATTGTAGAAATTCTGCAGGCAAACGATTTCTGTAATTTTCCGTGCCTCCGCGAACTGCTTGGGGCTGACGTTGCTCACACCGATGTGACGAACAAGGCCCTGAAGCTTGAGTTCTGCCAGCGCGGTCAGTGGCTCTTCGATGGATTCCTCCGATGGCTCCATGATTCCCCCGACGCGCAGGTTGACGACGTCCAGCGTTTCCAAGCCGAGATTTCGCAGATTGTCGTGCACGGCAGCGATCAATTCCTGGCGCGCAAGAGCCTGATTCCAAGACGCGTCTGCACCGCGCTTCGCGCCCACCTTGGTCACGATCACCAACTCGTCCGGATACGGATGCAGCGCCTGCTTGATGATCTGATTGGTTACATGCGGTCCGTAATAGTCGCTGGTATCAACGTGATTTATGCCAGAAGCAACCGCCTCGCGCAGCACCGCAATTGCCTCGTGCAAATCGCGCGGCGGTCCCCACACTTGCGGGCCTGCCAATTGCATCGCGCCGTAGCCCATGCGCTTCAAGTTCATCGAGGTGCCCGGGAGCGTGAAGCTGCCGCTCAGGTCTGTCTGTGTCGTCATGCTGTTCTCCTGTTATCGGTCGTCGCTTGTCGTATTGCGCTTACGTATGATTAGATGAAGAAAGCTTCAGGTTAGGAGTTCGCATTTGGCCCTGCGTCCTCAAACGCTCTTAGAGCCCCGTAAAACGCCCGTACAAGCCCGTTCGGCGGCGAGCGTGGAGGCAATTCTCGAGGCGACCGTTCAGGTTTTGCTAAGTGTGGGAAAGGAGCGGCTCACTACCACCAGGGTGGCGTCGCGAGCGGGTGTTTCCGTGGGAACCTTGTACCAATACTTTCCAAACAAGAGCGCGCTGCTGAAAGCTGCGTTGAAACGCCACCTCGACGAAGTCACCGAAGAAATCGAGCGCGTTTGCCGCGAGCAAAAGGGCGCTACTCTCAGGCAGATGGCGACGGCGCTGATCACCGCCTTCCTTGCGGCCAAGATGCGGATGGTGAAGACCAGCGTGGCTCTCTATATTGTTAGCTCGGATGTGGACGGCGCGGCGGTGGTGAAGCAGATGGGAACACGATCCAATCAGGCGATTGTCGGAATGCTGCAGACTTCCACCGAGCCGCTGGCGAAAGATCCGCAGCTGGTGGCTGAAATGCTGCAGGGTGCCATGGCGGGAATCAGCCGGAAATTGCTGGAATCCAGCGCTCCCGAGAAACTCGCGGACGGATTTCGCCAGGAATTGATCGCTCTGGCGTGCGCATACTTGGAAGTTTCCTCTGCGCGGGTTGCGGGTCACGGAGCAGGTGCGAGCGGCGAAAGGGAATTACCCGGTGAAATCGTCGCTGCGGCCACAAAAGCCAAAGCCGGGAAATTCAGGCGCGTCGCTTCCCAGTAGTCGAGAAGCTCTTTGACTCGGATCTCGCGCGATTGCGGAGTCGGCGTCTGTAGGCTGCGACCTTCTGGCGGTTACCACAAATTTCCATGCTGCACCAGCGGCGATGATGGAATTTGGATTGGTCGGCGAACCACAGCACGCGAGACGTTTTCGATGGGGGCTGCGGCGCGAACAAGTGCGAGCTTGAGTTAGCGACGCTAGCCGTAATAGACAAAGTGCGCGGGAATCTTATCGCCTGTGAGGATCATTAAGGAGAAGCAACGATGCCGAACTCTGTGGCCATCGTTACTGGGGCTAGCCAGGGAATCGGAAGAGCCACCGCGCTGCGACTGGCGCGGGATTTTTCAGCACTGGCCTTGGTCGCGCGGAACGAGGAGCACCTGCAAGAGACAGCGCGACAGGCGAAGTCCATCGGAGCGGAAAGTCCGGTGCTTGCGCTGGATCTGCGTGAACCAGCCGCGGCCGAAAAAGTCGTGAATGATGCACTCGCGCGTTTCGGCCGAATTGATGCGCTCGTGAATATCGCCGGCGCCGTGCCGCAAATCGATCTGTTTGAGATGACCGACGTCGAGTGGGCCGACGGTACGGCGCTGAAGTTTCACGGCGCTCGTCGTCTGGCGATAAAGGCCTGGGATCCATGGAAGGCTTCGAAGGGATCCGTTGTGCTGCTCGCGGGTCTGGCCGCTTGGGACCCCAAGCCGGGATTTGCTGCGGTCGCCGCAACCAACGCAGCGATTAACGCTCTCGCGAAAGCCTTCGCAGAGCAGGGCATCGAGGATGGCGTGCAGGTCAACAGCGTTTCGCCCGGAGCCGTGATGACGGGCCGGCGGCAATCATTTTTTGAAAAGCGGGCGCCAGCGCACAACCTCACGGTCGAGGAAGCAATCAAGAAGTATCCGGAGGAATCCGGCATTTCTCGTTTCGGCGCCCCGGACGAGATCGCGGATCTGCTCGCTTTCTTGGTGTCACCCTCGGCGAAATGGTTGACCGGAGCTTCGCTACGAATGGACGGCGGTGAATTCAAAGGCATCTGACGGCGGGGGCGCACTTTCATTCCGGCCCGTCTGTGTCCGGGCCTGGAAGGTCGCACGCCCTAAGAAACTGCAGTCAGGGCGGGTTGGGAACCCGCCCCAACAAGTTCACGACCGGAGAACTTGCGCGGCGAGCTATTGCTTGCCTCGGATTTCTTCGATCGCGCGGCGAAGGACTGCGATGATGCGCTGGCGCTCTTCGCTTGTGGCATCGAGCTTCTCGTAAAGCGCCGCCTTGAGGTCTTCGCGGACCTTGCGGAATTCGACGCGCGCCTGCCGCCATTCATCCTTGATATGACGCCGCGGATCGGCCCCTGCGTCGTCTTCTTCCTCTTCGTGTTCGCGGGTGAAGCGCTTCTGAAAGTCGGCTATCTTGCGGCCGAAGCGTGCGAGGTGATCAAGAGTTTCATCAACGCTTGCCCGGTTCGCCTTCAAGTGCTCGGAGCCGGCTTCGGTGATGCGGTAAAGCTTCTTCGTGCCTTCCGCTTCTGAAGCCGCGAAGCCCATCTCTTCCAGATAAGTGAGCGCGGGGTAAACCATCCCGGGACTCGGCGTATAGATTCCGCTCGAGTGCTCCTCAACCGCCTTGATGATCTCGTAGCCGTGGCGCGGCTTTTCACTCAGCAGCGCCAGAATGACGAGCTGAAGATCGCCCGAAGCGAGCATCTTGGCTGCGCGCATCGCCGGTCCGCCCATAAAACCTCCCCGGAAGCCCCCGAAGAAGCGGTGTCTGCCAGCAAAGTGCCTGCGGTGGGGACGATCGCCGCAACTCCATTCTTTGTAACGTTCATGGAACATATGTATCTCCTGTGTTGGTTAAACTGATACATCGCAAACTATATCGTAAGATATAGCTGATGTCAATTACGCGTTCCGGAGGGCTTGCTGTGACGTTGATCCTCACAACCAGGTTCTTGCGTTGTGGCTGGTCGCGCTCCCTTCCACATCGCCACAGCCAACGCGGTAGGTTTTGCGGGCGGGTTGGCCCAGCGTTTCGCGCGACGCCACTGCGTTGTGTGATGTGTATGGGAACGTGCTCCTCGGTCCAGCGTGGATCCGTGTGTCGGACTGAGACTCGGGCACCCGAGGCGAAGCACGCTCGAGTGATTTGCACAAATTCTCGTAAAGATATACAATGGCTGTGTATATCATGGAGCGGCAATGCAGGTATCGAAATGGGGGAACAGCCTCGCGGTGCGGTTGCCTGCGGCTGTGGTTGACGCGCTCGATTTGAAGGAAGGCGACCAGATCGAGATTCGCATCGCTGCTGGGCGGGTATTCGAAGTGAGCCGCGATCAAAGCAAACCTCGCGCGCTGGCGCGCCTGCGCAGACTCCGCCGGCCTTTGCCTCCCGGATTCGTCTTTGACCGGGAAGACGCCAATGCCCGTTAAGGCGTTCTTTGACACGAATCTGCTGATCTATGCCGTGGCGGAAGGCGATCCACGCAGCGCGCAAGCTGAGGAATTGCTCGCGTCGGGAGGCGTGCTCAGCGTGCAGGTTCTGCATGAATTTATCTCTGTCGCTCGGCGGAAAATCTTGATGTCATGGAGTGAAGTGGCTCAGGCGCTCGACGCTTTTCGCATACTCTGTCCTTCGCCGCTTCCCATCACCGTCGAAACACACGAATCGGCGCTCCGGATTGCCGCGCGGCACGACTACAACATTTATGACGCGCTGGTCATTGCCGCTGCGCTAGAAGCCGGATGCGCAACTCTGTATTCAGAAGATCTTCACGACGGCCAGACGATCGACGGGCAACTCACGATTCGAAATCCCTTTGGTAAGTCATCAGGCTAGCGGGCCCCAGAACCTGAGACCGCTAATTTTTGTCGTGGTTTTCGCGATTACAACGGTCAAGGCACCCATCCCGCAACGCGGAGAAGTCGGCCACCCTTCGATTCGGCGCCGCCGAACCCCAGGATGAATCGCGCTGGAGCGCATCTCACAAAATCAGAAGATACGCCAAAAGCCCCACCATTTGAAAACGAAACGTGGGGCACCCTCGTTGGAAGTATCGGAGGTGTAGGGTGGGCTGCTCGGCAAGGATGCAAAAGCACGGACCGAGCAGGTGAATCGTTCTCGGCGGGAGCTCTAGAGTGAAGTGTGCCCCTGTTTCAAGTTCCAAATCGCGGAGACCAGGGCGTCTATCTCCTCGCAGGTGTTGTACAAACCGAGCGAAGGGCGCACCGTGCTCTCGATGCCGAAACGGCGAAGAATTGGTTGGGCACAGTGATGTCCGGCGCGCACGGCGATTCCCTGACGATTCAGCGCTGCGCCAACGTCTTCGGTGCGGAATCCGTCCAGCACAAATGACAAAACTCCGGCTTTCTCGCGCGCGGTGCCGATCAAGCGAAGCCCCGGAATACGCTGCAGCTTTTCCGTGGCATAAAGCAACAAATCGTGTTCGTAGCGCGAAATATTCACCATGCCCACGCGCTCGAGGTAATCGATCGCGGCGCCGAGGCCGACTGCGTCGGCAATATTGCCGGTGCCCGCTTCGAAACGGCCCGGCGCGGGTTGATAGGTCGTCTTCTCAAACGTGACGTCCTGAATCATGTTGCCGCCCCCGTGCCACGGCTGCGTGTTCTCCAGAATGTCCAGCTTGCCGAAGACGACGCCGATGCCCGTGGGTGCAAACATTTTGTGCCCGGAAAAAACATAGAAGTCGCAGTCGAAGCTCTGCATGTCGCTTTGCATGTGCGATACGGCTTGCGCGCCGTCGAGCAGCACTTTGGCGCCGTAGCGATGCGCCATCTCAATCATTTCCTGCGCGGGTGTTACCGTGCCGAGCGCGTTGGAAACCTGCGCGAATGCGACGAGCCGAGTTCGTTGCCCCAGGAGTTTCTGGTATTCCTCCAGAAGCACCTGGCCCGAGTCATCCACCGGGGCAACGCGCAACCGCGCGCCCTTCTCGGCGCAGAGCATTTGCCACGGGACGATGTTCGCGTGGTGCTCCAGCCAGGTGATGACAATCTCATCGTCTTTCTGAATATTTTGGCGGCCCCAGCTCTGCGCCACCAGATTAATTCCTTCCGTGGCGCCGCGAACGAAAATGATTTCGCGCACCGAAGAAGCATTCAGAAAACGGCGCACTTTTTCACGCGCAGCTTCGTAAGCGTCGGTGGCGCGCGCGGCAAGTTCGTGCGCGGCGCGGTGGATGTTGGAGTTTTCGTGGGAATAGAAATGGCTCAGCCGGTCGATAACGCTTTGCGGCTTTTGTGTCGTCGCCGCGTTGTCGAGCCAAATTAGCGGCTTTCCGTGGACGCGCTCCTGAAGTATCGGAAAGTCGCGCCGGATGGCTTGCACATCGAACGGTTGCGAAGACAGCGAAAGAGCGGGAAGGCCATCCGCAGCGATTTGGGTCGGGGCTGGTCCGGAGGGGACAAGTTGGCGAATTTCGTTGAGGAATGAATAACCAATGGAAAGTTCCGAGCTGGACGGTTGCGCAGCCGCACCCGAAACTTGCGGTGCAGCAAGATCAATAGGCGACTCCGGAACCTCCGGCACTGCCGTGGAGGAAAAACTGTTCGCGAGAGCCCGAAGCTCGGTCTCGGTCGGAATCTTGACTGTAGCCGCGTAATCCGCCATGGGCAGCGGTGTCGAGGCATAGGACACGAGCGGTCTGATATCTTCAAGGAAAGAGAAAAACGCAGGACCCGCGAAATACGTGGCATCCACACCGCCCGGCAGTCCAAGCGGTATCGTGTGTGCGCCAGCCGGAATTTGCGAATAAACGTCGGCAGCGGAAAGCGTGGATGGCAAAGCGCGAAGCTGCTCTTCAGCTGAAAGCGAAGTCGTTGGACTCGCGGACGATTCCGCGAGCTTTACTCCCGCGCTCGATGCTTGCGATTCGCGCGCCGCGTCCGCGGCGAATGACGCGCCCGGGATTACGGTGTGTGCGACCGGAAGCGCGGTGAAAAACTCGTTCGCCATGCGCGCAAGTACCTCCGGATCCGGCAGGCCGGCAGGAACGGGCTGCAGATTGCCCGGCAAGACAGGCCCAATTCCGTCACTCGCAAAGCGCCGCGCGCTCTTCTCGTTTTCACTTGTACTCATGGTAGTGTCCGACTTCAACATCTTCCAGCGCGGCAATGGCGTCGTCCACGAGCACGGCCGCCGAGCAGTAGAGCGAAATCAGGTACGAAGCGAGAGCCTTGCTGCTGATGCCCATGAAGCGAACCGAGAGGCCGGGAGTTTGTTCGCCGGGCAATCCGGGTTGGAACAAGCCAATTACGCCCTGTTTTTTTTCTCCCACGCGTAGCAGAAGCATATTCGTCTTGCCGGCTGCTTCTTTGGATTTGGCGCCGCCGTCAACGTGCAATTTGTCGGTCGGGATCAATGGCACTCCGCGCCAGGTGACGAATGGCGTCCCAAAAAGTGTGACGGTGGGCGGGGGGACGCCGCGGCGCGTGCATTCGCGGCCAAACGCGGCGATCGCGCGCGGATGCGCCAGAAAGAACGACGGCTCTTTCCAAACTTTGGTTAGCAACTCGTCGAGATCGTCCGGAGTCGGGGCACCCTTGCGCGCCTGGATTCTCTGATTCGCCGGCACATTTTTCAGCAGGCCATAGTCGCTGTTGTTGATCAGTTCGCTCTCCTGGCGTTCCTTCACGTTCTCAATCATCAGGCGAAGCTGTTCGCGAACCTGGTCGTACGGATTGCTGTAGAGATCGGAGACGCGCGTTTGCACATCGAGCACGGCGGAAATCGCGCTCAACGTGTATTCGCGCGGTTTTTCTTCATATTCCACATACGTCTCCGGCATAGCTTTTTCGTCCTTCTGCCCGCAGACGACGTCAATCGCCTTGTCATCCACCACGCGATTGACGCGCAAGGTTCCGGCCTCAAGAGGCTTCCAGTCCAGCAAACGCACGAGCCATCGCGGGGTGATCGCTCCGTATTGCGGCGGGGTTTTGGTTACATTGGCAAGCTGAAATGCTGCGCGATCGCCCAACGCGTGATGGGATACATTTTCGGCCACGAAAGTTTCTCCTTTGCGGAATCAGAGCTGACGACGATGCAAAAACGACTGCAAGACTGCGGCGACAAGTACATGGCGAGAAATTGCGAATATAAAAGCAGCATTCCCTGAATGCGCCGCCATCGCCGCAGAGATTTTACTGCCTCCGCCCCAAATCGCATACGGGAAATCCGCGCGCGCGATGCCCGCGCGAACGCAGCGAATTGAACTAAGTTTCTATTTCTGACCGAGCGGTATCTCCTCCGTGGAGGTTCTGATGTTCGCCGGTTTCAGATCACGTTGAACAATTCCCGCGCGGTGCGCCAGGCCCAGCGGCGCCACAATTTCGTGCGGCCCCAATCTTTCTCCCGCAGTCAGAGTCAACGGCCGCGATTATAGCGAAGCGTGATCGCTCGGCTTCTTTCTTCCGAGCCTTGGTCGCACTTCCCACGGTTAGATCGACGAGCCGCTGGCGGACCTGGTCGAGAATTTCGCGCGATAGGTTCGGGACCGAGACCGCACGAGAGAGATTGAGCGCCCCCAGCAGGCTGGTGAGGATGAGCAATGCACGGCCGCGTTTGTCGGCATTCTCTTCGGATGGCAACAGGCCGGCGGTAACCGCCAGGCTGTGCTTGACGCGGGCGGTGTAAACGGTCTTTGCCGATTTGCTTGCGCGGCTCATATCTCCTAGCAATGCTCCCATGGCACAACCTGCTCCAGGGTTATCACGGTGATATTCGGTGAGGTAGTTCTCGAGCAGCTGAGCCAGCGTTTCGGCGTGCTTCTCCCAAGCGTCGAGATCCTTGAATGCCGTGCCCAGCGCCTCGACCACAAGCTCGTCACGCGATTTGAAGTGTTTATAAAAAGCTCCAACGGTCACGCCAGCCTGTTTCATCACATCGGCCACACCAATACCGTCGAGGCCGAGTTTGCGGAACCTTCGTGCCGCGACTTTCAGAATCTTGGCGTGAGTGTGACAAGGCGCCCGCCCGAAGTCAGCCGCTACAAAGTCAAAACCTTGTGAACCGCGCAGCAGCGCGATCCACCGGAGTTCTTCAGTCAGCAGGGACAGCGCGGTCTTTCGCCCAGGCTCTTATGGCTTGGATGTCTTCGGCGCGGGTTACGCTTAGGGGTTGCGTGTTGCGAACTTCGGCCAGGAGGATGTCGGTCGAAAGCTGTTGTTTTTGGTTGAACGCAGTGTAGAGGCCGGCGGCAATGGCTTGCTCGATTTCTGCTCCGGAAAAACCATCGCTTGCGGCGGCGAGTTTCTGCAGATCGAATGTGGCGGCATCGCGGCCGCGTTTTTTGATGTGAATGGCGAAGAGAGCGGCGCGCACTTCCTGGTCAGGTAAATCGACGAAGAAAATTTCATCGAAGCGGCCTTTGCGGAGCATCTCGGGCGGCAAACTGGAAATATTGTTGGAGGTCGCCGCGAGGAAGACGTTGCTTTGATGCTCTTGCATCCAGGTAAGAAGAGTCGCCAGGAGACGCTGGGATAGGCCCGCGTCGGCGTCGCCGCTGGAGCCGGCGGATGCGAAGGCTTTTTCGATTTCGTCAATCCACATCACGACGGGCGCGAGTTTCTGCGCGAGTTCCAGTGCTTTGTGCAAGCGCTTTTCGCTTTCGCCGACGTACTTGTCGTAAAGCGAGCCGGCGTCGAGGCGCACGAGTTCGATGCCCCACTCCCCGGCGATGGCGCGCGCGGCCATACTTTTGCCGCAGCCTTGCACGCCAGTAATCAGCACGCCTTTGGGCGGCACCAGGCCGAAGCGCTGGCCTTCGGGGGTCAGCGCGCTGCGGCGTTTATCAACCCACTCGCGCAAATGCTTGAGCCCCGCTACATCGGTGAACGTAGTATCGCGGCGAACCGGCTCCAGCACTCCGTCCGCCTGGAGCGCAGCGCGCTTGGCGTCGAGCACTGCATCGAGAAGCGCGGCATCGGCTACGCCGCGCGCGAACAAGCAGCGGCGCAGCGTTCGCGTGGCGTTGTCTTTGGTCAAGCCGACGAGGTTTTGCGCGAGTTGCGCGATGGAGGGAGCGTCCAGAGTCATCAGGACGCGACGATCGCGGCTGGTTTCGGTTAACACCTGATTTACGCACTGGGTTAGTTCGGTTGCGTCGGGCAATCCCAATTGAAACGGCACCGAATCACCTTTCAGCTCCGGCGATAACTCGATGGAGGCTGCCGAAATCACTATGGAGCGGCGCGCCGTGCGGAACTTGTCCGCGAGATCGCGCAGGCGGCGGCTGATGCGGTCGTTATCGCAATAGCGCGCGAAATCGCGGAGCAGGAATATGGCGTCGTCTTCGATGATTGCGATATTGGCGAGTGCCTGTTCGGGCTGGTCCGTGCCGTAGAGCGGCGCGCCAGTGGACTTGGCGAGGCCGGTGGTGACGCTCCAGCGGTACAGGGGCACGACGAGTTGGACGGAGATGGAGCGCAGGAGGCCTTCGAGCCGTTCTTCTTCGGTGGTTTCGACGGTGATGATGGGATTCAGGGAATTGATGAGGAGAAATAATTCGTCGCGCTTGGCGTTTTGTCCCGATGGCGGCGCGGCACTTTGGGTTTTGAGATTCTCGGGCAAGCGCTGGACCTCGATAGATTAATTGCTGTGCACGTACGAGAAGATGAACGATTGCTGACCCATCGAAGAGTATCAAAGTTGCAAGCGGCGTGCGGTTGGATTTCCGAGCGCATCCCCAGTTTAACAACGGCAACAGAAGGAGCACGGGCAAGATTGCCCTCCTGCGGCGGGCGGGCCTATGCCACCAAGACGCGTTTCGGGATTAGGCGACGTGGGCTGCAGCGGTCTTTTTAGTGGGCTCGGCGGAAGCTTCGGGGACGCGGAGATTGCGCTTGGACCATTCGTTTAGGACGTAGAGGCTCCAGGGGCGGGACCAGGTGGTGCGGCCGCGGAGGAAATCTTTCCAGACGGCTTGCGCGAATCGGCCATCCAGGCGGGATTCGAGAGCCGGCGACCAATCGCCTAACTCGACTGCGACGCGTTCACCCAATTTTCCGCGCAACCAGGTTTCCCAGGGAAATGTGAAGGTTCGTTTGGTTTGATTGACGATTTCATCCGGCAGCAAATCCTGCAGTGCCTGGACGAGCAAGGCTTTCGGGCGTGCGGGATTGCGCTTGATGGCTTCGGGCAGTTCCAGAACATATTCGACGAGCGGAGCGTCGAGGAAGGGCACGCGGACTTCGAGGGAGTGATGCATGCTCATGGCGTCGGTGTCGCGCAGCAGGGTGTTCACGAGATAGGAGCGCAGTTCGAGCCAGGAGATGCGCGTGAAACGATCCATAGGGCGCGATTGGCGCGTGGCTTCCGATAGCCAGCGGGACCAGAGCATGGCGTCCCACGTGGAGGAGTCGTCACCCAGGCGCGAGACGACGGTCTGCGGTGTGAAAAGCGCGCGCGTGAAAAAATACGGCGATGGGAGCAGATCGGGATCGAGCCAGGCGGAAAAGGCCTTGCGAAAAGCGTCGGGGGAGCCGCGATAGACTTTCGAGCGTTTGATGCCGGACGTGGCAAGCTCGCGGGCCAGCTTGGGAAAGAAGCGGGCCATGGTGGTGAGGCGCGTTACTTGCGCCGTGGCGCGAAAAGAAGTGTAGCCGCCGAAAAGTTCATCGCTGCCCAAACCGGAGAGCGCGACTTTTAGTCCGGCCTGGCGGGCGGCCCAGGAGACAAAGTAGGTGTTGATGCCGTCCATGCTGGGTTGATCGAAAGATGCGACGGCTTCATTAAGGCGCGACTCCATATCGGTGCTGGAGAGGGTCATTTCACGATGTTCGGTGCCCAGGCGCTGCGCGGTATTGCGCGCGATTTCGGCTTCGCTGAATTCGGTGTCGGGAAATGCGACGGTAAAAGTGTGGATGCCTTTTTGAATGTGGCTGGCGAGCGCGGCGATGGCGGTCGAGTCGAGGCCGCTGCTGAGAAATATGCCGACAGGGACATCGGCGACCAGATGACTGCGAACGGCGTCCTCCAGCAGCGAACGGACAGTGGTGGCCGCGGAGGAAAAGTCCTCCTGGTAAGCGGTTCCGGTTTCGGTGTCCTCGTCCTGATAAAATTCTTTCGCATAATTCCAATAGAGCTTTGGTTCGGGCCGGCGGCGCGGATCGTAGGCGTGGATTTTAACGGAATGCCCTGGCGGAAGAGAGAGAACGCCATCGACCATGGTCATCGGTTCGCAGACGGAGCCGAAAAGCAGGTACGAGGGAACCGCGGCGTCAGAAAGTTGCGGAGAAATGCAGCCGCTGGCAAGGAGCGCGCGCACTTCGGATGCAAACAGCAGGCCGCCACCCCCGATCGCGTAGTAGAGCGGCTTGATGCCCAGCGGATCGCGCGCGAGGAAAACTGCGGCTGCGGGGCCGCCGCGGCCCTGGGGCATTTCGATGATGGCGAGCGCGAACATGCCGCGCAATCTGGCGACGGATTGTTCACCCCATTGCTCGTAGGCGTGGACGATTACTTCAGTGTCGGAGCGGGTGAGGAACGTGTGGCCCTTGGCTTCGAGTTCCTTGCGCAGCTCGCGAAAATTGTAAATTTCTCCGTTGAAGATGACCGCAAGCGTGCCGGTTTCATTCCAGATGGGCTGAGAGCCGCCGGGAAGATCGATGATGCTAAGGCGCCGCGAGCCGACGACGATTGGTGGGGCGGCGAGAAATCCTTCTTCATCAGGGCCGCGATGGACAATCGCAGAGAGCATACGGCGTACGACGGACTCACTGTTTAGTTTCGGGTCCAATCCGATGGCGCCGCAGATTCCGCACACGAAACACGATCCCCCTTGGAGAATAGATTTTAATAGATCGAAGCGCGTCCGACCGACGAATGCACAGCGCAAACGAGATCGCGAGCTGAGAGTATATCCTGAACTCTCCGTGGATCTAAATTGCTTGAACGGAATCGCCGAACGGATTGTCTTGTCGAAGAAATTCTTGTGAACGCCAACACCTTGCAGGGCGGTTCCAGTTGCGCACAAGCGTCGCGCTGCCGTCCCTACCGCGACACTGGAAGACGATTCCGGGTCACTCCACTTGCCGTGGGGTCAACTTAGTTTTGTTTCCGCTGAGGTCAAACATTTACCGGCTGATCTGCACTGTCGATTGGAGATCCGCAAAGCTTGGATTTTCACGTAGAAGCACCTGTGCCGCGATGCTATCGACAGGCTTCGAAAAGAAATACCCCTGAGCAAACTCGCAGTCGAGAGTTTTCAAATAGATTATCTCCTCTGCCGTTTCAGTTCCTTCAGCAACGACATTCATTCCCAGATTCCGAGCGAGGCCAATAATAGTACGTATAATTTCGCGGTTTTCCAGATTGCTCTTCAGGTTACTCACAAATGAGCGATCAATCTTCAGAGTATCCATCGGGAAACGCCCCAGATAGCTGAGCGACGAATAACCGGTTCCAAAGTCATCGATACTGAACCCCAGTCCCAACTTCTTAAGCTCATTGACCACTTTGATCGTCCTTTCCGCATCACCCATCGTCACGCTTTCTGTGATTTCCAGCTTGATGGCTGTAGGTGTGACCTGGCTCTCCCGCACTATCTTTTCGACTTGCGTCACGAGATCTTCTTGCATGAACTGTCGAGCTGAAATGTTCACGCTCATCGTCAATGGCACCTCCCGAGGATATTCCAGATCCCACTGACGGGCTTGTTCACAGGCTGTCCTAAAAACCCACTTTCCAATCGAGACAATCAAGCCCGTTTCCTCAGCCAAACCAATGAACTCTGCTGGCGAAACGAGCCCCTTTTCTGGTCTCTGCCAGCGCAATAGGGCTTCAAAACCGGAAATATATCCAGTCCGCAGCGCAATGATTGGTTGGTAGTAGACACGAAACTCTTTCCTTTCAAGAGCCTTTCGTAGGTCGGTCTCCAGGTTAAGTCGATTCACTGAATGTTCATGCATCGCTTGGTCGAAAACTTCGCAGCGAGACCCTCCATGAAGTTTCGCGCGATACATTGCCGTATCTGCATCCCGCAGCACGTCGACAGCGGTGGCATGGGCGGAATTGGCGATGACACCAATACTGGCGGTAGTAAAAACATCCTGGCCACAGATTAGAAACGGTTCCGCGAACGAACTCTGTATCCGTTCCGCGACGCGGATGGCGTCGCTTGGGTCCCGAATGTCGTCCAGAAGAACGGTGAATTCATCGCCCCCAAGTCGGGCCAAAGTGTCATCCTTCGGTTTCCATTGTGGATTGGAAATTCTCGCTGGTCGCGAAACAAGGTCTTCCAGCCGTAGCGAGCGCAGAATGCGCTGCGAAACTTGAATGAGGAGATCGTCGCCTGCCGGATGTCCCAAGCTGTCGTTCACAATTTTGAAACGATCGATATCGATAAAGAGTACTCCAAAATTATAGTCGCTGTGTCGCTCCGCTCGGACCATGCTTCGCCCGAGACGATCCAGAAATAGTGCGCGGTTGGGAAGAGCGGTGAGGGGATCATGGAACGCATCATGTAAGAGTATCTCTGCGGCACGCACACGTTCCACTACTCGTCCAAGTAGAGTGCCGATCTGGGACATTATCTGGAGAAATGCGGCCTGGGGTTCCGAAACAGTTTCGGAGAAAAACTCCAAGATCGCCGCGACCTCGTTGCGGCTCAGCACGGGGAAGGCGAAGGCGGATCTCAAACCCGCCTGCCGCGCCGATGGCCCACGGGGAGAGTTGGTGTCGACCGTTAGATCAGTAATCCAGGCAGGTTCGCGGCTTGCTAAAACCCTCCCCGGCAGGCCCGTTCCAGGACGAAAATCTGTCCTTTCGGTCACTTCGCGGAACTGATTGAACCGATCAACATCGGTGAGATGCCAGATATTCGTTGAAACAATTGACCCTGTATTTCCGTCTGGAGCGAAATACGCGTGTCCGATTGGCCAACGGGTGTAGGCGCACACTCGGTCCAATGTAAATTTCATCGCTTCCCCAACCGAAGACGCCTGGTTCGAGGAAGTTGCGATCTCTTCCAGTAACTGGAGTTGTTCCTGGTTTTCAGAGAGCGCGCGCAGCCGATCTTCGGCTAGGGCGGCCAAGCGCGATAGCTCATCTTCACGTTGCTTGCGCTCCGTAATATCGCGAATCGATGCCGTGATCAGAATCCCGTCCACGACATCGAGTGGGCTTAGCATGATCTCGATGGGGAAATCGCTTCCGTCCTTGCGCCGCCCATAGAGTTCAATGCCCGTCCCCATTTGCGGCACGACTGGATCGCCGCGGATTCCAATCCCGTGCGTGGCCAATCGCTCCACGAAGCCCTCCGGAATGATGTGCTTCACCTTCTGCCCTATCAGTTCATCACGCTGGTATCCGAAATATTTCTCCGCGAGAAAATTCAAAAGAACAATCTCTCCGTCCTGGTTCACTACTACTACCGCATCCGGTGCCGCTTCCAATAGGCCTCGATATCTGGCTTCCATCTGCATCAGGTGTTTTTCAGCCTCCTTGCGCACGGAAATGTCGCGGGCGATCGTGGAGGCACCCACGATTCTTTCCAAAGCGTCCCGGATGGGCGACACAGTGACTTCAACTTGGACTTGTTTCCCGTCTTTTCTTACACGAACAGTCTCGAAATGATCGACGGTTTCGCCCCGCTTCAGACGTTCCAGCAGAAACAGAACTTCATCCGAGCGCCCAACAGGAACAAGCATAGAAACGGGCTGCCCAATGGCTTCACTTGCTGAATATCCATAGATTCGCACTGCCGCGGCGTTCCAACTGGTGATGATTCCTTCCATGGTCTTGCCCACAATCGCGTCATCGGAACACGAAACGATCGAGGCTAACCTGCGAAGGTCTTCTTCGGTCCGTCTCCTGTCACTGATATCGCGGATAGCGCTAGAAACCAATACTCCCGCTTTTGTGTCCAATGGACTTAGTCGGATCTCAATCGGGAATTCGGTGCCGTCTTTGCGCAATCCAAAAAGCTCCAGGCCCGCCCGCGCTGGGCGTTCCTGAGGAGCGGCCAGGAAGCGCGAGTGCTGATGGATATGTTGATCTCGGAAATTCTCGGACACTAGCATTTTAGCGGGTTGGCCAATTAGCTCGGCGCGACCATAGCCAAAAAGACTCTCCGCCTGCGCGTTGACCAAGACAATTGTGGCGGATTGATCGACGACCACGATGGCGTCAGGCGCCGCTTCCAACAGAGCCCGATACTGCGTCGCTTTTCGCACGCGAATCGGCGGAGTCGTAGGCACGGGATGGTCGTGAGCGTCTTTCTCCTGCTCGATAGTAGGGCGCTTCATTACGATTTTATTCGAAGTTCGACGGGCTACAGTTTCTGTCTGATTTGCGATCGGAGGTGTGCAAAACAGCACACAACATAGCGCTGTGCGCTGCTGGTTAACGGCTCCAAATGTTCTGCGCAAGGTTATCAGAGCCGCGGCGCAGCCGATTTGAATCTCGCATCCGTCGACAACCTGCCGTAAAACTAAAGGACCTTCTATTGTGGTCAACGGCGCCGTGCCGAGCTGTCACCCAGCAATATCCGCTGAACATCTGGTGATTGTGATACCGCCAACGCAATAAAGTCTCTCTTGAATTTCTACGTCAGTAACCAGCGGCAGCCTGACTCCTGACAAGTTCCATAAAAGCTGGTTGAGACAACCGCAAATCAGATTGAAGCGGGCCAATTCCTTCCGCACAGCGGAATCCGTTTTTCCCAGAACGGATGTGTGAGCTGCTCCCATCTGGGGATCTGCTTGGGAGATCAGCAGCTGCTGGATGCAAAACTGATTCGCCGGCCTCGAGCGAGCGACCTTGATTGGATTGACCAATTTGAGGATTAGCGGTCCACCACCAATGGCGCCGAAACTGAATCAACGTCGGGCTTTGTTCGTGCTAGAGAAGATCGACGAGATTCTGCATTGGGAACGGGCGACGGAGCGCGAGCGAGACACGCGTTTTGTGGAGCTAGGTCGTTACCTCTGCGAAGTACGGGCCGGCCAATACTGGCGAGTCGACAATCTGAAGTCGTTTGATGAGTTTCCGGAGTAGAAATTCCCCGAGTCCCGAAGGAAAGCGTATTACCTGATGGCGATTCACGAGCAGCTGCCACGGCAGACCCATCGCGACCTAAGAGCGATGGGATGGACCAAGGCCCGGGAGCTGGTCCGAGTAGTGCGGGCGGAAAGACAGAACTTCGATTGTGCACCCTGGGTGCACAAAGCGAAGCAGATGCCGAGGGAGGAGTTCAAACGAGCGGTGGAGCGACATCTGACCGGCAAAGAAACCGAGCCGTGGGAGATGCTTTATTTCAAGGCCTACAAGAGCCAGTTGGCCGTCATCGAGCAGGCGCTGTAGATCGCCTCGTTGATGCTCGGTGGGCAAAAGGAGCGTGACTACTGCCTGGAGATGATTTGCGCAGACTTTCTCGCAGGTACCGCTCTGCGAGAGGCCAGTGCGGAGGTTTTTTCTGCCTCGGTGCGTCGCCTTCTTGAATTTCTCCCGGGCCCCGAACGCATTGAATTGATCCATAGCCTAAAAGAAACGGCATGAGCGCAGGATTCCCGAAGCGCCCAAGAGTCAAATTAGAGCCGAAAGCCTACGCACATATTTGTCGCGAAGTCTTAGACCGGGATGGGTGGAAATGTCAGAATTGCGGCAGCGCGAGCGAACTGCAACTTCATCATCTACGCTTTCGGAGTGCGCTCGGGGACGATGATGTGGAAAACCTGATCACTCTGTGTGTTTCCTGCCATGAAAAGGTGCACAAAAGCGCGAGTTTACGAACTTCCTAGCTTGGAAGGCGCCTAGAATACGCTTGGCGATGCTTCGATCAAACCTCATTGTCTGATCGTCAAAACAGGCCCCTAAAAGGAAACTCCCGTCCGACGATATCTAAAGAACACAACCATAGATCCCAATCCAATGCACAGGAGCAGGTAAGGCGCTGGCTCTGGAGTCTAGACCACGTTTAGCGCGACATCGTCGCAATCGATTTGCGGTCCGCCGCTCGTTAGAACGATTGCAAGATCTCCCGCACTAGCCGTAGCACCTGTCGAACAGGTCAAGGTTACATCAGCAAATGTCCCGCGCGTGTAGATGCAGGTGTACATCTGCGTATATTATTTATCTCGGAGCTCATTATCGCTGCATACCGCCTTGAGACATCTTTTGCGCGCAACACCACGCTATCGGTGTGTCTTGTCCAGACTGTTCTAGAATAAAACCTCCATTTTTCTCGACTGTTTCAACGACACTTTGGGGCCTTACCGCTACGCCGTGCCATGTCCTCCCCGCCATCTCCGGATCGAATCCGAGTAGGGCGGCAACGGATCTAGTAGTTTCGTGAAGTCGCAAGGCCCAGAGAGAATTCAGACAGCTCCATGCCATCCGACCCTTCCAGTTCATATTTTGCTCAGTCGTTCCGTTGAACTGGAATAAACAGATGCCCCCGCTGGCCAGCACCCGAAGTATTTCACAAACGTATGCGTGAAACAGAACATCGGAAGGGAGGTGTTGCAATACGAGGTAGCTGAAAACGAAATCGACGGAACCGTTTGGGACTCCCGTGAGATCCGCACCATTGCCGTGCATCCAGCTAATGTTGGAAATCTCACGATGCAAAGAGCGCGCGCGTTCGAGCATTTCCTCCGACACGTCACACGCTAGTACGCGGTCGAATCGCTGGGCAAAGCTTCGCGTCATCCGCCCCGCTCCACACCCAAGTTCCAGCATCGACTTGCCTTCTGGGGAAAATTGATGTCGCTCGAGTACGTCTGCAACGAAATGCCTGTAATCGTCTTCACCTGAATGGAGAAAGGAAGATTCGTTCCAGTCCTTCCGCCACGACGCGATGTAGAAGAAGGCGTCCTTGCGCGCGCGTGTGTCCCAGTCCTGACGCATGGATTCTACTAATTTGGACCTAGAACTGTTCCTCAAAACTGGATTCATTCGTAGCTCCCAATACCTTACTGGCCTACTAGATTGATCGCCATTTGTCGACCGGGCATACGTAGCCACGGCCTTCCGACCCGTCTAAGAAGAGATTGCGAATTCTTTTCAACTCGGCGAGCTAGTGAGAGTTTACATCAGAGTGGTCGGTCGGTCCGCGAACTTTGATGCTAGGAACCCCAAGCCGAGCGTAGCCCCGCGTTGCAGTTTCGAGAATTGCTGTATCCCACCGTTCGTTTGCTTTCGGAAAATCGATTTTTTTTTTCAGCAGTCGCTCCCGTAACTAACGATAGTCTTGAAGTACGTCCAGTTTTCGGAGCCGTTTCTCGTTTTCTACCCTTCGGGACGAGGCTAGCCTGGTTAATTCATCAGAAGGTGAAATCGTAGCGCAGAAAGCCCATTGCTGACATAGGACAGGTTTGGGTCCTGGTCGGCGCCCCTCCTACGGTTTGCAAGTCGTCTTTTCTGACTTCCAGAATTGTTTTTAGAGACAGCTCCGCCTGGCCCTTCCGCGAGTGTGTTGTCAAGCAGTGCAGGCGAACTACGAGGAGTCGCAAAGCGAGGCGGCTTGGAAGAGATCTCGAAAAGGCCAGCCGCTGGCCAGATGAATGCGGATACAACGAGCTGTTTGGCGAATCCGTGCGCCGATCTTGAACAACTGAGTGCGCAGAGTTTCGATTTGCGCCGAGCGCAGCGCCGGTGGCAATTGCAGGCGAAATAGGTTGACCAGGTTATAGGCGAAACTGTGCAGCAACAGGCGGAAGGCATTGGCTCGAAAACGGTGACAGCTCAAGCGGTCGGCAGCAAAGCCAT
>Ga0308309_10000543_pt1 | contig 24090 bp, 19 predicted proteins | sample HubBroMetageWFT5_FD_192491 | JGI IMG/M metagenome (GOLD analysis project Ga0308309, IMG submission 192491) | Warmed and freeze-thawed soil microbial communities from the Hubbard Brook experimental Forest, New Hampshire - Hubbard Brook CCASE Soil... | ecosystem: Environmental > Terrestrial >...
TATCCAGCTCGGTGACGCCGGCAAGGTTCACGGCAATATGGGTGGAACCCGAGTCCACGAGCTGCTGAATCTGGTTGCGGAAGGCTTCCTCGGATTCGCCAAGTTTCATCGCCCCTTCGAGATCGAGAATGGTGGCGGGACCAGCCTTGCGAATTCTAATGTTCACGGGCTCCTCGTTGCGCGTTGCAAAGCTAACCGAATTACGCATTCCAATCAAGGGGATGCGCGGGAATTGTGGGAGATTACGAGTCGCGGCGGCAATGTTGGGAGTTATGCGGATCCAGCCGCGCGCGGACGCCACTTGTACATTCGGAAAATTTGTGGCGGAATAGGCGGGCGTTGATACGCTTGTGAGGCATTGTGATTCGCGAAGGATTGATACGTATTTCTTGGGCTTTGCTGGCACGGCTCGGCGTGGCGTTGGTGCTCTTTTCTGCCGCTGCGCATTCGACGGGTTCTTCAGGGGCAATTCGGCGGGCAACTCCCGCTGCCGCGGCTGTCCCGGGCTGGACGCTCGTCTGGAGCGATGAATTTGATGGTCCCAACGGATCCAGGCCCGATGCGGCGAAATGGGTCTACGACATTGGCGGAGACGGATGGGGCAACCAAGAGCTCGAGTACTACACCTATCACCAGCAAAACGCTTTCCTCGAAGACGGGCGTCTGGTGATCCGCGCCATACGGGAAGATTTCACCGGCACGGACGGTGTTGCGCGCCATTTCACTTCCGCGCGTCTCAAAACACAGGGGAAATTTTCGCAAACCTACGGCCGCTTCGAAGCCCGCATCAAAATTCCGCAGGGGCAAGGAATTTGGCCCGCCTTCTGGATGCTCGGAGCGGACGTCGACAAAGCGGGATGGCCCGCCTGCGGTGAGATCGACATCATGGAAAATATCGGGAAGGAGCCGTCACAAATTCATGGTTCGATGCACGGCCCCGGATATTCGGGCGATCGCGGCTTTACATCTATTTTCAAGCTTCCCGGAGGCGGCCGCTTTGAAAAAGATTTTCACGTCTACGCGGTGGAGTGGGAACCGAGTGAGGTCCGCTTTTACATGGACAGCAGGTTGTACGCGACGTTCACACCTGACCTTTTGCCGCCAGGGATGAAGTGGGTGTTCGATCATCCTTTCTTCATACTTCTCAACGTGGCTGTGGGGGGCGATTGGCCCGGGCCGCCTGATGCAAACACCGCTTTTCCTCAATCCATGCTCGTGGATTACGTCCGCGTTTACACGAAACCGTCAAAATAAGTTCAGCCGGCGGGCGGTCCATTGCTGAATGAAACAGGGCCCTCACGAAACGGAAGGCGGAGGGACAGTTCCTTGACGCACGCGCGTTGCATTTGTTAGGCTGCGCCCCTCCCCCACAGATTGTGCGGATTGCAGCCCGCGATGGGAGAGCAGCGGCGTCCCTGTCGCTGGGGGATCCATGGAAACCTCTTCAGCGCTCTACGAACTAGCGTGTGTGTCTCTCGCGTGCCGCGACCAGGATACGCTGCTGAAGACGTTTGCCGCGCGCGTGGGAACAGTGCTGGGAGCGCGAGGCGTGCTCGTCTGGGAAAATGGACGAGAGGGCGGGGGGCTTTCCTGCCGCACGCGGTGGAGCGAACCGGGCGAGCGGCTGAATCCCGCGAGCGAAACGGCCGAGGAAGGGCTACTTGCCGAGGTCTACGAAACTTTCTCCGAATCCGCCCGGACGCGGCGGGTAACCGCGCGCGAAATTGACCCGGACGCGCTGCTCCATCTGGAAGAAGGGAGCCGAGAGCGCGTGAAGTCGCTGCTATACGCCACGCTGCCGGGCGCTGAGGGCGCTGCGGGCATCGTGGAGGTGCTCAACAAACGCACGGGCGAATTCTCCGCCGAAGACGCGCAATTTTTGGAGGAGGCGAGCAGCTTCGCCGGGCAAGCCCTGACGAACCTGGGCGCAATCGAAGACGAGCGCCACGCGCAACTCGCCACGCTCGACCGTTTGACAGCGCTTTACGACCTCGGGCGCACTTTCACTTCCACTCTCGAACTCGACTCACTACTTCCCATTGTTGCCGGAAAAATTCGCGACATCCTGGGAGCGGGCGCTTGCAATCTGTGGCTCGCTGGGAGTGAAGGGGAACTCGCCCTGGCGCGGCAGGTGGGCGAGGATCCCACTGTGGAAGACGGCGCAACCGCATCGGGAACCGAAGGGCTGTTCAGCGAAATTACGCAGCAGGCAAACCCGAAATTGATCGAAGATGCCAGCGAAGACCCCGCGCTCGAAAAGCGCCAGAGCAAAGGCGGCGAGTTTCAGATTCAATCGTGGATGGCCGCGCCGCTGCGCAAAGATGACGAAGTGCTGGGCGTGGTGGAGCTGATCAACAAAGCGGACGGCACGCCATTCAACGAAGATGACCTGTTCTTTCTTTCCAGCATCAGCGAACAAGCCGCGGTGGCGCTGCACAACGCGAATCTGCTGGAATCGGAACGCAAAGTGCACGCGCTCGACGCGCTGCTGAAAATTTCGCAGGAAATCACGTCCACGCTCGATCTGGATCATGTGCTTACCACGGTGGTGCACCAGGCAGGCACCGTGATTCCCTTCGATCGCTGCGTGATTGGCTTCTTCGACCGCGGCCGATTCGTGCTGGGCGCGGTATCGGGAGAGACCGAAGTTCCGAAGACGCGCGAAATGACTGAGCTGCGCGAGCGCCTGGAATGGGTGGCGCAGCAGGAAAATCCGATATCGCTGGATATGTTTGAGGATGGGTGGCACGCCAGCCCTGAAGAAGCGCGCGCGCAATTCGGGTCATTTCTCGAAGCGCACGAAAATAACGGCTTCTATGCCCTTCCCCTGCACGATGACCAGGGCAATCTGGGCGCAATGGCTCTGATCAGCGGCGACGCTGACTTCCTCACAGACTCCAACCGCGAAACAGTGGCGATCCTGGCGAGCCAGACGACGGTTGCCATCCGCAACGCGCAACTCTACCAGCAGGTACCTCTCGCGAACCTCTTGCAGCCGCTCGCCGCCAGAAAACAAAAAATCATGGCGAGTGTCCTGCATGGAAAAATGCGGGTTTACGCGGAGCGCGCGGGGCTGGCGGCCATCGTGCTGGCCGTGATTCCCTGGCCGATGCGGCTGGGAACGGATGCAACGGTGGTGCCGGCGGAACGCCGCGTGGTGAGCGCGATTGCGGGCGGCGTGGTGCAACATGTTTTCGTTCATGAGGGCGATTCGGTGCAGCCGGGGGAGTTGCTTGCGCAGCTGGACGACGGCACGGACCGCGTGAAGCTGGCACAATCCGAGGCGGACCTGGCACAGGCGCGGCGCGACCTTGCCGAAGCCGAATTTCGCAACGATCCCCCTGCCGCAGGCCAGGCACAAATTCGCGCCGACCTGCACTCCGCGGAAGTAAACCTGGAGCAGCAGCGCATCAGCGAAGCGCAACTGCGTGCCCCGATTGCGGGGATCGTGGTGACGCCAAAAGTGGAAGACAAGACCGGTGCTATGGCGAATCCCGGCGATACTTTCTGCCAGATTGTGGCGCAGGACGAGATGGGCGCCGAAATGAGCGTTGCCGAAGAAGACCTGGGACTCGTGCAGACGGGGCAGAGTGTGGCGCTGAAGCTGAATTCTTATCCCACAGAAACTTTTCAGGGAAGAGTGGAACGCATTGGCGCACAGGCTCAAGCCGACGCCGGGCAGCAATACTTCCTGGTGCGCGCCATATTTGAGAATCCCGGGGGACGCGGTCGAGATGGAATGGCGGGACGCGCGCGAGTGAGCGCGGGTGGCGGATGGTTCCACAGCGGGTGGTATCCGGTTGGATATATCCTGTTGCGTTCGCCGTTCCGTTGGTTTTGGCAGAAGGCCTGGGCCTGGTTGCCGTAAGAGAGAGGAACGATCATGAAGAGACGCGCAATCTGGATCCTGGCGGGAGCGCTGGCCATGGTCGCGGGCGGCTGCAGCGATCCCTCGGTAGGCTCGGGCCCAAAGGGCGCGCCTGCTGCTGCTCCCGGCTCAACGTCTGCGCCGGCGCCGGTTGTTCCCGCCGCACCTCCCGCGAAATCGGCCAGCGCGGGTGACATCCTCAGCGTCCTTTCCGTGGAACATCAGGTTGACGTTTCGACGCAGTTGGACGGTGTGGTAGTCAGCATCATCAAGGACGAAGGCAGCGTGGTCAAAGCCGGGGACATTCTGGGGCAGCTCGACGACCGCACGCTGCAAATGGAAATGATCAAGGCCCGCGATGATCTCGCGGTCTCGCAGAACAATGTGAAGTACAAGGAAGCCGAGCTGAAAGCGAAAGGCGCCGCGCTGCATCGGCAGCAGCAGCTCCACGACCTGGGGCTTTCCACGCAAGCCGATCTGGACGCGGCGGAGTTCGAGGCCAAGGCCGCCGAATACGACATGCACGGATGGGAAGCGTTGGTGGAAAGCGGCAACGCCCAAATTCATCAATACGAAATTGAAATTGACCACACGCGCCTGCGCGCCCCCTTTTCCGGCGTGGTAGTGCGGCGGTACGTGCGCGAGGGGCAATCCGTGGCCAAGCAGGAAAAGTGCTTTCGCGTGAGCCAGCTTTCGCCGCTGCAAGTGCAATTTCAGGTGCCGGAGACTTCGGGGCGCCGCCCAGAGCGTGGCGGCGTTGTGGATCTCTCCCTGCTGGGCGATGCGAAGCGCGGGATTCATGCGCACATCGTAAAGGTCGGGCCAATCGTTGACCCGGCGAGCGACAGCTACGACGTTACGGCGCAGCTTACCGGCGCCGGCATCTCCGATTTACGACCCGGGATGGCCGTGCGCGTGGAATGGCCGGGAGCGGAGCATCCCCGCCAGCCGTAAGGCGCCCGCCGATGCGTTTTGGCCCCACGAGCATAAAAGTATCGAGCGTCCTTGCCAAAGGATTGCGGCGGCCCAAGCTGCGGAGCGACCTGCGGATCAGCGAACAAACCGTCGCGGGGGAAAAAAGCGTCGTCATCAAGGTCGAGGACACAAGTTCGTACAATCGCTACGGCGCGTCGGAATACGAACTTTTGACGCTGTGCGACGGCACGCGCACGCCCGCGGAAGTGGCGCAGGCGATGAACGACATCCACCCGGACGAACCCCTCGACGAAAACGAAGTGCTCGAGTTTCTCGACGGGATCGAGCCTGCCATGTGGGAGCGCTCGGTGGGGGAAGTGAACCTTGCGGTTCTCGAGCGGGTGCGTGACGAGCGAAAAGGCCGCGTGGATCAGTCGAGCGTCCTCTACATCAGTTTTAAAGCCTGGGACCCCAACAAAACGCTCGCTAAAGTGGATCGGTATCTTTGGTGGATGTTTACGCCGGGATTCGTAGGAATCTCCGCGGTGTTGATGATTGCGGCGGTCTATCTGGCCGCGGGCGATTGGCCGCGTATCCAGCACGACACCTCGGCGCTTTACTCGTTTCAGAACAAGACCGCTTACGACATCTGGGCATTCTGGTTCATCCTGCTGGGGCTCGGCTGCATTCACGAATTCGGGCACGGGCTCACATGCAAACACTTCGGCGGCGATGTACACCAGATGGGTTTCCTGTTGATTTATTTCACGCCCGCTTTTTTCACGGACACCACGGATATTTTGCTTTTCGATCGCGGTTCGAAACGGCAATGGGTAATTTTTGCGGGCATTTACGTGGAGCTGGTGATCTGCGGCATCGCCACGCTGATCTGGCATTTCACGGCGCCCGCCTCGCTGGCGAATGACCTGGCCTACAAGACCATGCTGCTGAGCGGCATTCAAGGCGCGCTGCTGAACCTGAACCCGCTGATTAAAGCGGATGGTTATTACGCGCTTTCGCAATTTCTCGACGTGGACAACATGCGGGAAGATTCGTTTGCCTACCTGCGCGCCTGGGCGCAGAAATACTTCCTCTTTAAGGATATTGACCTGCCGGCGGCGAGCCGGCGATTGCGCCGCGTGTATCTGATTTTCGGCGTTTCGGCGATCTTATACAGCACCACGCTTCTTTTTCTTGTTCTCTCGTTTTTGAAGAACATCTGCGTGAGCAAATTCGGCGACTGGGGTTACCTGGTGACCGTAGGCGTCATCTATTTCTTCGCGCGAAAAGGCATACGCAAGAATTTGCCGGCGCTTCGCGCGTGGGTGAGGCAAAAGAAGGAGGACTACGTGACCTGGAAAATGACTCGCGCCAAGTGGGCCGGCGCGATGTGTGTGGTTCTCCTGCTGCTGATCCCGCCTGTCCCGTCGAAAATCTCGACCGACCTTGTGCTCGAGCCGGGACAGAATGCGCGCGTCCGTGCGGAGGTTCCCGGCGCGATTCACCAGGTGTTCGTCCACCAGGGCGATGCCGTGCAGGCAGGGCAGGTGCTTGCGACACTGGAGAATCCGGAAATCGAGGCAGATTCACGCTCCGTAACCGACGAGCTCGCACTGGCCAACGGCAAACTACGCTACGCGCAGGGGCGCTCCGACCTGGACCAGGCCGCTCCGGCGGGGCGCGATCGCAAGCGATTGCTCGAGGAAGAAGCGGTAGCGCAAAAGAGAGTGGAAGCCCTGACGATCCGCGCACCGTTCGCCGGAGTCGTGACCACGTCACAGGTTGAGCAGCGCGCGGGTGAGTATCTCGCCGCCGGGGATGAATTCTGCCAGGTGGTTGACCGCACCAACATGAAAGCCCGCATTCTGGTTCGAGACTGGGAACTCGAAGAGATTCACCCGGGCGCCGAAGCACAAGTGAAGGTTTTGCCGTTTCCATACCTCACCTACTCGGGCCACGTGGAGCAAATCCTTCCCGCCGCCGCGTTGGACCGTCCCGTTGCGCAGCCGGTCAAGCTGGAACGCATGGGCCAGGATTTGACCAATTACTTTGCCGTCGTGATGGTCTTTCCCAACACGGATGGGTCGCTGCGGGAAGGAATGACCGGAACAGCCAAGATCTCCTGGAAAAGCAGGCCGGTGGCGTGGCAGGTAGGACGCGGCGCGTGGCGGTGGTTCCGTTCGCAAGCCTGGTAGGCGGCTCCCAGGAACGACATCTACTAAAATGAAAAAGGCCGCCCGCGTTGCAAGCAGCCTCTTCATCCATCCGCGCGAAAATGTCAGGAGAGCTTTCTTCTAGGCCCCATGGTGCAAGAAAAAGGGCCGCCGTTCCTGGGACGTCGGCCCTTGGGGGTTGCTGCAACTGCAATCCTCCAGCTCAGCAGCGGGCCAAGCCGGAAGAACCTGGCTTACTTGACTGAAAAGCGATTGGTCAAAGTGCGAAACTGCGTCAGGGTGGTCTTCTTCTCGAGCTTCTTGCCTGCGCCCAGCGTCTTGCCCTTCTTGACCGGCTTCGGTGAGTTTGCCATGATCGGTGAATCCCCCTTTTAATTTTAAGCCGTTTCGGCTGTGCCTACTCTAGTGCAATCTGCTCGCCAAACGGAATTAAGCCCCTTGAGTCCACTCGCGCACTCGAAAGAAAGCACTTATCGCTCCTTCAGAAGGCACAGGCGGGGTGGTAAAGCCGCCGAAGTGTTGAATTTTCGCGCGGGGTGTTGAATTTTTCAACGCAGCCGCCATCTCCGGGGGCTGGGTACTCAAAAATAAGGCCACCTTCCGCCTCCGCGCCTAGCTCAGTCTGCCACGGCACTTCCGCGACCCACACCTGCACCGCCTTTTTGTTGAATTCCTGGGGTAACGGTAGTCAACCGTGAGCTCTTCCCCTTTGCGGATGGGCCGGCGGCTGAAATAGAAGATGCGCCCCCGGATGCGACGTGCGGAAATGTTGGGATCACAACTTTGATTGATCAATTCCGCTCCGGTGCCGCCCACGCATCCATCCACAACCCACCGGCGGCTGAGGTGCGCGAAATAGACGTTGTTGCGAGCCGCGCCGAGGCTTACGTTCCTCCTGGCGCGCCGCAGGGCTTGAAGGTAGGTAAGCCGCTGACCACCGTATTCGATGATTTTCTTTCCGCGTGGTATGGCCTCCAAGGCAAATATACCGCGACCCTGGATCGGCGAACGCGCAACCAGGAGTTGGTAAGTGGAATATTCGGAACCGATGAGGCGAGGCATTTGGGAGGGCCACCAATCGAAGACGTGCGGCCGATGCGTGGAAGGCACCGACCGCTCGCCTTCAAGTGAGAAAGTTCGAGATCTGGATTTCTTTAGGCAAACTTAAACTTTTTAACGGTCAACGATGTGGTCTTCGAGAGTTTCTTCGATTTCGTGAGTTTTTTCGTCGCTTTCTTGGTTGCCATTAGGATTTCTCCTTTCTTCGGAATTGCCCCCCCCCGGGGGGCAGTCATATACTCGCAAACAACGCGCCTTTATTATTCGTCCCCGTCGCTGCCGGACCATTTGTGGGTTATGGTAAGAGTCTTCGTGGACGCGAGCTTTTTCGATTTCTTCAGCTTTTTGGCCGGTTTCTTTGGTGCCATGTGATTTCTCCTCTTTTCGGAATTGCCCCCTAGGGGCGGGGTAGTGAAAACGAAACGGAAGGCGCGCCATTTTCCGCTAACTGGCGCACCACCGCGTTAGCGCTTGCCGTCAATAGGTACGAAATTGGCCCGTGTAAGAGTCTTGGTCGCTGCGAGCTTCTTCGACTTCGTGAGTTTTTTCGCCGCTTTCTTGGTTGCCATGTCGTTTCACCTCGTTTGAAATTGCCCCCTGGGGCGGTCGGTTTCTTATATGCAAACAACGCGCCAATTTCCAGAAAAATCAATGGAGGGCGCAAATCGCATGTTTTGAATCGGATGGAGGAAAAAGTGAGCCACTGAATCGTCCACCGGACCCTAGACCGCGTTGAATTAATCAACACGCCGATGAAGAATTCAACGGATCGCTATAGATCGTACTTCCGGCAGAGATAATTCAGGCGGTTCCGGTCCACTCCCAGCAGATGCGCGGCATCCGCCTTGACGTGCTTGGCGTGTTCAAGGGCTTCGGCCACCCAGCGCCGCTCGAAGGCCTCCATTTCCTTGTCGAGGTGAATCCCCGTGGGCGGCATGCGAAACCGGTTCTTCGAATCGCGTCCCGCGGCCTGGCCGATGTCGGCGGGCAAGTCCTTCAGCGTGATGGTGTCGCCGTCCGTCATGATCACAATGCGCTGAACTGCGTTTTCCAGCTCGCGGACGTTTCCCGGCCAGGGATAGCGCTTGAGAGCCTGCAGAGCGTCGTCCGCAATGCGCTTCACCGCGAAGCTGTTTGCGGCGCAATACACGCTGACGAAATACTCCGCCAGCATGGGAATATCATCAACGCGCTCGCGCAACGCCGGAACGAAGATCGGCACCACGTGGATGCGGTAATAAAGATCCTCGCGGAATCGGCCCTCGCGGACCATTTCCTCCAGGTCCTCGTTGGTAGCGCTGACCAGCCTGAAATCCACGCGAATGGATTTTTTGCCGCCGAGCCGCGTCAGCGAACGGTCCTCCAAAACGCGCAGGAGCTTGCTTTGCAGCGGAGGGGTAAGCGTGGCGATTTCATCCAGAAAGAGGGTCCCGTTGTGCGCCACCTCGATCCGGCCCTCTTTCATGGCCACCGCACCGGTAAAGGCGCCCTTTTCGTAGCCGAAGAGTTCTGCTTCCATCAGGCCTTCGGGCAGCGCGGCGCAGTTCACGCTCACGAAAGGGTGGTTTCGCCGCGGGCTTTGCGTGTGCAGCGCGTGGGCAACAAGTTCCTTCCCCACGCCGCTTTCGCCGCGGATGATCACATTGGTTGTCGCGCGGGCCATGCGCTTGATGGATTCAAAAACGTGGTGCATCGAATCGGTTGACCCGATCAAATCCCCCAGGCCGGTCTTGCGGCTGATCTCGTCGCGCAGCAGCCGGTTTTCGCGCTGGATGTGGACCTTCTCCACCGCGCGCTCGATCAGCAGGCGCAAAACGTCCGAATCAATCGGCTTGATGAAATAATCGTACGACCCCGAGTCAATCACTTTCAGCGCGGTGGCTTTTTTTGAGTCGGAGCTGAGGACGATGACGAGAGTATCAATTTCGCTGCCATCCAGGCGGTTCAGGAGTTCCGTGCATTCGCGGACGCCTCCGGATTCGATCGGCAGGCCGAGCAGGAGGACATCGAGCTCGGATTCCTGAAGCAGCTTGTAGGCAGCTTCGTAGTCCGCGCCTTCGAGAATTTCAAACTCGGAGCGCAGCCCCGCGGCAATCTTCGAGCGCAGGCCTGCGTCGTCATCCACGATGGCTATTTTGGGTTTTGGGGACCCTGGCGAGATGGGTAATCTCCGGCAGGGACATTAAAGTTCGCACGCACGATGCGAGTCAACCCCGGCCCCACGCCGCGGCGATTCTAGGGGGTGTGGCCCGCCCTGTCAATCAACTAGCGGGTAACTCGCAAGATTGAGTCGAACTTACGACCAGGCGGGAAACTTCAGTTCCGGAGGCATCCGCTCACTTCGGCGCGAAGAACAAATAGTCCGCCAAGTAGGCCGCGCGGACTTCCTGGCCCGCGTGTGCCGCGTCGCAACCGGATGCAGGTGCTTTGCCGCCCTTGGTATTCAGGCGCTGGATGGACGTGACGCGCGCGAACGCGCCGTCTCCACTGCGGCTCACCACGGTCACCAGCAGCCAGGGAATCGAATCGGCGTCAGGAGAAGGCGCATTCGCCGCGGCCTTGCCCACGATGCGGCTTCCGTCGCCGGCTTCCCACGATGGGCCGGCAAAATGTTTGCCATATAATTTTCCGCTCTTATCGAAAAGCTGCGCTTCCGGAGCCTTCAGCGTCCAGCCAAATTGCCCCCCATCCGCTTTGCAGGTGTAAATCTGGTCGCCTTTTCCATGCAGCTGCATAATTAGTTGCTCATTTGCAGGAGGCTGCAGCTTTTGCGGCACTTCCTGCGCCCCGGCGGAGGTTGGAAAAATGGAGACTGCGGCGATTGCCAGTGCAGCGATCAAATAGGCGCGAACTAGTCTGCGCATGAAGGCTCCTTACTTCCCCGCCTTGCGCGGCGGAAGGAATTTCTTGTTGATCTTCGCGATCACCACGTAATTCGGATCCACCATTTCGGCCAGATGAATCGTGGCGACCTTCGATAGCAGCTCATAAGCATCCAGCTCGGAAAGGCCGTAATCCTCATGTATCCAAATTACCAGTTGGGTGAACGCAATCCGCAGCGAATCATCGAGCGGACGATAGATTCCCGTGGCCATCAGCTCGTCTTTGCTTTCAAAGCGCGGCCAGGCGATTTGCTTCCCTTTCAGCAGGGTTACCCGCAGGCGCACGCGCAGCGGTACTTCGATTGCCGTTCCCGCAATTTCACCGTCGCCCATGGCCGCGTGCCCATCGCCCATGTAGAGCAGCGCGCCCGCCACGTTCACGGGCAGGTAGAGCGTGTTCCCCACGCTCGCCTCCGAAGAATCCATATTCCCGCCGAATTCCGCGGGAACGATCGAGCTGCGCGATTCTCCACTCTTCGGCGCCACACCGATGCAGCCCAGAAACGGATGCATCGGAATTTTTACGGAAAAATCAGAATCATGCGCATGAAACGTTGCGGTTCCGTCCTCCGGATGAATCGGATAGAGCCAGATGCGCTCCGGCAGCGGCGCGTTGAGCATCGGCGTGAAGTCCGTGGGATTAATCGCGCCAAATCCGGGATCGAACGCGCCCACTCCCTGCGGCCCGTTCACGTCGAGACGGAGAAACTCGATGGCCAGCGTGTCTCCCGGCTGAGCGCCCTCAATATAAAACGGGCCGGTGAGCGGGTTATCGCCCTTGGCCATGGCCAAGGTATCGCTGGGCTTCGAGATCGCGTCGCCGAAACAATCGAGCGTGTTCGTGTCCAGGATATCCCCGGAAGCGAGCCGCCCCACCGGCGCGGCCGGGCCATAAACATATTTCACCGTATCAATGGTTGCCTGATATTTCAGGACGCGCGTGGCGGCATCCTGCGCGGAAACGAGCGAAGCGGAAAGCGAAGCGGCCAGCAGCGCCATCAGCCATCGAACTTTCATCGGAGAAACCTCCCGTGGAGCGCTATGAGCTGCCAATGAGTATGCCGACAGCGAACACGAGGCCGCCGCCCACAATCACCTGCAGTGCGGAGGAGAAAATCGGCGTGTCCATGTATTTGTGCCGGACGTAGCTGATGATGGCGAGTTCGGCGATTACAACGATGACCGCCGCCGTGAACGCCACGTGGAAATCAGCAAATAGAAAGGGGAGTGTATGTCCCAGGCCGCCCGCGGCCGTCATCGCGCCGGTCACGACGCCGCGCACGACAGGCTTGCCACGTCCCGTCAGGGAGCCGTCGTCGGAGAGCGCCTCGGCAAAGGCCATGGAGATTCCCGCGCCCACCGACGCGGCGATGCCCACGAGAAATGCGTCCCAGGTTTTGTGCGTTGCGAGAGCGGCCGCGAAAATGGGCGCGAGAGTCGAAACGGAGCCGTCCATCAAACCTGCGAGGCCCGGTTGAATAATCTGCAGCATGAACATCTTGCGCCGCGATTTGTCGTCAGTGGCGACGCCGGGTGCGCCCAGATGTTTTTTCTCCAGCGACCCCGCAAAATCGTAATGTTGCCGCTCGATTTCAGCCAGGTCCCCCAACAATTTCCGCGTGGAAGCATCGGAGATCCGCTCCAACGCGCGGTCGTAAAACTGGCGCGTCTCCAGTTCCATCGTCTCCACCTGCTTGCGAACCAAGCGGATCCCGAGCGGGCGAACCAGCCATACGGGACGCCGTTCGATAAATCCCTTCACGTCCTGACGACGGATCAGCGGAATATGTTCGCCGAATCGCTTGCGGTACAACTCGATAAGCATTTGGCGGTGCCGCGATTCCTCCGCCTGCATTTCCTCGAATACTTTCGTCGTGGCGGGATTGCTTTCGCGCAGCCCCTCCGCGAAATCCGCGTACACGCGGCTATCCTCTTCCTCCAGCTGGATCGCGAGCGCCAGGATTTCCCGCTCCGTCAGGTCTTTGAATCGTTTCTTGGCCATTGATGCCGCCCCGGTGCAGCGCGCCGTGCGGGGGGGATTATAGCCGCAATGCTGGTTTGAAGTTAATCTCCCGCGCCGCGATGCGCGCCGCACTAGTTCGCCTTGGCTGAAACTGACGTGCCGGAGTTACCCTCGGGGTATAATCGCTGGCAAGGATGGCGCTGCCCTCTGGCATGAAACTTGACCTCTTCGAAATCCTTTCACCGCTCGGACATGGTGGAATTGGTGAAGTCACCGACGCTTTGAATATCGTGATGAACTGGGATGCGGAGCCGAAGAGGAAATGAGATTCTCGCGTTTTCACAAGGATTTCAGTGCTCGGAAGAATTGCTGCTTGGGTGCGGCCGCTCGACTCGACTCCTCCTCATGAAGAAACAGTCGCGCAAATTGGTGATGCATGAAGTGTTTCGCGCAGGCATCACGCTGAAAGGTTTCGACGGCTTGATGGAATTGATCGGCGGGATTTTGCTCTGGCTCGTGAAGCCCGATACGATGAGCAACGCCGTCCGCTTCCTCTTTCAGCACGAGCTTTCGCGCGACCCGCAGGATTATCTTGCCACCCACGTGCTTCACGCGACCCAGAGGCTCGAGGGAGAAAATAAGACGTTTGCAATCTTGTTTCTTCTCTCGCATGGACTCGTCAAGATCACCATCGTCGGGGCGCTTTGGCTCGACCAGTTGTGGGCGTATCCGCTGGCGCTATTCGTTTTTTCCGCCTTTGGGGTGTACCAGTCCTATCGCTGGACGCACACGCACTCCTGGTTTCTGGCGCTGCTGACGGTTTTCGACTTCGTGATCGTGTATCTCACCTGGGTGGAATATCGCATCCAGAAAAAAGCTCGCGAACCGCGTGGTGCCTAGAGAAGGCGCTGCGATTCGCGAGCTAAATACTTCCGAAAATCAGCCGGCTTCGGGTGCTACTCCGGTTTGGCGGTGCCGTTGGAAATCGCCTCTTCGAAGATTACCTTCATCTCCAGGGAAGCCTTGCGGGCCAGTTTACCCTGCTCTTCTCCGAGTTTGCCCTGCTCTTCACCCAGTTTGCCTTGCTGCTCTCCGAGCTTCCCCATTTCCTCGCCGAGCTTTCCTTGCTGGTCGCCCGCGTGAGACTGCAAATCGCCGAGTTTGCTCTGCAAATCGCCGATCTCGGATTGCAGATTGCCCAACTGTTCCTGCGTGCCGCCGTCGCTGAGTTGTTTGAGCTCGGCTTTGAGTTTATCGAGATCCGCGGACATGTCCGGAACCTTTACGTGGACTTCCTCCATCTTCTTGCCGAGCGCTTCCTGCTGCGCTCCGAGGGCCTCTTGCTGCTTTCCGAGTTCTTCCTGTTTACGGCCGAGTTCTTCTTGTGGCTCCCAGAGTTTCTTGGCGCGTTGAATCACGGCCGGGTCGGTGATGACGTAGTTTTTTTCGTCGTGCTGGAACCAGATGAAATCTCCGGGAATTTTTTTGCGCAATTCCTGGACGTGCCGCGCGTCTCCCACCGAGCCGGACATCGTGAGCGAATCGCTCTTCCCGGTGACGATCACGAAACGCTCGTCGTCGTCAAAACCGTAGGAGAAGGAATTTCCCTGGCCGTAGGAGGAACTTGAGCCTGAACTTCCCGATTGGTCGGACCAGAATGCGGACGGTGGAGCGATGAGTTCCGCAGGAGCGATGACGCCGCCGATTGGAGCACGCGGCGCGATTGTTCCACTGACCGCGCCGGAAATTGTCCCGGCAATCGCCGGCACGGGCGGCAGCGGCGCAATTCCCGCGACTGGATCTAGAGGAGCAGCCGGAGCAAGGGCCGACGGCGCATTAACGCCATTCGCCGGCGGCTTTGCGGGAGGCGCTGGACGGGGCGAAGCCGGCGGGGGTGGCGCCTGATCCTGCGCCGGATTCGCGGATTGCAAACCTGCATAATTATTGGCCGGATGCACGGAAGCTGCGAGAAAAACTACCGGAAGCGCGAGTGCCACGATCCCGGCGGCGAGCGATTTCTTGAGTCCCATATTGACTGCTCCTTTCCAGGCGAGAATTCGATCTACTCTTTTTTCCGCCTGACCTGCCTTGGCCATCGAAACGCCTTGCCACCACACCCGCCCCGGCGCGGTTTGCAGCGCTTCGAAGAATCCCAGCAGAGTCCTGGCGTAATGCGTACGATCGGCGCCGCAAGACAAAGCCGCTTCATCGCTGGCCTCTTCGGCGAGGTCAGCCAGATGCCTGTCGAGCCACCAGGCAAGCGGACTGAACCAGAAAATTGCGCGGTGCAATAGAGAAATGCGCTGCGTAAGCGCGTCGCGCCGCGCCACATGCGAGATTTCGTGCGCGATCACGGCGTCGAGTTTGGCGTCGTCCCACTCGCGCCAGTCGGCCGGAAGCAGAATCGTCGAGCGCAAAGCGCCCATCGTGACCGGCACGGTAATCAAATCGGATTCGGCGGCTCGCGGAACGCCGGCGAGGCCGGCTACATAGGCGCGCGACGCCAGGCGCATCGCCATGCGAGGATCGTCAAGATTTTGCGCTGCGCGCATCAGCCGCCGCCCAAGCACAATCCCCACAAAGAATCGCGAGAGAAGCAACAGCGCGACCACGAAGTAAATTCCGGCTGCGATTTCGTTCCAGGGAATCGCGGCCCAATTGATCGAGTCGGAAGCCGCAGGCGCCGCCACCGTTAGGGGCGTTCTTACCAGAAGCGGCGCCGGGCGGCTGACCGAAGGGTTGGCCAAATCCGAGTGACCATTCCCGCCGGCCGATTCGCCCGGCGTGAATTTGTTGAGGGCAACGACAGCCTCGACCGCCGGTTGAGAAAGTTCGCTGGACGCCAAATGCTGCGTATCCTGCGCGCCCGCAGGAACGGGCTGCAGCGCCATGCGCTGGATAAAAGCAGGGGTTGGAATGGACAGTTGCGGGATCATCCAGCCCAGCAACGGCATGGCGAGCGCGGTGTAAAGTACCGCCGTCCAAGTAAATAGCCGCACGGAAGTAGCCCTAACGCGAAACGCAGCCAGTACCAGAGCCGCTACGCAGGCCAACGCCAGTGCGCGGCCTGCAGGGTCTGCCAGGCGGGCTAGAAGGCTCGTGGACGCTTGGATAGCGGTTGTTGGCGTCATGGCGTTTCTTCCTTTTTTTCGGCGACCTTGCGGGCCAGGCGTTCGAGCTGTTTGCGGTCGAGCACCGCGTTATCAACCATGCCAAGGAGAAGCTGCTCGGCCGAGCCGCCGCAGAAGCGGTCAATGATTCCCTTCACGGCGCGGACAGCGACGTTCTGGCGCGCGTCGGACGCTTTGTAAATGAATGTGCGGCCCTCGGTCTGGTGCGTGACGTAGCCCTTCTCCTCAAGGCGGCGAAAGACAGTGCGAATGGTGGAATCTTTCATGGGGCGGGAGGAGGCAAGAGCTTCACGGCAAGACTCAGCGGAAGTTGGACCGTGACTCCACAAGTAATCCATGACGGCTTGTTCGACCTCGCCAAGGTTCTTTAGACGGATGTGTGATGTGTTAGGCATTGTAGCGTTACAATATGTAACAGATGAAGAAAAACGTGTCAACAGAAAAATGCGAGTCCAGAGGCAGGCAGAAATGGCAAGCGATCCTTGTGCCTCAGGCCTATGACGGTTGAGGGGGGGTTACTAAAAGCTGCGCGGTATACCAAGCAAGGATGCCGTAAGTTCAGTCCGGTGTGTCATCTGTGCCAGATTGGGGGATTGTGGAGATTTGGGCTGGCTTCGCCGTGACTGTTGACGGAATGACTACCTGCCGCGATGCAGCAATTGATGAGTCCTCAAGTCAGTAGGAAACTAATAAGGATGCTGGGACTAGAAGGACCATTACCCGAGGAACTCGAGGTTCAGCAAGGCCCAGGGGACAACAATCCATGATGAAACCCTCTCTCAACACCATGCAGTCTGGGATGAAGAAGATCGAGCGGCGGGAGTGGGTGCTGTGGTCCACGGCTGTCCTCGTCACGTTATTGCTGACCATGGGTATCGCTTCGTTTGTATTGCCCTTCCTCAGGCAGCGCACACCTGATTTCGATGCGTTGCACATGTCGATCGCGTTGCGAGGGTTGATCGGACTGGTCTTGCTGTTCGACCTCTACGCCATCTACCAGCAGTTTCAAATTTACCGGATGCGGCATCAGTTGTTGCAACGCGAGGAGCTTTTCAGGCTGATCAGCGAAAACGCGGCAGACATGATCGCCGTCGTGGACGCGACCGGCAAGCGGCTCTACAACAGTCCGGCATACGAGAGGATTCTGGGCTATAGCCCGCAAGAATTGCAAAACACACCGGCGATGGAGCAAGTGCATCCGGATGACCAGGCCAAAGTGGTAGAGGCGGGAAGAGAAGCACGCACAGGCGGCGTTGGACAGAATATCGAATATCGCATGCGCCATAAAAATGGAACGTGGCGGCTGATGGAATCCACGGCCAGCACGGTGCGGAACACGCTGGGCACGGTGGAAGCGCTGATCATCGTGAACCGAGACATCACCGAGCGAAGGCATCTGGAAGAGCAGTTCCGGCAATCGCAGAAAATGGAAGCGGTGGGGCGCCTTTCGGGAGGCGTGGCGCACGATTTCAACAACCTGCTGGGCGTAATCATCGGCTACGCGGAATTTCTGCAGGAACGGCTGGATGCCTCGAACCCGCTGCGCACGAGCGTGGATGAAATCCTGATGGCAGGTAAGCGCGCCGCGTCGCTGACGCGGCAACTGCTGGCCTTCAGCCGGCAGCAGGTGTTGGATCCGAAAGTGTTGGATTTGAAGGGCGTCGTGATGGATATGGAAAAATTGCTGCGACGGTTGATTGGCGAGGATATCGAGCTGACGACGGTGCTGGGGACGGAGCTGGGCAAGGTGAGAGCGGACCAGGGACAACTCGAGCAGATCATCATGAATCTGGCGGTGAATGCGCGCGATGCCATGCCGCAGGGAGGCAAGCTGGTCATCGAAGTGGAAAACACGATTATGGATGAGGCGTTCGTCCGCAGGTATCCGTATCCGGTGCAACCGGGGCCGTATGTGCTGCTGACGGTCACGGACACGGGCCACGGGATGGACGCAGAAACGAAGGCGCGGGCATTCGAGCCATTTTTTACAACGAAGGAAAAAGGAAAGGGAACCGGGCTGGGCCTTTCCACTGTGTACGGCGTGGTAAAGCAGAGCGGCGGATACATTGACATTGATAGCGCCCCCGGCGTGGGCACAAATTTCAAGATTTATTTGCCGCGCGTCCACGAAGCGATTCGGGCAGAGACGAAGCCCTCGGAAGCCCCGGTTTCGAAGAACGGAAACGAGACGATATTGGTGGCGGAAGACGAGACCTCGCTGCGAACGTTGACGAGTACCACGCTGGAGCTATGCGGCTATAAAGTGCTCCAGGGAAAAGATGGATTGGACGCGCTGGAAGTAAACCGGAATTACGCGAAAACGATCGATCTGTTGCTGACCGACATCGTAATGCCGGGAATGGGAGGGCGCGCGCTGGCGGAAGAACTGGGACGTCTGCGGCCGGAGATCAAGATCGTGTACATGTCTGGCTACACGGGGCAGGCAGTGGGAAGCCAGGGGCCTGTGGAACCGGGAAGTTTCTATCTTCACAAGCCGTTTACGCGCGAGGCCTTGACGAAAAAGATTCGCGAGGCACTGGATAGCCGGGTGGCCGTGACAACCCGATAATTTGGATTTTTTGAATCGTTAGCAGCGCTGTGGTTGATTCGGAAAAGAATGAGCCGGCGAGTCTCGCAATGTGGAGACAGGCGTGCCGACGGCGACCCAACGGGAGCGAACCGGGATGAAGAAAATTCTGATCGTGGATGACGATGAATCCATGCGTGGTTTGCTGCGCATGCGGCTGGCGGACACATTTCAGGTGATCGAGACGGGAAATCCCGAGCAGGCGCTGGGGCTTGCGCTGGAGCACAAGCCCGACGCGATCCTGCTGGACCTGATGATGCCGAAATTTTCAGGGTTCGAGCTGATTCAAAGTTTTCGTTCGCTGAGCTACACATCGCAGATTCCGCTCTTCGTGATTTCCGGAGAAGCCGGAGCGAAATACCGGGAACACTGCGAAACGCTGGGCGCACGGGGATACTTTCAGAAGCCGGTGGATTTCGTCGCGCTGAAAGAAAAGCTGAATGCGGAGATCCAGGCAAAGCAGGCGGACCGGCGGGCCCACGTGCGCGTGCGAATGCGCGTGATCCTGAAGCTGCGTGGAAAAGATGCGACCGGGAACCCGATCGATGAGACGGCGGCGACGGAAAACGTGAGCGCCGGCGGGTTTCTGTGCGCGTGTTCGGCTTCGCTGGTGAAGGGCGCGGTATTGGACGTGTTCCTTTCGGGCGATCCGGAACGCCATGCCGGGAAAGCACGGGTGGTTCGCCGGGAAGCTCCCGGGGCTCCGTGGCAGCAGTATGGATTCGAATTTGTGGAACGAACTTCGGAGTGGGTCCTTCAGCCGGCGTAACCCGCCGGCACCTGCCGGCGGCTATTGCGACATGGGCGAGCAGCAGGGCGTCTGCACGGGCTTGGGTTCCATTAGCTCGACGCGCGTCAAATCCGGATCATAGAGATTGAGCTGCCATTTGCCGTCGCGGCCGATTTGAGGTTTTTCGGCTTTCAATCCGCGCGCGGTGACGGTGTCGTACGCCGCGTGGATGTCTGGAACTCCCAAGGCGAGGTGGTGCATGATGCCGAGCGTGCGGGGCGACGGGTCCTTCACGTTGAGCATGTACTCCAGCCAGTCGGTCCCTTCAGGAACGCGCATATCCACCCAATCGGTTTGCGTGTCTTTCATTCCGCCGTGCCAGGTTTCGTGGAATCCCAGAATATCCTTGTAGAAATGGTCTGCGGCGGCGCGATCGTGCACGGTGATTCCGACGTGAATCATTCGCTCGGAAATGCGCGTATCAGGAAGATACTTGCCGAAATTTCTGCTGTGCAATGAACCAGGCATGTACTGAATGAACTCGACCGTGAAGCCGTCGGGGTCCGTGACCTCGAAGCCACGATTTCCATCGAGCATGGGATCAAGCTTTGCGGGAACTTTCACGCCGCGGCTCGCCAGATAGGCGCGGAGTTGCTCGGCATCTGCGGTTTCGAAGGAGATGTGCGACAGGCGATCCTGCTTGGGGTCTTTCAGCTCGGGGAAAATTTCGATGTACTGATGGTCGTTCACCTTGAAGTAGGTGAGGAGAAGTTTGCCCGGGGGATCGTCGAGAGAGAAGGGTTCGCCGAGACCGAGGATCGAAGAATAAAACTTGCGCGAGGCCGCGAGATCGGCCGTGCGCAGGCCGATGTGCGAAATGCCGACGATCGCAGGGCGCGCGGGAGGATTCTGGGCAGAATGAAGAGCCTTGCTCGAACCAGCCGCGAGCAACGCGAGCGCTGCGATTGCGGCGATTGCCAGAATTGATCTTGTGCGAAGCGTGAGAGCCATTGCGATTTCCTTCCAGGGCTGGGAATAAAAGGCTGGGCACATCATAGACGAATTCATGCTTCGTGGTGTCATCGATGTGCCCAGGGTCAGGAGGTTTGACTGCCATGCGCCACATCTGCGAGCTCCCTTGGTTTAGCACGCCCGCGAGAAGGCGCTGGGCGTTACCCGACTAGCGGCGGCCAGGGCGGAGGAGGAGCTCCACCGTCCCGCGCCACTTTCGGTGGCCAAGGCGGAGGTGGCGCGCCACCATCACGCATCACTTTCGGCGGCCACGGTGGAGGAGGAGCTCCGCCATCAAGCCATGTCGGCTGATTAATTGTTTGCGATGGATGAATCAGGGGAATGCGGGAACTGCGGTGGGACTGCAAAGCAAACGCACTGAAAGCAACTGAACACACCAGTAGCAACACCACTTCTGAGGCTCGTTTCATTTGAATCCGCCTTTTCGAACGCAGGATTACGAATCAGAGTATTAACTGATTCGTTATATACACAATGAACCAACATGGCGGAAGGGGAAACGAGTTTTTTAGGCCCAAAACGGGAAACAGGTGGAAGGTGCCTGCGGAGATGGCCGCAGGTTTCAAAATGAAACTTAGGCGAGAGTTTTCAGGATTACAGGCTCGTGGGCCCGGACGGAAGGCTCGAGGCAACCATCGTTGCCGCTTTCCCGCAGCCCATGTAGAATCGCGCCGTGGCGTGGATAGCCGAGGAGGAATAATGGATTCGAACAACTCGAATGGGACGGGGCGCCGGGGATTTCTAAAAGCCGTTGGAGGCGCTGTGGCTGTGGCGGCTGTTCAGCCGAACGTTGGGAATGCTCTTCACGGCACGGCGCACGATGCTTCCGCGGGAAGCATGAAGCGGGCGGCGGCGCCAGCGATGGCGCGCAAAATTCCGATTGGAGTATTCGATCCGGTATACAACGATCTCTCGCTTGACCAAATGCTGGACACAATCAGCGCGCTGGGTATTGAAGCGATCGAGATTGGCACGGGCGGATATCCGAGCTCGCCACATTGCCCCGTGGCGGAGCTGCTCGCCGATTCGGGAAAGCTGAATGCCTGGAAGAAGAAATTCGAAGACAAAAATATTCAAGTGGCGACTCTGAGCTGCCACGGGAATCCCCTGCATCCGGACGAAAGCATCGCGCAACGGGATGCGGAAACTTTCCGGCGGACGGTGCTGCTGGCGGAGCGGCTGGGCGTGAAAGTGATCGTTGGATTTTCGGGCTGCCCGGGAGGCGCGCCTGGCGACAAGACGCCGGCATGGGTCACTTACACTTGGCCGCCTGAGCATGCGAAGGCGCTCGAGTGGCAATGGAAGGAGAAGGTGATTCCTTACTGGGAGCAGGCGGCGAAGTTTGCGCGAGAACATGGCATTCACCGGCTCGCGCTGGAGATGCATCCGAATTTTGTGGTGTACAACCCGATGACGCTGCTGAAACTGCGCGCGGCGGTGGGCGAAGAGATTGGCGCGAACTGCGACCTGAGCCATCTTTTCTGGCAGGAGTGCGACCCGGTGGCTGTGATCCGCCTGCTGGGCAAGCAGGGCGCGATCTTTCACGCGCACATGAAGGACACCGTGCTTTATAAGGAAAATGTGGAGAAGTACGGCGTGCTGAATTTTGCGTTTACGCCGGAGGAACTGCCCAAGTCGTCAGCGAATTTTCGCGCGGTGGGTTACGGCCACGGAGCCTCTGAATGGAAAGATATCGTGGCCGCATACATGGAAGTGGGCTACGAGGGAATTCTGAGTATCGAGAATGAAGACATGACGCTCACGGGTCCGGTGGGGGTTGAGCGAGCCGTGTATGTGCTGAAAAACGTGCGGGCAGAATTGCTGGCGCAAGCCGGATAGCGGCACTCGAGCGCGAATGGGCGAGGCGTGGCCCGATACGATGCCGAGGTGTTTCCATTTGACTCCTCTTCATATGAAGTTCTGCATATGCAACAAACCCTCCGCAAAAGTGCGGGCTGCGCTCGCCGCCCTCTTCTAGTATTTTCAGGTTATTGCCGTCCTTCGTGATGCCCTTCACAGTACCGCAATTGCCTGCGATTTTATCTGCATGACGCCGCAGCGGTCGATTCGTGTCTGGAAAAGGGGGAGTCCGGATGAGCAAGCGTTTTGTGATTCAATTTACAGTCCTCGCAATTTTATTCGCGTCACTGGCGTGTGGAGTGCGCGCACAGGTGCCGACCAGCACGATCAATGGGATCGTCACCGACCCGGCAAACGCCGTGGTTGGAGGGGCGCGCGTGGTGGCGGTGAGCAGCGCGACGTCCGTAGCCCGGGAAACGGTGACGAACGCGGACGGCGTGTACGTTTTTCCGGATCTTCCCGTGGGGTCCTACGATTTGAAAATCGAGCACTCGGGATTTGCAGCGCGTGAAATCAAGGATGTGGTTCTTCAGGCAGGCCGGACAACGACGATCGATGCCAAACTCCAGGTGGCATCCGTGGGCACGACGGTGAACGTCAGCGAATCGAACGGAACCGTCGAGCTGACGCAGTCCATGATCCAGGGCGAGATCACGTCCACCACAATTCAAAACATCCCTCTGAATGGAAGAAACTTTCTGGAGCTTGCGTATCTCGTCCCGGGTAACCGCCCGGCTCCGGAGTTTGATCCCACCAAGACCAACACGCTTGAAGTGAGTTCGGCGGGCGGCTTCGGCCGCGGCGGCAACATTACGGTGGATGGCGGCGACAACAACGACGAAGTGGTGGGGGGCACGCTTTCGAATTTCCCGGAGGATTCTATTCAGGAATTCCAGATTGCCACCGGGCGCTTCACTTCGGAAGTCGGGCGTTCGGGGAACAGCATCATCAATATCGTGACAAAATCGGGCACGAACGATTATCACGGTTCCGTTTTTGACTACGAGCGAAACCGGCACCTGCAAGGTTTGCCGGCGACATTTGACCGCGCTCTTCCCGCGCCGCCCTTCGATCGCGAGCAATTTGGCGGATCGGTTGGCGGTTACCTTCAAAAGGACAAGGCCTGGTGGTTTGCTTCCGCGGAGTACCGAAATCAGAACGCGCCCGTACAGACGGGCGTCCGGGATTTCACGACGGATACGATTTTAAATTCCTCCGCGCCAGCTCCTTTGCGCGATGCGCTCTTCTCCACGCGATTCGACTATCAACTGACGCCGCGCAACAGCCTGATGGGCCGCTATTCGTTCAACCGTTCGACCGATGTGGGGCCCGCCACGCCCGCGCAAGCCGAGCCCGCCTTCACGGCGGCTGAACGCCAGGATTCGCTCAACAAGTTCAATTCCCTGGTTACCGGGCTCACGACAGAGATCTCGCCCTCGAAAGTGAACAACGTATCCTTCCACTTCGACGACTTTTTCAACAACATCCCGACCTTTCCGAACAATTCCCCAACCACAGATCCGTCCCTGGGTCTGACAAACGAGTTGTTGTTTCCCGATCTGGCCGATGGCGCGAATTTCAATTCGCCGCAAGCTACGCATATGAAGCGCTATCAGCTTAGGGACGGTTTCTCGTGGACCATTGGAAAACACACGTTGCGGCTGGGTGGAGAGTTTCAAGACTACAGCGCCTACGGCCTGATTAACGTCTTCGGCAGCGGCTCGGTGATTCTGACGTCGGATTTCGGTTTCGCGGACCTCAATGGCGATGGCCAGATCAATGACCTGGATATTCCCATTGCCGTGGCCATCAAGAGCAGCGCGCCCGTGATTCCGGTTCCGATTCCGCATGTGGGGGACAAATACGGGGCGGGCTACGTTCAAGACGAC
>Ga0308309_10000544_pt1 | contig 24074 bp, 19 predicted proteins | sample HubBroMetageWFT5_FD_192491 | JGI IMG/M metagenome (GOLD analysis project Ga0308309, IMG submission 192491) | Warmed and freeze-thawed soil microbial communities from the Hubbard Brook experimental Forest, New Hampshire - Hubbard Brook CCASE Soil... | ecosystem: Environmental > Terrestrial >...
CCGCATTGCCGTAATGGCCGGCAAAATTCCCGAAAAGAATCCCACCCCGAACGCGGCGCACATTCCCAGAAGAATCGCGGAACCCGGAAGAATGAACGAATAGAGCGCGCCACCGGTTGGATCACCCACCACAACCGTAAACAGCTTCGACAATCCAAGGCCGATTCCGCCCCCGACGATGGCGACCAGAATAGATTCAGCCAGTACGAGGAGCAAAACGAACCGGTCGGAGAAGCCGACAGCCTTAAGGACCGCGAGTTCTCCAATGCGTTCGCGGACAGAGGTGGCCATCGTGTTTCCCGTAACGAGGAGAAGCGTGAAGAACACGATGCCGCCGATGGCCAGAATCATGAATTCGATATTTCCGGCCTGCTTGACCCAGGATTCAGCCATGGCGGCCATGGTTTCGGTCTTGGTCTCATAGGGCGAGTTGGCAAACATGTCGTCAATAGCTTTGGTGACGCGAACCGCGTCGTCCGGCGAATCGAGCTTTACGGAATACCAGCCAATCTGGCCTTTGCCGAAAGTGCGACGCTCGTCGAGATATTTATATTGAAGCCAAAATTGGCGAAGGTCGGCGCCGTCTACCTTAGAGGTGTAAATACCGTCGACATTAAATTCCCACGAGCCGCCGAAAATCGGGGCCTTAAGCGGAATTCGATCTCCCACTTTCCAGTGGTAGCGCTCCGCGAGTCCCTGGCCAACGATGGCGCCTTCGCGGTCCGCGAGAAAAGCCTTCCACTGAGCGTCGGGCACAGTGAGCTCCGGATAGACTTTCTGCTGGTTATCCGGGTCAATCGCAAAAGTGGGAAAGAAATTCTTGGGGTCCTGATAGATTCCGCCAAACCAGATATCGAATGAGACCGCCTGCACGCCGGGAATGCGCAACATCTGGTCGCGATAGGAAATCGGGAGCGGCTGAATGATGGAGGTCTTGTTGATCACCATCAATCGGTCCACGCCCGCCGCCTTGACTCCTCCGCCGAAGGCATTGTGAATTACACCCAGAAAGCCAAAGAGAAACAGCGCTACGGCAAACGAGCCTACCGTAAATGCAGTGCGCAGCTTCTTGCGGAACAAATTCGCCCAGATTAGCGGCAGGTATTTCATGCGTGGCTCCCGATGGCGACCCCTTCCACAAGGACGCCCTTGTTCAGATGCAGGACCGCCTGTGCGCATTCGGCGGCGGCTGGGTCGTGCGTGACCATGAGAATCGTCTTGTCGTGTTCATTGCAAAGGCGCTTGAGAAGATCCAGGATTTCATCGGCGCTCTTGCGGTCGAGATCGCCCGTAGGCTCATCGCACAGCAAAAAGCTCGGGTCGGCAACGATGGCGCGGGCGATGGCGACGCGCTGTTCCTGTCCGCCGGAGAGCTGGCGGGGATAGTGGTTCATGCGGTCGGCAAGCCCCACGATGGTGAGCGCCGCCTCCACGTGCTGGCGCCGCTCGGCCTTCGAAAGCTTCGTAAGCAGCAGTGGCAATTCGACATTCTGAAACGCCGTGAGCACGGGAATGAGGTTGTACATCTGAAAGATGAAGCCAACGTGGCGCGCGCGCCATTCCGTAAGCTTGCCGCTCGACATGTTGGTGATTTCGTCGCCCGCCACGGTGATGGAGCCGCGCGTGGGAACGTCCAGACCGCCGAGGAGGTTCAGAAGCGTCGTCTTGCCCGAGCCGCTGGGACCCATGAAAGCGACAAATTCGCCTTTGTCCACATCGAGGCTCAAATTCTGCAGCACGTGAATCTCTTCACCGGCGCGTCTGTAGGCTTTGTCGAGACCGCGCGCTTGAATCAGGCTGTTGCCGCTTCCTTTGCCATTCACTCGGACCATTCGGGGTCTCCTATTTCTTGATCTTTACTGCCAGGCCATCCTGCATATTGGGTGGCCCGCTGACGACGACTTTGTCTCCGGCCGCGACGCCAGCAAGAATTTCGGCGTCGCCGCCGCGGGTGGAACCAACGGAAACCGCGCGGCGCTCCAAGTGGTCGTTGTTCAACAAGAAGACGACTTTTTTACCATTGTCATCATGCAGCGCACTTTGCGGAACGGTGGCCGCGGCCACGGGCGCGCCGGTCTTTTGCTCGGGTTCGTCGCCCAGGAAAGTCACCTTGATGCCCATGTCCGGCAGAATGCGCGGGTCGAGCTTTAGAAAGGAGATGCGAACCTTAACGGTGGCTTTCTCGCGGTCGGCCGTGGGAATCACGGTGCGGACCTTCGAGGGAATCTGCCAGTCAGGATAAGCGTCAAGAACAGCCATAACCGGCTGGTTCGGGACCACGCGCGCGATGTAGGCTTCGTTCACATCCACTTCAATTTCGTTCGAATTCATGTCCACGATTGTGGCTATGCCGGTGCGCGTGAAGCCGCCGCCGGCGGAAATCGGCGAGACCATTTCGCCTACCTGCGCGTCCTTGGAGACAATGATTCCATCGAATGGCGCACGGATGACGCAATTGTCCACGCTCTGCTGGGCTTCGTTGATGCGCGATTCCGCACCCAGAACCTGCACCTTCGCCAATGCAATCTTGGCCTTCAGGCTGTTCACAGCCATCTCCGAATTATCTACCGTCTCCTGCGTCCCAACTTTGGCGGCCAGCAGCTCGTTGGCGCGGCGAAATTCAATCTCGGAATTCTTGAGCTGTACCTCCAGATCGGCAATTGCGGCTTGCGCGGAATTGCGGTCGGCTTTGGCGGATTCCAGCACGCGGCGCACGTCTGAATCATCCAGCGTGGCCAGCACCTGCCCATCGTGGACGTGCAAACCTTCGTCGAAGAACACGCCCGTGACGCGGCCAGTGATTTTTGCCGCGACTGTGGCGCGGCGGCGAGGCGTGACGTAGCCGCTGGCATTCAGAAGCGCCGGTCGCCCGGCAGCGACCTTTTGCGCTACTGCGACCTCAACAACCGGCGTCTGGTCGCGGAAAGCAAACACCACACCCGTGGCAATCACGACCAGGCCAAGGAAGGCAGCCGCGAGCCCGAGGCGCTTACCGGCCTTCCGCCCGTGCCGCTGGCCATCCCCGATGCGGAGAGAACCCAGGTCTGGCGCGGAAGATTTGGATGAAGGTTCCATTGGATACAACGCTCCTGCAGAATCGAAACCGGAACTTAGTTATTACGCGCGGCAAAGGCAAATATTACGCGGGACGAAAGACCTCACCCCCACCTGACTTATTGTATCGCGAATCGTACGTTTTCGAGAATGAGACACGGAATCCCTTTGCCGGGTTGGATGAGCTTTCCTTGCACCGGGATTCACGTCTATAGGCTACGGGTGGGTAGCTTTTCCGCACGTGCGAGCGTAGTTACGGACAGCCCCTCGGGAGGATTATGTGACGAGAAACCATAGGCCAGTTTTGGCAGGATTTATCGTAATTATGGTCGCATCCTTCGCGTCCTTTGCACTTCGAACCGCCGCAGATGACTCGGCAGAGAAAGCCAAGGGGTACGTCCGCGAAGGGCTCGCGCAAATGGGCGGCGAAGAGCAAGTCCGCGCCATACATTCGGTGAGCTTCAAGGCTATCGGCCATCGCAATGAGCTGGAACAATCCGAGCGCCCGGAGGGCCCCTACATCGTCGAATATGACCAGATCAGCGAGGCCCGCGACTTCGCAACCGGCAGCCTGAAGGAAACGGCTGAGCTAAAGGTGGCGACACAGCCAAAATTTGAAATGGTCACCGTCGTCAACGGTGACGCGGCAACAGTCTCGTTCGCGGGGCAAGCCCAGGCAGGCTCTCCGGGGACAACCCAAAGCGCTCAGGAGGATTTGAACCTTGGGCCGGAGCGAATCCTGATTACTGCGATCGAAGCCGCTGATTTAACCGCCGAGCCGGACACGGTGATGCAGTCTGTGCCGCATCACGTTGTCCGCTTCACCTGGCGGCACCTGCCAGTAAAAGTGTTTTTGAACGCAAACACAGGATTGCCTACCGCCGTGGAGTGGGTCAGCGCTTATCCCTTCGATACATTTTGGAGTGCGTGGGGCGACGTGACAACGCGCGTCTACTATTCATTCTGGTCATTGGCCGCGGGTGGAATCCATTACCCGCTGCAATGGGATGAGGTGCGGAACGGGCTTCCGGACCGAACCGTGACGATAGACGACCTCGAAATCAATCCAAAATTGGCTGCCGACGAGTTCTCAATCCCTGATGAAATGCGCGCAGCATTCAAAACCTACGCGGAGGGTGCTCGGCAGCGGATAGAAAGCGGAGTGGACACACGTCCGCTACCGGAGCCCGTGGAGCTTGCTCCGGGAATTCTCCATTTCCAGGGCCCGTGGAACGTGACGCTGGTGAAGCAATCGGATGGAATCGTGGTGCTCGAAGCCCCGATCTCTTCGTTGTACTCGATGCGGGTGACCGCCGAGGCGCAGAAGAGATTTCCGGGCATTCCCATCAAAGCGGTGATTTCCACTTCCGATTCGTGGCCGCACTTTGCAGGAGTCCGCGAATATGTGGCGCATGGGATCCCCATTTACATCGTTGATTTGAACCGGCCAATTCTTACGAGGTTCGTGGGCGCGCCGCGGACAATTTATCCGGACACTCTCGCCAAGTCACCTCGAACGGCGGACTTCCATCTTGTGGCGGGAAAAACTTCACTCGGCGAAGGCGCCAACCGCATCGAGATTTACCCCTTGCGCGGAGAAACCAGCGAACGCCAGATGATGGTCTATTTTCCGGAGCTGCATCTTTTGTACGGAAGCGATCCATTTCAGAAGAATGAGGATGGAAGTTACTTCTATCCGCAGACGGTTTGGGAACTCGTCCATGCCGTGGAGCGCGAGAAGCTCACACCGGAGAAATTCTTCATGATGCACATTGAATTGACGCCCTGGTCCGAACTTCCCGCCGCCATCGCGAAAGCGGAAAGCGCGCCCGCGAAATCCAAGTGAACGCGGCTGCTATATTTTTGGCAGCACGATTCCCTGTTGCGCCTGATACTTTCCCTTTTTGTCTTTGTAGGAGACTTCGCACTGTTCATCGGATTCGAAGAACAGCACCTGGCAAAGACCCTCATTCGCGTAAATCTTGGCGGGCAGCGGAGTGGTGTTGCTGATTTCGAGTGTGACGAAGCCTTCCCATTCGGGCTCGAAAGGCGTCACGTTGACAATGATCCCACAACGAGCGTAGGTGGACTTGCCCAGGCAAATCGTCAGCACGTTGCGCGGGATGCGGAAATATTCCACCGACCGACCCAGCGCGAACGAATTCGGCGGCACGATGCACACCGGCCCTTTGAATTCAACGAAAGACTTGGCGTCGAAGTTCTTGGGATCCACGATCGTGGAATTAACGTTCGTGAAGATGCGGAAATCGTCGGCCACGCGAATGTCGTAGCCATAGGAAGAGACGCCGTAGCTGATCACGCCGTCGCGAACCTGGCGGTCTTCGAACGGCTCGATCATTTTCGTTTCGAGGGACATCTTGCGAATCCATTTGTCAGACTTCACCGACATCAGTTCCTCCGGGGACTGCCACGCACGCGGGAAATTCCGCGCCAGGCAAATTGCCATCTGCGAGAGTTGCGCAGTTTAATATAGGGCGCGGCGCTTGACAACCTGCAAACCACTGTCTAGCATAGGTTTCCGCGTCGCGGGAGGATGTTGTGATCAAGCTCGACATCGTAAACGCCATTGTAACCAAAACGAATATTTCTCGGGCGAAGGCCGAGCAGGCCGTCGAAACCGTGTTTGAAGCGATGAAGAACGCTTTGGGACGCGGGGATCGCATCGAGCTGCGCCGCTTCGGTGTCTTCAACGTCAAGCGACGCAAGACCGGCATTGGCCGCAACCCCCGCACCGGCCAGCAGGTCAGCATTCCGCCGGGCAAGGCCGTGCGTTTCAAGGCGGGAAAAGAATTGCAAGCTCTCCCCGCGTCCAATCCCAAATCCTAATCTGTAAACTTTCGCGGCCGCCGGCATAGCGATATCTTGCGACGCTGCATCCAATCCGCATGAGCAACGGCAATGGCCACGGAAGTATTCCGCCCGGTGTCCTCGAGGTTCCCTTCCAGCCAGTCGCGGAACCATACCGCCCTCCTCGGCGGCGCCGACCATTCTGGCCGGTAGCATTTTTATTTTTCTGCACGGTGCTGACGACGCTGTTGGTCGGTTCCGATTTCGCGCGATCGTTTGCGCGCGGCGACCAGCCCTTCACAGCATACGAACACTGGTATTCGCCGATTCTACTTCCCGTGCAGCATCCATCAATCCTGCTCCTTGGAATACCCTACTCGTTCACGCTGCTGGCGATTCTGCTGGCGCACGAGATGGGACACTTTTTCGCCTGCAAGATCTATGGCATTGATGCGAGCTACCCCTATTTCCTGCCCGCTCCGACTCTTGTGGGAACATTCGGCGCGTTCATTCGCATCCGCTCGCCGATCACCACGCGCCGCGCGCTTTTTGACATTGGCATTGCCGGACCCATCGCGGGATTTGTTCTCACCGTACCCGCGATGGCATGGGGAGTGGCCGCATCGAAAATTATTCCGGGAACAGAAGACCAGGCGATAATTATTTTCGGCGTTCCGAGGCTGATGCAGATGTTCAATTCGCTTTTCCATCCGGGAGCGGATCCATCCTGGCTGCTGCTTCACCCGGTGGGGCGGGCGGCGTGGGTCGGATGCCTCGTCACGGCGCTGAATTTGCTTCCGGCCTGGCAGCTCGATGGCGGGCACATCATGTACGCCCTGAACAGCCGATATCACTTCCCAATATCGGTTGCAGTGGCGCTGACTTTGATCGCCGGTGGAACCATCGCTCCGCTCTGGTACTTTTGGGGCGCGGTGCTTCTGGTGCTTTCATGGCGTTACAGGCATCCGCCGCTTTTGAACAGGTGGGAACCACTCGATTCGCAGCGCAAATTATGGGCGATTGCCGCGCTCGCGATTTTTCTTCTCTGCTTCATGCCTCAGCCTGCGACAAGTCCAAAACAACCCGAACCGGTTCACGCGAGGCTGGTAGGATCGACGTCTGCAATGATCGCAGTGCCGGGAATTTCCCTGGCGGCGCAGAAATCGAGGCATCCGCTTAAAACTTGCGCCAGCGCGGAACGCTGCGGCGACTTCAAGACGAACTGAAAGCGAAATTCGCTGCGCAATCGCGCCAGCGGCGCCGCCGCCGGGCCGAGAATCTTCACGCCTTTGTTTTCAAACGGAGCAAAATAACCCGCCAGCGCCCGCGACCAGCGGATCGCGTTTTCAATTTTGCGATCGCGGATCAGAACGCTGGCGAGCGCGGTGAACGGCGGGTAGTGCAGCATGCGGCGGAAATGCGCCTCCTTTTCGTAAAACGCCGCGTAGTCCTGCTGGACGGCGAATTGAATCGCGTAATGCTCCGGATAATACGTCTCGACGAGAACTTCGCCGGAAAGTTCGCCGCGGCCAGCGCGACCCGCCACCTGCGTTAACAACTGAAACGTCCGCTCGGCGGCGCGAAAATCAGGGAGCCCGAGGGCCAGATCGGCGGCGACGACGCCGACCAAAGTGACGCGTTGAAAGTCGTGCCCTTTCGCCACCATCTGCGTTCCCGCGAGCACATCGATTTCACCCTTGGCGAACGCGCCGAGCACCTGCTGGAATTCCCGCTTGGTCCGCACCGTATCGCGATCGAGCCGCGCGATGCGCGCTTTCGGGAACTGCTCGCGCAAATATTCTTCCACGCGTTCGGCACCGTCTCCCGTGTAATACATGTACTCGCCTTTGCATTTCGGGCATTGCTTCGGGGGGCGAATCGAGTAGCCGCAATAGTGGCAGTCCAGGCGCGCGCGGCTTTTGTGGTACGTCAGGGCAATGCTGCAATTCTCGCATTGCACGAACGCGCCGCAGCTCCGGCACAGCAGCGACCACGAATAGCCGCGCCGGTTGATGAGCACCATCGCCTGCGTGCCCTCCTCCAGGCGCAATGCGACTGCCGCGCGTAGCGATTCGGATACCGGCGCAGCTTTGTGAAGCCGCTGAAACTCTTCGCGCAAATCCACGATGCGCACTTCGGCCAGCGGGCGATTTTCCACGCGTGAAGTAAGCTCCAACAGATGGTATTTTCCGGCGCGGGCATTGTGATACGTTTCGAGCGAAGGCGTGGCTGAACCCAGCAGTGCTACCGCGCCTTCGAGCCGCGCCCGGTAGACGGCTGTGTCGCGCCCGTTGTATCGTGGCGTTTCCGCCTGCTTGTAGGCCGATTCTTGCTCTTCGTCCACGATCACCAAGCCAAGATTTTCAAGCGGAGCGAATATCGCCGAGCGCGTGCCGACCACCACGCTCGCCTCTCCATGCCGCACGCGCCACCATTCGCGCGCGCGCTCTGTATCCGGCAAGCCGCTGTGTAGGATGGCGACGCCAGCGCCGAATCGCGCCCGTACCTGGCGGCCCACCCAAAGCGTGAGTGCAATTTCGGGGACCAGCACGATGGCCGTCTTTCCGCAAGAAAGAGCCGCTTCGATTGCGCCTAGATAGACTTCCGTCTTCCCGCTGCCCGTCACTCCGTGGAGCAACGCGGCCTCAAATTTTCCTGCCACGAGCCATCGCCAAATTTCTTGTAGCGCGGATTTTTGTTCCGCATTCAACACGTTTGCGGGCGGCACGAAATCTGTGTCCCAGGAATCTTCGTCCGGCGTGAGCGGCTCTTCCCACGTCTGCAACTGGCCAGCTTTTTGCAGGCGCTGGACGAGTGCGCGCGAGACTTCCGCCTTCGCCATCAGAAGAGGGAGCGGGAGAGGACCGCGCGTCTCCGTAAGGACCTGGCGGATTCTCTCTTCCGCGGCGTTCCGCGGTGGCTGCTGGTGGGCTCCGTTCCATGCAACAATTTTTTGTGTGCGCGTTTTGCGCTGGCGCAGCACATCGCGCGCCGCAAGCAAGCCGCGCCTCAACAATGCTTGGACAAGCGCTTCGGCGAGCGCTTCCGCGCCCGGCAGGCGCGACAGACGCGCTGACGAAATCGCGGCTCCGGTGGATTCGAACTGCTTCAATAATCTGAATTCCGCGGCTTCTTCGCCGGTGCACTCTTCGGCGGCGGCGAGCGACTGTAGATAAGTGCGCCCGGTTTCGGTGAGCGAATACTCGCGATCGTGTCGCACTTCAATTTCCGGAGGGAGCATGGCGCGAAACGTCTCGCCGACAGGCGCAACGTAGTAGCGGCTGATCCAGTGGCCCAGTTCGATGAGTCTCGGCGGCAGCGCGGCGACTGGATCCATCACCTCCGCGATTTCCTTGATGCGAATTCCGCCGCGAGTTTTTCCGCCGGGCTCGGGCGCGTGATCCGATTCGCCGAGAACAACACCAACCATCGCTCGATTGCGGAATGGCACCACAACTCGCCGCCCGACCAGATCCTGCCCATCGAGCGATGCCGGCACGGCATACGTGAAGATGGATCGCAACGGCACCGGGAGCGCGACTTCGCAATAACGAGGAGGCATGGCAGCGGAATAGTGTAGCAGCAAAGCAAACAGGCCCTGCCACGCTGCAGAACCGCGGGCAGCTCTAGATGCTGACGAAAACAATCCCCACAAAAATCAGCACGATGCCCAGCCACTGGCTGCGTCCCAGTTTTTCGCGCAGGAAAATCCACGAAAGCAGCACCGTCACCGCGCCATAGAGCGATGCGAGCACGGCGACAATCGAAACGGGGCCAATGCGCAACCCAGTGTTGTTGAAAACAAATGCAGCCGTGTCCATCAAACCAACAGCCACGAGCAGCCACCAGACGCTGCCATGCGGCAGGCGCACAGTTTGCTTTGCTGGAATGGAAACGAGCAGCATCGAAAAGATAGCCGTCAACCGCATCACCCAGACGGAAACACCGCTTCCCACGACGGGAAGCACGTGAAAGCCGAGAAACCAGAATAGAAAACCGAAACCCATCGCCGCAAGAATCGCCCAGCCGACGCCTTTTGACATCTGGATCTGCCCGCGACTGGTCGTCCCATCCGCCTGATTCCCCTCGCGCGAGGTGAAAGACATCGCCGCGAGAACAACGCCCGCGAGGGTAACCGCAAGCCCGGCGCCACGCAGGGGCCCGATGCGCTCGCCGCTGGCAAAGGCGAGCACGGCCGTCAGCGCGGGGTAGCATGACGAGACCGGGGCGACAATCGTCATCACGCCGGTTTCGAAGGAATGATAAAGCGAAAGCGATGCGGCTACGTTAATCAGCCCGGCAAAGACGGCCATACCCCACGGCCGCCATCCCGGCGCGACGCTGGAAAATCCGCCGGTGAATTTCATGTATACGCTCAGCGCCAGAAAACCGAAAAACTGCATGAAGAAAAGTGTTCGAAACGCGCCCACGCGCCGCGAGGAAAACCGCGCCGCAAAATCGGCCAGGCCCCAGCAAATCGCACCGGTCAATCCGAGAAAGATTCCCAAGATTTTTCCTTCAGGCGAGAATTGCGGCCGCTACCGCTTCTTCGGTTGCAGCCCGAGCACCGCCATCACTTTCTGCAAGTCTTTCCACACTTCGCTTTTCGCCGGTGGATTGCGCAGAAGATAGGCGGGATGATAAGTGGCAATCAGCTTCGAGCCGCGAAAATCGAACCACTCGCCGCGAAAGCGGGATATTCCCTGCGTCGTCTGCAAAAGCGTTTGCGCCGAGCAGGCGCCCAATGCGCAAACAACTTTCGGGCGAATGGCATCGATCTGCCGGTAAAGAAACGGCGAGCAAGTGGCGATTTCGTCCCTTTCAGGCAAGCGATTTTCCGGCGGCCGGCATTTCACCACGTTGCAAATGTAAACGTCCTCGCGCCGCAGGCTCATCGCTTCGATCATCTGGGTGAGGAGTTTTCCGGCGCGGCCAACGAACGGCTCGCCTTTCAAATCCTCGTCGTGGCCGGGACCTTCTCCGACGAACACGAGTTCTGCCTTTGGATTTCCCACGCCGAATACAATGTTGGTGCGCGTCTTGTGAAGTTTGCAGCGCGTGCAATTGCCGATGAATTCGCGGATCAGCGGAAGCGTATCGCCCTCGATGCGCTCGGATGCCTCGAAAAGTGAGGGGGCTAAATTTGGAATCACGATGGCCGGCACAATCGGTGCGGCAATGGGCGCGGACGCGGGTGCTTTCCGAGGGCTTGCGGCGGCCATCATTGGCGGAGCGGTATAGACCGGAGCGGGCGAGGAAATTTCATCGGCGCCGATCGTTTCCTGCGGCGGACGCGTGCTCACCGCGCGGTCGCGATAATAAGGGCCGAAGCCAAGCTCCTGGCCATAGCGAACCCAGGCTTCCACACCCATTCGTTTTTTCGAATCCATTCTGTGCCCTGCTTTCGGAATTTGAAGGGATGACTCTATCACAGCAATTCCTCAGCGCGCAGTTGGATGCAAGCGTGGCGGAAAAATCGGGACAAACCGGGGATGTGGCCCGGGCTACTTCTGAGATCTGTCTTGAATCGCAACCACCTGATCAAGAACTCGATTTGCGACTTCAAACTTGCTGAGCTTGGGCAGCGCAATTTCGCGTCCATCGCGGAAAAACAGCGTGACGACATTCGTGTCTATGTCGAACCCCGCGCCTTCCTGGGTCACGTCGTTCGCGACAATTATGTCTGCTCCCTTGCGCGAAAGCTTCCCGCGAGCATTTTCAGCCACGTGATCCGTCTCCGCGGCGAAACCCACGAGAAAGCGCGTGCCTTTTTCGCGTCCGAGTTCCGCAAGAATGTCGTTTGTGGGTTCCAATTCAAGAACGAGCCGCTCGCTGCCGCGTTTGAGTTTGCTCGCGCTTGCGGCGGCGGGGCGATAATCGGAAACCGCCGCCGCCATAATGACGACGTCGGCTTCCGCAGCGCGTTCGCGCACTGCGTTGCGCATTTCTTCTGTGGTCCGCACGGGCAACCAATCCACGCCTTCGGGAACCTGCAAATCCGTCGGCCCGCTTACCAGCACCACATGAGCGCCGCGGCGCACCGCGGCCTCTGCCAGCGCGTAACCCATCTTTCCGGACGACCGGTTCGTGAGAAACCGGACCGGGTCAATGTCTTCGCGCGTCGGCCCGGCCGTCACCAGCACGGTGCGTCCCGCCAGATCGCTTCGAATACCCAGCACCTCGCGTACTTTTTTGACGATCGCGTCCGTTGCAGCCAGACGCCCCGATCCGACCATGCCGCAAGCAAGATAGCCTTCATCAGGGTTCACAACGTGGACGCCGCGCGCGCGCAAGGCCATAAGATTTTCCTGCGTGGCGGCATGCTCCCACATATTCACGTTCATTGCGGGCGCGACAACCACAGGAGCTTTCGTAGCGAGATACAGTGTGGAGAGAAAATCTTCCGCGATTCCGTGCGCAAATTTTCCCAGGATGTCCGCGGTGGCAGGCGCGACAAGAAGAAGATCAATCCGCTGCGCGATGGCAATATGTTCGATCGCGCTTTCCACATTTGCAGGAGCCGCATCGTCTGGCCCAAACATCCCGGTGATGACCTTCTTCCCCGTTAGCGCGGCAAATGTGAGGGGCGTAATGAATTCCTGCGCCGCGCTCGTCATCACGACCTGCACATCGAGCTTTTCGTCCTGCAGGCGGCGAACGAGCTCCGCGGCTTTATACGCCGCCACTCCTCCGGTGACGCCTAGCGCGACTTTCATGGGGCAAGAGGCGGATTACGACTTCCGCTTCTTTCCATCCTTGTCCTCGGACCCCTCGGGTGGATCTGGAACTTCGTATTCGAGGTAGCCCTTCAAAAGTTCTTCTTCCGCGATACGCGATGTCTTGCGCGACCGCGAGTTTTCCATGAACGGCCTTCCGCCGATCATCAGTTGACGTGCTCGGCGCGCCACGACGACGACGTAGGCGAACTGGCTTTCTGGTGCGTGTCTGAAAACACCCATAAGTAGTTCAGCCTCCAAATGACTTCAGAATTCCGCGAATCCGGTTTTCGTTCCCCGCCACCCGGCAACGCGACCCCACGGCGATGGCCTGCACTTCGCGGCCTGCGCGTTCGAGATCGTCGTTGATGATGGCAAAATCGTAGCTACTGTAACTCAACATCTCCTGCCGCGCACGTTCGAGCCGCCGTTCGATTTCATCTTCCGAATCTTGCCCGCGGGCACGAATGCGATGCTCCAGGTCGGCCCGCGAAGGCGGCAACACAAAAACAGCCACTGCGCCCGGTAGCTTCTGCTTTACTTGCAGCGCCCCCTGCACGTCAATTTCGAGCACAAGGTCCTTCTTCTGCGTCCGGGCCTCGTCAATCCATTTCCGCGGAGTACCGTACCAATTCTTTCCGAACACCTGAGCGTATTCGAGGAATTCGCCCCGCGCGACCATTTGCTGGAATTCAGCTTCGGAGACGAAATTGTACCACTTGCCGTCGCTCTCCGTCTTGCGCGGCGCTCGCGTGGTGCACGAAACCGATAGCAGCGTCCCGGGCAGCTGCAGAATCTTCTTCACGAGCGTGGATTTCCCGGAGCCTGAAGGGCCGGAGACGATCAGTACGAGCGGGTCGGGTTTGCTCATTCGATGTTTTGCACCTGTTCCCGCAATTTTTCGATCTCAGATTTAATTTCAAGGCCCAGCCGCGTGATCTCGAGCCCTTCGTGTTCGATTCCCGGAGTCTTCGAAAGCAGGGTGTTGGCCTCACGCTGCATTTCCTGCAACAGGAAATCGAGCTTCTTGCCTACGTCGGACGCGCCCACGAGCAGCGACTCGAATTGTTGCACGTGACTGCGCAAACGCGTTAGCTCCTCGGAGACGTCGCTGCGCTCGGCCGCCAGCGCCGCTTCCTGCGCCAGTCGTGTGGGATCAATCTGCGCCTCGCCGAGCAATTCCTTCAAGCGCGTTTCCAGGCGTAATGCGAACGCGGGCCGCGCGCTTTCGATGATGGGCCCCACTTTTGCGGCAAGGTTCGCGATCAAATGCAACCGTTCGGACATTTCCCTGCAAAGATGGGCCGCTTCCTCTTCGCGCATCCGATCGAGTTTATCGAGCGCCTCCGCGAGGCAATGCGCGACTGCGGATTCGAGCCCGGCGAGATCGTGCTCCACCGACGCAGCCGCTGCTCCGATCACACCCGGCAAACGCAGCATGGTTGCAAGGTCCGGCTCCGCCTGAATTTTGAATTTCTTCTTCAGGGAGTTCACCGCCTGCATGTACGCCGCGGCCACTTCCTGATTCACGCCCACTGCCGCAGATCCCGCGAGCTCATAGTGCAAAGTGACGTCGAGATGCCCCCGCCGCAGTCGCTCGCGCACCATCTGGCGAATTCGCGGCTCGATCGGCTCGAATCCCTCCGGCACCCGCAGGTGCAAATCGAGAAACCTGTGATTCACGCTGCGCAACGTAATTCGCAGGCTCCAGCCTTTTTCGACGGTGCGAGCCTGCGCGTAACCCGTCATCGAGCGAAGAGATTTCGACACCCCTTCTCCCGGCTTCGAAGATTTTGCGGGAATGGGTTGTGTCTTTGCGCCGGCCATTTTCACACCTGATCAACCGCACGGACCGCGGGTTCGGCATCCTGAAATTGCATTCCGTAAAGCCGCGCATAGATCCCGCCACGCTCAAGAAGTTCGTCGTGCGTTCCACGCTCGTGAATCTTGCCCTCATGCAGGACAGCAATGATGTCCGCGCGCCTGATCGTCGAGAGCCGGTGTGCGATCACGAACACGGTGCGACCCGTAATCAAGTTATTCAGCGCGCTCTGCACCAGCATCTCAGACTCGGAATCGAGCTCCGAAGTCGCTTCATCGAGTATTAATATCGGGGCGTCCTTCAACAATGCACGCGCGATGGCCAGCCGCTGCCGCTGGCCTCCGGAGAGGCGCTGCCCGCGATCGCCGATTAATGTTTGGTATCCCTGCGGCATTTTTTCGATGAAGTCGTGGGCGAGCGCCGCTTTTGCCGCGGCAATCACTTTTGCTTCTGGCATCCCCGGGCGCCCGTAGCAGAGATTGTTCCAGACCGTGTCGTTGAAGAGGATAGTTTCCTGCGTCACGATTGCCATCTGCTCGCGCAGCGACCTCAGCGTCACATGGCGCACATCCGAGCCGTCAATCAGAACCGTGCCTTCCGTCGCCGCATAGAACCGCGGCAGTAGATTCACCAGCGTCGTCTTCCCTGCGCCACTCGAGCCCACAATCGCCACCACCGCGCCCGCCGGAACTTTCAGGTCTATCCCGCAGAGAATCGCCGGCCCGCTTTCATACGCAAACGTGGCGCGCTTGAATTCGATCATCCCCGAAAAGCGAGGTAGAATTCGCGCGCCGGGAGCCTCCAGCACCTCTTCCGGCAAATCGCGCAGAATAAATACCTGGGCGGAAACTCCGATCGCCTGTTGAAAATACTGATACAACCCGCCAAGCCGCTTCACCGGCTGATATGCGCTCAAAAGTGCAAAGATAAAGGTGAAGAAAATGCCTGTGGTCATGCGGCCAGCGCGGATTTGGTCGCGCGCGTACATTACGGCCATGCAAATCACGGCGGCCCCGAGCAAATCCATCAAAGGCGATGTGGCGGTCATGGCGCGCACCCAGCGCATGTTCTCGCGCAAAAAACTCCTTGAAGCCTTCGTGAATTTGCGAATTTCGAAACTCTCCATCCCGAAAGCTTTTACCACGCGGTTTCCGCTCATCGTCTCCTGCAAAATCTGACTCAAATCAGCCAGACGCGAACGGCTCTTCTGGCTTGATTGCCGAATCCTGCGCGCAAGCTTTCCGATAGGAAGTATGACGAGAGGAATGAGAAGAGCTGAGCCGATGGCCATCCGCCAATTAATTAAGAGAAGGACCAGGACAAAAGCGATCAAGGTAAACACCTGCCGAAAAAAATCGGCCAGGTAGTCGGAAAATGCACTGCGCATTTGCTCGATATCGCTGATCACCGCGGACATGACGCGGCCGACGGGGTTATCGTGAAAAAATCCCACGGGCTGCTGCACCACTTTGGCGTAGACCTGATTTCGCAGATCCGTGATGCCGGCCAGACCGACGTATTGGATGATCGCGACGCCAAAAAATTCCGCGAGGCCCTTGGCCAGGAATATAAACAATATGGCAATCGCAAAGACGGACCAGACGTGGTGAATCCGCGCGGGCACAAAACTATTGAGATCGAGTGTAGGGCCGCCCCATGGAATTGTGAAAAGCGGAAGCTGCTGGGCTGTTGACTGCGGGTTCAAGACGACGTCAATGAGTGGCCGTACGGAAAGAATCGTGATGCCATCTCCCACCGCCATAAAAGCCATCAGCGCAACGCCCGCCGCCATCAAGGGGGCGTAGGGACGCACATAGTGAAGGAGCCGTCGAAGCTCCTTGCCGTGCTGGATTTTAGGGATAACTTCCATTTAATCAGGACCAGAAATCAAGGCTCACAAAACTAGGTGTACGCGCTGGAAATGTCAAGACGACGACTTGTCCAGATCGCGATGCACCACTTTTGCCGCGTACCCTTTCTTCTGCAGGCTGCGGCGAATCACTTCCGAAAGCGCCACCGAACGGTGTCGTCCCCCCGTGCATCCAAGAGCCACCGTCAGATAGCTTTTTCCTTCCCGGATGTAATGGGGAATCAGATAGGCCAGCAGGCTTTCGATGCGCCGCAGAAATTCTCCCGTCTGCGGGAACGAGCGGATGTAGCGCGCCACTCGTTTATCTTTGCCGCTGAATGGCCGCAACCGCGGAACAAAATGCGGATTCGGCAGAAAGCGCACATCGAACACAAGATCCGCGTCCGCCGGAATACCGTAACGAAATCCGAAACTTACCACCGAAACCACCATTGGCCGGCGGTCCGGATTCTGAAACCGGTCAATGATGAACTGGCGCAGTTCGTGAATGTTGAATTTCGTCGTATCAATCACGACGTCCGCAAGCCGCCGGATCGGCGCCATTCTCCGGCGCTCCTCGCGAATTCCTTCCGCCACGGACGCGCCTTGCGCCAGCGGATGCGGCCGCCGCGTTTCGCTGAACCGCCGCACCAGCGCTTCGTCGCTCGCCTCGATGAACACGAGCGAAGCCGGATGTTCCGCCGTCAGCCGCCGATACATCCCCGGCAGCTTCTCGATCTGCTCGCCCTCGCGCGCATCCACCAGCAGTGCCGCGCGGTCCACCTCACCGCGGCCCTCGTCATAAAGTTCGCTAAATGTGGGAATCAGCGCGACCGGAAGATTGTCCACGCAATAAAAGCCCAGGTCTTCGAATGTCTTCAGGACGGACCCTTTGCCAGACCCGGAAAGTCCTGTGAGGATGACTAACTGGCGGGGATTGCGTTTTCGCGATGGGCGCTTCACGGCCGGAGGTGCTACGCCTTCACCCGGCGCCGGTGGGTGCTGGGAATGCGCAAGTCTTCCCGGTATTTCGCCACTGTGCGGCGGGTCACGTGGATGCCTTCATCGCCGAGTTTCTTGGTAATCTGCTCGTCGGTGAGCGGATGCGAGGTGTCTTCTTCCTCGATCATCTGTTTCACGCGGCGCTTCAGTGAAAGCAACGACATTTCGCTTCCCTGCGGCCCATTCACAGATTCCGAAAAGAAGCTTCGAAGCTCCAGCACTCCCTGCGGCGTGTGGACATATTTATTCGCCACTGCGCGGCTCACCGTCGAAGGATGCACGCCCACTTCTTCCGCCACTTCTTTGATCATCATGGGCTTCAACTGGTCGGGGCCGTAATCCAGGTAATCGCTCTGGCGGCGCAAAATGGAATGGCAGACGCGCAGGATCGTGTGTTTGCGCTGCTCAATATTTTTCATCAGCTGCAGCGCAGCAGTGAATCGCTCTTTCACATAATTGCGCACATCGCGGTCAGCCGCATCGCGCGCCAACAGACGGCGATAGGTGGGATTCAAGCGAAGCTGCGGCAGGTCATCGTCATTCATGAACACCTGCCACTCGCCATCCACCTTGCGGAATTGGACGTCGGGCTCCACAAGGCGTGGCTCAATCTTGTTGTAACGCAGCCCCGGCTTCGGATCGAGCCGCTTGATCACGTCTACCGCGCGCTTCACGAGTTCTACTGGACGATTCAACGCACGCGCCACTTCTTTCAACTGGTTGTTCTGCAACAGCTTCAAATGCTCGCTGATAATCTGCTGCGCCAGCGTGTTCTGCGGGTCTTTCACTTTGAGTTGAATTAACAGGCATTCCTGAAGATCGCGCGCGCCCGTTCCCGGCGGATCGAATTCCTGCACCATCGCCAGCGCTTCTTCCACGTCTTCCATCGAATAATTCCCGGACTGCGCGATTTCGTCGAGCGTCGCGGTCAGGTACCCGTTCTCATCCAGGTTCCCAACGATTCCTTCGGCGATCTTGCGAACAGTTTCCGTGCAGATGCTCACGCTCAATTGCCAGGCCAGGTGGTCCGCGAGGCTTGAAGGCGAAGAAAGAAACTTATCGAATGACGGCTTTTCGATATCTTCATGCTCGCCGCCCGCGGCGCGCTCCGCGCCCGTATCCAGGTATTGTGTGAAGAATGACCCGAAATCAAATTCATCGAATGGATTGGCCGCCGGCGTTTCGGGAACTTTTTCCACTTCTTTCTTGAGGAAAGCTTCGTCAGTGTAGCTATCGGGCGTTGCCGTCTCTTCAGTCACTTCATCCAAGACGGGGTTGGCCATGATCTCCTGGTTGATCATCTCGCGCAGTTCCAGCCGGTTCAGCGCCAGCACGCTGACCATTTGGACGAGCCCCGGCGTCAGAATCTGCTTTTGCGCTACGCGGAGGTTCAGTCTTGGTGCGAGCCAGTTCATAGTTGTTAGTTGAGCCGGAAACCTTCGCCGAGATAAATTCGGCGCACGTCTGGATTGCTGGAAAGTTCGGCCGGTGTGCCCGCGGCCAATATTTTCCCTTCGTTAATGATGTAAGCCCGGTGCGTCACCGCCAAAGTGTCGCGCACGTTGTGGTCTGTCACTAGCACGCCGATTCCCGCCTGGCTCAGGTTGGCGATGATTTCCTGGATGTCTTCCACGGTCAGCGGGTCAATCCCGGCGAAGGGTTCGTCCAGCAGCACAAAAGAAGGCGAAAGCACCAGCGAGCGCGCAATTTCCAGCCGTCTGCGCTCACCGCCCGATAGCACATAGGCCTTGCTGTACCGAACTCCTTCGAGTCCCATCTGCGCCAGTAGCTCCTCGATCCGGTCGCGCCTCTGCTCTTGCGTCAAAGGCAAAGTCTCCAGCACCGCCAGGAGGTTCTCTTCCACCGTCAGTTTCCGAAACACCGAAGGCTCTTGGGGTAGGTAGCTGATTCCGCTGCGGGCCCTCAGATACATGGGGAGGTCGGTGATGTCCTCGCCGTCCAGCAAGACACGCCCGTAATCCGGACGCGCGAGTCCGACCAGGATGTAGAACGTCGTGGTCTTCCCTGCGCCGTTCGGCCCTAGCAGCCCAACCACCTCGCCCTGCCGAATCTCCAAACTGACGTCGTTAACGACTTTGCGCCCGCGGTATGACTTACTGAGATCGGCGGCCTGGAGTTTCAACATGCTGGTTCATTTCTCAACCCGGTGCTTGGAAAGCGTGCGCGAACCTGATTCTGAATCAATCAAAATCGTATCACTCGCCACATAGAAGGTCAACGAATGGCCCGTGGTTGTGTCTCCGGATGCATCAATAAGCGTGGGATTTCCTCCTGAAAGCACGAATTTCCCGTCCACGGCCGTGTAATCGGCCTGCTCTCCCGTGCCCCGACGGTCTCCCTGGCTCACCAGCACCTTCCCCCGGGCCAGCGCCCGGGTCAATTGCCTGCCACCGGCGCCGGCAGACGACCCATCGGAACTCGCCCCCGAAGTCCGGCTCGCACCCTTGATTTCCGGGGTAGCCGGCGGGGGTGACAAAAAGACGTCCAGTGTCTGCGACTCTAGCGAGCCGTCTTGCGAGCTTGCAACCACGCCTCCCTCGAGATGAGCCTTTCCTTGGTCGTTCCAGTAGGTCAGCAGCGGCGCATGGATCACCCAGAGTGTAGGGCCACTAGAATGGCTCGCTGTGTTGACCTTGCTCGCCGTGCTCGCCTTGGGCGGTGGCCCGACGGCCGGAAACCCAGGCCCACCTGCCTCCTGGCGGAATACCGCGACCACGTGTCCCTGAGCCTGCATCTTCCTCTCATCCCTCCAAATCTCAACCTGGTCCGCATCCATCACGGAATCACCTTGCCAGAGCCGCGCATGCCCCCTGTAAACAACGTGCCCGCTTGCCGTGGAGCCCGAAAGCGACTCCGCAGTAATATGCGCAGGTCCTGCCCCAAGATTCACGGCGTCACTCTTTCCTGTCGAAAGATATGTTGAGACCACCCCTGCACCTGCCTGAATCTCGCCTGTCTTTTGATTGATCTTCACGCTTCCCACGGTTGACCGGCTTGTGGCATCCGAGATCACCGGCGACCCATCCATCGTGATGGTGTCTGTCGCGCGGTCTATCCGTGCTTTTTCAGAGCTGGCCTTGCGATCGGCCTGCTGGAAATGAACATTCCCTGTTTCCTCGAGCGTGTCCCAATCACCCTTGGCCCCAAACGTAGCCGCAAGCTCGTCCGCCGTAGTCACCTGCACCGCGCGATTGCCCGCCTGGCTGCGAACCTCCGCGCCGGAATGCCCAAGCAACTTCCCGAGCCGCCCATCGCTGCCAAATTCGGCAACGAATTTCTTTGCGCGCAGATTGGTTGTCCCATCCGCCGTTTTCGAAACAATGGTCGCGGGCGCCAGCGTCTCCGCGCTTTGGATTTGCTGCTTGTCGGGCCCGTCTCCGGAATGTTGCGCGGGTGAAAAAACTACGCGCAGCGAATCCGTATTCAGCGTGCGGGAATTCGCGCCCTCCTGCGAATCCGCAACAACGCCGCCGGTCGCCGTCATTTCCTTCAACGTGTTGTGTTCGGGATCCATTGCGAAATCCATTCGCGCGGTCGCCAGGTGATCCGTGCCGCGAACGGTTTCGCGAGAGCTTCTCACGTTCCCATCGGCCGCAATCCGCTCGACCCATCCTCTGGGATCGAGCAGCGCCTCGAATTTGTCGGCGGTCACGTCGGCTTTTCCGCCCTCATCCGCCATGTGAATCAGTGGGTGACCTTCGGCAGTCGCGTGCCGGGCGTGAAAATCTTCGTCGAGGTCCACCGAAATTTTGGCAGCAGTGAGTTCCCGCCCGCCTTCCCGCACCATCGTCGGCCCGGCCAGCACCATCACTCGATCGTTTCGCCGAATCTCGAGGCTGCTGCCCGTCGCCGTCACGGGTAGCCCGCTCGTCTTATCGGACGGGGTCAAATCAAATTCCACAGCATGCTCCACGCGAACGCTCGAATCGCCCGAGCTGTATCGGATTCCCACGCCGTGCCCCTTGCCCTGTGGAAACACAAAATCCACCGGCTGCGAAGATGTCGCCTCACCCGTATCACGATTGAACGAAAGATCGCGCGTTTTCACTTCCAGCGCATTTCCCGGTGTTTTGCCCGAAGCCGTTTTCGCCGCCTGAATATCAATCTGCACTTCGGCTTCGCAGCGCACGTCCCCCGTCTTCGGCGCGTAACTGCACTCGCGAGTATGAATATTGTCGTTGCGCGAGCCGTCGCGCCCGTAAATCGTCACCCACACATCCTGCAGCAGCGTGCGGCCTTCGTCCCGAAACTCCGTCGCATGCGAAGCGCGAATCGTGTACAGCGTGTGGTCCTTTTCTCCGCCGGAATACGTGAATTCCCCAGACTGGCGCTGCACCGTCGCGGGAACCACTGGCGGCGCAATCCGCCGCGCCCGCGCCGCCATGATCGCGCGCTCCGCGTACATGCCGCCCACCATCAGTGCGATCACCCCCGCCGCACCAGCCGCCCAACCCGCATACCGCGATGCCTGCGCATTCCTCAAAGCGAAATCTCCACTGCTGATTGTACTGCCGCTTCAGATTCCATGTGGCAACCCAAATGTCTAAGGGCGCGACACATCGCATTTTACGGGAAGCCCAATTTCAATGATTCTTCCCGTTCGTGGCGCATTTGACGGGCAATAACGGCTAGTTTACAGCAGGCGTCGAAAGGTCGAGGAGATACGCAGTTTGACTTTCCGTGAGGACAAAGATCTTTTTCCCTCCGTCAACGATTTCATAGTTAGCGAGCCGCTCGCCGAAACTGAGCCTTTCGATTTCGGCCATTTTGTTGAGGTCCTAGACGACTATCGTTAAGAGGGAATAAGAGACACTTCGCTGTTCTGCCGCCGATGGATTCTTGCTAAGAGGGCGTCTTTTCGGAAGCCGCCACGAAGACGTCGTGCGCGCCCGCCAAATCCCGCGCCGAAGGGGTCACAATCGTTTTCGGTCCAAGATAAATTTTCTCGCCGCGCTTGATCGCCTCCCGCACATCGCTCTCGCTCACAAATTCCGCTATTTGGATTGGCGGCGGAGTGGGCTTCGCGGGCGCCGCAGCATTGTTCGATACCTCGGCAGGGGCCGGCTCCGATTTCTTCGTGGGCGCCGGATTTTCCGCGCTCGCCTTCCCAGCCATGCGCGGTGCAGATGCTGCGTCATTCTCCGGATTCGTCTCGGGATGATGTGGCATCGCCTCCGGTGCTGTCGGCGCTTCCCTCTTCAGCCCGCTCCCGCGTGAAATTCCGCGCTCCGTAAACACGCGCTCAACAATCCGCGCAATTGTCTGCCGGTCGGGCGCCGGCGCAGCAGTTCCCGTAGCCTTGCTCGACGCCGCTCCAGCGCCAGCACCCGCCGCAGCCGCCGCAGCCGCCGCCGCAAATTCACGCGGTGCGACGCTCGCGGAAGAACCAGCGCCTCCCACAAGCCCTCGCCCCATCCGGTCGCTCGCCGGAATTGTTCGATGCTCCACCCCGCGCGATTCCCACGCCACGCGTTTGATGTTCATCAAATGTTGCGGCCCAATGTTGTCCGAAGTGATGTTCCCTCCTGGCGATCCGCAACCCAGCGTCATGGCCGGAAATAAATTCGTCGAATATCCAATCGAACCGTGCACCGAAGAACTATTCACCACCACACGAAACGCAGGCACGCCCAACCCGTACTCCTTCACCGCCGCTTCGCTCTGCGAATGAATCGAAGCCGTGTGCCCCATCCCGCCGTGTTGCAACAGCCGCTTGCAAAGCTCAATCCCTGCCGCCAGGTCTCCCACGGAATAAAACGCCAGAACCGGCGAAAGCTTTTCCGCGGACAGCGGAACCTCCCGCCCCACTCCCTCGAGCTTCGCGATCAGCACGCGCGTAGTCGTCGGAACCTTGATCCCCGCCATCTCCGCCACCACCGTCGCCGCGCGCCCCACAATCTGGGGGTTCGGCGTCGCCGCTCCATCGCGAAACACCATCTGCCCCAGTTTCACAATCTCTTCCGCTCTCAAAAAATATCCGCCTTGCTGCTTGCACTCTTCCAGCGCCTGACCAGCCACACTTTCTTCCGCAACAATCGCTTGTTCAGACGAACAAATCGTCCCGTAATCAAAAGTTTTTCCCGCAAAAATGTCCGCTACAGCTTTCCGCACATTCGCCGTCCGCTCGATAAATGCCGGCACGTTTCCGGGTCCCACGCCATACGCCGGCCTTCCCGAACTGTACGCCGCGCGCACAAGCCCAGTTCCGCCGGTCGCCAGAATCACGCCCACGCCGCGGTTCTTCATCAGCTCCTGCGTTCCCTGCATCGTCGGATGAGCGAGACAAACAATCAGCCCCTCCGGCGCGCCCATCTTCAAAGCGGCGCGCTCCAGCACGGTCACCGCCTCGCAAATGCAGCGCATCGCGCTCGGGTGCGGACTCAGCACGACGGCGTTCCGCGCCTTCAATGAAATGAGCGTCTTGTAAATTGTCGTCGAAGTCGGATTCGTCGAGGGAATCACAGCAGCCACCACGCCGACCGGCTCGGCAATTTCCAGAATTCCCTTTTCGCGGTCCTCGCGGATGATTCCCGTAGTCTTCATCCCGCGAATCGCGCGCGCGACGTCCACCGAGGCCAACCGGTTCTTCAAGATTTTGTCGGGAACGTTTCCGAAACCGGTTTCTTCCACTGCCGTGCGCGCGAGCTGCTCGCCCGCCATCGTGGTCGCTTCCGCACAAGCCTCCACGACTGCATCCACTTGTTCTTGGGAAAATGCGGCAAACTTCTTTTGTGCCTGGCTGGCCCGCTCCACAGCTTCGCGGGCTTCTTGGATGGAAATCAGGTCGCGGTCACGCAGGTTC
>Ga0308309_10000546_pt1 | contig 24053 bp, 20 predicted proteins | sample HubBroMetageWFT5_FD_192491 | JGI IMG/M metagenome (GOLD analysis project Ga0308309, IMG submission 192491) | Warmed and freeze-thawed soil microbial communities from the Hubbard Brook experimental Forest, New Hampshire - Hubbard Brook CCASE Soil... | ecosystem: Environmental > Terrestrial >...
AAGTCGTAACAAGGTAGCCGTAGGAGAACCTGCGGCTGGATCACCTCCTTTCTAAAAGAAAAGGGAGTACGACCTGCTTCGGTAGCAGGTACGGCTCTCCACCGGTTCCTTAGTGAACCGGGTTCGGTTCTCAAAGCCCGACGGGTTCTGACAAGTACCATCCGATTCAGTCAAACGAGTTTGCTGCAGACAAACGCAAGCTCCGGTTCGATGTAAATCGAGCCGGGGCTTTTTGTTTTTTCAGGCGGATTTCTTGTGTGCCGTGCGTGCGATTAGCCTTACGCCGTGAGGTTCAGGTTGCTGCTGTTCGTCCGCGAAGAAGTAGACGAAGCAGGCGACCCGGGCGTTGAACCTGAGCTACCGCCCGCGGTGACTTGCTGCAACTCTGCCGGAGTGTCGCAAAAGCAGTCTGCGCGCTCGAAAGATATCCCGATGGTAGCGCCGACGAAAGCGAACCGAGTGCCTGCGAGACTTGGCTGCCTTTTTGTCCGCCTCCACTGCCGCCATGGTGATGATGTTGCTGAACCTGGCCGGATCCTTGCTGCTGCTGAGAATGGACGAGTTAGGAGGAGGCGCGTTCTTGAAAAACCCTGCCACTGACAGACAACCAGCAAGCTGCCGCCACCCGCGGCAACCCGACGCGGCAAGTTTTTCCGCCCGGGCAAGTGCAACGCGGTCCCAGGATGATCATTGATTCGCGCCGAGGCAGGAAACGGCTTACGCGCTGGCTTCCAAAGCAAGGCCCAGCGTCTGCAATCTACTCTATGACTACCGAATACTTCGCCGTTTTAACCGACTTCGCATTCTTTTCAAAGGGACGCACGTATTCAAAGTTTAGCTGCACGGTGCCTTGGCCTATCGATTCAAACGTCCAGACCTCTTCCCCGGGCGCGCCCAGAGCGCCGGAATCGGCCGCGTGATAGTCGTTGCTGATTTGCTTCAACATCACGGGATCAAGCGGCGTAGCCAATCGCCACGCATAGCCAGTGGTGCGGTTGGCGGCGAGCGTAATGGAAAACTGTTTCCCCGCCAGCACACGTATCTCCTCCACTCCGCCGGCGACGTCAAATCCACCTGAGCTCGCTGCAATCTCGGCCGCCCGTGGAGCGGCAGCTGCCGCAACGCTGGAGACTCTCGCGCCCTGGAAATTCCCTTGCGTGTCGAAATTAAACGCCAGCGTAGCAGTCCCCAGTACGGCGCAAGCGTGGCAGCCGTCGCGCAACGTGTATTGCACCAAAAATGATTGCGTTCCCCAACCAGTGGATGTCATCGTCGGCAACTTGCTATCGAAGCGATCGCCGGGCCATAGGCTGATGTGCGGATATTGCTCGGCGAGCGCCGCGTAAGCCGCGTTCTTCCTCATCTCCGCATCAATCGTAAAGCGATCATCGTCCACATCGATCGGCGATGGATTGCCATTCACCAGCAGCACGCCTTCCAATTCGTTGGCCCGAAAAGCATACTCGATGTAGGCAACGTCCACCTTCTCCAATCGCCGGAACGCTCGCAGATAAACGACTCCCAATGACGCCGCAAGGCTTTCCGCGAATGCCAGCGCCTCGGGCGATGCGCCCGCCGATTTCATTTCGTTCAAAAAACATCGCTCCATGTGGGTGGGATCCGCTTCGCCGCATTTCTGGCGCACCGCGGCAAGCATGTCGACAGGTGGGTTCCAGACCGCCGCCGCGCTCACGCGGGTCACAGGATGCGGCGTCGGCTTCGCAGGCTCCTGCGCCACCGCCCAAGAAGACGCAGCGAACAAGATCGCAAGAACAAACCCGATCCGCGTCATGTCACCCTCGCGCAGAATGAACTGCTACTTGGGCTCACCTTACGCGAGAAACGCCCAAAAAGTGAAGAAGGATTTTCCGCCTCGCCACATCACACGGCGCCGTGCAACCTCGCACCCGCTCGTCTCTCTCTACGTCGCGCAAAAAAATGGGGCGGGTTTGCGCCCGCCCCATGCCATGTCCTCGCGCGCACATCCCGCTACGAGCCCTCTACTGCGCAGGTCCCGGGACCCAAACCTGGTCCGAGCTGGAAATATCGATGTCCCGCAACTCGGTCCGGATGCGGTAAGAGCGCAGGTCGCCCTTCCCTTTCGCCGGTCGCTTGGTATTCCAGCTAAGGAAATACTGGTTCTTCAGGATCGTGTCCAATTGTTCCAGGAACGGCGCAAAAGCAATCGGCGTCTGTAGCCCCTGGAAGAAGGAATAACCGCCAGTCTTGTCCGTGATCTGCGCCAGGTTGCTCTGCCCGTAATTTACGCGGAACATGTTGTGGCCTGCGCGGCCCACTCCGGAGCAGTACAGCGTGTGAAGAATCACTCCCGCTTTTTCCGCCGCCAGATACGTGCTCTGGATGTCCGGGCTAAACGGGTCGCCGCGGAAGCGATCGATGCCATCAGCGATCAACAGAATTTCGCGACGCACGCCCGGAGTCTGCGGCCAACTCTTGATCAGGCTCATGGTCGAAAGATAAATGCTCGAATAAGCGCCGAAATTTCCAAGCGGCAGCCGCAAAGTCTTGGCCACGGCTTCGTGGTCGTTGCTGAACTGCGAAGCGGGCTGCACCCCGCCGTTGCTTGCATAAAACACTCCGACGCCCGCGGACTTGGGTTGGGCCACGATGAACGACTTGATATCGCTGAGCTGATTACCCAGGTCGGTCGAGCTCGCCTCGTCAATCACGATCGCCAGTTGCAGCAAAGCCTTCTCGCCTTGCGCCGGCGTCCAGCCCGTCACCTCTCTCTTTTCCTTGCCTTCATAGACGCTGATGTCGTCTTTGCTGATCGCTGGCGGCGCCGTAAATTTCGGGCCCAGAACCGTGACGACCGTTGTTACAGACGCGCTTGCGGGAGCTTGAGCTTGCGGCGCTCCTGCCACTGCCAAAAATGCAGCGACCACCAGAACACCTGCCACGACGTAAACCGATTTGCGCATGACGATCTCCTAGCTGGAGGGGTGTCCACCCTGCTTCGCACTTGCGCGGGATCAACAGGACCGCAGGAGTTCCGCCAGATGGCGCAACTCTATTGAGCCTGCCGGAATCTGTCAAGCCCTGGCAGACTTGTCCCTCAAAGGTGGGATGCTCAGTAAACGAGGCTAAGATGCTTGCGGCGCTCGAGCCACTCTTCGTTGTTGAAGATTTGCGGCGTCAGTTCGATCAGCCGGGGCAACATATTGAATACCGCCACCGGACCCCACTCCGCGCCCTTGCGCGTGCGAAATCCCTTGCGATTCAGTTCCTCGGCCACTTTCACCAGCGAGATATCCTGAATAATCAGTTCCATCATCGACAGCAGGAATTGCATCTCAGCCGGATTCTGCTCCAGGTGTTCGCAATCCCCGGCGACCCGCAGTCCAAAGGGCGCGTCTTCCAGGCCGGCCGCCGGCTCTGCCGGTGGCGCAGCAACCGCGGGCGCCGCGGCGGCACGCTCCCACTCTACCGCGACCAGTTTCCACCCGGCCTGCTCGCGCTGCTTCACGTATGTCGCCTCCAGCGGTCCCTGCAATGATTCTCGAATGCGTTCGCCGTCGGCCATGCTGCCTCCTGAGCTATGCGATTTCGGATCTCAGCGCTTGGGTTTGCTCCCGTCACCTTGTCGCCACACCGACACCCTCCCCGGGAAATGTTATTCACGATTCTGCAATTCCTGGGCCGCTGCCGTGCGGAAGGAAATTCATGCGATGCAATAAGTTAGGTGACAGCATGCCTCGAGACAGGCCCTGGAGTTGCCCGCTTCTGGGACCGCCTTGTCGCTCAAGCGAACAAGCTGCGCGCGTTTCCAGGTTTCACCGAACCGACGAAACCTGCGCACAACGACCGCAGTCTGTCGTAATATATGTCCGCCCGGTTCACCTCTAGTTCCCAGGTACATCCCAATCCCAACCTTGGTGGGGGAAATCATGAAGTTTAGGCAAGTTGTCGCAGTTTTCGTTGGCGCTCTAGCCATCGCATCCGTAGCCAGCGCCGATACCGTCGTACTGAAAAACGGAGACCATCTCACCGGAACCGTCGAAGTCTCCGACGGCAAAGACGTCACCCTGAAAACCGACTTCGCCGGCGAAATCAAAATCCAGTGGTCCGCCGTACTGGAACTCAAAACCGACAAACCGATTTACGTCGTGACCCCAGACAAGAAAACGGTCAGCGGCACGGTCTCGACCGACGGCTCAAATCTCGTCGTCCACACCGCGAATAACGGAACCGTGCAAGTCCCGCTGACGCAAGTAACCGTTGTCCGCTCCTCCGACTTCGAAACCGCCTACGAGAAGAGCCTCCATCCCGGCCTGCTCGAAGCATGGAAAGGCGGCGTGAACCTCGGCTTCGCGATCGCCCGCGGCAATAGCGAAACCACCAACCTCACCACCGGGTTCGCCGCCGACCGCAAAACTTTGAACGACGAAGTAACGCTGTACGAGTCTTCCCTGTACTCCACCAACGACCTCCCCGGCGGAGGCGTAATTGCCAATTCCATTCTGGGCGGCGCGAAGTACGACCGCAACTTTACCAAGCGCATGTTCGTGTTCGTCAGCGCCGATTACGCGCACGACGCGCTGCAAGACCTGAACCTGCGCCAAATCTACAGCGGCGGTTTGGGTGTGCACATCATCAACAATCCCAACACCACCTTAGATTTTCTTGCGGGCGCGAACTACACCCGTGAAAACTACGGCAATGGCGTCGGCATCGCGGTGGACCGCAACTTGGCTGGCATCACGCTCGGCGAGAACTTCATGCACAAGTTCGGCAAATCCACCACTTTCACCGAGGTCTTCTATTTCTATCCCGACCTCAGCGACACCAGTCAATACCGGTTCTCGCTCGACGCCGCTGCCGTCACCAAAATCAACAAATGGCTCGGCTGGCAGTCGTCGCTCACCGATCGCTACGTCACCGATCCGCCGATCGCGGGAACAAAGTCGAACGACGTGATCTTCTCCACCGGCATCAACGTCAGCTTCACCCACTGATCGCGTGCCGCCCGCCGTGGGATCGGTCGTAGCCGGGTCGCGCACAACAGCAGGTGCTCGATCCCCGGCCCATCGCCGCGCACCCGCAGGCTCGTCTGTCTGGGGGCCCGATCGACGCGCCCATCCGAGGCCGCATGCTCGGGTTATCAGTTGCGAAGCATCATTTGCGGGCGCGCGTTGGCCGCAGGTGGGGGGCTATGCTATAAGTACGAGTCCGCTTATTCTGAGGAAATTGTGCCGTTTATAAATTTTCCCGCTCGCGAAATTAACTGCAAGCTTGTTTACTACGGTCCTGGCCTTGGCGGGAAGACCGCCAACTTGCAGTGGATCTACGAGCACACCGGAGCGAATCAAAAGGGAAAGATGGTTTCGCTCGCCACCGAAACCGATCGCACTCTTTTCTTCGATTTTCTTCCGCTCGACCTGGGCACCGTGCGCGGCTTTCGCACGCGCTTTCACCTCTACACCGTTCCCGGCCAGGTTTTCTACGAAGCCAGCCGCCGTCTGATCCTGAAAGGCGCCGACGGCGTAGTCTTCGTCGCGGATTCGCAGGAAGAGCGTCTCGACGCGAATCTTGAAACTCTCGACAACCTGCGCGAACATCTAAAAGATCATAATCTGGATTTCACAACGATCCCCTACGTCCTGCAACTCAACAAGCGCGACCTTCCCAATATTCTCCCCGTAGTCGATTTGCAAAAGCATCTGCTGGTAAAAAACGAGCCCACCCTCGAAGCCGTAGCCGTAACAGGCCAAGGCGTCTTCGACACCCTGAAGGAAGTAGCCAAGCTAGTCCTCGCAGAACTAAAAAAGAACGCGTAAGCACCTCGACCGGTTCTGGATCGGTAGTGAACCGCGGCTCAGCCTTTCAATACAGGTGAAAGGTTACTTCTATCGTCTGGATCACCGGCGCTGGCTTGCCGTCGGGCCCCGTTGCAGGTCGAAAGCTCCAGTCTTTGATTGCGTCGATAGCTCGTTGATCCAGTCCGCAGGGAAGCGCCCGCTGCACCGATATTCTTTGCGCTTTCCCATCCGCACCAATCACCACGGAAAGCGTGACGGTCCCCGCGGTTTTAGCTTTCACGGCCGCATCGGTAAATGGAACCTGCGGACAATGTATGCAAGCGGGATAAGAGTACCCGCCCGCTCCAGACCTGGCTGAGGTGACCGTCGTCTTCGAACTTTCATCCCGCACCCACACCGTCCTGTCCTCTCCAAAAATGGCCTCGGTACCAACCGCAGGTTGAGATCTTAGCGTTTCCATCGCAGCAGTCAGAGGCGTGATGATTTTCTTGCCAGAAATTCCATGGTCTCCGGCGAGAGATTCGACTCCTATATCAAGAATCATATTCTCGGGAGTGTACGCAATCCACCCGGCGATGATTAGCGTCACACCCAATTCTGGCGCATAACAAGCGACTACCGAGCGGCTGGAGAGCGCTCCGATCGGCAGTTTATGATTCGAGATCGCAGCCTCGACGTCACGGTGGTCTAAGACTGTGAAATTGCGCGCGTGGCTTCGCAACGACTGAGCGAAATTCTGTGCCAGAACCACTGCAAGCTGACTATCCGGATCGTGCATCTCCGTAAAATCGGTAACCAGAACAGTCGTGTGCACCGAGCCCGCCGCAGCCTGATCGATTGCTCCCGCCATCTCGGAGGCGGCGGGGTTGAAGTCGTACAAATCCTGAGCACGCGCGCTGCGAGCGATCACGCACAGAGAAACGCACGCGAATATTCCAAGCCAGGGAAGCCGCCTCAAGAGATGAGCGGTAAAATGTTCGGGCGACTTCATTGCCAATCCGGGACGTGGTTAGTTCGCGGGGCGTTAGGCGTGCGCTACGCCGCCGCGAAACGCAGCGACAGCTTTGCCTTCATCCGTAAAGGTGGGAATGGATTGTATCAACCGCGTAAGCTCCAAAACCTCGCGCACGTGCCCGGTAGGGTTCAACAATTTCAAACCGCCGCCCTGCCGTTCCAGCGTCACAAAAGAACGCACCAGCGTGCTGATCCCTGAGCTATCCATTTGCGACACGGCCACCAAATTTACAATCACTTCTGACGGCCCCGCTTCAGCAAACTTGCGCAATTCAGCGCTCAACGAATCATTGCTCGTGCCAATAATGATCCGCCCCACCAAATCCAGAATAATCACGTTGCCGGTATTGCGCGTCGAAATTTGCAGGCCCATGTTCGCCTCCCAGGCCGCGGTCGCGACCCTGCTGTTTAGTGGCATCCACCGGGCGGAGGGTCCGCCCGTCGTCGAGCGCCAGCGCCAAGCAGCCGCGCTGATTCTCAGGCGCGCAGCTAAGTGGCCGCATTATAACCCTTTCGGCAGTTGCGAAAGCAAGTTCTGCGCACCGTGACACGCACAACAGGAGCTCGCTCCCAGGTCGTGGAAAAATGCGCGCGCTCAGGTTGTGACTCTGTAGCGGCCATCCCACTTTGCGGGATGGGTGCATTTGACGTTGAGTCTGTGAATTGCGCCGCAGCGCGATTCATCCTGAGATCCCGCTGTGCGGGATCGAAGGGTAGCGGCCGGTTCGGTCGTATCGAACCGGCAGCAGTCGCTGTGGAAGTCGGTGTTGAACTTGTAGGAGCGCGGCACGGCTGCCCGCATTTCAAAAGGCCGCGGCCTTTCGGTTCGACTCGTAGCAGTCGACGTTACCGCCCCGCCGGCTCCGGGCAATCACCACGATGATCGGATAGCAGGACGTATCTCCATGATTCAAAGGGTATTGCCAAACGATCCCCAAAATAAAAACGGGAGGCAGATGCCAGGTAGCATCCACCTCCCGGGGTGGGTGGGGTTGTTGCGAGAGCGTCGCAGAACCGGCTTGCGTGTGGAGAGCCTGACGCCCTGGCAATCCAGCGTTTCCGCCGGAATCCACTGTTGTACGAATCCTTATCATGCAGAGAGAAACGGTGTCAACTCCATTTGGCGCCCCGCAGCCGTTCGCTCGCTATTTTAACGTTTCGGCGAGCGACCCACAGAAGCTCTGCCGCGGTCGTGTGTCCGCGCAAACACAGCGCTCCACCGCAGGACCACCCAGGCTAACCAAAATGGACTTTCGCAGGTTGGCGATCCAAAGTTTCGCGGACGCGGCGGGCGAGATCCCGCGGCACGTAAGGTTTCTGCAGAATCGTCAAGCCGCGCTCCTGCGCGTTCTGCAGCAGTGCCATTTCGGGACTGTACCCCGTGGCAAAAACTACCGCGACGCCTGCTCGCTCGGCGCTGATCCGAGCGTACGCTTCGGGGCCGTTGATCTTCGGCATCACCACATCCAGCAACAGCAGGTCAACGCGGTCGCGGTTAGCCTGGAACAGGCGAACCGCTTCTTCGCCGTCGCAGGCGATCAATATTTCGTAGCCCAGGTTCGCCAGAGTTTCTCGCGCCAACTCGCGCAGCCCTTCGTGATCTTCGGCGATCAGAATCGTTTCCGAACCGCCGCGCACGTCTCGCGACTCCTCGACGATTGCAGCGGCTTTTTCCGTGCCTGGCGTGACCGGCAGATAGATCCGGAAGGTCGTGCCGCTTCCGACCTCGCTGTACACATGCAGAAATCCGCCATGCTGTCTCACGATTCCGTACACGGTAGCCAGCCCCAGGCCCGTTCCCTTGCCCAGTTCCTTCGTCGTGAAAAAAGGCTCAAAAATGCGGTCCAGCGTAGCAGCATCCATGCCCGTGCCAGTATCGGTCACCGCCAGCACCGCGTAACGTCCGGGGCGAGCGAACGTCTGCGCGGCGCAATATTTTTCATCGAAGGTTGCGTTGCTCGTTTCAATGATCAGGCGTCCGCCCTCCGGCATGGCGTCGCGCGCATTGATGCACAGATTCATCAGCACCTGGTCCACCTGCGTGGGATCGGCGCGCACCAGAGTCAGGTTCGGGGCCAGCTTGGTTTTTATCTCGATATCGCTGCCGATCACTTTCTCCAGCAGGCTCAGCGTCTCCGCCACGTTCTGGTTCAGGTCCAGGTTACGCGGCTCGAGTATCTGCCTGCGCGCGAATGCCAGCAATTGACGGGTCAGTGCCGCAGCACGAATCGCTTGATGCCGGATCTTGTCGAAATGGCGATGCAAACGCGCCTCCGGCTCCGTCTCGTCCAGGCCAATCTCCGCCCAGCCCAATACCGCTCCGATCATGTTGTTGAAATCATGCGCGATTCCGCCGGCCAGCTGCCCGATCGCTTCAAATTTCTGCACCTGCCGCAGCTGCTTCTCCAGCGCGATGCGTTCGGTCACATCTTCGACCATCAGCTCCACACAGTCGCTATGGCGGCGAGCGTCTCGCGAACGCCGGCCGATCAAGCGCACCGTGATGATCTTGGCGTCCTTTCGTTTCCATTCGACCGTATCCTCGCCGCGGTCATTTTCTTGATACCACTTGGCGATCTCGTCGCGTTTCGACCGGTCGCAGTACAAATTCACCGTGTTGCCCAGCACGAGAAAGGCGTCAATCGATTCGAAGCCCAACATCTGAATCAGCGCCGGATTGGCGTCCAAAAGGGTTCCGTCCAACGTCACCCAGTAAATCCCGTACGTGGCATTGTTCACCAGTCCGCGATAACGCGCCTCACTTTCCCGCAGCGCTTCCTCCGCCAGCTTGCGCTCCGTCACATTCAGGATACTGCCGCGAACTAACCTGCGCGTCGGCGAAGGCAGGCGAACCACGTGCACTTCGCAGGGAATTTCGTCTCCCTGTGTATCCCGGTGCGTCCACTCGAAGTGCGGCTTGGCCCCAGGCGCCGCTCGATCCATCCATTCGCGTGCGCCTTCGGCGGAATGGCGCCCGTCCGGTTGAAATGGCGGGCTCAATTCGGCCGGCCCACAACGCAGTAGTTCGTCACGCGTGGCGCGAAAAAGCCGCAGCGCATTCTCGTTGCAGTCGCTAAACCTGCCGGTATCAAGATCGAGGACCATGATTGCGTCCGGCGCATTCTCAACCAGCAAGCGAAAACGGGCTTCGCTTTGCCGCAGCGCTTCGGCTGCTTCCTTCTCGCCCGCACGCAGCAGTTTTCCTTCCTGTGCGCGCAGGATCGCCATCGGCAATCGCGCCAGTTGCTGCTTCAGGACGTAATCCGCTATCCCGATCTTGATGCATTCCACGGCCTGGAAGTCGCCCAGCGTGCCGGTCACCAGAATCATGGGAACGTCCTGGCCTGATTTTACGATCTCCGAAAACGCATCCATGCCCGTCCATCCCGGCATGCGAAAGTCAGAGAGAACCATATCCACGGAATGCTTGTGGAGTTTCTCGGCAAAGCCTTCACGAGTGCTCACCGAGTCGATGTCCAAATCCAGACCGGACTTCTGCAGTACACCTACCGTAAGTTCCAGGTCGGCGGGATTGTCTTCGGCGATAAGTATCCGCAGAGGCTTCGCGGGAACAGGCGTGTCTTTTTCGCGCATAGCGGCCATGAACTGACAAACTCCTACGAACTCTGAAACGCTACTGCGGGCGGCTTGGCGTTCACCAGCAGCCAGTACATTCCAAGTTGCCGTACGACTTCCTGAAATTCCGCGAAGTTCACCGGTTTCTGGATGTAACTATTAACCCCCAGCTGATAACCGGTCGCCATGTCTGACTCTTCCTTGGACGAAGTCAGCAAGATCACCGGAATCGCTCGGGTCCGCGGATCGTTCTTGATTTGTCTTAACACTTGCAGCCCGTCAAGCTTCGGCAGCTTCAGGTCCAGCAGGACCAGCACAGGGTGAATCCTCGCGTCGCGAGCGGAAAACTGGCCGCGGCAGAACAAGAAGTCCAGCGCTTCCGCGCCGTCGCGCACCTGCAGAATGTGATTCGCCACTTTGCATTTCTTCAGCGCGTGTAACGCGAGTTCGGCGTCGGAAGGATCGTCTTCCACAAGCAGGATCTCGATTGGTTCCGGCTCAAGCATGTTTTATCTCCCTAGCCCGGGAATCTCCGGACGCCTGCGACAGCAGGCCCAGCGTGAAAGAAAATGTGGTTCCCGAATTCACTTGCGATTCCGCCCAGATTTCACCTCCATGGCGGTGAATGATCCGCTGCACGGTGGCCAGCCCTACCCCGGTTCCTTCGAAATCCTCATGCCGATGCAGGCGCTGGAACACCCCAAAGAGCTTATCGGCATAGCGCGGGTCGAAGCCCACTCCGTTGTCGCGCACAAAAATTGTGGCCACGCCACCGGTCATGCGGGCGCCGATTTCGATGACCGCAATTGGCTGTTTGCGCGTGAATTTCACGGCATTCGATAGCAGATTAGTGAAAACTAATTTCAGCAAACCAGCGTCGCAATTCATTTCGGGCAGTGGCTCGATCCGCCATTCGATACGTCGTTCCTGCGCCTCCGACGGCAGCTCGGCGATTGCCTGCTTCACGACGTTTGCGATTCTTACCCCCTCGCGCTTCATTTCTCTGCGGCCTATCCGCGCCAGGTTGAGCAAGTCGTCGATCAGCTGGCCCATGTGCGTCGCGGCCTCCAGGATGCGGTCCAGATAACGAATCGCGTCCTCCGGCAGAGTCGGCGAATACTCTTCTTTCAGGATGCGCGCGAAGCCGTCCACATGCCGCAGCGGCGCGCGCAAGTCGTGCGACACCGAATAGCTGAAGGATTCCAGCTCGCGATTGACGGTGCCTAATTCTTCTACCCGCTGCGTCAGCTCCGAATTGAGTTTTTGGATTTGATCCTCAGCGTCGCGCTTCGCCGTAATGTCCTTGGCAATTTTCAAGAATCCGATCAATTTTCCAGCGGAATCGTGCACTGCGGTGATGGCCACCTCCGCCCAGAAGTGGGAGCCGTCCTTGCGTACCCGCCACCCCTGGTCTTCCATGTGTCCAGTGGAGGCGGCCTGCTGCAACTCCTGATCCGGCTTGCGTCTTGCGATATCTGCTTGGGGATAAAACCGGGACATATGCTGGCCTATGATTTCCCCGGATGAATAACCCTTCAGGCGCTCGGCCCCGGTATTCCACGTCGTGACCAGACCGTCCGCGTCCAGGCTTATGATCGCGTAATCCTTCACCGCGTCAATCAACAGCCGGAACCGGAACTCGTTTTCGCGGTGCCGTTCTGCCAGTTGTTTGCGCTGCGTGACATCCCGAATCGCGCTGCAAACCAGCGTGCCTTCCGCGGTTTCCAGCGGACTCAAGCTGATCTCAATCGGAAACTCGGTTCCATCCTTACGCCGCCCGTAGAGTTCCAGTCCCGCGCCCATCGAGCGCGGCTGCGGCGATTGCGCGTACCCTTCACGATGACTCCAGTGCCGGCCCCGAAAGCACTGCGGTACCAGTGCCTCTACAGGCGCTCCAATCAGTTCGGCGCGAGTGTAGCCAAAAAGTTTTTCTGTTTGCGCATTGATCAGCTGAATCAGTCCCTTCTGATCCACAATGACGATCGCATCCGGCGCGGATTCCAGCAGATTGCGGAATTTCTGCTCTTCCTGCTTGCTTCGCCCGATGTCCCGATTACTCTCCAGAATCCCGCTGGGGTTGCCTTCAGCGTCTCGGCGCAGCACCCAGCGGCTGGAGACCGTGGTAACCGAGCCGTCGCGCCGGCGGTGCATCAACTCGGCTTCCCAATATCCCGTCTCCAGAATTTCCGCTTGGATTTCTGCCAGCGCCTTGGGAAACACCGTTTGGAAAAGCTCGTGCGTCACCTTGCCCAGCACCTCCTCCGCGTCCCAGCCGTACAGTTCCTCCGCTCCGCGATTCCAGTAGGTGATTTCATCCTTGGCATTGCGCACGATCACCGCGTCGAAAATGAGGTCCAGCAACTCCGCCTGTTCGCGGAAGCGATTCTCACGGATACGCAGATGGATCTCCAAATCGCGGCGCTCGCGGACTTCTGTTTCCAGCGCCGAGTTCGCCTCCATCCATTGGCCTGCGCTGGGATACTGCCATGCCTGTGGCACGAGCCGTGCCAGCAGGATGGCCGTCGCCACCGACGCTACCGCCGAGACCGCCTTGAGCACTCCCGCCAGCCAGTATTCCGCGTGCCCTCGATTCCACACTTCCATCAGGTGCGTCGCCCCGCACGACACAAGGAACGTCCCAAACAACCCGAACATCCAGCCGAATGGCAAATCACGGCGTTTGCGCACGAACCACAGCAGCGTGAACGGAATCGTGAAATAGGAAGCCGCAATCAGCGTGTCGGAAATCACGTCCAGCCACACCAATCCGGGATTCCACAGAGAGCAGTACCCCTGCGGCATGAATTCACCAGGTCCGAACAGCTGTCGCAGAAAATCCATCGCCATCCTTTCGCCCGGCGCCGTACCACCTCGCGCCGTCGTTCGTGCGCAAGATCAGAATCGGGCGCTGTTTTCTGGTACGAGCGCACCCGCAGACCGCGAAGTCCTACGAAGGGGTTATCGGAAGAATCGCAAAAAAACTGAGCGCTGCTCCAAAACGAAACACTCCACCGTGCTCTATTCCTGCGCCTGGAATGTCGCCTCACTGGCATTGCCTTTGACTTACCTAGCGCCTGCCTGCCGGCAGCAGACGTCCCGCCGGCTCTTGTGCCGTTGTAGCGGCGCAACTCAGCGCGCCAGTGCTGGCCGAGCAACCCCGGTCTTGAATTGGATTTGGAACGCGCCTGAGAACTACCGCTTTCGGTCGCGGCGAGGATTGACCGTTTGCCGGAACAGAGAATTGCGTGTCATCCCGAACGGAGTCCCGCGCTCTATCATTCCCGCCGCAGTTTGGCGGGCGCGGGAGGCAGAGGGGAGCTGCTTTTTGCGGAATAATCTAGCCTGTCGGGGGCCGGAGCTTCGATAGCAGTGCGAGTAGCGAAGAATCTTGGAGGGTCGCGGCTTCAGTCGCTGAAGTACCGAGGTTGCAGCCGAAGCGCCGGCCGCCGCGTCATTTCCCGGATTCCGCCTGCTGCGGTGGGTGGCTGACAAAGAACTGCATGATTCCGGCGGAAAGCTGCTGCAATCCCGCCGTCACGTTCTTATCCATTGCTTCCACGATCGCTGGCACATTCTTCGCTTGCACCGGTTCATCGTGCGTATAGATCTGGCTCCATACCGTCGTGTGCGCCGCCGGATCGTACAACTCGAGTTGAATCGTGAAACGAGCCACCAACTCCGGCTGGTCTACGCCGTACATTGCATACAAGTGCCCGCGCACCACGTACTCGCTGCGCACGTTGCTCGTAACTCTGGACACCGCCCGGTATTGCCCCGAAGCACGCAGGATCGTCACCAGCATGTCCTGCACCATGTCCGCCGCCGGTTCCGCCCAGCGGTCGTATTCGTATGTGCCCAGCTGGACCGGGCCCGATCCGTACACCAATCGGTCGTCATGATATAGGTGCGAGGCGGTCAAGCGCGCCACCGACAGCGTCACGGGTATTTGCGCGGCCGCGGTATTTGTCGGCGCGGGGTTCACATCGAGCACATAATATTTGACGGGGCGCGCCGCGCCGCATCCGGCAATCAGAATCGTCAGCAGCAGCAGTACGCTCAATTGCGTGCGACGGCTCAACACTCTTTGCTCCTTCTCGCGTTGCTTCTTCGCGTCGTTACCTGGCTGTTGCTGCAAACGAATTCTCCCGTCGCCTACTCTCAATCTCAACTATTTCGGCGGCGCTGACCCCGGCTGATGTGGCTTGGCATCGGCCGAGCGCAATATCGAATAGGGCCGCGTCTTGATGGACTCAGTGAACGAATTCAGATTCTCCGTAACGTGACGCAGGTTATCAATAATCTCATCCAGATTTTCCTGATTGCTGGTCACGGTATCATTCAATGACGCCACAATCGAATTCACATTCACCAGCGCCTTGCGCAGATCAATGATCGCCTGCCGGATGTCCGCGCGATTTTCCGTCAGCATCCCGTCCAGATGCTGCAGCGTTTGATCCGCCTGGTCCGAAGTCTTCTGGAAGCTCGTAATCACAGGCTTCAGGTCGGCCGTCGCGTCATTAATATGATTCAGCGTCGAGTGCACCAACGGCCGGTCCTCTTGTAGCATGCCCCGCAGGTTGCTCAGGCTCGCGGAAACATTTTCACGGTTCTGGTCGTTCAGCAGGTCGTTCACCCGCGCCAGGGTCACTTTCAACTCCACCACGCGCGAATTCAGGTTCGTGATCAACTCGCTCGCCTGCGGCGTCAGCTCGTTGATCTTGTCCGCGATGTCCGAAAAGCTGGTCGGCTCCTTCGATTTCAGCACCGCATCGCGCTGCGCCCGCGGCGCCGCGGGTGAACCAGCCAGAATTTCCAGGAAATTTTCGCCCAGCGGGCTGGTGCTGGTCACTACCACCGTGCTGTCCGTCTTGACGGGGATATTCGGCTTTGCCGTGAAATCTACTTTCATGCGCGTGGGGTCTTTATCATCAAATTGCACTTTGCCAACGCGTCCCACCGGAGGCCCGTTCAGATAGCGTACTTCCGAGCCTGGTCCCAATCCGCCGGCATTCTTGAAATATGCGTGGTAGGGCGTGTCCGCTTTGTCCAGCGTTCCGGAGAGCGCAAACACCGTGGCAATCAGCAACGCCGCCACGACCAACACAAAAAGTCCGACGTATGCCTGTTCGCGCTTCGATTCCATCCGTGTCCTCAACCATTGCTGCGCGGTGAACCGCGCAGCAGCCCCTTGATTGCGGGGGAGTATATCACGAGCCCTTTACTTCGCCAGTCCCGCCAAGCCCGATTCGGCCCTCTGTTATTGACGCTGCGGCGGTACGTCGCCAGTCAGCATTTGCAGGTAATCAATCTCTCCCGTCAATTCCGGTTCCGGCACCCGGTCCAGAAACTGCCGCACGCGCGGTTGCAGGCTCTTCTGCATTTCCGCTACCGTGTCGTTGGCCACGATCACGCCCTTATCCAGCAGGATCATCCGGTCGGCGATCAAGAAAGCGCTGGCCAGCTCGTGCGTCACCACCACGATCGTGATGCGAAACGCTTTCTTCAGCTTCAATATCAGCTCGTCAATTCCCGCCGCGATGATGGGGTCCAGCCCCGCCGAAGGCTCGTCGAAAAACAAAATCTCCGGGTCCATCGCCAGCGCGCGCGCGATCGCCGCGCGCTTTTTCATCCCGCCGCTCAATTGCGCCGGCATGTAACTCTCAAAGCCCGAAAGTCCCACCTGGTCCAGCTTCAATCGCACCATGATTTCTATGGTGGACTCATCCAGGTTGGTGTGCTCCTGCAAGGGCAGCGCCACATTCTCCCCCACCGTCATCGACCCAAACAGCGCTCCGCCCTGAAAAGACATTCCCATCTTTTTCAACAACTCATCCCGCTCGTCATCCGATATGGACGCGAAATCCTTATTCTGAATCCAGATTTCGCCGGAACTGGGCTGCTCCAGCCCCACCAAAGTGCGCAACAAAGTGCTCTTGCCCGAACCTGAGCCGCCCAGAATCACCAGCGTCTCTCCTGCGGGCACTTCGAAGCTAATACCATGCAGAATCTCGCGCTCGCCATACTTCACGCGCAGGTTGCGCACCGATATCGCCGAAGGCGTCACGCTCGGCTTCGAAGTGGGAGCAGGGCTCATCAAAATTTACCGTGGCGACGTCACGTAGAATATTGTCGTGAAAATCAGATCCACCATAACCACCAGAAAAATCGACTTCACTACGGCCGATGTCGTCGAACGCCCCACTTGTTCGGATCCCAGCCCGGTCAAAAAACCTTCCTGGCAGCCCACCGCTGTAATCACCAATCCGAACATCGCGGCTTTGATCAGCCCGGTCATAATGTCGCGCTCCAGCAGCGCGTCCAGCGTCGCTTGAATATAGCTGCCCCAGGTGAACCCCGCGCTGGTAACGCCAAACACACCCCCGCCCAGCACTCCCATGAAATCCGCCCAGCACGTCAGGCAAGGCACCATCAGCACCATCGCCAGAAATTTCGGCGCCACCAGAAATTGCACGGGCTCCAGCGCCATCGTCTCCATCGCGTCAATTTCTTCGTTCACCTTCATTGTCCCGATTTCCGCCGCGAACGCCGAGCCCGACCGGCCGATCACGACGATCGCCGTCATCAACGGCCCCAGCTCGCGCGTGATCGCGATCGCCACGCCACTAGCCACAAAGTGCAGCGCCCCCAACTTGCGCAGTTCATACGCAGCGTTCACCGCCAGAATCGTCCCCACGAAAAACGAAATCAGTGAAGTAATTGGCAGTGCTTCGACGCCCACGGACATCGCCTGATGAATCGCCCGGCCAATGTGGAATTTCTTGCCCTGAAAAGGAAGGATGAATACAGCACGTAGCGCGCCGCCGGTCAATCGCGCCAGGCCGCCTACATACGCCAAACTATCGAGAGTGGCCGCGCCAATAGTTTCTGTGAGTGGCATCAGTGAGTCGAGACGGGTGAAACTCTCTAATCGAACCCGCGCAAAGACCGCCCGAATTCCTATCTGGCGGGAGCGACGTTGGTGCTGCCGCCGCGCAATGCTTCCTCTTCGTTGTCATACACCTCAAAAACCTTGATCAGGCGAGTCAGCTCCAGCACTTCCCGCGCCGTTCGGCTCAACCCGTACAACGCGAACGTGCTCTTCAGGTCCCGCGAAAGCTTCAATCCCTCCACCAACGACGCCACACCCGCGCTGTCTATATACCGCACCTGCTCCAGGTTGACGATCACGCGCGGCGCCTTCTTATCCTTGAGCAACTCCAAAAGCACTTTCCGCACCTGCGGCGAATTATAAAGCGTGATGTCGCCCACCACGTCCACAATCGTGGCAGCGCCCGATTGGCGCGTTGAAATGTCCATCCGGATTGCCCCCCGTGGGCGATAGAGTGTTTTGCCAGAGAATGCCGTCAGATGCAATCACTTTTCCGCGGTACAGCCGGTCTCGGGGCAGCCTGCGAAGAATATCGAGCGAAAGCGCTCCGTGCTGAACATCCGCGCGCCAGTTTTTGTTGGTAAAGGCCTTACCAGGTGAGAATTCGATCGCCTTCGGAGGTATTTCCAGCCACTTGCCACGAATCACGAGCCAGTGCCTCTTTGCCAAACCCACCGCTGCCACGTTCCACCCGAAAAGCACCCGGAGCTGCTCGTCCCGAGCCTTACTTGCGATTATCTAGAGGCACATACCCGCGCAGATCCGCGCCCAAATAAACCTGCCGCGGCCGCGATATCTTCTGTTCCGGATCCAGCAGCATTTCTTCCCACTGCGCAATCCAGCCCGAGGTGCGCGGGATCGCAAACAGCACCGGAAACATCGTAGTCGGAAAACCCATGGATTGATAAATCAGCCCGGTATAGAAGTCCACATTCGGATAAAGCTTGCGCTTCACGAAGTATTCGTCTTCCAGCGCGATCCGCTCGCATTCCAGCGCAATTTCGATCAGCGGGTTTTTCCCCATCACATCGAAAACTTCATACGCAATGTGCTTCACGATGCGCGCCCGCGGATCGTAATTCTTGTAGACGCGATGCCCAAATCCCATCAGCAACTTTTCTCCCGCCTTTACGCTCTTAATGTAAGCAGGAATGTTGTTGATCGACCCGATTTCCACCAGCATGCGCAGCACCGCTTCGTTCGCTCCGCCGTGTAGCGGCCCGTAAAGCGCCGCGGTCGCCGCCGCCGTGGCGGAATATGGATCCACGTGCGAGCTGCCTACCACGCGCATCGCCGTCGAAGAACAATTCTGTTCGTGATCCGCGTGCAAAATGAAAAGAACATCCAGCGCGCGCTCCAGCGTAGGGTTCGGACGGTACTTCAACTCCGTCGTGCGAAACAGCATGTTCAGAAAATTCCCGCAGTAACTCAGATCGTTGTCCGGATACGCAAACGGCATCCCCAGCGTGTGCCGGTAGGCGAACGCCGCCAGTGTCGGCATCTTCCCGATCAGCCGGTAAGTCTGCTTGCGCCGCGAATCAGGATTGAAAATGTCCTTCGCATCCGGATAAAACGTGGAAAGCGCCGCCACCGTCGAAATCAGCATCCCCATCGGATGCGCGTCGTAGTGAAAGCCATCAATGAATTTCTTGATGCTCTCGTGAATAAACGTGTGATGCGTGATGTTGTATGCCCAATTCGCCAGTTGCGATTTCGTGGGAAGCTCGCCGTACAGAATCAGGTAAGCCGTCTCGATGTACGTGCTTTTTTCCGCCAGCTCTTCGATCGAATAGCCGCGGTAGCGCAGGATTCCCTTGTCGCCGTCAATAAATGTAATCTTGCTCGAGCACGAAGCGGTGTTCGTGAACGCCGGGTCGTATCCCATTATTCCAAAATCGCCGTCGTGCACTTTCATCGGGCGCAGATCCAGCGCCTTGATCGTCTCGTGCGTGATGGGAAGTTCAAACTGCCGGCCCGTGCGGTTGTCGGTGACGCTCAGCGTCTCGCGGCGCGTTTCAGCGGCACTTTCGTTGCTGATGACCGATCCTGGTTTGGTCGGATTCATGACCGGACCCTTTCGAGGCGCACGATCTTTCTCGGCGCAGTTCGCCTGCACCTTAGAATGTACACCAAATTCCCCCGCGCGCGGAATCGCTTTCGCAGCACGCATGTAAGTATGCAACGAGCGACGCCATACGCCACCGTACGGCGCTCGTTCCGATCTTCACACATCCGAAACGCCACCTGAATCCCGCGCATGGCCCGCCGTGCTCGCGCGCATGGCTTCGGCGGTTACTCGATGCCGGTATGCAAAGACGCGTGCCAGCTTTCGCCGCACCAGCCAGCCCCCAAAAAAGTTGCCCAACGCGCCAAACGGCAGTTCGTACTCGATGCGGTCCTCCAACCGGCAAGTCACCAAGCCCTCAGGAATAATCAAATGCGTATGCTCCCAGCGGCGAAACGGGCCCGAAGTCTGCACGTCACAGAACTGCCGCCCTTCGATGTAGTCGCGATGTTCGAAACTCCAGCGCGTGCGGAACAGTCCCAGGTAAACCCACATCGCTCCGCTATCGCCACTGCGAATTCCCGGCGCCCGTTCAATGGTCTCAATTCTTTCCCACGGCGGCGTCAGACGTTCCAGCGCGCCAGGCTCTGCATGCCAACGAAACACCCTCTCCGCGCATGCCTGAATTCTCGAAGCGGCGACAAACAGATTCGGCCGCGCCCTATTCCTCAAACAATCCATCCCGCGCACCTTGCACACTGCTTGTTCAGAACTCGGGAAGCGAATCGTCGCACAGGCCGAGCGCTTTGCGCCATACCGAAAGCCGTCGCCACGGGCCAATTTCGTAGCTGCGTGTTCCTATACGAAAAATTCCGGCCCGCGCCTTAACGCGGAGCCGCCTTCTCCGCTACGCTGTCGGGAGAATCGGGAACCCTCGCCTCCAGATCCTCCGCCCGCGCCAGCTCCACGCGGTTCCGTCCACGTTCTTTCGCACGATACAGCGCAGCATCCGCAAGCCGTAAAATCCCTTGCGGATCCAGTGGCGACTTGTCGACGCTCGCGGTAACGCCAAAACTGGCGGTCACTGCAATCGGAATCGCATTCGCCATGATCGGCTTGGCTTCAATCGCGCGCCGCATTCTTTCCGCCAGTCCCATCGTGCCCATCGCGTCGGACGAAGGCACCACGATCAGGAATTCCTCGCCGCCATAGCGCCCCACGGAATCGTACGGGCGCACGCAGGCCATCATGCGCTGCGCTGCTTCCCGCAGCACTTCGTCGCCTGCCACGTGGCCGTAGGTGTCGTTCACGTACTTGAAGTGGTCCAGATCCACCAGTACGATCCCGAACGCTCCGCCTTCGCGCCTCTGGCGCGCGCGTTCGCGGCGCAGCGTATCCATGATAACGCCGCGGTTCGCCATCCCAGTCAGGTTGTCGTGCGTGGCCCGGTAAAGCAGCTCCTCCCCCGCGGCGATCAACTGATCCTGCAAGTCTAGAATTCTTTGTCCCACGTGCAGCCGCGCGCGCAGCTCCTGCGAATCAAACGGCTTGGTCAGGTAATCGTCCGCGCCCGATTCCAGACCTTGCAGCAGGTCTTCCTTCTGCGTCCGCGCCGTCAGCAGCAACACGTAAACGTAAGGCCGGTCCGCTGCTTCACGCAGTTTCTGGCAAACTTGCACGCCTTCCATGCCCGGCATCATCCAATCCAGTATGGCCAGCCGCGGTGCGTCCATTCTTTCCAGCATTTGCAGCGCCTCGGTGCCGGTGGTGGCGATCGAAACCTCAAAGCCCCATTTCACCAGAAACAATTCCAGCAGGCGCCGCGAAACCGGGTCGTCCTCCGCGATCAGAATTCTTTTTCTCGCATTCCTCGGTTCATTCATAGTGCGCCCTCGCGATTTTGGTTGCGCATGGCCAGCGCTTGTTCCTGCTGCACCAACCCAAACGTGACCGTGAAGTGAAACGTGCTGCCCTGCCCCCATTCACTTTCCACCCACAGCTTTCCTTCCATCAGAGTTACCAGGCGCGTCGTGATCGCCAGGCCCAGCCCCGTTCCTCCGTAGTTGCGCGTGGTCGAGCTGTCCGCTTGCGTGAACGCCTCGAAAATCATGGATTGCTTTTCTTTGGCAATGCCGATGCCGCTGTCCGTCACGCGAAAATGCAGAATCACCCGGTCTTGGCTCTGCTCCTGGGTTTCCACGTCCACCCTCACCTCGCCCCGCGCCGTAAACTTGATGGCGTTCCCCACCAGGTTCACCAGCACTTGCCGCAATCGCGTCGCATCTCCAATCACTCGCTCCGGGACGTTCGGGTCTACTCGCCAAAGCAGCTCGATCCCTTTCTGCTGCGCGCGGAATCGCATCACCTGCAGCGTCTCCGCGAGGCTCGGAGCCAGCGCGAACTCGTGGTCCACCAGCTCCAGCTTTCCCGCCTCCACTTTTGAAAAATCCAAAATGTCGCTCAGCAGATGCAACAGCGAATCCGCGGAAGTTTTCACCATCTCCAGGTATTCGCGCTGTTCCGGATTGATTTCCGTGTCCAGAATCAATTCTGTCATCCCCAGGATGCCGTTCATGGGTGTGCGGAACTCATGGCTGATGTTCGCAAGAAACTCGCTCTTGGCCTGGCTGGCTGCTTCCGCCGCTTCTTTCGCTCTGCGCAAATCGTCTTCCGCTTGTTTCCTCGGTGTAATGTCGCGCGCGGTCATGCACACGGTTTTGGCCGCGCCGTCCGGGGAATGGATGGGGCTTACCCGCCCCAGAAACCAGCGCACCGCGGACCCGAACGGAATCGAGTACTCGATGCTTTCGCCCTGTCCCGTCGCGATCACTCGCTGTAATGTCTCGACAAAAGGCCGCGCCACCTCTTCTCCAAACACCTGCTGGATGCTCGAACCCATCAGTTCTTTTTTTGGTCGCGCCAGCGCCGATTCGTTCGTGGTCCACACGTTGCGAATTCTTCCCGCACCGTCGAACTCGAAAACGATCTCGTCAATCGCTCCCACCATCGCCTGCAGCCGCGCTTCGCCTTCGCGCAACCCTTGCTCGCTGCTTTCCCGTTCCGTGATCAGCGCTCCCAGGCACAGACCGGTCAGCGACACAATGAGCATCAAGAACTGCAGCACTCCCAGCCGTTGCATGTCCTCCGGGGCAATTTTCAGCATCACCATCGCCCCCAGATTCAGTACCAACGTCGCGCACGTCGCTCCCGGCATTCCGTGGCGCACCGCGATCCAGAGCGTTGGTAGAAACAACAGATAGAAAAGCTCGTAGCTCTGCGCCAGGTGCGATCCAAATACGATCCACAATGCCAGCGCAATACTCCCTGCCTGCGCCGTCAGCTCAAGCGATCCGCGCGCTCCAAACGCCTTTGCACCGACTCGCTTCACGTTTGCCGCCGGGATTTGCTCCCGCTGGTCGTAGTTCTTCGCGTGCCTGCGCAGCCACGGTGTCACGTGCAGCAGAAGAAACGGCGTCAGACAGACCAGCGCTACCGAATCGCCCACAAACCAACTCAATGCCGCCCTGGGGTAGTCCGATCGCAGAATGAACTTGTCCCACGTCAGAGCCAGTGGACCCAATCCACCCACAAACACCGCCGCGCCCAAGGCCACGCCCAAATATCGAAAAACATCTCCCAGCGTTTGGAACGGTGCGTCATCTCGCAGCACGCGGCGCAGTAGATACGAAGCGCCGGTATAACCTCCCACCGATATGCCAATCATCGCCCAGGTTGATAACGCGAACGGCGCTAAATGGTAATTCAGGACCGATGCGACAAATCCCGCGACGAACGTAAGCGGCGCGTATGCGAGCCCCAGTCCGGTGAGCACCGCTACTTCCAGTCCGACGGGCGGGTACCACGCGCTCACTCCCTGCCACATTTGAAAAAAAACCGTCAAGCGGTCCAGAGTGATATACAGAATGACAAAGATGATCCCGGGCACGACGCGCCAGGGATTCCGCAGCGCTTTCAGGAACTCCGCTACTTTGTGCTCCTGCCGAGCCTCTCCCAACGCAGTCCGCCCTTCGTCCGGGCTATTCCGCTGCGTCTTCGACGCCGGGTTCAACCCCACACCTCCTGCGGTCGCAAGGATTTGCTGGTCCTGTCACGCGCGGCCGCGCCTTCAGCAACCTGGATGGATTTCACCCTGCCGGCCATCGTCGCGTCACGTTCGATCGGGATCACCATCTCGCGAGCTTGCAAAAAATGCACGGTCTCGCGCCAGACCACTTCGACTCTTCGCCGCGAGAATAGCGGGCGGGTGCAGCCTCGCGTGAGCGACGGACGGGACTGCTCGTGGCGATTGGTCGCCAACTTCAACGAATCGGCCGCACCGTAAATCGTTCCCCCAACGCTCGTTCGGAATGCGCCGGCACCGTGCGGCCATCGGAACTTGCGGCCGCAGCCTGAGTGAGGCGCTCCGAGGCGGGGGACGGCATGGGCACCAACGCTCCCTCCGCTTCCTTCAGGAACGTCAACCCCAACTCCCCACCGTGCCAGTCAATCGAAATCACATCGCCCAGCGACACCTGCTCGGTCGCCAGCAAACTCGCCAGCGGATACACCACGTGCCGCTCGATTGCGCGCTTCAAATGCCGCGCGCCGTATTTCATGTCCGTGCCTTCCTTCAGCAAAAATTCCCGCGCCGGCTGCGTCACACGGAACAAGAACCGTCCCTTCGCCGTCTCCAGCACGCGCTGTTGCACCATCCCGAGTTCGATTTCCAGAATCTGCTCGAGCTGAGCTGAACGCAGCGGATGGAACACCACCGTCTTGTCGATGCGGT
>Ga0308309_10000547_pt1 | contig 24019 bp, 38 predicted proteins | sample HubBroMetageWFT5_FD_192491 | JGI IMG/M metagenome (GOLD analysis project Ga0308309, IMG submission 192491) | Warmed and freeze-thawed soil microbial communities from the Hubbard Brook experimental Forest, New Hampshire - Hubbard Brook CCASE Soil... | ecosystem: Environmental > Terrestrial >...
GTAATCATATTCAGCGACTACAGCGACGTGTTCTCTGAGAAGGAAGCTCGCGCCGCAGGGATATCCGCCTGGGTCTCAAAGTCTGAGCCTGTGTCTGTGTTGGTCGGCAAGGCTCGCGCGTTGCTCTACCCCACCGCAGCGTTGACTGAGAAGGTTTAGCTTTTGCACCGATAGGATGCCAACGCATGGTCCGAACCGCTGACGCCATTATGATGCCCGTCTGAGGCGCTGCTATCCCGTGAGCACCCGGATCAATTACCTGGCGAAACGATTACGAGGATTGTTCCGCGCCAGTGGAACTCGCTTGCTGATGCGGAATATCCGGTACGAGGAATATTTGGTTGACCAGCTTTTTCAATTCCAGCGAGAAACGTCTTGGTCGCGTTCTTGCTCCAGTTGGCTCACGTCGGCAAGGACGGACAACTCGAAGTTGCTATTCCCAAAATCAGTCGGGACACGCTCGACCCGCTCGCGAGCCAATTTCTTCATGAACAGGTTCCGGAAGTTGCAGCGTCGTCCTCCGATACAAACGGCAAGCTTGAGGTCCCACAGTTCCCTTCTAAAACGTCATCCTGCACGACTAGAACGTCGCTCCAGCCGGAAGAACCAGTTCGTGCAGACTTAACTACATGCGGCTTGGCCATCTCCTTGACGACTTCGGCGAGAACAGCTTCAGGGGATTGCGTTGTTGCTTCTCGTTTACCCAATCTACCCATCATTCTATGTGTCCGGGCGAAAGCCAAATACAGGTCAATTTTGATCGCCCGCACCTGCTACAATGAAGTTTGGGGCGGTTACGTCCTTCTCCTCTTTCAGGTCCTCTGACCTAAGCCAGTCCATCTGAAGTTCTCCCACCTTAGGCCTTTCGGTAGAAAGAGGTCTGCCCATGCCGTTTGCAGCGATCTGGCGTGAAGTCGATCAACTTCACAGTGTCAGCTCACGACTTGAGGGACTGGCGGAAGAGAATGCGCCCATAACGGAAGCACTCCTGACGATCGCTGGAAACGTTCGTAATACAGCAACCCTATTGGCCGCGCTGGTTGTGACAAGGAGCCCGAAATCAATCTGAGCACCGCAGGGCAAGTTCCCCCCAAGAGCCAACGGCTGGAGATCGAACGCTCTGAACTCGCAAGGATTAAGGTAAGGAACGCGTCATGAATACAACTAGTATTTCCTTTGGTCTGTTGATTCTAGTGTTTGCGATTCTCCTGCTTCACCGGATGCACAAGAAAACGCAAACGGGCGAGTTCCAATCACAAAGGATGTGCCCGTCTTGCGGGTTGATCACATCCCGGTTAAATCCTCGTTGCTTGGAGTGCGGCACGGCCAGCATCCCGAAGCCTTGAGTTTAACGGTAGAGAAATGATCACTGCTGTTCTCGCGATCCGACCTTTGTTTCTGGGCTCCGAGTTTCCAGCTATATCGCTGTCGGGCAATTGCAGACTAAACGGGGTACATTGAACGCCACGGATTCCTCCTCCTTAGCTCGCGCAGAAGAAGGTCTCACCGCGCCGCAATGCCTTAATCGCGTACGGTATCTTGCTGATTTCCGACTTCGAAATCGCTCCGCGCAGACCCGCGTTGCGGGCCAATTCCATAATCTGAGGTGAAAGATTTCGAGTGCAAAGGAGGATGGGGATGTCAGTACCAGATTTGGCGATTTCTCGGGCCGCTTGTACGCCATCCATCTGCGGCATTGAGAAGTCCATCAATATGAGGTCGGGAGCAAGCTGGTGAGCCTTTTCAACGGCATCGATACCATCCACAGCTTCGCCGCAGACCTGCCATTCCGAATTCAGTCCCAGTAAAGTGCGCAGCCCACGCCGAACGGGCGGGCTGTCGTCTGCAATCAAAATTCGTATCATTAGTGGGCCTCGCTTCGTTAAGGGAACACAGTAACCTGTGCGACCTGTGATGAGGGCGTGGCAGGAATGCAAGCCGCTGGAGCGGAAAGCGAGGAACTGCACTTAGGCCCTCAAGGCCAAACAAACTGGGTTGCTAGAGGTTGATGGGAATTGCGAACTCGATGCGCGATCCGTCTTTCGTTCGGTTCATACAGCACCGCCTTGGTTTTCCAATCCCTAATGGTAGCCTTAGGTCATTTTGAAAAACTGCTCAATTTTGAACAGACAACCCGCGCCTGCCGCCCTTTGAGTACGTTTTGTACCACTGGGTCTCCGAGCCATGCACGGATAAGAGGCAAAGCGTTTCATCTTCAAGCACGAACCAGACGGGAATGGAGATCGCATGCCCGTACTCCCTGCCGATCACGCTGGTCTTGATCTGGCGGTGGCGGGCGAGGCGGCCTTTTCAAACACGGTTTTTTACAGTTGGCTTCTGCCACCCTATCTGCGTGCTTCATTCGTTTTAGCCGACTTCCAGCGACTCCCCCGACGACTCCGAGATCGCATTGCGAACATCAGGCAGCATCGAAAGGAATTTCAGCGAGTTGCTGTCAGGATCGTGGAAAAAGAGAGAGACAGAGCATCCAAGCAAAAACGACTAGATCGTCGGGGGCTTGCCCGCAGAATAGAGGGGCATGATGTTAGCCTGGCGATGGCAACCCGCAGCGTGCAACAGGTTGTCAAGATCGACGCCTGAAAGCCACATCCAGGCTCAACCGCTGCGGACCCGTCCCCGCCTCCAGAGCCCCAGCATGGAATCTCCTTGCCGCCCTATCCAGTAGAATGCAATCTTTCTTTCACAGAAAGACCTGCGCGAGTTCCAGTTCCAAAGCGTCACCGAAAAAAGACCTCGAGCGTTGCAGGTTAGCTACCGTAAGGTGGGCTCCAAAACAATCGCGAATGGGAATCATCGCACTCCTCGCAACTCAAGCGATGAGTATTGTCGCATTTCAAAGTGCAGTGCTTAGAAAATGCAATCATCGGCTTGCCGTCCTCACTCTGAATAGCCGTCGTAGCCTTCGTCCCCATCCTCGTCTTCGCCGCCGTCCTGTTCCTCTTCGTCCTCTTCTTCTTCGTCTTCCGGCTCCTCCCTGACGCGAATGTCGGCGGGTAACGAGAGGTCAGCGGACTCTGAGTCGGAGGACTCTGGGTGTAATCTCCTGATGTCAAAATGGTACGCTTTGAATGCGTCCCGCAAACGAGCATTCTCACCCTCATCTGGTTCTCCGGGAGAGTCGGAACCGGCGGAGGATGTCAGGAACGCTGACTCCCCGCTCGGTTCAGACCGTTCTTGCGGGCACGACATGCAGATGCCGCTCCGTTGACGATTGCCCCGTTCATGGCGGATATTGAAACGGGATGGACGCTGAGCAGACTATTGCCGAAATCGAGTGCCTTGAGCGCATTTTCGCAGAGCCGGACACCAGACCGCTGAGCGAGAGCGACCTCGCGGCTGCGAATCGACGACATGACGAAATGCTCGCGCATAGCCCGTGGTTTCGGCTCTGGGAGCGGTACGGAGTTTGCTGCCGAGCTGAAGCCCGCCCTTAAGGTCTAGTGCCACTTTCCCAGTTATCAGCAGGTCATTTCATATCCCAATCAGAATGTGGGGAGTTACCTCTTTGAAATCTTAAATCCGGCGGTTAGCGTAACTTGCACACGACGTGCGAGTTAACCAAGGAATTAAGGGGCATTAGCCGCTGGAGATTTTCTAGAAATAGTCCATCTCAGTCAATCGACTTCTGAGACCAATTTACACCAGACAGGTGTCTCTGTTTGATTCTTGAGAGTTGAGCAATGACAGGTATAACCATTCCGGCGGATTGTATCCCAGTGCGAAGCGCGGCAGTGAAGCCTCATATCCGCCGGACCCTTGAAAATTTAGCCCTTGAGTAATTGCGAAGCGTTGATGGATCGGAGGGTCACTTGGCGAAAGCGCTCGCGGATGAGTCAATGCCCCGATTCCGATGGCTTTGCTGGCGCGTATGTAGCGAACCACGTCACCGATCTCGCAGTGGTTCAGCTTCAGGACATGACGGGAGCCGAACCATCACGGGCGAGCCAGTGTGAAACCAAGAAAAACTCGACCGTCTAATCGGCGGGGTGCCAACGACCAAGTATTCCATCAGGAAGCCCCTCTGTTATCCCAATGTCGTTCGAAGTTGTATTTGTTTTCGGAGGGTGACGCCAAACCTGAGCGCCGCAAATCATCGAGTTTGCACGCAAAGCCTTGTGTTGGATTATCTGTTAGGCATCCCCTCTGCACTTCATCGATGCGTTTAATGTAGATCCGTGCATGTGATTCGTCACGTGGTATCTCTAGCTAGTTCAATGCGTGACATAGAACCACCACCCACCCCATATCCGACCTGGGGGCCTCGCAAGTACGCCCGGTTTCGTGGACTTAACTTGAGTTCATCAAATCTGTAGACGTCACTCGCTATTCGCGAGTCGCGAATCGAGCCATTTCATGCCCCGAGCCCTTTTGCGGCTTCTCCGACCGCATTTTCCCCGAGGTGGCGGGACTGTTCACAATTGAGCAGCTTCTCACATGAACTAACGTTATCTTATGCGAATTGTAACGACCAAGGCAGTCCTGTATGTACCGAACGAAGGAGAGATCGCGCCTCGAGTTCCCAATTCTTGCCAACCTTTTAGTGATTCAGTTTGCCGTGCCTTGAGGGCCTGAGTTCGGTTCCTCACTCTCTTCCTTCTACCGCCTTCCACTTTCGCCAAAACCTCATGACACGCCGCGCAGGTTCTCGTGTTGCCTTACTAAACGGAGCCCCATTATGACGCGAATTTTGATTGCAGACGACAGCCTACCCATTCGATGCGGGCTGCGCACGTTGCTCGAACTGAACTCAGAGTGGCAGGTCTGTGGCGAAGCTGTGGATGGTGCTGATGCTGTAGAAAAGGCCCACCAACTTGCTCCGGACCTCATATTGATGGATTTCTCGATGCCGCACATGGACGGTGTCCAAGCAGCACAGGAAATCGCCAAATCTGGTACAGGCATCCCAATCCTGCTTGTTACATTGAACCTTTCCTCTGAGATCATGGAATTGGCTCGCAACGCAGGTTTGCGTGGAGCCATGTCAAAGTCGGAAATTAGCAAGTTGCCATATGCGATCAAGGCACTTCAGCGCGGTGAGACTTTTTTCTATGCCAGCTAGATCGCCCTTTTTGCGTCGACTTGACTACTGCCAGACAGCAGTCGGAAACAGGACAGGCTTCGGATTCAGGATAGCGGAAGCTAGTCGTGGAGCACGACGTTGAGCAGCGAAGGGTGAACTTCGAGCCCCCCGTTGTAACGAACGAGGCCCATCTTCCTGAACCTGTTCATGAAGAAATTGACTCGCCCGCGCGTCGTACCCACCATCTCTGCCAGAGTTTCCTGACTAATCTTGGGAATCGCAACTTCCGGTTTTCCGTCCTTGCCGAAATGGGCTAGCAATAACAATATGCGAGCCAATCTTTTCTCGCTGGAATTGAAAAGCTGGTCAACCAAATCTTCTTCGTATCGAATGTTCCGCGTCAGCAAGTAGGCTACGAACATATCGGAGAACAAGTGTTCCCGGTGGATCACTTCCATCATGGATTTCTTATCGATCCGCATCAGCGTGCAATCGGTCATTGCGGTCGCGGTGCACATGCGAAGAGGCTGTGCTGCGAGGCAACCTTCTCCGAAGAAATCGCCCTCTTTCAGAATACCTATTGTGGCTTCCCTTCCGTTCTTTGCAAGGACGGTGAGCTTTATCCTCCCTTTCTGTATGTAAAAAACCGAATCGGACGAGTCGCCCTGAGCAAAGATTGTCTGCTTTTTAGGTGCGGACACGAGTGTCCGGCCACCGTTGATGGTCGAAAGAAAGGTCTTGAGGTCGAACTTACTGTGTTTCTTGACCGCTGCCACGGGTGTCACGAATCGGCCCCCTTTCAATGCTAAAGGAACCCAAACACCCGGTGTATGAATCAATTATTCTATTCAAGGTTCGGCACGTCAAGATCAGCAATTGTTCAGCGTTCCGAAAACGGAACAGACTAGCTTTCGGGGAAAGGCAGACTAACTCCTTGGAACCAATTTACCAACGTGGCATATAGGGCACAGTGTTTGCTATAAATGGTCCCACTTTGGGATGGGTTGCTGATGACGGGGAGCTAACATCCGACATAGAGCCGTATCTTAGTGCTCGAATGTCAGACTCTGCGCAGGAGCGCCGCCCTCCGATCAAGACCGGAAAACGAAGAATTAGCTTAGCTCGACATTTGGGGCTGACTCCACAAGTGCGCGAGAATCAAAAGCCTCAGAGGGGTCGCTGTCGGCTACGACACTTGAATGCCCAGTTGTTGGATTGCTTCCTTGGACTCATAGAGTTCTTAAATTGTGAGTGTTCGTTTAGATGCGGCAGGCTATACCTGTGATTGGGAATGAACAGTTGTGAGCGTAACTTTAGTTCGGACTCATGCCGGATAAGCGACTACACTTGACGGTATGAGACATTACACCATCACGATGATGAAAGGTTATAGCACGTTCAAGTGCCTGCTTTGTAGATACTCCGCCACCACGCGGGATTTCAACAGCCAGAACGGCAGTTGCCGCACCCAAGCGGCCAAGGTAATGAACGAGCACGCCAGCGCTGCCCATGGGTGTCGGGCAGCCATGTCACCGAGTGACACGCCGATATGGCGCGCCCACTAAAAGTGCGGTCTCGTCAGAAAGCAATGATAAGGTAGTGCGGAATGACGCCTGAAATGCATTACACAATCCGGCGCACCCACCTGCTGCGCGCGTAGAAGCAGATGATCGTAGATTCAGCCGGTGAAACTCTTTGCTCCCATTGCCATCGTCCAAGCGTGTGGAAGAATCCTGATTCAGCTATCCAGTTCGCGTCGTGTCGCTCCCACTTTGCTTTGCTGATGGACCGGTCGGGTTGTGTGCCCAGGCACATAAGCGGCCTTCTGTGACGTTGGTCATTCTGTGGCGGAGGGCGCCGAGCGACGCCTGGGAATGGGTGGTTCACGTTTCAAAAAGGGCACAACGGGTGATAGCCGAGACTTGATGTACATAGTTTCTGTGAGAATCCGTCGAGGCTGTTAGACCCGAACTAGACCTCCGTCTCTGGTTAAGCCCGTGATTCGCCCCGAACCAGCCACTCCAGTTGGTGAAGGCTATGGTGTTAACAACGTGGCAGCCCCAACTTGCTTTCTGCCAATTCGCACAAGTGTTCACAATTGAGCAGTTTGGGAATGCTCCAAAGGACTATGGTGGCGTTAGTCGTTACAAGACAGGTGTGTTAAATGGCTGCTCCACTTACAGTACCAATCGCGCAAACGCCTCCGCTTTTGCATGAGAAACCACCGTCTACCAGCAAGGAGAGCGTGGCTGCGATACTTACACGGTGTAAGACCTCTCTAATCGCAGATTGGTTGACACGAACCAAGAGGACGCCCGAACTCTCCCATTTTCATCTCAGCGATGATCAGCGTACTGGACACCTTCCCAAGTTGGTTGACGATCTAGTGGCACGTCTGGGCAAGGGCAAGATACCCAATAATAAGGACAGTGCCGCCACCGAGTCGCCCGCCGCCGTCGCACATGGCGTACTTCGACGAAAGCAAGGCTATTCTTCTGGCATGCTGATCCATGAATCACGACTCCTTCAAGTGACTATTTTTGGAACACTGCATCAGAATCTAAACCTGCTGGATTTCAATCTGTTGTTGCCCGATGTCATGATCATTGCTGACGAAGTGGATTCGCAGTTGACGCAAACAATGGAGAGCTTCACCAGTGGAGCGCTCAAATCAGAGAAAGCGCAACTTGTCAAACCGAATGGATGAGTTCCATCTGAAGACCTGCTTCTGAGGCCGTGACGTGGGCAAATCGTGAGGAGTGAACCTCTGTTGACCATCTCTATAACTGTTCACTTTTGAACATATTCCACGACGCACGTTAACCATACTGGATTTGGTTCGTGACGAGAGGTGGTGCTGTATGACTCCGACCGAACAGCGCATTTCCCACAAGGTTCTGCTTGTGGATGACGACGATGCCGTTCGCGACATGATGACACTGACCCTTGAGCACAAGGGTTTCGACGTGGTCGCTGCCAGGAACGTGACAGAGGCGTTGAAACTGATCACCACAGAGAGTTTCGATGTTTTAATCACTGATCTCCACATGCCGAACCCCAGCGACGGCTTTGCGGTGATTACGGCGATGCGTCACATCCAACCCAAGGCACTTACGCTGCTGGTCAGCGGCTACCCCGACGTGAAGAGTGCGATGGACGCCATCCTTCTGGAGGCGGATGAAATCTTCGTGAAACCATTCGAGACTAAGGTCCTCGCAGAACTCGTTCAAGATAAACTGATCACTCGCAAACCCATGGTCCCGACGCCAAAGGAAAGAGTGGCGGGTATATTACAGCGTTGCACCAGCCTTATCGTCGAAGACTGGCTGGCGAGGGTCAAAAATAACATCGAGCTTAGCCGCGTTGTCCTTAGCGATCAAGAGCGCACGGGATATCTTTCCAAGCTGATTGACGACTTGATTGTGCGCCTGAGATCACCCCATATCACCATACAGGACGGTGGTTTCATCGGCTCCCCGGCTGCCGTTGCCCATGGCAAATTGCGAAGGTCACAAGGCTACACCTCTGCGATGCTGGTGCAGGACTCACGAATACTCCAGGTGACCCTCTTCGGGACGTTGCAGAAAAATCTGAGAGCGCTGGACTTCAGCTTGCTGTTGCCTGATGTCATGACTATCGCGGACGAAGTGGATTCGCAGTTGACCCAGGCGATGGAAGGCTACATGGATGCAGCGGGACACCCAGCAGCGGCCTAGGTCCTATCTCAACATGAGAGGATACCGGCGATGGCACAACTGCCAATACCACAAGAAAGCTGGCTCCAACCTGACAAATCAAGAGCAGTGGATGGGACTCTGCGAACTCGCCTCCAATGAACACGACCAAGAACAACTGGGAGCGCTTTTTGAAGAAATACTTCGCCTTCTGGAAGCGAGCCGTGCTCCCTCGTTCACGGTATGGCCCCGGCTGTATTCAGTGTGCACTGACTCCTCGCCCAAATAGGCTAGCAATCAGGGGTTCCCTGCTGGAGCTGCGGAACCGTCTGACCATTGGCCCATTCAGATGAGGAAAATGGTCTCGTGTTCTTCAGGATCATTCGCCGCAATCAGAGGCGAGCCTGGCAGATTGGCCCCGCAGCTTGTTGCCGCGTCTCCTGGAACAAAAAGCACTAGGTGCGGATGCCAGTGTTTGGCTTCGGCGCTCAGGTACTGGTGCTTTGACGTCCTATACGCCATTGCTCCAGGCTTGAGAGCGGGCCGATCCTTTTTATCCAGTGCCACTTCGATGGCCTGCACGATCTCGGTTTTTGACCTTCCCGCCAGTACCAGCCTGGTCTTCATCAGATAGAGGGCACATAGGTTCTGCAGCTGCCGGATTAAAACAAACGGGAGACCGGATTGTGGCATTCCAGAAGTCCCGTGATCATCTGTTGCAGCGCCCCATGATCGCTCGACAGGGCAGAGAAAGCCATTTCGGCCCCGCGCTGCGGTTGTAATCACTTCGGCTCCTCCGAAACGGAACTGCGAGGAGAGTTGCGGGCCAGCGAGATTTCAGAATTCACGTCGGTCATTGAGTACTGATCAAGCGGGGCCAGAACGAAATAAAGGAGTGGGCGCGGGTAGTTTCTCCGAAGGTTTGATGCCAAACCGCAACCCGTTTGGGGCGGTGGTGTAACGCAGCACGCTGAGGCGGAAGACACACTCCCTTTCGCGCACAGGTGCAAGTTGAACTCTTGCCCGCTCCACCATCAACGGGCGTCCGTGTCTCCTCCGTTGCTGGTTATGTGTTTGACGTAGCAGTCTTCATGCACGGCCCTACCGTACTCGTCGGCATACACATCGACAGTTAGATCCACAGGGTTCGCGCAAATTGAGCAAGGTATTTCGTGGAATGGGTGACCCCCCATACGTGCCTCCTTTGGACGGTCATATGCAGCGTAGACCAAAATGAAAATGCAGGGCTGTTCAGTATTGACCACGTTTGAGAGGCGCGCAAAATGATCCGTATTGCTCAGTTTTCAACTTCATTACCCACTACCCTCCTCTGATGCTTCTATTGAAGGCCATTTGTGAATAGCCTAGACAATTTGATTTCCCAGGCGTTCATGGAATTCTTAAAGACCGCAAGGGCTCATTGGGCTACAAAATCATGCCCTGACTGCGGTAAGGAATTGAAATATCGAAATTGCACATTTTTCTACGAAGGGCAGACATGGGAGATTCTCCTGCCGACCTGCATTGAGTGTCACCCCACTGCACAAGTTGCCCCGGCCCATGACGCCTAATAAGCCCAAGGAAAGTATCGTGATTGATGAAGGCTTAGACGTGCCGCTCCTGACGCGGACGCTTGCACTGTGGCCTTACGCCCTGATTGTTTTCTCACTGGCAGGATTTGTATATATATTCTCGTCCCATTGAGTCGCTCTTAGCCTTTTGCCCATGTGCCGGTGACCAGGCTGTCTAGCCGGTCCTGCCTGCTGGAGACTTCCTCGAGCGGGACGCCCTTCTCCAGAAGATCCACCGCGAAGGTATCGCGGAGACGGTGACTCTTCAGATAGCCATTGCTGGATAATTTAGCTGCCTTGAATAGCGGCGCTAGGTACAGCTTAGACCAACTCTTTGTAATGCTTTCTCCCTCACCTTCACCGGACCAAGAAACCTATTCGGGGTTGCCGTTGAGCACCGTTAGCAACTCTGTTGCGACATCGGGAGGAATGGGCACACTAACGTGCGTGCCGGTCTTTTGCGGAGCGGTCACCACGCGTACAAATTCTTGCCCTTGTCATGTTGTAGCTCCGCACATTTCAGCGGATGGCCAACCCGGAAAACCGCATCACGCGGATGAGCACGTGCACTTTGACCCGCATAGGGGAGTACACGATTCTCTAGTTCAGAGTTCCTGGGTTATCCCGTTTCAGCGTTTGGGAGCTGAGCCGTTGACTCCCCATCCGAGACATGGAGCTACAAGAGCACTACTCAGCGGAGCGGAGTGCTTCGTCGTCTTTCGCCCTGCGCTCCCATTTGTCGCGAGTACGGGAGTGCCGCAGTCGCGACAAACCTCGTCGATCCTCCACGCGGCAAAGCAACAGCGTTGTGCGCTGCAAGCAATGTTGCGCCAGCATTGAAAACACTATTAAAGGTATGGCCAATCCTTACTGGTCAGGATCGGATTTGTGGGATGGCGAAGAAGCGGCGGTTCGAAGCGAATGCTCAGCAGGCTCGCCTGCTTTTCTGCGGGTACGGTCATGAAAGAATTTCCTTTGGCTCGGTTTCTTGCAGAGAGAGCATTTCGAGGAGCGCCATAAGAAACGATAGCGTTGACTCAGCTCCCTGATTTTCATTGGCGCGGTCGGGATGGAGGCCGTCGCGGCACCCACCAGTTACGGAATCATAGAGAGACAATTGCAGGTCATTGTCTCCGAGGAACCAGTTAAAAGCCGACCAAGCTCCGTTGCGCCAGCGGCTGTCGCCAGTTACGCGGTACGCCTGCAGGCACGCAGAAACTGCGCCGGCGGCTTCGAGCGGCTGTTGATCAAAACGGGCCTTCTCACGGTCCTGGTGGTAGAAGCCTTGCGAACCGATAGGCACAAAGTGCTGATTGATTTCGCAGCGTTGCATTTGTGAGAGCCAATCCAGCGATTCCAGTCCGGCGGAGATCATTCGATCGTCCGGGCAAGCAGAACCTACCAGCAGCAGTGCCTGGGGTAGTCGCGCGTTTCCGTAGGCTAGAATGTTCTCGAACCATTTCCACTCCGGCCGCCGGATGGACTCGTACATGTCGAGCAGTCGCCCGCTGAGGATGGATCGTACTCTTTGCGCATCGCGGTCTCCCGGATACGAACCGAGATATTCCTGAATGCCGATAAGTGCGTAGGCCCAGGCACGCGGACTGCTGAATTCCACCACCGCGGGGAGAGAAAACTCGAACAAACGTCCGGCTGCGCCCCTCAATCCTTGATCTTGAGATCGGCCTAGAGTCGTTCCAAGGGCCCACAATGCTCGCCCATGACAGTCCTCGGAGCCTACGGTTTCTTTCCATCGGCGATCATAGCGCAGAAAATTCTTGAATCTGCCTTTGGCGGGATTGAAGGCATGCTCCAGGAATGATAGACAAAGGCCAGCGGAATTTGAGAAAAGTGAATCGGGTTTCACCACCTGATCCTTCAGTGGCTCATCTTTTCCCGATTGCTGCAGCAGCACGGCAAGGATAAGGGCGCGTGCATTGTCGTCCGTTGTGTATCCCTCACCGCGGTTGGGGATTGTGAAGATCGCGTGCTGCAACATTCCCGTCTCGTCGATCATGTGATTCAAATGATTCAAATTCAGCTCTGGCAACTGATCGAGTGATTTCTTGCAGACGCGTGCCGAGAACTGGACTTTGGGATTCGCAATGCGCTCGCTGCGAACCCGTGCGAAACTTTCCATATAACCTCGCGCCACTCTTTTCCAGATCATCTCTCGTGCGAACAGATACGCGCGTTTACGCATGGCATGTCGTATCGCAGGAGTATCGAGAAGTTCAATCGTTTTCTGTGCGAGGGCACCTGGATTCTGGAATGGCACCAGGGCGCCTCTGCGGTCGTCCAACAACTCGATCGCGTGCCAATACGGGGTCGAAATGATCGCCTTGCCCGCACCTAAAGCATAGGCGAGCGTGCCGGAAACTACCTGCGCTTCATGTCTGTAAGGAGTGATGTAGATGTCTGCGGCACCAATGAATTCAACCATTTCCTCCGGACTGACGAAACGGTCGTGGAAGGTAACTTGCGGTTCCACTCCGATTTTCTTTGCTAAAGCCTGCAAGCTGGCTCGATAATGGTCCCCCTCGCGACGCAGAATGTGAGGATGTGTCGCTCCCGCCACAATGTAAGCGACATTCTTGTGTTTGGACAGAATTTCCGGCAAAGCCTGAATTACGTTTTCGATTCCTTTGTTCGGGGAGAGCAGGCCGAACGTAAGCAGAACTGCTTTTCCTTCGACGCCAAAGCGGTCCTTATAGAAATTCGGATCTAAGAACGGCAGATCTGGAACGCCGTGCGGAACGATGTCGATCTTGCTGCCAGGCACCTTGAAGATTTCCTGTAGAAACTGGGACGAGAGCCGACTCATGACAATCAGACGGTCCGAAAGCTCTACGATTTCCTGCATTACCATCAGTTGGTTGGAATCGGGCTCTCGCAGAACCGTATGCAGGGTTGTCACGACGGGCATCTTAAGGCCACGCAGCAGATGCAAAATGTGACTCCCCGTTGGACCACCGAAGATCCCATACTCGTGCTGCAGGCAGACCATGTCGATGTTGTTGAAGTTCAGGAAGTCAGCCGCTTCCTCATACGAGCTCACGTCGTCCTCGGACAGCGACCATCTCACTCGTGAGGGGTAGTCATATCCTTCATCCGTATCGTTTACTGGGAGCGCCAACAGCCGAGCAGTCCCATACTCCGCGGAAATGGCGTTGCACAAGTCAGTCGTAAACGTGGCGATTCCACAATGCCGCGGTAGGTAGTTCCCGATCACCGCAATTCGACTGGGCAGGGATGGCTTCGAGTGCGACCTGGAGCGAGTCGGTAAAGTCCCTTTTTGAATCAAGGCGCGCGGGCTGACAACTTCCAAGAGGGACTTCGGTACTAAGGTGTTCGGTAACGACATTGGGCCCCTGACTCGATGAAAAATGCATACGAAATATGAGCCAATTGCCAGCTGGCCCAAAAAACAACACCCGCACTGGTTCGAATTTCTCTGTTTCTAGTATTCACTGAAGGTGGATTTTAAGGCTGGTCAGTATTGACCATCTTGTTAGTGAGCAACGGCCCACTATGCAAGCCGGGAAAGCCAAAAAGGCAATCTCTGCGGACTTGTATGGCGAGCTCGATCGGGTCGTGCAGTGCATTCGCTCGTGGAAGCAGAGCACGATTAGCGCGATCGAGCGAAACCCTACCTTGCTGCATTTTGTTTAAATATCTTCCTGTATCGGATTATTCGAAACGATGAAGAAGCCGTGAGCTTTATGTGCCGCTCTGAACGTAGAAAAACATCAGCGGCGAGTATCGCCGTGCGAAAAGATTGAGTTCTTTGTCCCGGTAGTCCTGACCGTCATCCCAGCATGGAATTTTTGGCGGAAAAACGCGGGACGGAAGCGAAGAGCATTGTTTACTTGTCATCCGCGATGGGGCAATCCGCTGAATCGATAGACGGTAATGTTCCACTTGCGTACCATAGGCCCCTTCACTGCGTCGGTTTAGGAAATTGGATTTCGTCACTACAACGGAGGCGGCACGTCCACAGTTCGCTGCTTATCGTCGTTCTTCACGACTGGAATCAGTTGAACGAAAAAAAGGCACCCTAAGAACCTCAGAGTGCCCAGAGTATTCAATCCCAACTCTGCAAGATCTCCTACTATTGTTTCTCGTTCTGCTTCGGTTTTTCTTCCTGAGATTTCTTCTCTTCCGGCTTACTCGGTGCGGACGGGCCGTGCTTTAGTTGTTGTGCTCGCGGTTCCGAAGGAGGCGTGCGTTCGGGTTGCGAACGTTCGCTCGGCGGAGGAGTCGTCGGCCGCTGAGTGGGCTCCGTGCGGCCTGGCTGATTATTCGGCTGGGCTGATGGTGCACGATTCGGTTCTGGTTGGCGTTTCGGCTCAGCCGTCGGCTGTCGGCCCGGTCCCGGCTTATTTTCCGGCGGATTTGGTCGTGCTGACGGCGCACGGTTCGACTCCGGTTGATTATTGGTAGCAGGCCGGTCCGAAGGCCGGTCCGAGCGACCAGCAATCCCCGGATGCGCGACCGGCGTGTTAACCGGTGGCTGAACCGCCGCACGATTCACCGGCGCGTTATAAGGCGCTCCCGTTTGTTTCGCGTGCACAACGGCGCGGTCGCTGAATGCTCCAGGTTTCGGCGTAGCGGCGACTGCTGGCGTGCCATGGTTCACGGAAGCTCGCTGTTCTGGATTCGTCCGGGCTGCCTGCTCATGTTGCGTTTGAGCGGCCACAGGCGGGATGTGCCGGTCGTGTGCCACTGATTCTTGCTGAGGTGTAGGACGCGCGCTGATGCCACCGGTGCCACCATTGTAGCTGACTCGGTTGATCGTGGTGCTGTTGACTATGGTTGTGTTGTAGACATTGTGAATATTCGTGACGTTTACGTTGCTGACCGAGCGGTTGTAGTAGAACTGTCCGTTCTGCCAGCGTCCGCCCTGATAGCCATCGCCGTAATATCCATAGCCGTAGCTGACGCCGCCGTAGAAACCTACCTGCTGACCCCAATAACCTTGGTTAAAGACATATCGGTTGCCTGCCCAGCCCCAAAATGCTGGAGTCCAAAGCAGTCCAGGTTCCGGAGCCATGACCCATGTGCCCGGCACCCAGTAGTAACCGTCGTCATCGCCGGCGTAGGCCCAATATCCAGGTGTCCACAGATAGCCGTCGCCCGGACAAAGAGGCTGCTCGTAGACCGGTAATTCCGGCGGAGCGAATGATACGGAGATGCTGAATTGCGCGAAGGCTGCGGCCGAGATGGCGAGCAGTGCGAGCGCAACCAGCGACGAACGAATGGAGCGAGTGATACTCATTGTGATTCCTTTTGCCCTATGATCCTTACGCGTGCCCGGTTATGCTCTGCTGGTGCGGACTACGCCGATGGAGAGGCACTATTTCCGATGAGACCAGAAGAAGACCCCGTCTGTTCTGATAGAGAGCTTCTCACTTTCAAGATGTCAAGGTCTGAGCAAGATAGCTCAGTCTCAGTCTTGCCGCTTCGCGGGCACTCGCAGGTCGCCTCAATGTAGTTCTCCGCGATTGAGTGCTTCCCCGAAAGCGTTTGTTAGGCGAGAACCCTTGGATCGTGCGGTGCCCACTCCATAGGTAGCAAGTGACGGACGCGCGCTGGCTTGGTCGCTGCATATTGCCGATGGCCGCACGAGAGACAGATCGCTCCCACTTGTCGGAAGTCGGTCTCTTTCGATATTTCATTCTCGCGCACACCGATCGAGCCAGCGATCACTGGGCCGGCGCAAGTGTCACACGGGTAGGCGGAGAGATGAAGGTACTGTTTGCTCATAGGTGCCTCACAACGAGAACGGATACCGTATCCAACGGTAGTCCATATGGATGTGGACTTCTGGTCAGTATTGCTCGCTTCACACAGCAGCGGCCGTGAGCAATTTGGGCAGAATTGTGGGAAACCCAGATATATAGCTAACCAGCCTGGCTACCAACAGCACCCTACTTTGTATCCACCGGGATCTGGCTCAATTGAGTCTGTTGCTGGAGAACGGATATGAACTGGTCACCGCTTGCAACGGCTCAGAGGGCCTACGGCTTTTTATGACGCGTCCCCTGGATGCAATTGTGCTCGAGTGCCATCTGGATCTTTGGATGATGCGGTCGTCGCAGCGGAGATTAAGAAGATCAAGCCGCAGATCCCAATCGTCATACTGGCGGAGCACGTGGAATTGCCTGACTGGGTGCTGAAGTTTGTTGATGCGCTCGTAACCAAGTCTGACGGGACGCACTTTCTGTGGGCTACAGTCCATTTCGTACTGAATGTACCCCGCAAAACGCCTCGCCGGAGATGTTGGAGGCCGAACGCCGACACACCTTCGCCGTCCAGGCAGGCCACGATATTGAGCCCACCATGGCCCGGCCATCACTGCTCAGTTGGCAACCGGCGATCAGGACGCGCCTTTCTCGCTCAGAGAGTGAGAAGGATGTGGGACGAGAGATCAAATTCTAACCAAATGCGTTCTGCCGGTCTGCGTTGTCTGACCTTGACCTTAGATTCCCGTCTTGACGCAAGCGATACGCAAACGAGCAAAATTGACCATTCTCTTAACTCAGCGACGTTGAATACTTAGAGTGTGGAAAACTGGCCGCTCACAGCAAAGACGGACATTGTCCGTGCGGTGCCCGGTGTGCCGGGCTAAGCCGATGGAGAAGTGCACGCTTATGACGGGTCACCCGTCGAATAAGGCGCATCTCGCCCGAGGCCTGACGGCCGCCAAAGCTCCGCATCCTGAGAGCTCCGGCCATGCCGCTCTGCGATTCCTACGAGCACCGACGAGCCGTAGCTTTCGAGGCCTGTTCCAACACTTAAGAGGAGACATGACGCTTAAACGAAATAACCCGCCCAGTCCGATGTCCTTTCAAATCCACAAGAACGGCAGAGCGGTCGATGGGATCAGCTATCCCAGCTTGGAGGAAGCCTCTGCAGCCTTGGAGAAAGCTGCGCAGGGAGGCGAGGTAAATCTGGTGGACAGACTCGACCAGGTAGTGCGGCGTTATACTTTGAACGAGTGCCGGAACGCGCGCAACTCTTGGAATAAAGCGTGATGCTACGGTATCAGCCCCACTTGGGACCACTTCAGGCCGCTCCCCCGGCGTTTGCCGAACAAATTGACGATCACCGCTATTGGCGCCACAACAAGCCGCAGGTGAATCAGTCCACCGGCCACGTGAAAGCTGAAACCCAAAAAACACAGAACCAGGAGCACAACACCAATTGCTCAAGCATTAGGAGTCTCCTCAATTTATTTCTGATTTGTTACTGATGTGCAGCCTTCGGCTCGGGTTGAACTGCCCGGAGCGGTTTCTCTGTATTCCAGACAAACCCTCCCGGCTGGCGGCGTGATCAGTTCCGCAAAACGGACACATCCTTTGAGCTCGGACTTCCTGGATCTGCGGTCTGAGTGTGGCCGCCAGCTTTCCGAAGCAGCCCGTGATCGAAAGGAGAAAGTTTTTTGCGCATCAGATCTTATGAGTCCTCGACAATGCCCGCAGTGCAATAGCAAACTGCTAGAGCCAGGGCCTGAACATCTCCGATTCGGGCTCATCAGACTACCCGTGCAACTAGCTCGGTCACCACGCAATCGGGAACGGCGTCGGGGTAGTGAGGCGTGCCGCAAACAGGGCGGCGATGCTGCTGAAGGATTCCTGAACGACACGACTCAGCACATCCAGCGATACCCGGTGCTAATTGTCAAGACTACATTTTGCCGTGGGTTTCACAGCAGCCGCGTTCCTCGGCTGGATGATCAAGCGAAAGTAGCCCATGCTACGCCTTCGACAACCCGCGGCTCCAGCAAACACGATACAGGTTTCCAAACGTTGCCAACACAAGGTTCGACAGTCATTTCGGTGACGCCTAAGACTGATTTAGCGAGACGGTCAATTCTGACCAGTTTTCTTAATCCGAAAGTCTGACACTAGCTATTGGCGAGATTTTCTGACGCCAACGATCTAGACAAAGGAAAACCATCATGACAACGAATTTGCCCATCAAGTGTGCGCATATTCCATGCCTTTGCTTTGTGCAAGGCGGAGACAAATACTGTGGACAAGCCTGTAAAGAAGCCGGATCCAGCGAAGTCGAGATCGCCTGCCAGTGCGATCACGGAACCTGCCCACTTACGGTGTAAGAAACCTAGACCATTCCTGCGGAGGGCCGCCTGAATTGACCAAGGAGATCGATTGACGACCGAGATAGGAATCACTAAGGAGAATCGAATATGAAGTGGCTCCACAGTGCGCTCCTGGCCGCCGCGGTCTCGACCATCCTGCCGGCATTTGCCAGTTCGCAATCGCTGGCAGCCGCGCCAGATTCCTCAGGCACGATCGCCGCCACAATCCAGGCGCAACCAGACCTGATCTACATTCGTCCTACGCAGAAGACGAAGCTTCGCAACTACGCATTCGATACGTTCGGCCCTTATCCGATCGCTGGCGCTGCCTTTGCTGCCGGCATCGGCCAGGGCGACAACACTCCTCCCGAGTGGAAACAAGGCGCCGAAGGCTATGGCAAGCGAATCGGATCCGATTTCGGCATCGCGGCCGTCAGCACGACCACGCGCTACGGACTGGCTCAGGCTTTCAAGGAAGACACTTTGTACTACCGCTGCGAGTGCAAGGGAGCTTATCCACGCCTCCGCCATGCCTTGATTTCTACTTTGACCGCACGCCGCGGCGAAGATGGACACCGTGTCTTTTCTATCCCGGCACTCATCGCTCCGTATGCCGGTTCGCTGACTGCTGTCTACGCGTGGTATCCCGGCCGCTACAATGGTGAGGATGCGCTCAGAATGGGCAACTACACCTTGTTGGGATATGTGGGCGGAAACATCGCCTTGGAGTTCTTCTACAGCGGTCCCCACTCCTTGCTTTCTCGCATGCACCTCAATAACGGACACGGGGCAACAACTCCGGGTTCGAACCCGTGATCAACCCCGCTCTCAATGCGTCCGCAAACACGGCTGCGCTTCTCCCGAGCTCGTTGGCTGTGCCGGCGCCTTCTACTGTTTCGACTAGCCCGATCGGCGAGTTTCTGGAGTGGTTCGGCCATCTCGGAATATTTTTCTGGCAAGTCGTGCGCGCTGCGGTGACGCCACCGTTTGAGTTCCGCGAACTGTTTCGCCAACTCGATGAGATCGGCTCAAAATCTCTGCCCTTGGTCGCTTTGGCCGGCGCCGCGACAGGCATCGTTCTTTCCATGGAAGCCCGCTTCAGCCTGACGCGATTTGGCGCCAAGTCTCTGCTTCCCGCTGCCATCGTGTTCTCGATCATCCACGAAACTGGTCCGATCATTACCGGTCTGGTTGTGAGTGGCCGTGTGGGCGCGGGCATCGGCGCAGAGTTGGCGTCGATGAAGGTGACCGAGCAGATCGATGCCATCGAGGCCTCCGCCGTCAATCCTTACCGGCTACTGGCCGCGCCCCGCATCCTGGCTTGCATCCTGATGCTGCCTCTTCTGACCCTTGCGGCCGACTTTTCTGGCTTAATCATGGGCTGGGTTACACAGGCCGTGGCTGAGCCGCTGTCGTTACATCAGTTCATCAATAGCGGCTTCAACGGCGCGGACTTCAGCGACTTTCTGCCCCCTACATTTAAGACCATGGTTTTCGGCCTGATCATCGGTCTGATCGCCTGCTTTCAAGGAATGCGAACCCAGGGAGGCGCTGCGGGAGTCGGCCGCGCGGCCACGAGTTCGGTGGTTCTATCCTCGTTGTTCGTGATCCTAGCCGATGTTGTATTGGTGAAACTCATCATTATCTTTTTTCCTTGAGGATCTCTCCTAAGCTTCGACTAAAGCAAGAAAGTCATGCGGCTCGCTAAATAGCTATGAACACTATTGACCAGACGTCGACGATGCAATCAGTAGCCGAACTAGATGGAGCAGCAGTCATCGCCGTCGAAGGCTTGCGGAAGTCTTTCGGAATTCAGCGAGTTTTGAACGGGATAAGCCTGATCGTCAAGCGAGGCGAGACCTTGGCCGTATTGGGCCGCAGCGGTACGGGTAAGAGCGTCCTGCTCAGACTCATTATTAGGCTGCAGAAACCTGACTCGGGCTCGATTCGTATTCATGGTCGAGACATCGCTGGCTTGGCTCTCGATCAGATGGGCGAAATCAGAAAAAAGATGGGTTTTCTGTTTCAGCACGCCGCGCTCTACGATTCGTTGACCGTCGAACAGAATGTGGCCTTTCCGCTCCAGCACCATAATAAGGAGATGTCGAAGTCTGAGCGGACCGACCGGGTAAGGGCGCTGCTCGCAGAAGTGGGCATGGAAGGTGCTCTCGCCAAGATGCCTTCCGATATCTCTGGTGGCATGCAAAAACGAGTGGGCTTGGCGCGTGCGCTGGCGTTGGATCCCGAGATATTGCTGCTTGACGAGCCCACCGCCGGTCTGGACCCTATCAGCTCCGGTGAAATCGACGAACTGGTACTGAAGCTCCAGGAGGAACATCACATGGCGTCAATCGTCGTGACGCATGATCTGCACAGTGCGAAAACGATTGCCGGCCGTCTGGCCTTGCTTGATAAGGGAGACGTGGTTATTCAAGGCAGCTTCGAACAATTGCAAGGCAGCGACATCGCATTCGTTCAGGAATTTCTAGAGCATTCGTAGGAGACCATAATGTCGAGAGCGGCACGGTTAGGATTTTTCATCGTTGCGACCCTAGCAATGCTGGTGGCTGGGATCTTCATCATCGGCGGCAAGCAATATCTTTTCAGTTCCACCTATCAGTTGAAAGCGCAATTCGATAACGTAGAAGGCCTCGATGCCGGAGCCGATGTGCGCATCGGCGGCGTCCACAGCGGAACCGTGCGCGATATTGTGCTCCCCCACAAGCCGGGCGACAAAGTGATCGTGGTCATGGATCTTGGCAAATCCACACACGAGATCATCAAGCGAGACTCCGTGGTCACCATTGAAACCGAGGGTCTGTTGGGCAATCAATATCTCGCGATTTCGTTTGGGTCCGGCAAATCGGCCAATGTGACCGATGGCGACATGCTCGCTACCCAGCCGCCGCTGGAAATGTCAGACCTACTGGCCAAGACCAGCGACATACTGGATAGCACTCAAGATGCGATTCAGAATGCGACGCACGCTACGGCAAACCTCGACTCGATTACCGCCAAGATCAACAAGGGCGAAGGAACTGCAGGAGCACTGGTCAACGACAAAAAGCTCTACGCCAACCTCGAGGAAACCACGGCCGCCATGCATGACACTATGATCCAGGCGCAAGCCGGCGCCACCGACTTCCAGGAAAATATGGAAGCCCTGAAGCATAGCTTCTTCGTACGCGGATATTTCAAGAACCGCGGCTACGAGGATTCCGCTGAGCTTGTCAAGTATGAGCTCGAAAGATTGCCGTCGAGTGCACCAACAAAGCAGTTCACCTATTCGGCAAAGCAACTCTTTGACAAGCAGGATTCGGCCAAGTTGAAGAACAGCAAATCTCTGAACCCCGGCGGCGAATTTCTGGCCAATAACCAATTCGGACTTGCCGTGATTGTAGTATCCACCGGCATGGAAGGTGATACCCAGAAGGACTTGGTTTTAACCGAAGCCCGCGCCATGGTAGTGCGCGAATATCTGGTGGATAACTTCGGATTCGACGATAGTCGGCTCAAGACCTTGGGAATGGGCAAGCAAGCGGATTCTAACTCCGACACAGGCTGGGGAACGCTGCAAATTCTTATTTACCCGCCCGGAAGCGAACTTCCACCCGCCAAGGCACTGCACACAGACGCTCCGTTGAAATCTGCGACACAGCAACCACTTCAATCTTCGGTCCAAGTCGCCCCGGAATCACACTAAGCTGATTGCCAAACCCGACTTCTGAGGGGTCTAACAAAGCCAATCGAACGCTTTTAGGAGTGACGCTCCCGAAGCAGATATATTCAGAAATCACGGGGCGAATGGACTGGATCATGAAAGCTTCTAGCGTCTTCCGCTTTCGCATGAAAGTAAGGCACTCAAGATGACGGACACAATGGCTCCGATTGTTGATCACCGGAGTTCAAACAGCGAGCGGATCGTATCGGGCCGAGTACGATTGTCGTGAATTAGAAGTCCAAGTGTTGTTTTTAATAATCGGAACGCTGTTACGAATTACGAACTAAAAAGGCTCCCTAGTTGGATCGTAGGTCAATCGGAGTATGGTTTGCAAAGACCCAAACGACTCTGGCTCGGCGAGGCTTGCTCCTTCCCCAAACATGCCGCCTGGCTAGGCTGTTGAGGTCAATTCGAGGGGGAAAGTGTGCGGCAGATGGCTCACCCGTTTGACCAGCGCCAATAGGAATACATCGGAGCCGGTTCCTGCGGTGCTCTGGGTATTGAAGACGGTTCCAGTTCAGGTTAACAAGTGCAACTTGTCGCTCAGATTTTAGGTCCCTATGGTCAAGGAAACGTCCGAAGTCGAGTTAAAGAGGCTTCGCGCTGTGCAATCGAGGACTATGCAAGAACAAGTGTTCGGCGGTCTTTCTCCAGATGAACGTACCGCCTTTGATGCAAGAAGGACGCGTATTAGCCAACTTGAGAAGCAACTCATCCCAAGCATTGTCGGTAAGGGGAGTTCCCGCTCCGCAAAGGGCATAATCTCCCTTCGCTGAAAAAGGGGATCTTTTAGGCAGCGGCCAACAGAGCTTGAGTGCGAGGAATGAGTTCCGATGCGGCCTTGTCTTTTGAAACAGCAGCTTGAATACCGGCAGCAAGTGCCAGCCGTTCAACTTCTTCTCCCGCGTGCGCCGTTAATAAGGTCAGCCGGCTATCCGGGAGCGTTTTCCGTTAGAAGACTGCAACCAAGCCATCCACTGAACATTCTCGCTGAATGACCCGTATTGCCCAGTTTTCACCTCCATTGCCGACTACCCTCCCCTGATAAAAGTTGCGCCGGCCCATGACGCCTAATAAGCCTAAGCAAAGTATCTTGATTGGCGAAGGTTTAGACGTACCGCTCCTGACGCGGACGCTTGCGCTGTGGCCCTACGCCATGATTGTTTTCTCGGTGGCGGGTTTCGTATATATGTTCTCGTCCCATTGATTCGACCGCGAGAGCGTAAATGATCCTATCCCCCACGGTGGCCGTGACAAGGTGCCTGGCCTTATTCCTTTGATCAAACCATATCGGACGTCTTTTGATCTCCTGACGTACTGCAACTCTCGGTGCGCGAACAAACCGACACCTCATCTCGGATGGATTCCTCGTCCGCCAGTGACACTCCATCCTCTTACGAAACAAGAGCGGGCATGGGCCGGTAAGCGAACGCGGTAGCAGCACTTATGCTGCCGCTGGCTCAATCGTGGCATTCATGAAGCTATCCATTGTTTGTGTCAACTGAGAGTCGACCTCATCCGCGATAGTCATGACATCGGGCAGCAGCAAACTGAAGTCCAGAGCACTCAAATTATTCTGCAAAGTCCCGAAAATGGTCACCTGGAGTATCCGCGAGTCATGCACTAGCAATGCGGTGGTGTAGCCTTGCAGTCGTCGAATCTTGCCATGGGCTACGGCAGCAGCGGAACGGAGAGAGTCGGTCTCTTCCCCTGGGGTGTTGGGCGACTCTCAGACGAACAATCAGGTCTTCAATCAGCTTGGGAAGATACCCAGTCCGTTCCTCATCAGTAAGAAACGTGGTTGAGTTGTTTGTTCTTTTTTACCCGCACTAGCCACTCGTCAACGATATGGTTAATGCAACGCTCCAATATCGCCGCCACTCTTTCCTTTGGCGTCCGAACAGCAGG
>Ga0308309_10000548_pt1 | contig 23947 bp, 24 predicted proteins | sample HubBroMetageWFT5_FD_192491 | JGI IMG/M metagenome (GOLD analysis project Ga0308309, IMG submission 192491) | Warmed and freeze-thawed soil microbial communities from the Hubbard Brook experimental Forest, New Hampshire - Hubbard Brook CCASE Soil... | ecosystem: Environmental > Terrestrial >...
CGAGGCGCATCGAACAGCGGCAGCAGCTCCGGGGCCACCTCATCGACGGCGGCGCGCTGCCGGGCGACAGTCGCCTCGTCTCCGCGAGCGACGGGTCCGGTCAGAGCGCGCTCGGGGCCGAGCCGCGACCAGTTCTCGACCGTCGCCCGCACCAGCGGGACGAGCTGTTCGCGCTCGAGTCCGACGGCGGCGCCGATACGCTCGGCCGCTGCCTCGAGCGTGATCAAGAAGTTGGATGCGATTGACGCCGCGGCGTGGTAGGCAGGCCGGTCGGCCTCGGCGATCTCGACCGGGAGCATGCCAAGCGCCCGGGCGAGCCCGCGGGCGAGCGCCAGGGCGCGTGGGGTCGTTCCGGCAATCGCCGCGCCGGCGCCCGAGAAATCGGCACCTTGAGCGGTAACCGTCATCAGCGGATGCAACGAGAACCCCTCGTGCGGCTCCAGGACGTCGAGCCCGGTCGCTCCCGAGCAGTGGCCGACCAGGCGCCCCGCGGCGATGTGCTCTCCCGCGCGGGCGATCTCGGCGTCCGGGACGCACAGCAGCACGGCATCGGACCCGGCGCCGTCCGCTCCGCGTGCGAGCGGCCCGGATACCTCGTAACCGACGCGCTCGAATGCCGCCGCGAGCGCGGTGCCTACCCGACCGCGGCCGACAATGGCCAGGCGCGCACACGCAGGGATGTCAGAGGTGGAGTCCCGTTCCAGTTCCCGCATTTGAGATACCGGTCGGCGGTTAAGAGCATTCGAATCGGGGTCCGTCCGCGATGGCTGCGTGACGGCCCCGGCACATCGAATATACCCCCCGCCGAGGCACAGTTACCCAAATTGCGCGATTGGGGGCGTCACCCTCGTCGCCGCGTCCGCAACCGCGATTACCATCGCCGGCAGTGAGGAGTGCCCCCGAGCGACGCGAGCTGTTGCGGGCCGTCTACGAGGAGGCCCGAGGGTGCGTCCGCTGCCCGCTGCACCAGACGCGGACCACGGTCGTGTTCGGCGCCGGAAATGCCGACGCCGACCTGATGTTCATCGGCGAGGCGCCGGGCGCTAACGAGGATCGGATGGGGCTGCCGTTCGTCGGCCAAGCCGGGAAGCTGCTCGACAAGCTGCTCGGAGAGATCTCGCTGGACCGGAAAGAGGTGTTTATCTGCAACATCCTCAAATGCCGACCGCCGGACAATCGCGACCCGCATCCGAACGAGATCGAGTCGTGCCAGGACTACCTGTGGCGTCAGGTCGACCTGATCGAGCCGACGGTCATCTGCACGCTCGGGAACTTCTCGACCAAGCTGCTCCGCGCGGACAGCACCGGGATCTCGCGGCTGCACGGCCACGAGGAGGTGCGGATCATCGGGCCGCGCGCCGTCCGCATGTACCCGCTCTACCACCCGGCGGCGGCGCTGTATACGCCGTCTACGCTCGAGGCGCTCCGCGCCGACTTCCACCGGATTCCCGCTCTGCTGGCGCTCGGGCCGCCTGAGCAGCCCCGGTCGCTTGACCCGATCCCCGAGATCGACGACGACGCCGATCAGCCCGACGAGATCGCGATGGACGTGGGCGAGCGCGAGCCGGCGGCACAGCTCGGGCTGTTCTAGCGGGCCTGGCGATGGCGGTCACCAAGATCATCGAGCTCGTCGGCAGTTCGACCACCAGCTCGGATGATGCAATCCGGGCGGCGCTCACCGAGGCGCAGGCGACGATCCGGAACATCAAGGCGCTCGATGTGGTCTCGGTCGGCCTGCGAGGCGAAAGCCTCGACGAGTGGCGGGCGCTCGTCCGCGTCTCGTTCCTGATCGAGCGCGTCAGCGAATAGCCGCTTACGAGACGCCGGAGGGGGCGCGCTTAGCGCGCTCTCCGCGCTTACGAGACGCCCGAGGCCCCGACCAACTCGGGCTCTTCGAGCTCGGTGGGCGGGCGATCGCGCCGCTCCGGCTGGGCGCGGCCAGGGAGCAGCGCCATTCCGAACGCGATCAAGGCGCCTACGATCTGGACCCCGAGCACGACCGTCGCGAATCCCTTCGGCTCCTTCGATGCCTGAAGCAGGAGAATCGGCTCGGCCACGGCTACGAGCCCGAGCGGGAGCAGGAACCACGTGCGCTTGAGCGCGAGCATGTACTGCACAGCGAGGTAGGTGGCCGCGAGGAACGTGAACGCCACCCCGAGTATGAACAGCGAGTCGACCGCGAGCAGGCGGTTGGACTTGAACGCGGCCCTGATCAGCGGGGTGGACGCGAAGCCGAATATCAGCAGGCACGGGATCGCGGCGACTGCGACGATCCCAAGCGCCTTGGCGAGGACCGGACGGCCGTCCTCGCCGACGGAGTGCTTGCGCGAGACCTCCGGCACCAGGTAGAAGCCGGCGCCCATCGCCACCCAGATCAGTACCTTCGCGGCGACCGCGGTGGCGCTGTAGGAGCTAGCCAGATCGGACGAGAAGCGGTGCTTGGCGGCGATGATGTCGATGTTCTGGAGCACCGCGATGATCGCCAGCGCGGCGATCGGGGCCCACGCCCTCCGCAAATGAGTCCACAGTCCAATGGCGGGGCGGTCGGCGGGCTTGGGGTGGCCGAGTCGCCGGTGCAGCGGACCCGCGCAGTACACCATCATTGCCACGAACGACAGAGGCGTTCCTATGTAGGCGCCGGTGACCCCGAAGCCGACGCCGGCGAGTACGCCGCCGATGACCAGGCGCGTCGCCTGTTCGCCGACGAGGCTGATGCCGACTGCCCGGTAGTCGCCGAGGCCCTGGAGGAACCCGCGCATGATGCACAGGAAGAGGTAGAGGCAACCGGCCGGGATCCCTAGTGCTGCCGCCCATTCCTGCTTGACACCGACTGCTTCGGCGATCGGATGCCGCAGCAGAACGGAGGCGACGGTCGCCACCGCGGTGAACACCAGCAGCTCCTTGCCCCAGCGGCGGATCGTGGCAGTCATCTCGCCGCCGACTCCGAGATGGCCCAGTACGGCTTCACGAGCAGTCGCCAGCTGTATCGCGTAGCCGGCGACGGCCAGGATCAGGAAGTAGCTCACGAGCGCGGCCAGCGACCCGTAGTCGTCGAGTAGGCGCGAGAACACGATCACCGAGCCGAGCGCAATCACGTTGTTCGCGACCATCGCGCCGGCCAAGCCGGCGGCGGTCGCGGTGTCGGAGCCGCTCAGACGCGACAGCTGCGGCTTGTAATGTTCTCTAAGCCGCTTGAACATCACGCGGCTAATTCGAGGGCGGGGGCGCGCATTCCTCGCGTTGACGGTACCGGACCGCTCGGAGTAATGGGCCCGCAGAGCCACGGGTAATGCGACCCCATCGCCTCCGGGTAATGGGGCCGGACGGCTCGTCTACATTGAAATTTGCCGATGTCCCGGCGACATGAGACCAGTGACCCCGCGCAGACCGAGGCGCTCGCCGCGGAGCTGGCGTCAGGGCTAGGCCCTGGCGACGTCGTGCTTGTCGAAGGCGAGCTCGGCGCCGGCAAGACGACCTTCGTGCGCGGCGCCTGCCGAGCGCTCGGGATCGATGGGATCGTGACCAGTCCGACGTTCACGATCGGCCAGCGCTACGACGCGTCTGTGCCCGTTTCGCACCTCGATCTCTACCGGGTGGCGGATCTCGGGAACGAGGATCCGGACCTGCTGGCGGACTACATCGCCCCTGACCGGATCGCGTTCGTGGAATGGCCGGAGAACGCAATCGCGTCGATCGCGGACCTGTCGCGCGTGGCGGCTCGGGTCGTGATTGAGCACGCCGGCGGCGACCGGCGGGTGGTGACGATCGAGGCGCTGTGAGGATCCTGGCATTCGACACCGCAACGCGCGCGACGACCGTCGCCCTGTCTGGGGTCGGCGACGTGATCTTCACCGCCCGCGACGACCCAAAACACGGCGACCGCCCGGGGCACGCAACTCGGCTGCTGCCTCTCACCGCCGCGGTGCTGAGGCGCGCCGGAATCGGCTGGGAAGGCGTCGATCGGATCGCCGTCGGCATCGGACCCGGCACGTTCACCGGGCTGCGGATCGGGATCGCGAGCGCCAGGGCGCTCGCCCGCGCCCGGGGCATTCCGCTCGTCGGGGTGTCAACGCTGCAGTCGCTCGCGCTCGCCGGACCGGACGCCGGGTCGGTGCCGGCGGGGCTCGACGCGGTGGTCGCGGTGATCGACGCTCGCCGAGGGGAGGTGTTCGCCGCGAGCTGGAGACTCGACGAGGCCCAGGAGTTCGACAACGCGCTCCTGCTCCCGCGGGCGGTCGCCCCGGAGCTGCTCACCGAGCTGATCGCGCCGCTCGGCCCGACCGCGCTGGCGATTGGGGACGGGGCGATAGCATTCCGAGAGGTTCTCGAGCGCTCGGGAGCCTTCATCCCAGACGACGATTCGCAGCTGCACAGGGTCACGGCCACGAATCACTGCCGGCTCGCGGTGAGCCTGCAAGCGAGTGCCGCTGACGATGTCCGGCCGGACTACCTGCGCGCTCCAGACGCCGAGATGGCCCACCGCTCCTAACCGCAGGCAATGAACACCCCGTCCGTCACGATCCGGTCGCTTGGCTACTCCGACCTTCCGCAGGTCATCTCGATCGAGCGGCGCGCGTTCCCGACGCCGTGGTCGCTCGCCATGTTCGTGCTCGAGCTGTCCAAGCCTTCGGGCGTGTGCCTCGCCGCGATCGAGGACCGGCGCATCGTCGGCTATCTGATCTGCGCGCGCTACGCGGACGTCTGGCACCTGATGAACATCGCGATCGACCCACCGATGAGGCGGCGGGGGATCGCCACCGCGCTGCTCGAGGAGATGATCGCGCGCGCGGGCGAGGACGCGTCCTACACGCTCGAGGTCCGCCCGTCGAACAGCACCGCGATCGCACTGTATGAGCGTTTCGGCTTCCGGTCGGCCGGCACGCGCCGTCGCTACTACACGGACACGGGCGAGGACGCCGTGATCATGTGGCGCACGGCGGAGACCGCGTCGACTCCGAGCGCTTCCGGGTGATCCTCGCGCTCGAGACCAGCTGTGACGACACCTGTGCGGCGGTCGTCACCGAGCACGGGGAGATCCGCTCGAACGTGATCTCCTCGCAGGGGATCCACGACCGCTATGGCGGGGTTGTTCCCGAGATCGCCTCACGCCACCACCTCGAGCTCATTGGCGATGTCGTCGACGACGCGCTTACGCGCGCGGGCACGTCGCTCCCTGACGTCGAGATGGTTGCGGTGACGCGGGGGCCGGGCCTTGTCGCGGCCCTCCTGGTCGGACTGGCGACCGCGAAGAGCCTGGCTGCCGCGCATGAGTTGCCCCTCGCGCCCGTCGACCACCTTCACGGCCACGTCGCCGCGGCGTTCCTCGGCCCGGCGCCGTTCGAGCCCCCGTTCCTCGGCCTCATCGCGAGCGGCGGCCACACGCTGCTCGCGAGCGTCTCAGGTCGCGGGCCTGGGTACGAGGTACTCGGCCAGACGCTCGACGACGCCGCCGGCGAGGCGTTCGACAAGGGCGCCCGCCTCCTCGGTCTCGGGTATCCGGGCGGCCCGGCGCTCGAGCGGCTCGCGCGGGACGGCGATCCGGATGCGTTCAAGTTCCCGACCGCGCGGCGTCTCGGAGGGCTCGACTTCTCGTTCGCCGGCCTGAAGACCGCGCTGCTTTATCGGGTGCGCGATCTCGGCGCGGACGAGGCCGAGTGCCGGCGCGCCGATCTGGCCGCCTCATACCAACGGGCGATCGTCGAGTCGCTCGCGATCCGGGTCGAGCGGGCGCTGCTCCAGACCGGGCTCGATCGACTGTCCTTGGGTGGCGGCGTCGCGGCCAACGGTCCGGTCCGCGAACGAATGCGCGCGCTCGGTGTCGAGTTGCACGTCCCGCCGCGAGAGCTCTGCACCGACAACGCCGCGATGATCGCGAGCGCGGCCCGCTTCGTTGACGTGCTCCCGTATCCGGGCTATCTCGACCTCGACGTCTACGCGACCGGCGAGCGGGTATTGATCGCGCAATGACCAGCGTCGTCCTCTATACGCGCGAGGGCTGCTGTCTGTGCGATGACGCACGCTCGATTCTCGAGCGAGTCCGCAACGAGCGACCGTTTGCGCTCGCGGAGCGCGACATAGATTCCGACGATGCTCTGCTCCGGGCCTATCTCGAACGGATTCCGGTCGTTACGATCGACGGAGTGGAGGCGTTCGAACTGTTCGTGGACGAGGCAGAGCTTGCGCACCGGCTCGATATGGTGAAAACCGGATGAGCTACCTGACCGGCGCGGAGACGGTTCAGCCCGGCATCGAGAAACCCGGCGAGAAGCTCGCCCTGGGTGTCGCTGCGCGTCTGTCCCGTTACCTCCAGGTCCTCATTCAGGCCCGGAAGATGGGCAAGGAGACGATCTCCTCCCAGGAGCTCGCCGACTATACGCACGTCAACTCGACCCAGATCCGGCGCGACCTGTCGGGCTTCGGGAAGTTCGGCAAGCGCGGCGTCGGCTACAACGTCGAGTCGCTGGTCACTCAGATCCGCAAGATCCTGCGGACTTCGGGCCAGCACAACATCGCGCTTTTCGGAGCCGGTCACCTGGGCACGGCGATCGCTACCTCGGACATCTTCGCCGACCACGGCTTCCGCGTCGTCGCGATCTTCGACGTCGACGAGGGCAAGGTCGGGACCCGGATCGGGACGCTCGCCGTCCGCCACAACGCCGATCTGCGCGACCTGATCGAAGATGAGGACATCGTCGTGGCGGTGCTCGCGGTGCCATCGCCCGCGGCCCAGAAACTGGCCGACGAGTTGGTCGACGCCGGCGTCAAGATCATCTTCAACTACTCCGATGCGCTGCTGCAGACACCGCCGGAGGTCACGGTGCACACATCGAGCCCGGCCGTCGACCTGCTTTACGCGCTCTACTTCTACCTCACCTGATCCTCACTCAGATCGTGAGCCTCGACCTGGAATCGGCCTACGCGGCCTTCGAGGACTCGACGGATTTCACCGTCGGGCTGGAGGAGGAGTTCGGGTTGCTCGACGGGGGCTCGCTGGACCTGGTGCCGCGGTTCGAGGAGCTTCGGAACGGCGCCCAGTCCGACCCTGTGCTGGCAGAATCGGTCGCGGGCGAGCTGATCTCATCGGAGATCGAGATCCGGTCGGGGCGCGGCACCGATCTCGCGGCCGCCGTCGTCGCGCAGCGCGACCGGCGCCGGCGGCTGTTCACGCTGGCGGCCGACCATGGCGTCGCGCTCGGGGCCACGGGCACGCATCCGTGGGCCGATTACCGCGAGCAGCAGATCATCGACACCGAGCATTACCACCGTGTCGAGGACGGCCTCAAGTATGTGGCCTGGCGCAATAACACGTTCTCGCTCCACGTGCATGTTGGGGTGCGCGGCGCCGACCGCGCGGTGCACGTGTGCGACCGGCTCCGTCCGGTGCTGCCGCTCCTGCTCGCGATTTCGGCAAATTCGCCGTTTCTGGACGGGCGCGATTCGGGCCTGCACAGCGTGCGCACCCAAATCTTCACCAAGAGCTTCCCGCGTTGCGGCGTGCCCGACTCGTTCGGGGGATGGCCGGCGTTCGCCGACTACATCGGTTTCCTCGTTCGCACGCGCTCGATCGTCGAGTACACGCAGGTCTGGTGGTCGATCCGTCCGCACTTCGCGTTCGGCACGGTCGAGGTGAGGATCTGCGATGCCCAGATGACCGCGACCGAGTCGGAGGCGCTCGCGGCGTTGATCGTGGCCTGCGTCGCCCAGGCCGCGCGCGATCACGACGACGGCGTGCCGTTCGCCGATCTGCCGCGGCGCCTGATCGAGGAGAACGTGTGGCGTGCGATCCGGTACGGGCTCGACGGCGAACTGCTCGACCTCGAGCGGGCCGAGCCGTACCCCGCCACCGAGGCCGTCGATCGGCTGCTGAGCTGGTCTGCGCCGGTCCGCGGCGAGCTCGGGATCGACATCGCGCTGCCTTCACTGAACGGTGCGCAGCGCCAGAGGCGGATGACCGACGCCGGCATGAGCCTGCCCGAGGCGTTCGCCGCCGTCGTGGCCGAGACCCGCGAAACGTATGCTGCGAGCACGGCGGAGGTGACGCGATGAGCACCCAAGGCAGAGAACCCTCTGAGGAAGAACTTCAGGCGGCGTACGAGGCCGAGCTGAAGCGGCTGCGGGTCGAGCACGTGCTGCTCGACAACGTCGCCGCGCTCGCGAACCTCGGGATGCGCCGTACCGGCCTCGCTCCCGGGACCGAGAGCGAGCGGGACCCGGAGCAGGTCCGCTTGGCGATCGAGTCCCTCCGAGCGCTGATGCCGGTGCTCGAGCAGGCCGCCCCGGCCCAGGTGCCGGCCATCCGCGACGCGGTGTCCCAGCTCCAGATGGCCTTCGTGAAGATCGGGGGGCAAGCGCCAGCGGCCGCGGCTCCGGAAGCGGAAGCGCCGGCGGCCGATGCGCCGCCGTCTGAGCCCCCGCCCGCGCCAGGGGAACCAGGGCCGGCACAGCGCAGCGGGCGCCTCTGGGTGCCTGGCCAGTAGCCGCAAAGGCGGTCAACTGACGGACAGCCAGGGACCGTCTGAGGACATTCCGCTCCCTCAGACGCTAAAATCACCGGCTTCCGGGCCTCCGCTCGACCAACACGGGTGGCGGCCCTTTCACTTGTGTTGGCTGCGCTTGTTCGCGCCCTCTCTCTAACTCAGACCTTCCGCGGAGGATCTTCTTGTCCAGCTTTCTGACGCACCACGGCGTGCTCATTGCGCTCGTATGCGCCGGTGCCGCCGTCGCGTATGGCGTCCTCACGTCGCGCGCGCTGCTCGCGCTGTCGCCCGGCAACGAGGCGATGCGCACGATCTCAGCGGCCGTCCAGGAGGGCGCCCGCGCCTATCTGAACCGCCAGTACACGGTGATCGCCGGCGTCGGCGTGCTCCTTTTCATCGTGCTGATCCCGATCCAGAACCTTCGCGTAGCGATCGGTTTCGCGATCGGCGGCTTCCTCTCGGCGGCCGCGGGATACATCGGGATGAACGTCTCGGTGCGGGCGAATGCACGCGTGGCGGAGTCGGCCCGGGGCGGCGTGTCGCGCGCTCTGGACGTCGCCTTCCGGGGCGGTGCAGTGACCGGGATGCTCGTGGTCGGCCTCGCGCTGCTGGGTGTCTCCGGCTACTACGGCGTGCTGACCTGGATCGCCGGCGAGACGCCTAAGAACGCGGTCACCGCGCTGGTCGGCCTCGGCTTCGGCGGTTCGCTGATCTCGGTGTTCGCACGTCTGGGCGGCGGCATCTTCACCAAGGCCGCAGACGTCGGCGCCGACCTGGTCGGCAAGATCGAAGCCGGGATCCCCGAGGACGATCCCCGCAACCCCGCCGTGATCGCCGACAACGTCGGCGACAACGTGGGCGACTGCGCCGGAATGGCGGCCGACCTGTTCGAGACCTACGCGGTGACCGCGGTCGCGGTCATGCTGCTCGGGGTCCTGCTGTTCAACCAGCAGTCGGCCGTGGCCCTGTTCCCGCTCGTGCTCGGCGCGGTCTCGATCATCGCCTCGATCATCGGCACCTTCGCGGTCAAATCGCGGGTCGGGAACGTCGAGCGTGCGCTCTACCAGGGGCTGATCGTCTCGGGCGGGCTCGCGGCCCTCGCGTTCCTCCCGATCACGTACTGGATGATGCACGGACTTACGTTCAAGTCGGGAGTCGCGGCTCCGCACTGGTGGAAGTACTACCTGTGCGCGCTGATCGGGGTCGGCGTCACCGCGTGCCTGTTCGTGATCACCGACTACTTCACCTCGACGCGCTTTGCGCCGGTGAAGAGCACGGCCCGTGCCTCGCAGACCGGGCACGCGACGAACATCATCCAGGGGCTCGCCCAGGGCCTTCAGTCCACCGCTCCACCGGCGATCGTGATCGCGCTCGGCATCTTGGGCTCGTGGAAGCTTGCCGGCGGCGGCACCAGCACAGGGATCTACGGCATCGGCGTTGCCGTCATGGCGCAGTTGTCGCTCACAGGCCTGATCGTCGCGCTCGACGCGTTCGGCCCGATCACCGACAACGCCGGCGGGATCGCCGAGATGGCCGACCTTCCGCAGGAGGTCCGCGACGTGACCGACCCGCTCGACGCGGTCGGCAACACCACCAAGGCGGTCACCAAGGGGTACGCGATCGGCTCGGCCGCACTCGCGGCGCTCGTGCTGTTCAGCGCGTTCGAGAACGAGCTGATCGAGAGGGGACAGCATCCAAACTTCTCGATCGGCAACCCCGCCGTACTGATCGGCTTGCTGCTCGGCGGGCTGATGGTCTACCTGTTCGCCTCGCTGGCGATGGAGGCCGTCGGCAGGGCCGGCGGCGCGGTCGTCGAGGAGGTGCGCCGCCAGTTCCGCGAGCACCCCGGGATCATGGACGGCACCGAGCAGCCCGAGTACGGCGCGGCTGTCAGCCTCGTGACCCGGGCGGCGCAGCGCGAGATGATCCTGCCCGCGCTGATCCCGATCCTGATCCCGTTCATCGTTGGGCTGATCAGCATCGAGGCGCTCGGCGGCCTCCTGATCGGGGTGATCGTGGTCGGCCTGTTCGTCGCGATCTCGATGACCTCCGGCGGTGGCGCGTGGGACAACGCCAAGAAGCTGATCGAGGACGGCGCCTACGGCGGGAAGGGATCAGAGGCCCACGCCGCGGCGGTCACCGGTGACACGGTCGGCGACCCGTACAAGGACACGGCCGGCCCCGCGATCAACCCGATGATCAAGGTTGCGAACATCGTCGCGCTGCTGATCATCCCGATAATTACGTAGCGCCGCAGCGAAGCGACTACAGTCCCAGCCATGTTCATCCTGATCGTCGGCTCGGGCCGCGTCGGTTCCGCCGTCGCCAAGCGGTCGCTCGACGCCGGGCATGAGGTGTCGGTGCTCGACAGCGATCCGCTGTCGCACGAACGCCTCGACAAGGATCAGCTGACGACCTGGGAGGACGCGGGCGGCCGGTTCACCGTCAGCACCGCGCTCGAGATCGACGGGCTGATCGAGGCCGGGATCGAGCAGGCGGACGTTTTCCTGGCTGCGACCAGCGGTGACAACACGAACCTCGTTATCGCGCAGATCGCGCAGCGACGGTTCAAGGTGAGGCGAGTCGTGGTCCGGGTCGCTGACCCCGGCCGTGCCTCGTGGTACGCCGAGCAGGGACTGCTGACCATCTGTCCGACCCAGCACGCGATCGACCAGGCATCGCGAGTGGTGCTCGCATGACCCAGGACGGCGCCGTATGTATGTGATCATCGCCGGCGCCGGGAAGGTGGGCTGGAACCTCGCGCGCGAGCTGATCGCCAAGGACCGCGAGGTGACGCTGGTCGAGTCCGACCACGCGCGCTACCGCGTCGTCGAGGAGGAGCTCGAGCACGCGGTCCAGTACGGCGACGCTACCGAGCTCTGGGTGCTCGAACGCGCCGGCATCCAGCGCGCCGATCTCGTGATCGCGGTTACTGGAGACGACGAGGACAACATCCTGATCTGCCAGATGGCCAAGGAGAAGTACGGCGTCCAGCGGATCGTCGCCCGCGTCAACAACCCGCGGAACCTCCAGCACTTCCGGCTCCTCGACGTGCAGCCGGCGGTGTCGGCGACCGACCTTATCTTGCGGCTGATCGAGCACGAGGTCCCCGAATACGGCCTGATCCAGCTGCTCGCACTCGAGGAGGAGCATCTCGAGATCATCGAGCTCGAGGTCGGCGCGGATTCGGACGCCGCCGGCCGGCGCGTGCAGGACATCGAGCTTCCCGACGGGTCGTTGATCATCTCGGTCCTGCGCGGCGGCGCCGGGTTCGTGCCTAAGGCCGACTCCGTGGTCCAGCCGGGCGACCAGGTGCTGCTGATTCTCGACCCGGGGCTGGAGTCACAGATCACGCCGCAGTTCGCACCTAACGGCGCGAGCCCCGGTTAGTGGTCGCTCACGTGAGAGACCACTTGTGATGGCGGACCGTCCGGAACGTCACGTCGACTACGCGCTGATCGGTGGCGGCCTCGCGGCCGGCAACTGCGCGCGCTGGCTCCGCGAGTCGGGCGCGGACGGCTCGATCCTGCTGATCGGAAGAGAGGCGGATCTCCCCTACAACCGTCCCCCGTGCTCGAAGGGGTACCTCCAGGACAAGGAGTCTCGCGCCGAGACGCTGTTCAGGCCGCCGGAGTGGTACGAGGAGCAGAACATCGAGGCGCTGACCCGGGTGTCGGCGACCAAGCTCGATCTCTCGAATCGGACCGTGGCCCTCTCCAACAAGCAAGAGGTCGGCTTCGGCAAAGCGCTGATCGCGACCGGTGCGGGCGTCCGTCGTGTGTCGGTCCCGGGCGCAGAGCTCGAGGGCATCCATTACCTGCGCACGCTCGGCAACAGCGACGCGATCCGCCAGGATGCCGCCGGCAAGCGGGTGGTGCTGGTCGGAGGTTCCTACATCGCGACCGAGGTTGCGGCGTCGCTGACCGAGCTCGGCAGCTCGTGCTCACTTGTGATGATCGAGCCGGTCGCCCTCAGCCGCGGTTTCGGCGAGCAGGCCGGGCGGTTCTTCCAGGACCGCCTCGAGGAGCACGGTATCGAGGTGTTCGGAGAGGACGAGCTCGACAGCTTCGACGGGTCCGGCGGCCGCGTCACCCACGTAGTCACCAGGGGCGGACGCCGGCTCGAGGCGGATGTCGTCGTGGTCGGTGTCGGCGCGGTCCCCGACGTCAGACTGTCCCGCACCGCCGGCCTCGAGATCGGTGAGCGGGGTGGAGTCAAGGTCGACTCCCGCCTGGAGACATCCGTGCCGGGGATCTTCGCCGCCGGCGATATCGCGGAGTACGAGAGCGTCGTCCACGGTGGTCAGATCCACCGGATCGAGCACTGGGACGTCGCCTTCAACCAGGGCAAGACCGCGGCGCTGAACATGCTCGACCGCGATCAGCCCCACGACGTCGTGCCGTACTTCTTCTCCGACCTGTCCGACTGGGCCTCGCTCGAGTACGTCGGTCCCGCCGCCGAGTGGGACCAGGAGGTCGTGCGCGGTTCGATCGACGGTGGCGAGTTCACGATCTTCTACCTGCGGGACGGCCGCGTGGCCGGCGCTCTGACGGTCGGCAGGTCGGACGACCTCGAACACGCCGGCCGACTGCTCGCCTCCCGAGCGTCCGTGCAAGATCGCGTGCACGAGCTCGGAGACCTCTCGAGCGACCTGGCTGTGGTCGCAGCCTCCTGACCTATACTCGTCAATCGCACCAGCCACACAGAGCACTGGGGAATGGTGTAATGGCAGCACGCGACGCTCTGGACGTCGAAGTTGGGGTTCGAGTCCCTGTTCCCCAGTTGCGTTCCTCGCGACTGGCTCAGGATGCCGGCGGCAGCCGCTTCTGATAGCCCTGAACGGCCGCCGTCCCGCATACCTCGGCGGGAGCGCCGCCCGTGACGTCGCAGATCTCGGCCGTGAGCAGCTCGGCCGTGCCGTCGATCGCCTGACCGGACGGGGTCTTGGGGCGCGAGAGCGATCCCGCGAGCTTGGTCCAGGACAGGCCGCCGGCGATGCTCGGTGGTGTCGGTGAGCCCACGTCGGCGAACTTGCTGGCGACGTCGACCGACGGGAGCGGAACGTTGCTCGAGGGCTTGCCGATCGCGAACGCGACGTACGGGCTCCCGTAGCCGGCATCGCGGAAGCTGAGTCCCCTGACCAGCGGACGGCGTGTCGGCGCCGACTGGCTCAGCTGGAGATCGGCGAACACCCCGAACTGGGAGAGCGCCTCGACGACCGCCCAGCTCTCCATCTCGCACGCGGGGCAGCTATCGGTAGCGGCGAGCAGCACTTCGGGTTTGCCGAGGGCGGTGAGCGGCGGCTGATTGGAGATGGACCGGACCGATGAGAACGCGATCCGGCCGTTTGCGAGAGCGTTCTCCGCGGCCGTCGCGAGCGCCGTCGGCGGAACGTTCTCAGCCGGCGTCACCGCGAGCGGCGTCAGAGCGCCGAACGCGTCGAGCCAGGCTCTGCCGTACTGCTCGGCCGCGAGGTCGACCCGGCTCGTCTGGGCCCACCGGTCGCCCGACAGGACCATGCCCCTCGCGCGAAAGACCAGGCCTCCGGCGCCGCGGATGGCCTCCTGGATTGCGTGCTCGGCCAGGCGGCGGTCGGCAGCGAGGATCAGCGTCTCTGCTTTTGTGACGGCGTGGGGTGGGGTGCCGGTCGCGAGCTGTGGCTCGAGGTCGATGAGCGCGCGGCGGGTGTCGGCGAACACGGCTTTGCCGCCGGGCGGGGCGGCGATGTCGCTGGGATCTATCCACAGCGAGGCGGCGGTCGCGGCGCCCAACTTCCGCGATCCGGCGGCACCGCTCGTCAGCCCGGCGAGTGCCGCGCGCGCTTGCTGAAGCGCCGGGAGAGGTGCCGGGACGATGGATGCCTTGGCGGCGGGCGCGAGCAAAGCCGAGGCAAGAACGGCCACGACCGACGCTCGCGCGCGCATCACCACGGATCTCAGGTCGGGTCGACGAACTCCGCGGGCTGCTTGGTCATCCCTGCGGTCACCGCGGCGAGCTGGTTGGGCGTCCCGAGGAGGTCGAGCTGAATGTCGGCTTCGAGCCGCAGCGTCTCCTGGGCCGACCCCGTCCAGGACTCGTCGAACAGCCGCTTCATCCCGCGGACGGCGTCGGGCGAGCGGGTCGCGATCTCGGCGGCGAGCGCCTGCGCGGCGGCAAGCGGATCGTCGCTCACGTGGGTCACCAGCCCGAGGGCGTGGGCCTCGGCGCCGCTGATCGTCCGGCCGGTGTACGCGAGTTCCTTGGCGACGTCGATGCCGACCAACCGCGGAAGCGTGCGCGTGATCGCCATGTCCGGTATCAGCCCCCACTTCACCTCGAGCACCGACATCTTCGCGTCGGCCGTGGCGAACCTGATGTCGGTGGCGAGGGCGATCTGGAGGCCGCCGCCGAGGCAGTGGCCGTGGATCGCGGCGATCACCGGTACGGGGACCTCGAGCCAGCCGTGGGCGGCGCGCTGGAACCAGTTGGGCACAGGCCCGTGGAGCGGATCCATCAGCGCGTCCGAACCGGGCTGATTGGCCATCACGCCGGCGACGTCGAGCCCCGAGCAGAAGCTCGGTCCCTCGCCGTGGAGGACGACGGCCCGCACCCCCGGCTCGAGTGCGACACGCGCGGCGGCGTCGGTGATCGCGTCGAACATCGCCACGTCGAGCGCGTTGTGCTTCTCCGGGCGGGTGAGCGTGACGGTCGCGATGTGGTCCGACACCTCGATCGCAACGCGTTTCTCGGTCTGGACGGTCTGGTCAGTCATCACCCGGGAACACTATCTGCCGGCGTCACCAAGTCGCCCACCCGGACGGTTCCCGGCTCGATCACCCGGCCGTGGATGCCGAACGCCAGCGGTTCCGTGGTGTTGAGATCGAGGCGATAGCTGCCCAGCATCTTGAGCGTGGGCAGGTCGACCGCACCGGTGTCCGGGTCTCGGGTGGTGATCACGCAACGGCCGACGTGGCCCCCGAACTCAACCTTCGCCTCCCCGAGCCGGACCTCGCGGCCGACCCACTCGTCCTCCGCATGAGCCTGGACGCCGTCGATCTCGATCAGCATCCGGAACCGGCGTCGATCGATCGGGCGGCAGTCGTTGTCCCGCGCATCCCCGAGTCGCTCCAGGGACGCTCGCGAGATCAGCGACACCGCCCCGCCGGAGCCCCGATCGACTCCGGTGTCGCCGGCCTCGACGAGCCGCACATTCCGCCCCAGGAAATCGCTGAGCGCGGCCGACCACGGCCCCTCGACCAACTGCCCGGTCGCGACCCGAGAGAAGAACTTCGTGGTGACCTGATCACCGAGCCGGACCTCGCCGTCGACGACCTTTCCGCCTGGGAGCTGGAGGCTCAGTCGGCGCTCCGCCTCCGAGTAATCGGCGATCACCTGCTGGAGCTCGCCCACCCGCTTGCTGTTGACCAACAGATTGCGGTCGTCGATCAGGTAGAAGCGCCGGTTGTCCCGTACCCCATATGGCCCGAGCTCGACGCGATCGACCTCGCGCAGCCGGGTGGCCTTCATCGCCGTGACGGCGAGCCCGGTGACTGCCGGCACGTCAGGCGGCCGCCTGCTCGGCCCAGTCGCGATAGAGCCGCCAGTATCGTCCCTGCGCCTCGAGCAGCTCGTCGTGCGTCCCGTCCTCGACCACGCGGCCGTGCTCGAGTATGAGAATCCGGCCGGCGTGCCGGATCGTCGACAGACGGTGAGCGATCACGATCGCGGTCCGCCCCGCGACCAGTCGCCGCAGCCCCTGCTCGATCAGGCTTTCGGTGTGCACGTCGACGTTTGAGGTCGCCTCATCGAGTACAAGTATGCGCGGATCCGCGACGAGAGCGCGCGCGAACGCGACCAGCTGGCGCTGTCCGGCCGATAGCTGGACGCCGCGCTCGCCGATCTGCGAGCCATAGCCGTCCTCGAGCTCATCGATGAACGTGTCCGCTCCGACGGCGCGCGCCGCGGCGCGGATTTCCTCGTCGGTGGCGTCCGGCCGGCCGAACGCGATGTTCTCGCGGATCGTGCCGCTGAACAGGAATCCCTCCTGGGGCACGATCCCCATCTGCGACCGGAGCGATTCGGCGGTGATCGTACGCAGGTCGCGGCCGTCGACGCGTACGTCGCCGCTGGTCGGGTCGTAGAACCGCGACACCAGCTTCGCGAACGTCGACTTGCCGGCGCCGGTCTCGCCGACCAGCGCCACGGTCTGGCCCGGCGGGATCACGAGATCGACGTCGCGCAGCGCGTAGTCGCCGTCCTCGGCGCCGCTCGCGCGGCCGTACTGGAATGACACATCGTCGAAGCGGATCTCGCCGCGGATCGCCGGCAGCGGGGTCGCGTCGGGCGCGTCGGAGAGGTCGGGCCGCTCGTCGAGCAGATCGAAGATCTTGTCGAGCGCGGCCATCCCCGACTGGTAGGTCGTGTAGAGCTGCGACAGGTTCTGGATCGGGTCGAAGAAGTTGTTCAGCGCCGCGATGAACGCGAACACCACGCCGGTCGAGGTGTGACCGTTGATCGCCTCGATCCCGCCGATCACGAGGATCTCGACCGTCACCAGCGCGGACAGGAGCTCGACAGCGGGGAAGTACGCGGCGTTCAGCTTGACCGTGGTCATGTTCGCCGCCCGGTTCTCGTCGTTGAGCTCACGGAATCGCTGGATGTGAGCGCGCTCCTGGCCAAAGGCCCGGACGACACGGATCCCGGACAGGGTCTCCTGCAGGTAGCCGGTGATCGCGGCGATCTTCTCGCGCGTGAGGCGGTAGGCGTCGGCGGAGGCGATCCGGAACACGAACGCGCCCACCGCGAGGAAGGGCAGCACCAGGAACGTGAGCAGCGCCAGGTGCGGATCGAGCACGAACAGGATCACGACCACGCCGATCAACGTCAGTCCCGACTGGATCAGCGTCGCCAGGCCGTCCTCGACCAGCTGATCGAGCGCCTCCACGTCGTTGGTGATCCGCGAGATGATCACCCCGGTGCGGTTGCGCGAGTAGAAGCCGATCGACAGCCGCTGCAGGTGCGTGAACAGCCGGACGCGGAGATCCTGGAGCGCCCGCTGGCCGACCCAGCCGACGAGATACGTCTGCGCCCAGGAGGCGACCGCGTACACGATCGCTGACAGCAGGAACAGGCCGACGATCACGTCCAGCGCGCCCGCGTCGTGGCGATCGATTCCTTGATCGATCGCCAGCTTGGCAAGCGGCGCCGGCGCCAGGGCCGCGGCGGTCGCGGCGACCAGCGACAAGAACATCGCGAGCACGCGCCACTTGTAGGGCGCGAGCAGCTCGATCAGCCCGCGGACCTTGCGGCCCCGGCCACGGGAGCGCTCGAGGCGTCCACGGATGTCGTTCAGGCGACTCACAATCCCACCGCCCCGAGTGACTTGCGCGTCATGAAGACCTGGTCGGGCATGCCCTTCTCGACGATCTCGCGGTAGAGGTCGGACTCCTCGAGCAAATCGTCGTGGCTGCCGTGCGCCGCGACGGTGCCGTGCTCGAGGACGACGATCTCATCCGCGAGCGCGATCGTCGACAGACGGTGGGCGATCACGAACGTCGTCCGGTTGGCCATCACCTCGGCGAGCGCCTGCTTGATCTCCTGCTCGGTCGAAGCGTCGACCGATGAGGTGGCGTCGTCGAGCACGAGGATCCGGGGATCGGCCAGCACCGCCCGCGCGATCGCGATCCGCTGACGCTGGCCACCCGACAGGGTGAGGCCGCGTTCGCCGACGAGGGTGTCGTAGCCCTTCGGAAGCCTCTCGATGAATCCGGCCGCCTGAGCGACCTCCGCGGCCCGCACGACCTCGTCGCGCGTCGCTTCCGGCCGGGCATACGCAATGTTGTCGTGGATCGTGGCCGAGAACAGAAACGGGTCGTCGGTGACGACCGCGATCGCCTTGCGCAGGCTGTGGAGATCGACCGAGCGAACATCGGCGCCGTCGATCCGGACCGAGCCCTCGGTGGCCTCGTACAACCGCGGAAGGAGCGACACCAGCGCGGTCTTGCCGGAGCCCATCGCGCCGACAAGCGCCACCGTCCTGCCCGGCTCGATCTCGAGGTCGATGTTCCGCAGCGCGGGCTGGGAGGCGCCGTCGAAGGTCAGGCCGACGTCGCGGAGCGACACCCGACCGGGGCCTTCGGGTAGCGCCGGCGCGTTCTCGGGGCTCGTGATCCGCGGCGCGCGGTCGAGCACCTGGAAGATGCGGGCGCCGGACGCGGTCGCGCGCTGGGCCGCGCTCAGCATGTAGCCGAGCGTGCGCATCGGCGAGATCAGCAGCAGGAGGTAGGCGTAGAAGGCGGTGAACTGGCCAATCGTCAGCGATCCGTGGATCACGTCCCGCCCGCCCACGAGCAGGATCAGGGCCAGCCCCAGGTTCGGCAGGAAGCTGATCAGCGGCGTGTAGCGCGCCTGGATCTTGGTCGCGTACATCTGCTGCTCGAACACGCGCGTGACCGAGTGCTCGAAGCGCTTGAGCTGCCGATCCTCCTGGGCGAACGCCTTGACGACGCGGACGCCCGAGACGTTCTCCTCGGCCTCGGCGGTCAACTCGGCGATGCGCTGCTGCGCCTCCTGGAGCGCGGGCCGGGAGCGGCGGCCGTACATCCACGCGATCACGACCACGAACGGAACCGGCGCCAGCGCCAGCGCCGCCAGTGGTGGCTGGAGCGCGAACATCGCGACCCCGGCGAGCGCGATGGTGAGGATCGACTGGGCGATGAAGATCAGGCCGTAGCCGAGGAAGAATCGGACCGACTGAAGGTCGACGGTGGCGCGCGACATCAGCTGGCCGGTCTGCTGGCGGTCGAAGAACGCGAGCTCGAGCGCCTGCAGCGCGCCGTACAGCCGGTCGCGCAGGTCGACCTCGACATCCAGCGACACCTTGCCCGCGACCAGTCGCCGCGACGCGCTCAGCGCGAGCCGCGCCAGGCCGGCGAGCACGATCACGACCGCCCACACGATCAGCTGGTCCTGGTGGTGCTTGCTGACGGAGTCGATCGCCCGTCCCGTCAGGTACGGGATCAGGACCGTCGTCCCCATCGCGCCAAAGGCGAGCGCGAACGCCCACGCCACCGCGCGCCGGTAGGGGCGCAGGAAGCCGAGTAGCCGTCGGAAGATAAGCATACTTCATAAAGTATAGTAAGTCAGTTGGGCGTCTGCGACACGCCAAGAGGGCGCTATCGGTGCTCCGTTCGCTATCCCGACGGCCGCCGGGGCGGAAGTGTGACCTGCCGGCTAGCTCACCCGGTGGTCGTCGCGGCGCAACGCGTCGGTGAACCGCTTGGGCACTGCGGCGTCGTCGCCCTCCTCCCACAGCGTGATCACAACGAGCTCGCCCGCGCCTTCGGGGCGGCATACGTAGACGACATCGCGACGGTCGAAGTCGCGGACGAGGACCGCTCCGCCGGACCCGGGCTCGACCCGGCCGGCGGCGTGGGCGCGGGCGACGCGGGAGGCGATCTCGGTCTTCGCGTCGAGCGTTCCGCGGACGCGCTGGCGGAAGCGCTCGGCGGCGTGGTCGGTGACGGCGACGAGCATGGTGATCGTCAACGACGATAGACGGCGGATCGCTTCGAACTGTAGGGTCCCGGCGGCGATATGACGACCGTCCGGGAAGCCACGCTCGAGATCTTCCGTGCTCACGGGATGACGACGATCTTCGGCAACCCGGGCTCGACCGAGCTGCCGATGCTGGCCGACCTCCCCGACGACTTCCGGTACATCCTCGGGCTCCAGGAGCTGGTGGTCGTCGGGATGGCCGACGGCTATGCCCAGGCGAGCGGACGGCCGACGCATGTGAACCTGCACACCGCTCCCGGCGTCGGTAACGCCGTCGGCGGGATCGGCAACGCGAAGGCCAATAAGGCGCCGCTGATCATCACCGCCGGCCAGCAGGTCCGCGCGCAGGTCACGATCGAGGCGCTGCTGACGAACCGCGACGCCACCGTCGGCCCGCAGCCGTACGTGAAGTGGAGCCACGAACCGCCCCGGGCACAGGACGTGCCGGGCTCGATCGCGCGCGCGATCCATCACGCCACCTTGCCACCCCGGGGCCCGGCGTTCGTGTCGATCCCGATGGATGACTGGGACGCCGAGGCCGATGAGGATCGCGCCGTCAATGCTCGGCGTCGCGTGGTCACCGGCCGCGCGGTGCCCGACCCGGCCGAGCTCGCGCAGCTAGCCGCGGTGCTCGAGTCGGCGCGCAACCCGGTGCTCGTCGCCGGCCCCGACATCGATGCCAGCGGCGGCTGGCAGGCGGCGGTCACGCTCGCCCAGAAGCAGCGGCTGCCCGTATGGGCGTCGCCCGGCACCGCGAGTAGCCGGATCGGCTTCCCGGAGACCCATCCCAACTTCGTCGGCGTGCTGCCGCCGGCGATCGGCCCGCTCGCGCAGACGCTCGACGGGCACGACCTGATTCTCGTCGTCGGCACCTACGTGTTCCCGTACTACCCGTACATCCCGGGCCCGCTGCTCCCGGAGGGCGCCTCGCTGGTCGCGATCACGAGTGATCCCGACGAGGCGGCGCGCGCGCCGATGGGAGACGCGATCGTCGGCGACGTCGGCCTCGCGCTCCAGGCGCTCGTCGAGCTGGTCGGCGAATCCGACCGTCACGCGCCCGATCCGCGGCCCGCGCCACCGGAGCCTCCGCAAGCCGACCCGATGAGCGGCTCAGCCGCGATGGCCGCACTCGCCGACGTGTGGCCCGACGGTGGGATAGCCGTCGCCGAGGTGCCCTCGAGCTCGGCCGCCCTGCGCAACCGGCTGCGGCTGTCGCAACCAGGCAGCTACTACCAGAGTGCCAGCGGCGGGCTCGGCTTCGGGATCTGTGCCGGTGTCGGGGTCCAGCTGGCGGAGCCCGGCCGCCCGGTGGTGTGCGTCGTAGGCGAAGGCTCGGCGCAGTACGGGATCACCGTCCTGTGGACCGCGGCCGCATACAAGGTGCCGGTCACGTTCCTCGTGCTGCGGAACGCCGAGTACATGATCCTCAAGTGGTTCGCGGAGTTCGAGCAGGTCACCGGCGCCCCGGGTCTCGAGCTGCCGGGGCTCGACACGGCCGCGGTGGCGCGGGCCTACGGTGTGCCCTCGGACACGGTGTCGAACCGCGAGGAGCTCACGGCCGCGCTCCGCTCGGCGATGGCGGCGGACGACGGTCCGCGTCTGGTCGAGGCCCGGGTTGCGTCCGGTATGTGGTTCGAATAAGCGTCACCGCGGGACGCCGTAGGACTCGTGGACCTGTGCGGCCTCCTGGTCCTGCTGCGCCGACTCCCGCGTCTGCACCTTGTTGATCTGATCGCACAACAGCCCCCACGCGATCCGGTCGTCCTTCCCTCGGTAGCGATCGCGCCCCTGTAGGAACGCCCAGGCCTCGCTTCGCAGGTAGGCGGCGGCAATCCCTCGGCGGGTCGAGCGTTGGGAGGGCTTCAGCCATTGGCTGATGCTCTGCAGCAGCCCGACGAGCAGGCCTAGGACGATCGCGTACACCTTGGGCGCGTTGAGCGCCACGGCCAACGAGCCGCCGACGCCGGCGAGGATCGAGGTCAGGTTGAGGAAGTTGTCGAGGACCGAGTAGCCCCGGAGACTCCGCTCGTACATCTTCATCGGGCCGATGAAGCGGTGCACGAGGAACGCGCGCTGGATTTCGAGCTGGTCGAGCGCGTGAGCGTGGTCACCCCACGCGACCTCGGCGAGCCGCCGCTCGATCAGCCGCGCGATGTCCTGGGCCTCGCCGCTGAGTTGGTCTCGCATTCCGAGCGCCTCGAGCAGAGCATCGACCTCGTCGTTGCCCGCCCGCATGAGCCGGGTGACGACGCTCTCGTTCCTGGTCGTGTCGCCGTCGCCGGCAGCGCCAAGAGAAGCCGGGTCCTTTGATGCTGTGACCGAGTCGCCTGACTCCCCGTTGTCCTGCATGCTCGCGTGCCCTCCCTCCGAGTCGGCGCCCCCGAGAACAAACGGTAATCGGTTCGGAGCGCGCCGTGTGGGATTCGGCTTGCAACCGCCGCCCCACACGGGCGTGGCCACCCCCACGTGGGGCGTGGGGGTGCCCACGTAGGGGTGCCCCCACGCGGGGCGGGGAGGGGGCCGCTCCCTCGTCGGCCGCCGCCCACGCCCCGGGGCGGGCGGGCTACAGACCCTGCAGGGCGGGGATGCCGAGCAGCTGGTTGACGATGTTCAACAGCCCGGATAGCTCCCCTGAGGTGAGACCGGACGTGCCGGTGCCGTTCAACAGGTTCGAGACCGAGCACAGGAGGTTGCCCAGCAGGTTGCCGGCTCCTGGCACCGCCGTGATGTCGAGCACCACCTGGTTGAGGCTCACGTTCAACCCGAGCAAGTTCAGGTTGAGCGGTCCGAGCACCAGGTGGAGGATCGGACAGGTCACCGCGGCAGACTTCGCCGCGCCGGGAATGGTCGACTGCTGCACCGACGCCGGAATCGCGACGTTCGAGCGCGAGATGTGGCGCCCGCCGACCCTTCCGACCAGCGTGCCAAGCGCGTATGTCTTGCCGTTGCGCGTGACGAACTGCGTAACGGTGTAATGACCGGTGAACGTCTTGCCGCTGTGTGTCGTCCCGGACACCGGTATCTGAGACAGGGACGTTGCGGCGATCGGAGCCGGGGCGCTCGCCTGAGCGTCCGCGGCGACCGGAACGATCAGCGCGGCGGCAAACGCCGCTGCGAGGATAATCCCGAGTTTGCGTACTGACATTTGACTCCTCCAAGCTGAGGACTTCGTGGTTACTCACTTCCCGGCCGTCAGGTCGGGGGTCCGGCGCTTGGTTTGGTGAATGCGAGTGCGACGGGACGCTCGTTGGCGCGGACTAAACCGCGCCAACGAGCGCTGGACCTCCCTGACTCCTCTTACCTCCTTAGTGCGCCACACCCTCGCTACCCGGTCACTTGAGCAGTGACTCCGGAGCGTGGACAGATGTACGACATCGTCAATCGTCGTTTACCGTCAGAGCGTCAATCCGGGCTTACGTCGGGCCTTCTCACGCTCACGCACCGCGACCGAACGGCGACGGACCACTATTGCCGGGAAAACGGTGAGTCGTGAACTAGTGGACCCGTCTGCAGGTCCTACCGACGAGCCACTAGAGGTTCACGGCCACGTACTTGGTCTCGAGGTACTCCTCGATCCCCTCGTAGCCACCCTCGCGGCCGAAGCCCGATTGCTTGATGCCGCCGAACGGGGCGCCGGCGTTGGACACCATGCCCTGGTTGAGTCCGACCATGCCGGTCTCGAGCCGCTCGACAACGCGAAGCGCGCGCTTCAGGTTGTTCGTGTAGACGTACGCCACCAGGCCGTACTCGGTGTCGTTGGCCGCAGCGATCGCCTCGTCCTCGTCGGCGAATCCCTTCACGGGGGCCACCGGACCGAAGATCTCCTCGTGGAGCAGGTTGGCGTCGTCGGGGATGTCCGTGAGCACCGTCGGGTCGTAGAAGTAGCCGGCGCCGTTGCGGGCGTGGCCGCCGACGACCGCCTTCGCGCCGCGCCC
>Ga0308309_10000550_pt1 | contig 23931 bp, 25 predicted proteins | sample HubBroMetageWFT5_FD_192491 | JGI IMG/M metagenome (GOLD analysis project Ga0308309, IMG submission 192491) | Warmed and freeze-thawed soil microbial communities from the Hubbard Brook experimental Forest, New Hampshire - Hubbard Brook CCASE Soil... | ecosystem: Environmental > Terrestrial >...
TTCCATTGCAAACGATGCACAGAGCTCGCGGTCGATGCTTATCGCTGCGCGTCCATTGATGCGAAGAGTTCTGCCCACCCCGGGGATCAGGAACAGCAGCGCGATGCGCGGGTCGCGGACGATGTTGCGCAGGGAATCGATGCGGTTGTTGCCGCGCCGATCCGGCAGCATGACGGTCCGACTGTCGACCACGCGGACAAAGCCGGCCGGATCGCCCCGCGGCGTGCAATCCAGCCCTTCCGGACCCGCAGTGGCGAGAATGACGAAGGGCGAGGTCTCGATGAAGCGGCGATAATGCTCGGAGATGTGGTCGATCTCCTTGATCACGGCCGGGCCGGCCGGCTGGCCGTAGATCGCATCGAGTTGAGCTTCAGAAGTCACGAGGTCCGACACAGTTTCCTCTCCCGAGCTGCTGGCGATGTTTATTCCAAGCATCATGGTATCTCTCAATTGGTTCGGAAGCCAAGCGCGCGGCGCGTAACCGTTTTAGCCAGGTCCGCTTCAATTTCAAAAGAGGTGCTGCAAGGGCGTAGCTCCGCACATAGCCACCGGCCTACGTAACGACTTTACAGTCCTTCCAGCATAATCATTACGTCGGTCGCGGCGCTTTGGCGCAACGCGATGAGCGGCTGGTATTCCGGCGACTGGTACCAATTTTTGATCGATGCAATATCGGGAAATTCGATGACAACCACCCGATTCGGCTTCCAATCCCCCTCCAAAATTTCGTGAGAGCCCGCCTTTGTAAGATAGCGGCCGCCGAAGCGCTCGATCATCGGCACCACTTTCGCAAGGTAAGCGTCAAACAACGCAAAATCAGAGACTATGTGCTCACCGATGTAGTAAGCGGGCATTTACAGCTCCATCACGATAAAAGAGTACACACCAGTTCTGATCAAAAATCGATTGGATCAGGCGAAAATCTCGAAATGTCCTAATGTCCGCTCTGGGTCATTTTGAGACTAACGAACCCTGCTCGCTCTCGCCGACGAGCTGGCCGAGTGAAACGGCGCGAGGTCATGGCGTCTATCTGCGCCTCCGCGGCCCTGCCCGCTGCTGCCCACGCGCAACAAGCGGATCGCACCTGTCGCATCGGTATCCTCGCTTATCCCCGACGTCGGGCTCCGCCCGTCGTGGCCATCGTCGACGAATCCGACATGTGTGCGAGCTTTGCCACCGGCGGCGCGAGGATCAAGCTTTCAGCTGCCGCGCGATGAATTCCTTGACGACCTCGCGCGCCTTGTCCGTCTGCGGACCGGGCTCGGCGACCCATTCGTGAACGCTGTTTTCGAACAGGCGATAGTCGCAGGCGCCGCCTGCCGCCCGGTAAGTCTTGGCGAATTTTTCCTGCATCTCCGGCAACACGTTGTCGTCGAGCGCCCCCTGCATGATGAGGAACGGCACCAGGGCGACCTTTTCCCCGCGCTCGAGGATCTCCTGCGGATTGCTTTCGTGGATCGTCTCCCAGGGCGAGAAGAACACCTTGTTGTTCTTCACCATGCCCTCGTTGTGGCAACGCTCGGCGTTCTCGTAGCGCGCGAAGGTGTTGCTGATCGGTGAGCGCAGCGCAATCCAGGCGACGGTGGCGTCGACGTCCGGCGCGGCAGCCAGAGGGACTGAATTGTAGCGCGGATCGCGCGGTCGCATCGCCAAAAGCTCGGCGACGTGACCGCCGCTGGACGAGCCGTAGAGACCAATCTTCGAGCCGTCGCCGTTCCAGGTCGCGGCCTTCGCCTTGAGCCAGCGCACGGCGTGGTTGGCGTCCTGCACGCAGGCCGGATAGGGCGCTTCGGGGGCCAGCGTCATGTCGACGGCGACGACGAGCAGCCCGCTCGCCGCCAGCGCGCGATCCATCGGTTCTTCGGCGAAGCGGTCTTTTCTGTTCCACGCCCCGCCGTGCAGATCGAGAACGGTCGGGAAGGGGCCTGCCCCCTTGGGCTGGTAAATCCGGGCCATCAGCATGCGGCCGGCGGGGTTTCGCCGAAGCTCGACTTCGCTCACGACGAGGTCGAACCGGGCGCCCGGATCGTAGGCGGGCGCGCCGGCCGCGCGAGCGGCGCTTTGCCCGACCGTGCCGGCGGCAGGCAGGCCGATCGCGCCCGCGGCGGCCATCCGCTTGAGAACGTCACGGCGCGCCGAAGTCCCGTTGTTCATAGTCGCCTCCTTCGAATTCCTCTCCGCCGCCAGGGTAGAGCTATTGCATTTGACTATCTATCCCGTCAGTTTTTGGTCAAAGGCGATAGCCCTGCCCTATCGGGGGAGAGGAGCTCGAACCTCAATACACGGCTTCGAGGATAGGCACGATTTCCTGCGCCCCGTGGATCGGCCGCGGGTTGGAAAAGGTCCAGTCGTCGAGCATGCAATTCGTGGCGATGCGCTGCAGGTCGCCGTACTTGACGCCGACGTCGCGCAACCGCCGCGGCAGGCCGAGCCCGGCGATGAAGCGGTCGAGCACCTCCGCCGCCGGCTGGCCGGCCGCGCCGAGCGCGGCGCTGATCTCGGCCTGGCGATCGGCATTGACCGCTGAATTGAACGCCAGCACAGCCGGCAGCATGACGCAGGAGGTGTAGCCGTGCGGCACCCCGGCGCTGCCGCCCAGCACATGGCCGATGGCGTGGCTCGCCCCCATGCGCGTGCCGCCGACGATGCCGGTCATCGAGATCCACGCGCCGATCTGGCAGTCGAGCCGCGCCGCTTGATCGGCCGGATCGCGTTTCACGGCCGGCAGCCCGCGGCCGAGCAGGCGTAGCGCCTGCAGGGCGGTGCTGTCGGTGTAGGCGTTGCCATCGATCGAGCAGTAGGTCTCGACCGCATGATCGACCGCGCGGATGCCGGTCGAGAGCCACAGCCATTGCGGCGTGTGCACGGTGATCGCGGGATCGAAGATCACCATGAGCGGGATGATGCCGGGATGAATATAGGCCTGCTTCAGCCGCAGCCGCGGCTCGGTGACGCCGGCCCGCGCGTTGAATTCACCGCCGCTCAGCGTGGTCGGCACGCAGATCTGGCGCACCCGCGGCGCGCGGTACTGCGGGAAGTGCCGCTTGCCCGTCGTCTCGTCGACCACGGTGCGGAAGGGTTCCAGCCCGTCCGGCTCGCGAATGTCGTGCTCCAGGCAAATGGTGACCGCCTTGCCGCCGTCGGTCGTCGACCCGCCGCCGACACTCAGCAGCAGGTCGCAGCCGGCCTCGCGTGCCTTGTTGGCGCAGGCGATCACCGCGTCGCGCGGGCTGTGCGCCGGCATCTCGTCATGCACGCCGGCGTAACGCGAACCCAGCGCCGCGGCGATCTGCCGGACCGCATCGGTCTCACGGTTGAGCGTGCTCCCGGCGAGGATGAATACCCGCTGGGCGCCCAGTCGATCAGCCGCCTCGGCCACAGAGGCGGCGGCGGGGCGGCCAAACACCACGCGTTCCATTCCAGTGAAGACGATCTCGCCGGCACGCATGGGATCAGAAACTATAGGTTGGCCAGGCAGAGGGGAAGGTGGGCCTCTCCGGTCTCTCGTCTTGGCTTCACGGCAAGTCGTCTGACTGCTAGCGTTGAAACGGCTCCAAGGATCCATCTGGGGAATGTCGGATGAGACGTGTCGGCTGGCTGCTGCTGACGGCGATCCTCGCGGCGCCGGCGTACGGTCAAACCAGGAGTGGCCAGACCGTGAGTGGCCCGACCGCGAGTGCGTTGACCTGCGGTGTCCTGCAGGCGGAGTCCTCGCGGGCCTCTTCGACTACCTCCCAGTGGACGGTCTCCGGCCCCTCGGGGAAGACCACGGAAACCGGTGTCCTGCGCAGCGGTCCGCGCTTCGAATGCATCGACGGCGCCATCCTGGTCGTGGAGTTCACCTCGACGGCGGGATATTCGTTCTTCGACGCCTATTTCCCCGACGGCACCAATATCGGCTATGGCCGCCAGCAGATCGACCGTCGCGGCAGTCGCTTCGTTCTTCCCATCCAGGCCAAGGCACGCATTGCCGCGCCGTTCCGGGCCGCGTTCGACTATCACTGTCGTCTCAATATGCCGGCCGATCCCATCCAACCGGCCACTCGGGCGGACTGCATCTTCTAGAGCGCGACGCGTCGAAGGACGGGCGGAGGATCATCCCTTGACGCAGAAGAGCAACAGCATCGACCAGATCGCCGCCTGGGTGGGCGCGCTCGAGGCCGGCCAGGTGCCGCCGGCCGCGTTCGCACTCGCGAAGAAGGCTTTCCTCGACACGCTCGCGGTGTCGCTGTCGGGCTCGCAGCTCGACTCGGCACGCATCGTGACCGCGCTGGCACGCGAGCTCGGCCACGGGGACGGCCCCTGCTCGGTGATCGGCCATGGCCTCAAGGCCGACGTGCTCGCCGCGGCGCTCGCCAACGGCACCGCCGCCCATGCCGAGCTGTTCGACGACAACAACGAGCCGATGATGTCGCATCCCAGCGCGTCGCTGGTGTCGGCGCTGCTGCCGCTCGGGCAAGCGCGCGGCCTCGGCGGCGCCGCGGTGCTGCTGGCCTACGTCGCAGGCTTCGAGGTCAACGTCGTGCTGGGACGCCAGCTCAATCCACGCCTGTACGAGGCGGGCTGGCACGTGACGCGCACCCTGGGAGTCCTCGGCGTCACCGCGGCGTGCTGCCGGCTGCTGCAGCTCGGGCCGCTTCCCTTGCGGGCGGCCCTGGGGATCGCCGCCTCGATGGCGAGCGGCCTGCGGCAAAACTTCGGCACCATGACCATGGCCCTGCACGCAGGCCTCACCGCGCGCGACGCCGTCCATGCCGCGCTGCTGGCGGAGAAGGGCTTCCTGTCGGACGGCGAGGCGCTCGACGGCAAGTACGGCTTCTTCAACCTGTTCGCCGGCGCCACGCCCAAGACGCTGCCGCTCGGCCGGCCGTTCGAGCTCGTCCGGTCGGGCATCATCTTCAAGCCCTATCCCTCGGGCGCGCCGACCCATGCGGCGGTCCATGCCGCGCTCGCCCTGCACGACAAGCTGGGCGATCGCCTGCACGACGTGGCGGGCATCGTCTGCCGGGTCCATCCCTGGAACTTCATGACGCTGCGCGAAGGCGTGCCGGCCGATAGCTTGCGGGCGCGGGTCAGCATGCGCTACTGCGTGGCGGCGGCGCTGCGCTTCGGCGCGCTGGGCAGCCCCCAGTTCACCGACCAGGCGCTCGCCGACCCGCTGGTGCAGAAATTCATGACCTTGATCGAGATCCGCCAGGCCGATGACCTCCCCGACAACGGCCTGTTTCCGGCCGCGGTCGAGGTGCGGCTGGCCGACGGCCACAGCGCCACCGTGCGCTGCGACATCCCGCCGGGCGCGCCGGCGATGCCGATGTCGGAGGCCGAGGCCGACCGGAAGTACCGCAGCTGCGCCGGCGTCGTGCTCGACGGGCCGGCGGTCGAGCGCACGCGCGCGATGATTCTGGGCATCGACCGCCTCGCCGATGTCGGCGAGCTCTGCGTCGCGCTCGAGGGAGGAGGGCGGCCATGATCCCGTCACGACAGGTTCTGGCACGGCGGCCAGTTCTCGCACGGCGCCAAGTCCTGGCGGGCATCCTGCTGCTGCTTCCCGCGGCGGCGCGGGCGGGCGAGTGGCCCGACCACCCGGTCCGCATGGTCATACCGTTCGCGCCGGGCGCCGGCGCCGACATCATCGGGCGGACCTTCGCCGAGGAGCTCGCCAAGACGCTCGGCCATCCGATCGTGGTCGACAACAAAGGCGGCGCGGGCGGCCTCATGGGGACCGTGGAAGGCGCACGCGCCGCGGCCGACGGCTACACGCTGCTGCTGACCTCGCAGGGCACGACGGTCTTCAACATCGGCCTCTACAAGGCGCCGGGCTACGATCCGCTCAAGGACCTCGTGCCGGTCACCGTCGCCGGCACCCTGCCCAACGTGCTGGTCGTCTCGCCCGCCAACCCGGCCGCGACCGTCACCGACCTGGTGGCGCAGGCGCGCGCCAAGCCGGATGAGCTCACCTACGGCTCGAGCGGCGTCGGCAGCAGTCTCCACCTGTCGGGCGTGATCCTCGAGCAGCGCACCGGTGCCCGCCTGCAGCACGTGCCCTACCGCGGCGCGCCGACCGCCGTCCTCGCGGTGGTGAACGGCGAGGTGACGATGGGCTTCTTCAACGCGCCGACCGTGCTGGGCCAGATCAAGTCCGGCAAGCTCAAGGCGCTCGCCGTCACCAGCAAAGACCGCTCGGTCATGCTGCCCGACGTGCCGACCATGCTCGAGGCCGGCGTGCCCGACTTCGTCGTCGCCACGTGGCTGGGCTTCGCGCTGCCGGCGAACACGCCCGCCGCGATCGTCTTGCGGCTCAATGCCGAGATCAACCGCATCGGCCAAAACCCGCAGGTCAAGGAGAAGCTCCTGGTTCAGGGATTCGAGATGCTGCCGCCGGGCTCGCCGGAAGCCGCCCGCAAGCTGATCGAGGACGACCAGGCGCTCTGGCTGCCCATCATCAGACAATCGGGCGCCACGGCCGAGTAGGCGAAGGTCGGTGGTCTGGCATCCACAATCACCTCACCCTGAGGAGCGCACGAAGTGCGCGTCTCGAAGGGTGGGCTACAGCATCGTTGTCGCCCACCCTTCGAGACGCGGTCCTGCGGACCGCTCCTCAGGGTGAGGTGTAGTGGTTCCTAGTAACTCGGCCTGGTCGAAAACGGCGTCAGTTGCAGCTCGTGCGTCCAGCACGAGCGGTCCTGGGCGTGCAGATAATAGAACGCTTCGGCGATCTTCTCGGGATTCATCACCAGATCGGGGTTCTGCCGGATTTTCGGCAGGGCATGGGTTCCCGGCGAGTCGATGGTGCCGTCGATCACCACGTTGGCGACATGAATGCCGTGCTCGGAATACTCCTCGGTGAGCACCTGTGCCAAGGTGCGCATCATGACCCTGGGATAGTAGAGCGATTGGCCCGTCATTCGCTTGCGCCCGCGCAGCGAACTGGAATTGTTGGAAAAGAAAAACGAGCCCTCGCCGCGCTTGCGCATGGCCGGCAGGACTTCCTTGGCGACGAGGAAAGGACCCCGGCTGGCGATATGCTGCGCGGTATCGAACATCTCGACCGGGATGTGTTCGAGCAGTTCCTTCTCCGGCGGCAGATCGCGGCCTTCGAGGTAGCCCGCGTTGTAGAGCAGAACATGCGGATCGCCGGCGTCGCAGCGAATCGTGGCGAAGGCCGCGGCGACGGAGTCCTGCCGGGAGAGGTCGAGCTCGACGATCATGCACTCGCCGCCCTGGTCCCGGATCGCCGCCGCCAGGCCCGACGCATTGGCCTCGCTGCGGGTCGTCAGGACGACGAAGAAGCCCTCGCGCGCGAACTTCTGGGCAATGGCGCCGCCGATGCCCCAGTGGACACCAACCGGCAGGTCGCTGTCATCCAGCGCCCTGCCATGCGCCAGCCTGGTGTTGCGGCCATCCGACTGCCATTTTGACGTGGCGCCGACGACGACGGCGACCTGCTTGCCCTTGCCGTTCCGCCCGGGATTGTCGCTCATCTTGCATGCTCCCTTTTCCGATCGAGATGTTGGTTACCCGGTATCGCCGTATCGTCATGTTCTGTGATAACATGGTTCGCATGGACATCCGACACGACGAGACCGTGCACGAAACGCTGCGCCAGACGCCGCCTGGCCCGTGGCCCGAGGATTCGCTGGCCCGCGTGCCCTACTGGGTCTACCAGGACGAGGTCAACTACAAGCGCGAGATGCGGCGCCTGTTCGAGGGCGCCACCTGGAATTTCGTCTGCCTCGAGGCCGACATCCCGAACAAGGGCGACTACCGCACCAATCATGTCGGCATCCTGCCGGTCATCGTGGTGCGCGACGCCGACGGCTCGATCAACTGCTTCGAGAATCGCTGCGCCCATCGCGGCGCGCTGATCGCCTTCGATGACGGCGGCAACGTCCAGAACAACTTCAAGTGCATCTATCACGCCTGGAGCTACGATCTGTGCGGCAACCTCAAGGGCATCGCCTTCGAGCGCGGCATCAACGGCCTGGGCGGCATGTCCAAGGATTTCCGCCGCGAGGACTTCAGCCCACGCAAGCTCAGGACGACGACCCTGGGTGGGCTGGTGTTCGCCACCCTGTCGCCCGACACGCCGCCGATCGAGGACTATATGGGCAGCGCCGTGCTGGGCCGCTTCAGGCGCGTGCTCAACCGGCCGATTCGGGTCATGGGGCGCTTCGTCCAGTTCCTGCCCAGCAACTGGAAGCTCTATGTCGAGAACTCCAAGGACACCTACCACGCCAGCCTGCTGCATCTCTTCCTCACCACCTTCCGCATCAACCGCCTGACCCAGGGCGGCGGCGTGCTGGTCAGCCCCGACGGCGGTAACCATTCGACCTACACCATCGCCATCGCCGAGGGCGCCAACGCCACCGCCTATCGCGACCAGGGCATCCGCACGGAAGACGACGACTACAGGCTGGCGGATCCCAGCCTGCTCGATTCCGTCAACGAGTTCGGCGACCCCATCCAGGTGCAGATCCTGTCGATCTTCCCCAACACGGTGGTGCAACAGATCCACAACTGCCTCGCCGTGCGCCAGATCGTGCCCACGGGCATCAATGGTACGGAGCTGCGTTGGACTTATTTCGGCTACGCCGATGACTCGCCCGAGATGAACCGGCGCCGGCTGAAGCAGCAGAACCTGGTGGGTCCCGCGGGATTCGTGTCGATGGAAGACGGCTGCGTCACCAGCTTCGTGCAGCGCGGCATCGCCTCGGCCGGCGACAAGGTGTCAGTCGTCGAGATGGGTGGCCGGACCGCCGAAAGCCAGGAAACCCGCACCACCGAGGCGGCTGTGCGCGGTTTCTGGAAGGCTTACCGGCGGCATATGGGCTACTGAGCGAGGTTGCATCGGGACGTCGCTTCAATCGCGCCTGCGTTCGGCGCCGAGGGCGGGCAGTTTATGCTCTTCGGCGAAGACGTGGGAGTAGAGGTTCGCCACCCACAACTGGCCCTCCTGCGTCATGCGAAGGTTGCTGAGCGCGTCGTCAATGTAGGGGGTCACCGTCGACCAGAAGAATTTCGGATACGCGGCCCGGAGCCCCGCCGAGCTGGTGTAGCCGAGCTTGTCGTTCATGCCGGTTTCCGCGAATTCGGCGAACAGCGCCGAGATCTTCCGCATGTAGTTGGGGTCGGCGAGCTGGCCGATCAGGTCGGACGCGCGCAGCAGCGCCGGGTAGTCGGTCGCGGCCTCGCCCTCGTTCTCGATCGGCACCGGGAAGCGCGTGTATTCGATGTTGGCGCACAGGACCTCGACCGCGATGTGCCGGTTCTTGGCGAAGCGCTCGCGCACGAACAACTTGCCGCGCTCGATGTGGTAGGGCGTCAACGCCGCATCGGTGGCACCCTCCGGCAGCTCCACCGTCTCGTTGCCCGTGCCGGTTACGTAGCGCCCCTGCTTGTCGTTCCGGCAGATGCCGCGCACGTAGCCGATGTCGTGGCACAGCAGCGAGATAATGAAGTGCAGCCAGTCGCGCGGACTGACCCCACCCTCGCGCAAGTGCTTGCCCTTCAGCACTTCCTGGCCAAGCAGCGTCACGCAGATCGTGTGGCCGAGATCGTGATAGGGCGCATCGCTGTTGGCGATGAGCTCGAGCGCCATGTGGCCGACATAGTCGATGATACCGGGGTAGTCGGGCTCGAGAGTGGTATAGGTGCTGATGTAGCCCTTGTGGAGCTCATCGACGAAAGCATCAATCACCACGGCGGTAGGATTGAACATCGGCCCCTCGTCCTGTTGGCCTTTGACCTAAGGCGCCCGCACTTTAGCCGCAAGACGACACGCACGCACGGCCCCGGCCTGGTCGTGGTCGACCATCTCCAGCGCGTCGACGCCCAGCACCGCTTCGTCTCAGCCGTGTACGGCCGAAGAAGATCATCGTGCGCATGAGTCAACGCTCCGGTTTCGGAGCTTGAATCACGCGTGCAGCTTCACTCAGCCGTGTACGGCTGCGGAAGATCAAGCAAGAAGAAAATCGGACGCGTGCAGGATATGGGGATCGCTGATGCCAACAAGGGTAACGCTGGCGTTGGCGTCGAACGCAATCCTGGTATTGCCGCTGCCATCGGCGGTGATCATCATGGCGGCGAAGTTATGGATGCCATAGGCGCTCACGTCGATCTTGTCGTGATCGCTCTGGCGAAAATCGTTGATGTCATCGTTTCCGCTGCCGGGCGCGAAGACGAAGGTATCGGCGCCGATTATCACATTGCCGGTAGGGGCAGTGGGTGACGCCGCAACGCCATTGATGAACGCGGCAGCCCCCCACATGTGGTCGGTGCCGGGGCCGCTGATCAGGATGTTGTCGCCGCCGCGGGCGTTGCCAGACATGGAGAAGGCGTCGCCGTAGAGGTTGTTGACCGGAGCGGCGCCGGCGATCAGCGTGTTGTTGCCGCCGCGGCTGTTGCCATCCATGGTGCGGGCGTCGCCGTGGAGCGAATTGATGCCACTGTCGCCACCGATCAGCAGGTTGTTGCCGCCGCGGGCGTTGTCGTGCATCTCGAAGGCATCGCCCATGAGGGCGTTGACCGGAACAGAGCCGGCGATCGAGAGACCAGGGCCGGCGATCAGCGTGTTATTGCCGCCGCGCGTGTCGCCATCCATGACACGGGCATCGCCATAGAGGGCGTTGATCTGACTGGCGCCGCCGATCAGCAGGTTGTTGCCGCCGCGGGCATGGTCGTGCATCTCCCCGGCGTCGCCGAAAAGGTTGTTGACCGAACCATTGCCCCCGATCAGCGTGTCGTTGCCGCCGCGCGTGTCGCCATCCATGGTGCCGGCGTCGCCGTAGAGGAAGATAAACGAACCCGCGTCGCCAAACAGATGGTTGTTGCCGCCGCGGGCGTGGTCGTGCATCTCCGACGCATCGCCATAGAGGTTGATGTCCGCAATAGGGCCGCCCCTTCCCGTGCCGCCGATCAGCGTGTTGTCGCCGCCGCGGGCGTGGTCGGACATCGAAAAGGCGTCGCCGTAGAGGTTGTTGATCGAACCATCGCCGCCGACCAGCGTGTCATTGCCGCCGCGGCTGTCGCCATACATGGTGAAGGCGTCGCCGTAGAGGCTGTTGACCGAACCATCGCCGCCAAACAGATGGTCGTTGCCGCCGCGGGCGTGGTCGTGCATGGAGTAGGCGTCGCCATAGAGGATGTTGGTCGCATTGGCGCCGCCGATCAGCGTGTTATTGCCGCCGCGGGCGTGGTCGTGCATGGAGTAGGCGTCGCCATAGAGGATGTTGGTCGCATTGGCGCCGCCGATCAGCGTGTTATTGCCGCCGCGGGCGTGGTCGTCCATGGCGAAGGCGTCGCCATAAAGAGTGTTGATCGCATTGTCGATGCCGATCAGCGTGTCATCGGTGCCGCGCTGATGGTCCGTGAGAGATCCGGTTTGAGTATTGGGGATAGGCTTTGGCATGGCTCGCCTCCCTCACTGCGGCAAACCAACCATAGGCTCGGCTGTCATTTCGGGCTGTGGCCCTTCTGCGACATAGGACCAGTCGGCGGCCTTGATCCCGATATGGGGGGAGGCATGGCGCCACAAGTTACCGTTCCGTGACGACTGCCCTTTGCGCGAAACGTTGCGGGTGCCGGGTGCAAGCGGCATATGGTGCCGGAGCCGAGCCGCCTTGCCCTCCTGATCGCGGGGAATCCGATGATCCACCCGACCACCCTTCTGGCCGACGCGCTGGCCGGCCAGCTCATGCAGAATTTCGATCGCACCTTCGGCGCCAGCGCGCCGCGCCACGCCGAACTGCTGGGCGAGGCGGCGCGCCTCGTCATCGAACGGATCGCGATGAGCGATGCGCTCTATCACACGGCCGAGCACACGGCGCTCGTGACCATGGTCGCCCTCGACATCCTGCGCGGGCGTCGCCTGGGCCAGGACATTTCGCCGGACATGTGGCTGCATGTCATCCTGGCCGCCCTGACGCACGATATCGGCTATGTGCGCGGCATATGCCGGGGCGACACGGCGAACCGCTGTGTCATCAACGAGGACGGCGCCACCATCGAACTGCCGCGCGGCGCGTCCGATGCCTTTCTCGCCCCCTACCATGTCGAACGCTCGAAGATCGCCGTGAAGGAGCGGTTCGTTCGCCACCCGCTCGTCGATGCCGAACGTCTCGCCCGCAACATCGAACTCACGCGCTTTCCGGTCCCCAACGACGACGACCACCGGGCGACCGATAGCGAGGCGGCCTTCGTCCGTGCGGCCGACCTGATCGGACAGCTCGGCGACCCTCTCTATCCCCGCAAGCTGAACGCGCTGTTCCACGAATTCGCCGAACTTGGCGTCAACCAGGTGCTGGGCTACGCGACGCCCGCGGACGTGGCGGACCATTACCCGCTGTTCTTCTGGTCGAAGGTCGAACCGTTCCTGGGCGAGGCGGTCCACGCGCTTGGCCTGACAGCCGAGGGCCGGCAGTGGCTCGCCAGCCTCTACAGCCATGTTTGCGTGATCGAGCATGGGCGCCGCAGCATGGGGCCGGCCCCGTCGCCGGAGCCGGAATGCCACGTCGGTCTCGTGGTCCGGGAATTTCCGCGGCGGATGCGCTCGACCTGACGGCGTGCGACCTGTGCGCTGACTGCGGCGATGGAGGAGGAAGGAAATGGCCAAAGCACCTCTTGGATTGCAGGCATGGTCTGTCCTGCTTCGTCGACATCCCGAGCCGCATCTGGTCGTCGGTTGGACGCGCAACGTGAACCGCTGGCGGGACGAAGGTTTCTTCGACCTGATTGGCACCCAACGTCCTGCCGGCCGGTACTCCGTCAAGCGCGACCTCGACGAGAAACGAGGACAGTATCTCCTGCTGGCGGCGTTCGGGCAGGAGAGCGATGCCCGCGAATTGGCACAAGCCATCGGCGCCGAGACCATCAGGCGCTATCCCGGATACGCCAGCCAACGAGGCGTCAAGTACGGCAGCAAGTTTCAAAAGACACTGAGGGCTGCCGTCAAGCGGGGGAAGACCGGCAAACGTCTCCAGGAAGAGCCGGCCAACAAGCCTGCCTAGTGTTGCTGGGCGCGCGCCCAGCAAAGATGTGCGCCCCTCCACGAATTTGGCCTCTGACCGAGTTTGCCAAGCCCTTGAAAATGCTACAGTGGCAGAAGTGAAGCGGCCGGAGTCGAGGCTCACATGATGAAGCGTGCTTTGCCGGTTGCCTTGGCCGCGTGCACCCTCGCCGCCTGCACGACGCCAAAGGGCACGCTCGATCGGTCCGAGGTCGAGACGGTCAAAGTGGAGGGCCGCTTGTACGAGGTGCGCGTCGCGTCGACCGAAGTCGAAGGCGACTATCGGCTGCTGATCGTGCGCGGCACCATCGTCATCGATCCCGATCCTAACCTCGAAAGCCAACGGAATTGGAACGTCGTCCAACCCTTCATGCAGCGGACCTGCAAGGGCAATTTCGTCGTGCTGGAAAATCATCTCGCCGACAAGGTCAACCTCTACATAACTTTCCGCTGCAGCGATGCGCGCGCTGCCGCAGCCTAGACGCGGACCACGATCTTGCCGCCGGCCCCGTTCGCCTCCATCAGGCGATGGCCCGCCTGGATCTGGTCGAAGCGCAAGACCTGCGCCGGCTTTGCCTTGTAGACGCCGGCGGCGACGCGCTCGACGATCGCCTGGAAAGGGATCTCCGACAGCGGAAACTCGGGCGTTCCCGTGACGAGCGCGCTGGCAAAGACGCTGAGGTGCCGGCCGCTCGGAATCTGGAATACGGGCGCGAGCGCCAGCGGACCGCCGCCGCCCAAAAAGCCGACGAGACAGGCGTGGCCATCCCGGCGCAGCATGGCGAGCGACTCCAGGATCGTCGTATTGCCGACGATATCGAGCACTGAGTCGATGCCGCGCGGCGCGCGCTCGCGGAGCCTGCTCGCGAGGTCCGGCGCTTCCAGCACGACGTCCCGCGCGCCCAGCGCTTCGAGCATCGCGGCGCGCGAAGCGTTGCGCGTCGTCGCGACGACCCGCGCGCCGGCGTGGGCCGCAATGTTCACCGCGGCCTGGCCGAGCGCCGATGTGGCACCCCGGATGGCCACCGTCTGGTCCGGGGCGAGGGCCAGGATGCCGAACAGAGCCGTCCAGGCGGTCGCGTAGGATTCCGGGATCGCCGCCAGCGCTTCCCAGGGCAGATCGCTCTCGACGGCAGCGACGTTGCTGGCCGGCACGCGGACGAGCTCGGCATAGCTGCCGTTGAGGTTCCGTCCCATGCCGCCCACCAGCGCCATCACCTTCTGGCCCGGCGCGAACCGTCCGTCGGGATCGCTCTTCACCAGCCCGACGCATTCGATGCCGCTGATCTCCGCCACGTCGCCCCAGGCGCCCTGGCGAAAATAGACCTCGGCGTGATTGAGACCGAAGGCCTTCACCTCGATCACGACATGGCCGGCTTGCGGCTGGGGATCGGGGCGCTCCTCGATCGCTAAAACCTCGGGGCCGCCATACTGCTTGATCACGATGGCACGCATCACAAACCTCCCTGGTTGGTCCACGGGCTGGTTAAGCCATCGCTTTATTGATAAATAGAATGAAGTATCGATCGACTTCATAGGATAGTTCTATGATGGACGTGACAGTCCACCAACTGCTGTGCTTCGACGCGGTCGTTACCGAGGGCAGCTTCCAGGCGGCCGCGGCGAAGATGCGGCGCGCCCAGCCCTCGGTCTCGCTCGCGGTAAAGAACCTTGAAGGCCAATTGCGGTTGAGCCTGCTCGATCGCAGCGGCTATCGCGTCAGCCTGACCGAGGCCGGACGATCGTTCCACGAACGCACGCGGGTCCTGCTGCATGAATTGCAGGCGCTCAAGACGCACGCGACGCAACTCGCGATGGGCGAGGAGAGCGAGTTGCGCGTCGTGATCGGCGATCTCTGCCCGCTGCGGGAAACGCTGGCGCTGCTGCGCCGCTTCTTCGACGGCTGCCCGGGAACGCGGCTCCATCTCCATTTCGAGGCGCTGCCGGGCCGTGGGAACGGCTGTTCGACGACGAGGCGGATCTCATCCTGCATCACATCGACAAGAGCGATCCGCGCTTCGAATTCGTCGATCTGTTCGCGGTGCGGCTCGTGCCGGTCGTGGCGCCCGGTTTCCTGCGGTTTCCGATCTCGCGCTCGATCACGCCGGAACGGATGCGCGACTACGTGCAATGCGTGATCCGCGACACCGCGCGCCGCTCAGCACCGCACGACTATTTCCTGGTCGAGGGCGCGCAGAGCTGGACCGTGAGCGATCAGCTCATGAAGAAGGAGCTGATCCTCCAGGGCATGGGCTGGGGACACATGCCGCACTATCTCATCGAGCGGGAATTGCGCGAGGGAACGCTTTTGTCCCTCACGGGAAAATATTTCAAAGGCGGCCGGGCCGAGCTCGTTGCGGCGCGGCGGCGCAATGCCCCGCACGGCCCGATCGCCCATCGCCTGTGGCAATTCATCGGATCGGCCGGATTGACGGCCTCAAGCAGACAGCGGGCCTGAGAAGGCCCGCTGTCGATGTCGCTCGATCGGAACGGCTTTTTAGTAATACCAGCCGTACGGATAGCCGCCCCACGGCCCCCAATCCCAGTCGTTCATCGCCATCTCGTTGGCGGTCATCGCCTGCTCGTCGGCGAGATTCTGCTGGAACACGTTCTTGCGGTAGGTGGCGTAGGCGTTCTGGTCGCCGACATACAGGCAGACGCACACGGTGGGGTCGGGATAGACGTAGAAGATCCGGCCGTCCTTGATCTGGCGGGAGAATTTGTGCGGCGGCAGCAGCTTGAACTGGGCCTGGCGCTGCGGCGTGTTGGCGGCCAGGAACTTGAAGCCGGCGGCCGTCATCATGTCTTCTTTGCCGGCGACCTTTTGCTGCGGGCTCTGGCAGGCGGCGACGGCAACGCACAGTCCCAGCGCGGCAAGGGTTGTCCCAAAACGAACCATCCGATCCTCCTGTTCAATGCTTGGCGGGCTCACGTCCCCGTCCATTTCGGCGCCCGCTTGCCCAGAAAGGCCGCCATGCCCTCGCGGAAATCGGCGCTACCGTAGGCCAATCTGATGAGATCGTCGATATTCTCGTCGCCCAGCCGGGCCTGCAGCCGGCGCAGCGCCTCCTTGGTGACTCTGAGCGTGATCGGGGCATGGCCGGCGACGGTTTTAGCCAGTTCAGCGGCCCGCGCATGCAGGGCGGCGGTGTCGGGCAGGAGCTCGCTCACCAGCCCCAGATCGCGCGCCGTCGGGCCGTCGATCATCCTGGCCAGCAGCAGCATCTCCTTCACCCGCTGCAGGCCGATCAGCGCCGCCAGCCGCGCATAGTTGGCCATCGACAGGCAGTTGCCCAGGGTGCGGGCGATCGGGAAGCCGAACTGGGCATTGACGGCGGCGATCCTGAGGTCGCAGACCGCGGCGATAGCCGCCCCGCCGCCGGTGCAGAAGCCCGCGATGGCGGCGATTGTCGGCACGGCGCAGCGCTCGATGATGTCGAGGGTGTGGTCCATCTTGCGCTCGTAGGCGACGCCGTCGTCGGGGCCCTTGAAGTCCTGGAACTGCGCGATGTCGGTGCCGGCGGCGAAGGCCTTGTCGCCGGCGCCGGTGATGACCAGGGCCTTGACCTCGCTCGTATCGGCGATTCGGCCGCAGATCTCGGCCAAACCCTCATACATCGCGAAAGTAAGGGCATTGCGCTGGGCCGGCCGGTTGAAGGTGATCCAGCCGACATCGCCGCGCTTGTCGAAAAGGAGTTCTTGGGTCATTTCACCTGCATGGCGTTGGAACGACTTCTGAAGGGCTTCGCCGATTTCCGGCTGGGCTATTACCGCGAGCATCTCGACCTGTTCGAGAAGCTCGCGACCGAGGGCCAGTCGCCCCGGATCCTGATCATTGCCTGTGCCGATGCCCGCGTCGATCCGGGGATTCTGACGCAGACCCAGCCCGGCGACATTTTCACCGTGCGCAATGTCGCGGCGATGGTGCCGCCGGCCCAGTTCCCGCCCGACACGCGCCATCACGGCACCTCGTCGGCCATCGAGTACGCGGTGCGCGGGCTGGGCGTCGAGCATGTGGTGGTGCTGGGCCATGCGCTGTGCGGCGGCATCGGGGCGCTGGTCGACGGCCGCGACAGCATCTATGCCGACTACGACTATCTCTCGACCTGGACCGCCATCGCCCAGGAGGTGCGCGATGTTGCCGTGCGCGAGCTTTCAGGCCGGTCGCGCGAGGAGATCACGCGCGCCGTCGAGCAGGCCGCCGTGCTCAACAGCCTTTCGAACCTGATGAGCTTCCGCTGGATCGCCGAGAAGGTCGCGGCCGGCACGCTCCGGCTGCACGGCTGGTGGTTCAACATGACCGAAGGCCAGCTCTACGCCTTCAACCCGGCGAACGCCACGTTCGAACCCGTGCAGGGCATCGAGGTCACGCCGACCATCGTCAAGGGCACCGCGCTGTCGACGATCAAGCCCGAACGCCTGCTCGCCGCCGTGGCGGGCAAGAAGCCGGCGTTTTGAGTCAAGCGGACCGCGGGCGGGACGCCCGCGGTCCGATGAAAACTACTTCACCCACAATTCGAGCGGCACCGCCGGTCGACCGGGACACGCGAGCTTGCCGGTATAGGAGTCCGACAGGCCGGCGCGGTAGGCGCACTCGACGCCGTCCACCGACACGGTCGCCTTCAATCGCGACGACAGGGTCGATATCTGAAGCCGAATCTCACCGGTCCTCTCCTCCGGACCCTCCTGCGTGCACCAGCCGACGTGCTTCATCGTCAAGGGTCCGGCGTATTCCCGGGTTCGCTGGGACGCCTTTCCCGTGGCGACCGTGGCCGTCAATTCCCACTCGCCCAGCACACCGGCATAGCCGGTCACCTGAAGCGATTCGCCCTGAGGCGATTCACCTCGCGCCGGAGCCGCCAGCGCCCCGAGCGCGACCAGGAGCAGCAGTGCTCTCACGACTTCTTCGCGAGGAACAAGCGCGCGTCGTTGACGTCGGCCCGGTCCTTGTCGGCGTCGCTGGCGATGGCGACGACCTTTCCGTAATACTCCCGGGCCTTGGCCGGATCGCCGGATTTCTCGGCGGCTCTTGCTGCACCGACATAGGCGTCGAGCCGGTTGGGCTCCTTTTTCAGCGTCGCTTCGAAAGCGGCGAGGGCCTCCTTGGGCATGCTGCTCTCGAGCAGCATGCCGGCGTAGAACTCGCGCGCGGGCTTGGGCACGCCCGGCGTCACGGGGTGCTTCTCGGTCTTGTCCTCGGCATCGGCGGCGGCACTCATGGCTTTCAGCGCGTCGTCGCGCTTGCCTTCGGCGTAGAGGACCCAGGCGGTTGCGATCTGCTTCTGGATATCGACCTGCTCGGCCCAGTAGGCGTCCTTGGCCTGGCTGAGCTTGTCCTGCAATTCGGCGAGCTTGGCGATGTCGGCCTTGGCGGCTGCCGGATCGCCCGAGCGGGCAGCCCCCACCGCGCGGGCAAAATAGGTGATTGCCTGGACCTGCGGCAGCGGGCTGGGGCGGACTTCCAGCGCCGCCGCTGCCTTCCAGTCGCCGCGTTCCACCACGTAGCGCGCCGGCGAAATGGCCCGCGCATATGGACCGGCAAGGTAGTTCTCGGTGAAGCCGGTGACTGTCGCCATCTCGTCGATGACGTCCTTGGCTTTCTTGTCCTGCCCGAGCTGCAGATAGGCATAGACCAGGTAGTCCATGGCATGCAGCTCGTCGTGGAAATCGCCCGCTTCCTTCGCGGTACGCCCCGAAGCCAAGTTGGAATCGATCGACTCCTGCCAATAGCCGACGCGGGTGAAGATGTGCGACGGCATGTGCAGGGCATGCGGCGCGGCGGGGGCGATCTTGGCATAGCGCCGGGCGGCTTCGATGCCTTTGTCGGCGATCGGCGGATAGTCGTAGAGATGGATCAGGTAGTGCGCCACGCCGGGATGCTGGGGCTGGCGCTTGGCGATCTCTTCCAGGATGGCCGCGCCCTTGAGCTGGTTGGCATAGGTCTTGTCGGCCGGCGACGCCGAGGTGTTGAGCGCCAGCGCATAATGGATCTGCGCTTCGTCGTCGTTCGGATAGCGCGCGGCCAGCTGTTCCATGGCCTTGGCGTAGGCCAGCAGGCGCGTGCGGTGATCGACCTTGTCGGAGTCGGCGTACATGGCGCCCAGTGCCGCGAGGTAGTCGCGCTCGCGTTCGGTCTTGGCGCCGATGCTGTTGGCTTTCGCCAGTGCCGCAGAACCCTCGACGAGGTTCTTCGCCGGCGGCGCGCCATGGGGGTTCCACAGCAGGCTGAGCGCAATGCCCCAATAGGCGACGGCGCACTCCGGATCGGCCTTCAAGGCATCCTCGAAGGTTTTTTGCGAGGCCCGGTACCAGAACGAGTGCTGATAGAGCATGCCGCGGTCGAACAGCTTCTGCGCTTCCGGCTTGCACGACGTCTCGAAATGCACCTTGCCGAGCTTGTTGTCGTCGGTTTGTCCGAAGGCGGGCAGGGCAAGCGAAACGCTAGTCGCTGCCATGGCGGCGATGGCAAATGATGTTTTCTTCATGATCCAGCTCCTGGTTGGTCTTATAACCGAACTCGGTGCGGTCATTGCATGGTCTGAATTAGTGAGCGGGTTCGCTCGCCGCTCACGATACTTTACGCTGGAAATACGGTAGTGACCTTATCCCCTTATACTCGTTTTCCGCTTCTGAGCATCATCGCCTTTCATGCGTCGCATCGTCGTCATCGGTTGTCTGGGCAGCGGCAAGACGACCCTGGCCTTGCGCCTGGGGCAAAGGCTCGCTCTTCCCGTGGTGCATCTCGACGTTCTCTTCTGGCGCCCGGGCTGGACGGCGTCGGATACGCCGAGCTTTCGCGACCGGGTTTCGCAGGCGATCGCCGGCTGCGCCTGGATCGTCGACAGCAGCTACGCGACACAGACCTTCGACCTCAGCCTGCCCCGCGCCGACGCCATCGTCTTCCTGCAACGTCAGCGCTGGAGCTGTCTTTGGCGTCTCGCCTGGCGCTCGATCTTCGGACGGGCCGACGACAGTCCTGATCTGCCGGCGGGCTGTCTAGAACAGTTGGACTGGGGTCTGTTCGTGCGAGTTTGGCGCTACGAGCGCGTGACACGCAAGCGGGTCGAGGCGGCACGCCGCGCGCATGGGCCCGACGTCCCGGTCGTCCGCCTGCGCAGCGACCGGGAGGTCGCGGCCATTCTGGCCGCTAGTTCGCCAGCGACTTGATCGCGGCGTCCACGCCGCCTGGCGCGAAGGGCACGCCGGCCGTCTTCATCGCGAGCTCGGTGGTGGCGAGGCAGCCCAGCAGCATGGGCTCGTTGAGGTCGCCCAGGTGGCCGATGCGGAAGACCTTGCCCATCAGCGGGCCCAGGCCGCCGCCCAGCGACAGGTTGAAGCGGTCGATCGCGACCTTGCGCATGGCATCGGAGTTCACGCCCTCGGGCATCATCACCGTCGTCACCGAATCGGAGAGCCGGTCGGGGGTCTGGCCGTAGAGCGTCGGGCCCTTGCCGTCGGCGCCCCAGGCGCGCACCGCTTCGCGGGTCGCTTCGCCCAGGCGGGTGTGGCGCTGGAACACCGCGTCGAGGCCTTCTTCCTCGATCATCTGCAGCGATTCGTGCAGGCCGAAGAACATGTGCACCGGCGCGGTGCCGATGAATTTCTGCGGCGCGCGGCCGTTCATCAGCTCCCAGTTCCAGTAGTGCCGCGGCGCCTTGTTCTTGCGCGCGGTCTCGAGCGCCTTGTTGCTGACGCCGGTCAGCGACATGCCGGTCGGCAGCATCAGGCCCTTCTGGCTGCCGCCCACCGTGACGTCGACGCCCCAGGCATCCATCTTGTATTCCATGGAAGCGAGCGAGGAGATCGTGTCGGACAGCAGCAAGGCCGGGTGCTTGGCCTCGTCCATGGCGCGGCGGATCTCGGCCACCGGCAGGACCATGCCGGTCGCTGTCTCGTTGTGGACGGTCAGCACGGCCTTGATCTCGTGCGCCTTGTCCGTGGTCAGGCGCTCCGCGAGCTTGCTGACGTCGGCACCCTTGCGCCAGTCGGCGGCGAAGGTCTCGACCTTGATGCCGAGATTGACCGCCATTTCCGCCCAGCTCTGGGAGAAATAGCCGGTTTCGACGATCAGCACGGTGTCGCCGGCGGAGAACAGGTTGGCGAGGGCGGCTTCCCAGGCGCCGTGGCCGCTCGCGTTGTACATATAGAGTGTCTGATCGGTCTTCAGGACCCGCTTCACGCCGGCATGGCAGGCGTGCTGAATGGCCAGGAATTCGTCCGACATGAAATCCAATACGGGTCGGTCCATCGCCCGCAGCACACGGTCGGGAATGTTGGTCGGGCCGGGATTGTTGAAGAACTGGCGTCCGCGGGGCTTGGCATTCACGTTTTAGGCTCCGGTCTGCGAAAAGTGCCGGAACTTAGGGGCGCGCCCTTGGCGAAGCAAGCGAGGCTTGCGATGGTGGGCCATTAGTTAGGTGAGGGCTTGGATGACTGTTCAGAAAACCGATTCCGCCACGAATTCCGCCACCAATTCGACAATCGTGGCTGACTACCGAGCCCGCACCCCCGGCTCGGGCGCGCTGTTCGAGCGAGCCCGCAAGGTGCTTCCCAGCGGCATTACGCACGATGCGCGCTATCTCGACCCCTATTCCATCCACGTTGCCCGCGCCAAGGGCCCGCGCAAGTGGGACGTCGACGGCAACGAATATGTCGATTATTTCGGCGGCCACGGCGCCATGCTGCTTGGCCATTCCCATCCGGCCGTGATCGAGGCGGTGAAGCGCCAGATGGATCTCGGCACGCATTACGGCTCGAGCCACGAGCTGGAGGTGCGCTGGGCCGAGCTGGTGTGCGAGCTGATCCCGTCGGCCGAGAAGGTGCGCTTCACCGCGTCGGGCACCGAGGCCTCGCACATGGCGATCCGCCTGGCGCGCGCCCATACGGGCAAGGACAAGATCGTGCGCTTCGTCGGCCATTTCCACGGCTGGCACGATGCCGTCGCCGCCGGCGCCACTTCGAACTACGACGGCTCCTCGCCGCCGGGCGTGGCGCAGAGCGTCACCGATCTCTCGATCCTGATGCCGACCGACGATGTCGGCGCGGTCGTGAAGCTGCTCGAAAACCGCGACGATATCGCCGTCGTGATGTTCGAACCATCGGGCGCGTCGTGGGGCCAGGTGCCATTGCCGCCGGGCTTCGTGCAGGCGATCCGCGAGGTGACCGCACGGCGCGGCGTGGTGATGCTGATGGACGAAGTGATCACCGGCTTCCGCTGGTCCTCGGGCGGCGCGCAGAAGGCGTTGGGCTTCACGCCCGACCTCTGCATCCTGGCGAAGATCGTGGCCGGCGGCCTGCCGGGCGGCGCCGTCGCCGGCAAGCGCGAGATTCTCGATCAGATCGACCACGCCGCCTCGGCCGCCAAGAAGCGCGACAAGATCGCCCATCCCGGCACCTACAACGCCAACCCGCTGTCGGCGGCCGCGGCCGTCACCGCGCTGTCGCTGGTGCGCGACGAGGACCTGGCCGAGAAGGCCAACCGCACCGCGGCCGAGCTGCGCGCGGCGTTGCGCCAGGTGCTGATCGAGGAGAGCGTGCCGTGGGGCATCTACGGCCAGTCCTCGACCTTCCTGATCTATCCCAACCCGACCGGCGATGATGTTGATCCCGCGACCTTCGATCCCTTGAAGCTGGGCTTCGCCAAGCTGAAGGGCGCGCGCTCCGGTCCGCTGACGGCCAAGATCCGCATGGGCCTGATGAGCCACGGCGTCGACATCATGGGCGCACCGGGCGGCTTCGTGTCGGCGACGCACGGCGGCGCGGAGATCGAGAAGACGGTCCATGCGCTTCGCCAGACGGTACGCGCGCTCAAGGCCGAGCGCGAAGTGAAGGCGGCCTAGTTTTCTTCACCTCCCCCGTCATACGGGGGAGGCAGGGAGGGGGAGAGCCACACAGACGCTTCGGAAATGAGCCGATCTGGTATCAAGAGACGCTTGGACTGGGGCCTTCCCCCTCCGGCCCTTCGGGCCACCTCCCCCGTATGAGGGGGGAGGTAAAGAAGGGGCTAACGCTGCCCCTTGCCGATATGCGCCACGGCCTCGATCTCGACCAGGATCTCGGGCGAGGCGAGTGCCCTTACCTCGACCAGGGTCGAGGCCGGGAAATTGCCGGCGAAGAACTCACGGCGCGCCGCCCAGACCTTGGTGTTGTTCTTGATGTTGACGACGAACACCGTGATTTTCACCACGTCGGCCATCGAGCCACCGGCCGCCTCTAAGAGGCCCTTGATCTTGCTGAAGATCACCTTGGCCTGCTCATATTCGTCCATGCCGGCCAGCGCCTTGGCGTCATCGCCGCGCGCGACCATGCCCGAGACATAGGCGATGCCGTCGACCAGCAGGCAGTTGGACCAGCGCTCGGGCGGCGGCTCGGGGGCGGCGGGCGATGTCACGCGACGAATGGTCATTGGCGTCTCCTCGTTTCTGTTGGCCGACGTATACTCGCCGGATGAACGATCTTTTTCACGCCCTGTTTGAGCCCCTCTTCGAACCTCGGCGCATCGCCCTGATCGGCGCCTCGGCCGACGAAAAGAAGACCACGGCGCGGCCGCAGCGCTTCCTGCGCAAGCACGGCTTTACCGGCGAGATCCTGCCGATCAATCCGGGGCGCAGCGAGATCATGGGCGAGAAAGCCTACAAGACCCTCGACGCGATCGCGGGCGACATCGACCACGCCTACATCCTGCTGAACGGCAAGGATGCGGTCGCCGCACTCGCGGCCTGCGGCAGGCGCGGCGTCAAGGTGGCGTCGATCCTGGCCGGCGGCTTCGCCGACGCCGGCGCCGCCGGCGCCTCGCTGCAGGACGATCTGGCGCGCATCGTGCGCGAGACCGGCATCCGGCTGGTCGGACCCAACAGCATCGGCACCGTCAGCACCGATCCGCCGATGGCGCTCACCGCCAATGCCGCTTTTGCCGTCGACCGGCTGCG
>Ga0308309_10000551_pt1 | contig 23929 bp, 20 predicted proteins | sample HubBroMetageWFT5_FD_192491 | JGI IMG/M metagenome (GOLD analysis project Ga0308309, IMG submission 192491) | Warmed and freeze-thawed soil microbial communities from the Hubbard Brook experimental Forest, New Hampshire - Hubbard Brook CCASE Soil... | ecosystem: Environmental > Terrestrial >...
CATAGCCCACGCCGCCCAGCTGCTGATACCAGGCGACTCTCTGGAAATCGAAGGCGCCCGGCGCGGCCGGTCCGGCCGGCGGCGAGAGGTTGGCGAGCACCAGGAGCCGGTCGCCGACATGAATTGGCGGCGCGCCCTTGGAGAGCGAGATGCGCACGCGCTCCGGCATCATCTCGGCCGGCGGCACGTTGTTGCCTTTGAGGCGCACCGCCTCGAGCACGACCCGCACGCTCTCCGGCAGGCGCTGGATGTCGGCAATGCGGCCCTCGACATTGATGCTGAACAGTGGCCGGGTGAGGGTCGGTGCCGCCAGGCTCGCGGTGCGCCAGGCGACGAGACCGAGACCGGACGCGGCGGCGACCGCGCCGATTGCGAGCGCGCGAGTGAGGCTGCCCGACCGCGCGAGGAAGACGAGGACGAGCGCACCCGCCGCCAGCACCGGCCCCAGCCACAGCGCGGGCTCGCTCGGCAGCTCGAAGTAGAGGGCGATGCCCAGCCCCATCGCCACCGGCAGCCACAGCATCCAGCGGCTGCGCTCAGCGTCGAGCTGATCGAGGATCCAGGTGCGTGCCCCCGCCACGCCGTCTCCCTCTCTGTTGTTTGACAGGCGGGAAATGCTCGCCTACCTACGGCGCGCTTTTCCGGCCGAAATGCGGCAAAACCCGCACATACCCAGAGCAATGACCGTCGTTACCCGCTTCGCCCCCTCGCCGACCGGCTACTTGCATATCGGCAGCGCGCGCACGGCGCTGTTCAACTGGCTGTTCGCCCGCCACCACGGCGGCAAGTACCTGCTGCGCATCGAGGACACCGACCGCGCGCGCTCGACCTCGCCCGCCATCGACGCCATCCTCGACGGGCTGTCATGGCTCGGCCTGCCGTGGGACGGCGAGGTCATCTACCAGTTCGCGCGCGCGGCACGGCATGCCGAGGTGGCGCACCAGATGCTGGCCGCCGGCAAGGCCTATCACTGCTACGCCTCGCCCAAGGAACTCGAGGAGATGCGCGACGCGCAACGCCGCGCCGGCGTGCCGATGCGCTACGACGGCCGCTGGCGCGATCGCGATCCCAAGGATGCCCCGGCCGGCATCGCGCCGGTCGTTCGCCTCAAGGCGCCGCAAAGCGGTCAGACGGTGATCCAGGATGCCGTACAGGGTGAGGTCAAGGTCGAGAACGCGGTTTTGGACGACATGATCCTGCTGCGCGCCGACGGCACGCCGACCTACATGCTGGCCGTCGTCGTCGACGATCAGGACATGGGCGTCACGCACGTGATCCGCGGCGACGACCATTTGAACAACGCCTTCCGCCAGCTTCAGATCATCCACGCCATGGGCTGGCCGGAGCCGGTCTATGCCCACATCCCGCTGATCCATGGCCCCGACGGCGCCAAGCTCAGCAAGCGCCACGGCGCGTTGGGCGTCGACGCCTATCGCGACATGGGCTTCCTGCCGGCGGCGCTGCGCAACTACCTGCTGCGGTTGGGCTGGGGCCATGGCGACGACGAGATCATCTCGACCGAGCAGGCGATCGAATGGTTCGATCTGCCGGGCGTCGGTCGCTCGGCCGCGCGCTTCGATCTGGCGAAGCTCACCAACCTCAATGCGCATTACCTGCGTGAGACTCCCGATACCGAGCTTTTGGCGATGGCGCTGCCCGAGCTCGAGGCCAAGCTCGGCGGCACGATCGATCCGGTCGGCCTGGAGCGCCTGACGCGCGGCCTGGGTGGCGTCAAGCAGCGCTCGCGCACGCTGGTCGAGCTTCTGGACAATCTCCTCTTCTATGCTCGAAGCGGCGCGCCGCCGATCGCCGACGACAAGGCGCGCGCCCAGCTCACGCCCGAGGCCAAGGCGCTGCTCGCCAAGCTCGCCGTCGCGCTCGAGGCCGAAGCCGCCAACTGGAGCGAGAAGCAGGTCGAGGACGCAATCCGACGCTTCGCCGAAGCGGAGGGTGTAAAGCTCGGCCAGGTCGCCCAGCCACTCCGGGTTGCGCTCAGCGGCTCGACCGTATCGCCCGGCATCTTCGAGGTGCTGGCGATCCTGGGTCCGGCAGAGACCACAGCGAGATTGCTCGCCGCCCGCGGATAGAACGCCTCGCCCAGCCGCGCAGAATCCTTCGATGGGTTTGCGGGTCTGGATCTGGCTTCTGTCGCTTTCCATCCTGTGGGGCGGATCGTTCTTTTTCGCCAAGGTCGCGATCGGCGAGCTGGGACCGCTCACCGTGGTGTTCGCGCGGGTCACCCTGGCGGCGCTGGTACTTGATATCGTCCTGGCGGCCATGGGGACGAACCCGTTTCGGCGCGACGCTCCCTGGTTCGCCTATTTCTGCATGGGCTTGCTGAACAACGTGCTGCCCTTCAGTCTGATCTTCTGGGGCCAGACACACATCGCGTCGGGGTTGGCCTCGATCCTGAACGCCACGACACCCCTCTTCACCCTGCTCGTCGCCCACTTCCTGACACATGACGAGAAGATCGACGCGACCAAGGTCGCGGCTTTGCTCGCCGGGTTCGCCGGCGTGGCAGTGCTGATCGGCCCCGAAATGCTTGTCGATGGCTCGAGCGTATGGGGCGAGCTGGCCTGCCTGGCCGCCGCCCTTTCCTATGCCTTTGCCGGCGTCTACGGTCGGCGCTTCAAGATCCTGAAAATTGCACCGATCGAGGCCGCCGCCGGCCAGGTCACTGCGAGTACCTTGTTGATTCTGCCGATCATGCTGGCCACCGAGCAGCCATGGGCGCTGCCGGCGTTGCCCTCGCTGGCGGTGTGGCTGGCGCTCGGCGGCCTGGCGGTGTTGTCGACGGCCCTCGCCTATGTGCTTTATTTCCGCATTCTGGCCGCCGCCGGCGCCACCAACCTGCTGCTCGTTACCTTCCTGATCCCGGTGACCGCCGTGCTGCTGGGTGCGGCCGTCCTGGGCGAACGGCTGGAGGCGCGGCGTTTCGCCGGAATGGCCCTGATCGGGCTGGGCCTCGCCATCATCGACGGCCGGATCGCGCGCGTGCTACGCCCCGCGAAATAGCGGTTTGGCTGCACAATTGCGCCTCCGGAGGCGGCTTGTTAGGGTGCCCTCGAACCCGCCAATTCGAGCCGAAAGAGTTCCCACATGGCCAAGTCGACCGCCACGCTGACCGACAACGAAACCGGCAAATCCTACGAAATGCCGATCATCCACGGCACTATCGGGCCGCGTCTGGTCGATATCCGCAAGTTTTACGGCGACGCCGGAATGTTCACCTACGATCCGGGCTTCACCTCAACCGGCTCGTGCGGCTCCAAAATCACCTACATCGACGGCGACGAAGGCGTCCTGCTCTATCGCGGCTACAATATCGCCGAGCTCGCCGAGCAGAGCGACTTCATGGAATGCTCCTACCTGCTGATGAAGGGCGAGCTGCCGAACAAGGCGCAGAAGGAGAAGTTCGTCCGCGACATCACCCTGCACACGATGGTGCACGAGCAGCTCAGCCAGTTCTATCGCGGCTTCCGGCGCGATGCCCATCCGATGGCGGTATGCTGCGGTGTCGTGGGCGCGCTCTCGGCCTTCTATCACGACTCGCTCGACATCCACGATCCGCACCAGCGCATGATCGCCTCCTACCGCCTGGTGGCCAAGATGCCGACCATCGCCGCCATGGCCTACAAGTACTCGGTCGGCCAGCCCTTCATCTACCCGCGCAACGATCTCAGCTACTCGGCCAACTTCCTGCGCATGATGTTCTCGGTGCCGGCCGAGGAATACGAGATCAATCCGGTGCTCGAGAAGGCCGTCGACCGCATCCTGATGCTGCATGCCGACCACGAGCAGAATGCCTCGACCTCGACGGTCCGCCTCGCCGGCTCCTCGGGCGCCAACCCGTTCGCCTGCATCGCCGCCGGCATCGCCTCGCTGTGGGGGCCGAGCCACGGCGGCGCCAACGAGGCCGTGATCAACATGCTGAACGAGATCGGCGGCAAGCAGAACATCCCGGGCTTCCTGTCCCGGGTGAAGGACAAGCAGGACCACACCCGCCTGATGGGCTTCGGCCACCGCGTCTACAAGAACTACGATCCGCGCGCCAAGGTGATGCGCCAGACCTGCCACGAGGTGCTGACGTCGCTCGGCATCGAGCACGACCCGCTGCTTGAGCTCGCCATGGAAATGGAGCAGATCGCGCTCAAGGACGACTACTTCATCTCCAAGAAGCTCTATCCCAACGTCGACTTCTACTCGGGCATCATCTTCCGGGCGATCGGCATCCCGACCTCGATGTTCACCGTGCTGTTCGCCGTCGCGCGGACCGTGGGCTGGGTCGCGCAGTGGAACGAGATGATCGAGGACCCCGACCAGAAGATCGGCCGCCCGCGCCAGCTCTACAACGGCCAGACCGAGCGGCCCTACAAGCCGCTGCACATGAGAGCCTAATACCAGGGGATCAATCGCTATCCGGGGGGAAAGCGGGAGGACATGGCAAGATCGTCGCATGGACCGCGCCTGGCAAAGACCTGGGCGGTCGCGCAAAAGCCGAGGCCGATGCCACGGGTCGTGCGGCTCGGCCGGCCGGCGAACGACAATTTCCGCCGCCCCGGCTGGATGGTGCGGTTGTTCGTCTTGGCGTTGGCGGCGGCCCTCGCGCTGGTCGCCGTGGCCAACTGGCGCCTGATCCTGTAGCCGGCCGCTACTTGCGCTCGATCAGCTCGATCTTGTAGCCGTCGGGATCCTCGACGAAAGCGATCACCGTGGTGCCGAACTGAACCGGGCCGGCCGCGCGCGTGACCTTGCCGCCGGCCTTGGTGACCTGCTCGCACATGCCGTAGACGTCGGGCACGCCGACGGCGAGGTGGCCGAAGCCGGTGCCCAGTTCGTAGGGCTTCTCCTGCCCCCAGTTGTGGGTCAACTCGACGGCACAGTGCTCGCTCTCGTCGCCGTAGCCGACGAAGGCCAGGGTGTACTTGCCGGCCGGCACGTCACGCTTGCGCAGCAGCTTCATGCCCATCGGCCCGGTATAGAAAGCGAGCGATTTGTCGAGATCCTTCACCCGGATCATCGTGTGCAACATGCGGTAGTTGGCGGCGGTATCGGGCATCAACCCCTCCTCTATTGTCGGTCGCGGATCATGGCGGCAAAGGTCGCTTCCGCTGCGACCTTGCCCTCGACCAACGCCTTGCCGGAGAACTTCCAGACATTGGCGCGGCTCTGCACCTTCTCGACATGCAATTCGAGGCGGTCGCCCGGCACCACCGGCCGGCGGAAGCGCACGCCGTCGATCGACATGAAGTAAACCAGCTTGCCCTCCGAGTCCGTGCCGAAGGTGGCGACGACCAGGACGGCGGCGGTCTGGGCCATCGCCTCGACGATCAGCACGCCCGGCATCACCGGCTCCGACGGGAAGTGGCCCTGGAAGAATGGTTCGTTGATGCTGACGTTCTTGATGCCGACGGCGCTGCGATCGAGCTGCATGTCGACCACGCGGTCGACCATCAACATCGGATAGCGGTGCGGGATCATCTGCAGGATCCGCTTGATATCCACCGCTGTCGCCCCCGCAAGGCTGGTCTTGTCGGTCTGGATGTTCATGACAGCGACGTCCTCAGAAACGCGTGCCGAAGCCGAAGCGGATATTCTGGGTCTTGTCCCACGGGTCCTGAACCAGCGGGAAAGCGTAGTCTATACGGATTGGACCGAATGGCGATATCCATTGCACGCCAAGGCCGGTCGCCACGCGCATCGTATTGCTGGTGAGGACTGTATTGCTGAACTGCGCCGGACCGCCGAGGCCCCAAAGGGAGCCGACATCGACGAACGCCTTGCCGAGGATCCCGATCTCCTTGGGCAGGCCCAGCGGAAAGCTGATTTCGGAAGTGCCGGTGTAGAAATAGGTGCCGCCCAGCGCGTCGGAGGTGATCGAATCGCGCGGCCCGATGCCGCCGACCGCGAAGCCGCGCAAGTTGTCACCGCCGACGAAGAACAGGTTGTTCAGCCGCAGCGACGAGCCGCCGTAGGGGATCACCGCGCCGATCGAGCCACCGATCGAGGCGACGACATCCTCGAAGATGCTCCGGTAGTAGACGGCGTCGGCCGTGGTACGGAAATACTGCTCCGTGCCGAGGGCGCCGGCCACGGCCAGCGTGTTGCGGACCAGCAAGCCCTTTGTCGTATTGAGGCGGGTATCGCGGGTATCCCAAGCGATCGTCTCGGAAACTTCCGAAACCACCGACGTGCCGGCGTTCAACTGCACGATCTGCGAGGCAAAGGGTTGCACGTTGTAGATATCGGTCTGGCGCAAGGTGTAGCGGACGGTCTGCCGCGTGTGCTCGGTGTAGGCCCAGCCGGCGCGCAGTGCGAAGCCGATGCTGGCATCGCTATAGGAGGCGACCGCTTGACGGTCATTCGACGTGCGGAAGATGTCGAAGCCCACCGCCATGGGACGGTCCAGGAAATAGGGCTCGGTGAAGCTGAGGTCGATCAGGGTGCTCAAGGTACCGATCGAGAAGCCGAGGCGGAGCTCCTGGCCCTTGCCCAGGAGGTTGCGTTCGTTGATCGAGACATCGCCCAGAATACCCGACGTCGTCGAAAAGCCGGCGCCAAAGGAGATGTCGCCGGTGCTTTGCTCGACCACCTGGACTTCGAGGTTGGTCTTGTCGGGCGACGACCCCGGGGCTGCCGAAACGTCGACCTTCTCGAAGAAGCCGAGGGCGCGCAGGCGCTCCTGGCTGCGGCGCACTTTGGCGGTGCTGAAAGCGTCACCCTCGGCGAGGCGGAATTCCCGCCGGATCACCTTGTCGAGGGTGCGGGTGTTGCCCGAGATGTTGATGCGTTCGACATAGACGCGCGGACCCTCCTGGACGTCGAAGGTCACGTCGACCGTGAGATTGTCCTTGTTGCGCCGGATGTTGGGGCGGACGTCGACGAAGGCGTAGCCCAGGGAGCCTACGAGGTCCGACAGTGCCGAAACGGTTTTTTCGACCGCGCTGGCGTCGTACCAGTCGCCTTCGGACATCGTGAGATAGCTCTTCAGGACGTCGACATCGAGTCCCTGGAAGCGCGTGGAGACCTCGACCTTGCCGAACTTGTATCGTTCGCCCTCGTTGATGGTGAAGGTGATGAAAAATCCCTGCCGGTTGGGCGCCAGCTCGGCAACGGCCGACACGACGCGGAAATCGGCGTAGCCCTCCGTGAGGTAGAACTTGCGCAGCAGCTCGCGATCGAGGTTGAGGCGGTCGGGGTCGTAGCGGTCGTCCGACGACAGAAAGCGGTACCAGGCGCTTTCGCTCGTCCGGATCTTGCCGCGCAGCGTGCCGTCGCTGAAATGCTCGTTGCCGACGAAGCTGATGCGCTGCACGCCCGTGACGTCGCCTTCGTTGATCTCGAAGACGAGGTCGACACGACCCTGGTCGAGCTTGATGATCTTGGGGTCGACCGACGCGTTGTAGCGGCCGCCGCGGCGATAGATGGTCAGGATGCGTTCGACGTCGGCTTGCACGCGCGCGCGCGTGAAGACCTGGCGCGGCTTCGACTGCACTTCGTCGCGCAGCTTGTCGTCTTCGATCTTGCTGTTACCCTCGAAGGCGACGCGGTTGATGATCGGGTTCTCGGTGACTTTCACGACCAGGGTCGAGCCCTGCATGTCGATCACGACGTCTGCAAAAAGTCCGGTCCCGAACAGCGCCTTCAACGAGCGGTCGGCCGCCGCCGCGTCGTAGGGCTGGCCTTCCTTGAGCTGGAGATAGGAGCGAATCGTCTCGGGTTCGGCGCGGACGTTGCCTTGAATCTGAATGGCAGTGATCGTTCCGCCCGCCGGTGCAACAGCGCCGGCTCCGCCGCGCTGGGCATGGGCCGTCGCACCGAATGCTAGAACCGCGGCAATGGCCAGAACGGCCCAACGAAAGATCAAACTCACCCCCGGCACCTTCCAGACCTGCCGGCCAGTTTCAGGAGCCCCATTCCATAGACCGGCACCACTGACTTAGCCACCCCTTTTGTCCCCCGACGCGAACCACTGCCGCATCGCGTCAACTCAGCGCAGCAGAAGTCTAATGTCGTTGAAAGTCGCGATCAGCGCCATGCCGATCACCAGGGCAAAACCGACCTTGAGGCCGAGCTCTTGCATCTTGAGGCTGAGCGGTTTGCCGCGCACCGCCTCGTAGAGATACATCGCGAGGTGGCCGCCATCGAGCATCGGCACAGGAAGAAGATTGAAGACACCCAGCACTATGGAAAGGGCAATGACGAGATTGAGGATACCGGTCCAGCCGGCGTACGACGCCTCGCCCGCCGCCTTGGCGATGCGGATCGGCCCGCCGAGTTCGTCGACCGGACGCGTCGCCGTCAGGATCTGTGCCATCGACGTGTAGAACATCGTCGTCATGCTCCACACGTGGTGCACGCCCGCGCCCATGGCACCGATCAGGCCGTGGCTGCGCAGCTCGGTGACACCGGCAGGACGAACGCGCAACCGGCCGATCACGTGCTCCTTGCCGGCGCAATCGAGCGCCTTGTCGGCAACCGGCACCACGGTGGCCTCGTCGCGGTTGCCGTCACGATCGTACTTCACCGCCACCGGCTGGCCGGCGCGGCTGCCGATCAATTCCGGGATGTGCGAGAAGTAGTCGACCGGCTTGCCGTCGATTTCCAGCAGCAGGTCGCCGACCTTCAACCCTGCCGCCTCGGCCGGGCTGTTCGCCGTGAAGCCGCCGACGACCGGGCGGACAAGCTGGTCCATGCCGAGTTCGCCGAAGCGCAGCGTGTTGTTGTACTTGTCGGTACGCTCGCAGAATTGCGGCACGATCTCGGTGTTCAGCAGCTGGCTGCCGCGGCGATACTCGACCGCCATCGGCTTGGCCCAGTAGAGAAACTGCGACTCCTGGATGTCCTCGTAGCGATCGATGTGCTTGTCGCCCAGGCGCACGATCTCGTCGCCCGTGCGCAGGCCGGCCTTGGCCGCCGGCCCGTCAACCTGCACCGCGACCACCGGCGGCGAATACGGCTCGCCGGCAAAGAAGAATACGGCGGTCAGCAGGAGGAAGGCGAACACCAGGTTGGCCAGCGGGCCGCCCAGCACGACGGCGGCGCGCGCGTAGAGCGGCTGGTTGAAGAAGGCGCGGCGTTGCTGCTCGGGAGGCAGCGGCTCGGCCGAAGGGGTGGCGCTGGTCGCATCGTTGTCGCCTAGAAACTTGACGTAGCCACCCAGTGGGATGGCCGAAATCTTCCAGCGCGTGCCGCTGCGGTCGGTCCAGCCGAACAGTTCCGGACCGAAGCCGATGGAAAACACCTCGGCGTGGATGCCGAATTGGCGCCCTACCCAGTAATGGCCAAACTCGTGCACGAACACGAGCAGCGTCAGTACCAGGACGAAGTACGGCAGGTAGGTCGTGAACACGCTCAGCAGGCCGTGCATGGTTCAGTACACCACGAGTTTCTTTGCGTTTCAATTAGTTAGAGAGTGACTCTGGACGGCCTCTTCAGCTCGCCGGCGTGCCTCCCGATCGGCCGCATGGACCTGTTGCACGGATTCGACCCGACCCGCCAGCGTGCCGCTCGCCGCCAGGACATCCTCGACGATGCGAGCGATGCCGAGGAAGCCGGTGCGTCGCGCCAGGAAAGCCGCGACGGCCACCTCGTTGGCCGCATTCAGCACGATCGGTGCAAACCCGCCCAGAACCAGAGCCTCTCGCGCCAGACGTAGCGATGGAAAGCGGCCGGAATCGGGCCGTTCGAACGTCAGCGGAGAAAGATTGGTGAAATCCAGACGTTGGGCTGGGCCCTCAATGCGCGACGGCCAACCGAGCGTGTGACTGATCGGCACGCGCATGTCGGTCGTGCCGAGCTGGGCCAGTACCGAACCGTCGCGATAGGCGACCATGGAGTGAATGATCGATTGTGGGTGAACGACGATTTCGACTTGATCGCCGGGCAGGCCGAACAGCAGCTGCGCCTCGATGAGTTCCAGGCCCTTGTTCATCATGGTGGCCGAATCGATTGAGATCTTGGCGCCCATGTCCCAGTTGGGATGGGCCAGCGCCTGCTCGGGTGTCGCCTCGGCCATCTCGGTCAGCGACGCGTTGCGGAACGGGCCGCCCGATGCCGTCAGGATCAGCCGGTCGATCGCATGCCGGTGGCGCGGCTCCAGCACCTGGAAGATCGCGTTGTGCTCCGAATCGACCGGCAGCAATACGCCCCCCGCCGTCTTGACCGCATCCATCAGCAGCTGGCCGGCGCAGACCAGCGCTTCCTTGTTGGCGAGCGCCACCATGGCGCCGCGCCGTGCCGCAACGAGGGTGGATTCGAGGCCGGCGAAGCCCACGACCGCCGCCATCACCCATTCGGCCGGCCGTGTAGCCGCTTCGACCACCGCCTCGGGACCGGCCGCGACCTCGATCGAGGTGCCAACCAGGGCGTCCTTCAGCGCCCGGTAACGCTGCGGATTGGCAACGACAGCAAGGCGTGCGCGCAGGCGGCGCGCCTGCTCGGCCAAAGCTTCGACCGAATTGCCGGCGACCAGCGCTTCCACGCGGTAGCTTTCCGGATCCCGGGCGATGAGGTCGACCGTGCTTTGTCCGACCGACCCGGTCGAACCCAGGATCGTCACGCCGCGCGGCCGATCGTGCGAGGGAGCCGACCAGTTCGTCATGTCCATGGCCATCCTCCGTCAACTGCCAATCGCACCAGCGCCACCGCAACAAGAACGGCGACCAACCCGTCGACGCGGTCGAGCAAGCCGCCATGGCCCGGGATCAGCATCCCACTATCCTTCACGCCGGCGCGACGCTTGGCCGCCGATTCAAGCAGGTCGCCGATCTGGCCGACCACCGCCAGTCCGGCGCCGATCATGGCGAGCGAGATCGTCTCGCCCAGACCAAAGACATAGCCCACCGCCGCGCTCGCCACCGCCGCCCAAGCCATACCGCCGACCAATCCAGACCATGTCTTACTCGGACTGATGTGCGGAGCAAGCTTGGCGCCACCAGCCGCCCGACCGACGACATAGGCGCCAGTGTCGGTCGCCCAGATGCAGAGCACGATCCAGACGATCGTCTCGCGTCCCAGCGCCGGCTGATGGCGCAGCCAGAGCAGCGCCACGACGGCGGCCAGCGCATAGAGGACGGCCAGGATGCGGATGAAGGGCCGGCCCCGCGTCAGCCGGATCCACTCCGACGCCATCAGCGGTGCCGCCAGCGCCGCCACCAGATCGATCCAGGGGAAGCCGAACCAGACCGCCGCGAGCAGAAGCGGCCCCAGGATCGCGGCCGACAGGAAGCGCAGAAGCAGGCCCCGGTGCCGCTCGAGCCGCCCCATAGGGGCGTCAGCCGACGACGCCGCCATAACGCCGCTCGCGCCGGCGGAACTCGGCGATCGCCTGTTCCAGGTGCTCCTTGCCGAAATCCGGCCATAGCGTGTCGACAAACACCAGCTCGGCGTAGGCGCACTGCCACAGCATGAAATTGCTGATGCGCTGTTCCCCGCTGGTGCGGATCAGCAGGTCGGGGTCGGGCACGCCGGCCGTCAGCAACTCGCTCTCGAAGCGATCCTCGTCGATACGGTCGGCCGACAGCTCGCCCGCCGCGACCTGTCGGGCGAGACTGCGGATGGCCTGCAGGATCTCGGCGCGCGCGCCATAGTTGATGCAGATATTCACGTCGATGCGGCTATTGCTGAGCGTCATGTTCTCGGCGTCGGAAATATCGCGAACGATGTCGGGCGCGAGCCCCTCGCGGTCGCCTATGACCCGGAGCCTCGCGCCGTTCCGGTGCAACTCGTCGAGTTCGTTGCGCAGATAATGGCGCAACAGGCCCATCAGGTCGTTCACTTCGTCGGCCGGCCGCGTCCAGTTCTCGGTCGAGAAGGCGAACAGTGTCAGCACCGGTATGCCGAGTTCCCCCGCGCCACGCACGACCCTCCGCACCGCATCGGCACCGCGCCGGTGGCCGGCAACCCGCGGCAGGCCGCGCGCCTTCGCCCATCGTCCATTGCCATCCATGATGATGGCGACGTGGTTGGGACCCGATGTCGGATCCGCGTTGGCGGGCAGAGGGGCAGTCGACATCAGACCGTCTTGATCTCTTTTTCCTTGTGGGCCAGCACCTCGTCGACTTGCTTGACGTAGCGGTCGGTGAGCTTCTGCACCTCGTCGGCCTTCTGGCGATGCTCGTCCTGCGAGATCTTGTGGTCCTTCTCGGCCTTCTTCAGCGCTTCCATGCCATCGCGCCGAACGTTGCGCACCGCGACGCGGCCAAGCTCGGCGTACTTGTGGGCGAGCTTGGCGAGCTCGGTGCGCCGTTCGGTGGTGAGCTCGGGAATCGGGATGCGGATCATCTGTCCGTCAGGCGCCGGATTGAGGCCAAGGCCGGCATCGCGGATCGCCTTGGCGGTCGCCACGACCAGGCCCTTGTCCCAGACATTGACCGTGAGCAGGCGTGGCTCCGGCGCGCTCACCGTGCCGACCTGGTTGAGCGCCATGCGCTGGCCGTAGGCATCGACCACGACCGGCTCCAGTAGGTTGACCGAGGCGCGGCCGGTCCGGAGGCCGCCCAGCTCCTTCTTGAGGGCGTCCATGGCGCCCAGCATGCGCTTCTCGAGTTCCTTGGGATCCGCACTCATCTCAGCCCTCGTCCTTTATGATAGTAAAGGTTCCCTGCCCGCACATCGTGGCCGCGAATGCGCCGGGCTTGTGGATGTCGAACACGATGATCGGGATGCGGTTCTCGCGGGCAAGCGAAATCGCCGAAGCGTCCATGACCTGGAGGTCGCGCGACAGCACCTCCATGTAGCTGAGCGAGTCGTAGCGCTTGGCGCTCTTGTCCTTGCGCGGGTCGGCCGAATAGACGCCATCGACCTGCGTGCCCTTGAGCATCGCATCGACGCTCATCTCGGCGGCGCGCAGGGCTGCTGCGGTGTCGGTGGTGAAGAAGGGATTGCCAGTGCCGGCGGCGAAGATCACCACGCGGCCCTTCTCCATGTGGCGCGCCGCGCGACGGCGGATGTAGGGCTCGCACACGGTGGTCATGGGGATCGCCGACTGGACGCGGGTCTGCAGCCCCTGGCGTTCCAGCGCGCTTTGCATGGCCAATGAATTGATGACGGTGGCCAACATGCCCATGTAGTCGCCGCTCGCCCGGTCCATGCCCGAAGCGGCAGCCGAGACGCCACGGAAGATGTTGCCACCGCCGATCACCAGGCAAACCTGCACTCCCATGCCGTGCACGGCCTTGACCTCCTGGGCGACCATCGAGACCATCGCCGGATCGAGCCCGTATTCGCGATTCCCCATCAATCCCTCGCCCGAGAGCTTCAACAGGACGCGGCGATAACGGGGAGCCGACGGCATCAGATGCCTCTGAAGATGGTTTCTTGGGCGGCGCGGGCCCGCCGCCCGCGCGCCGGTGCAGTTTTCATACTACTTCTTGAGCTGGGCAGCCACCTCGGCCGCGAAATCCTCGGACTTCTTCTCGATGCCCTCGCCCAGTTCGAAGCGCAGGAAGCCCGCCAGCCGGACCGCCCCGCCGACCTGCTTGGCCGCATCGTCGACGACCTTGGAGACCCGGCTCTTGCCGTCGATGACAAAGAGCTGCTCGAGCAGCACCACCTCCTGATGGAACTTGCGCAGCCCGCCCTCGACCATCTTGGCGATGATGTCGGCGACCTTGCCGCTCTGGCTCGCCTTCTCAGCCAGCACCGCGCGCTCGCGCTCGACCACCGCCTTGTCGAGGTCGGCCACGGTCAGCGACTGCGGCTTGGCGGCGGCCACGTGCATGGCAAGCTGCTTTGCGAGTGCGGCGAGCTTGGCCTTGTCGCCGGTCGATTCGAGCGCCACCAGGACACCGATCTTGCCGAGGTCGGGCGCCACCGAATTGTGCATGTAGGCGGCCACGACGCCGTCGGATACCGAGAGCGACGCGGCGCGGCGCAGCGACATGTTCTCGCCGATGGTGGCGATCATGTTGGTGAGCTCGCCCTGCACGTCGCGCCCGCTGCCCGGAAACGGCGCGGCCGCGATCTTGGTCATGTCGGCCGCGCTGTCGAGCGCAATGCGGGCTGTCGTGGCCACGAACTTCTGGAAGATCTCGTTGCGGCCGACGAAGTCGGTCTCGGCGTTGACCTCGACGACGGCGCCTCGGTTACCGCTGGCGACCACGCCGACCAGGCCTTCGGCAGCGACGCGGCCGGCCTTCTTGGCGGCGGCGGACAGGCCCTTGGTGCGCAGCCAGTCGACCGCCTTCTCGAGGTCGCCTTGGACTTCGCCCAGCGCCTTCTTGCAATCCATCATGCCCGCGCCGGTCTTCTCGCGCAGTTCCTTGACCAGGGATGCAGTGATCTCAGCCATGTCTTGCTCCGTCTGCGCACCCGGTTGGTGCAGTTGGGGCCGGTCTTCCGACCGGCCCCGTTCAATCCTCGAAAGATTAGGGCGCCGGCCTACTCCGCCGGAGTCGCCTCGGCGACAGGGCCTTCGGGTGCCAGGGGAACTTCCTCGGCCGGCGGCTCGCTGAGCTCGCCCACGTCGCCGCCCGAGGCCGCGATCTCGGCCCGGATGCCGTCGAGCACGGCGCTCGACATCAGCTCGCAGTAGAGCGACACGGCACGGATGGCGTCGTCGTTGCCCGGGATCGGATAGTCGATGCCGTCCGGATCGGAGTTGCTGTCGAGCACCGCCACGATCGGAATGCCGCGCTTGCGCGCCTCGAGGACCGCGATGGCCTCCTTGTTGGTGTCGATGATGAACAGCATGTCGGGCGTGCCGCCCATCTCCTTGATGCCGCCCAGCGAGCGCTCGAGCTTGTCGCGCTCGCGCGTCAGGTCGAGCTGCTCCTTCTTGGTGAGACCCAGGACGTCGCCCTTGAGGCGATCGTCGAGCTCGCGCAGGCGCTTGATCGAGGCAGAAATCGTCTGCCAGTTGGTGATCATGCCGCCCAGCCAGCGGTGGTTCACGTAGTACTGACCGCAGCGCTTGGCCGAGTCGGCGATACGTTCCGCGGCAGCCGCCTTGGTGCCGACGAAGAGCACGCGGCCGCCGTTGGACACGACCTGGCGGACCTGCTGCAGCGCCTGCTCGAGCAGCGGCACGGTCTTGGTGAGATCGATGATATGGACCCCGTTGCGCACCCCGAACAGGTACGGCTTCATCTTGGGGTTCCAACGCCGGGTGTGGTGCCCGAAATGGACACCCGCTTCCAGCAACTGACGCATCGTGAATGTCGGCATAGCCATGCCGTATCTCCTTTTCCGGTTGGGCCTCCGCGGGCGTCGTCCTCCTTCGCTCAAGAGCTTCGGAGGACACCGGAGCGAGCGGACGGGATGTCTCCCCGTCGACCGCAAACCCGCGTGCGAAGTGGGCGTGGTTCTAAAGGCTTCCCCCCGAGATTGCAAGGGCCAATAAAATCAATGGTTTAGGGAAGCCATTTGGCGATTTCATCGGCCAATTTGAGGAGCGACAGGGGTGCGCTTCCTTCGGCCTTGTTGTTGGCCGTGATCCAGACCTTCTGCTTGGCCTTGAAGGCGTCGGCCGCCATGCGGGCCAGGATGCGCCGGGTTTCCCTGTCCTCATCGACCAGCCTGTCGAATGGCTCATAGCGCTGCTTGGCGGCTTGATAGAGGAAGCCGCGGTGCAGATTCCAGCGCACCACGAGCGGCCCGGGCGTGTCCGCATCAAGCGCCTTGAGCGCCGCCTCCTGGCGCTCGACCTCCGGCATGCGGTCGTGCAGGCCGACGCAGTAACGGACGCCGACGCCGCTCAGCATCTTCATCAGGCGCGGAGTCAGCAGCTCTGAATTGCGCAGCTCCAGGGCATAGAGCGGCCGATGCTTGCCGAGCTCTGGCGGTAGAGCGGCGAAGAACGCGGCCAGACGTTCGACGAGAGTGGCGCTCTCTTCGACCAGTCCGCGCGGCAGCGGCGAGACCTGGAAGACCAAGGGGCCCGCCTTGGCGCCAAGGCCTTCGAGGCAGGGCACGATGAACTCGCGGGCGGCAATGGAGGCGTCGAGGAAATGCGGGTTGGCCACCTTCCCTCGCCCTTCCTCGTCGCGCATCACGGCATCGCAGATCAGGGCCGGCGCCTTGACCACGAAACTGAAATGATCCGGCACCTGATGGGCATAGCGCTGGTATTCGACAGCGGTGAGCGGCGCGTAGAACGTGCGGTCGAGACTGACGGTGCGCAGCAACGGGATCTCGGCATAGGCCGCCAGGCCTTTGCGGCTCAACGCCACCTGCGGGTGAACGCCGTCGTAGACAAGGCCGCGCCAGCCGGGAAAGAACCATGACGACGTGCCGAGCCTGATGTCGGTTGGCAGTACCGGCGCCTGCAGCAGCGGCGAATCCCAGGCCGGCCTGACGTCACCAGCTGCCGCCGCGCGCCGCTTCGGCGGAGCTGGTTGTTCGAACAGCTCCGGCTGGCGGCTCAAATCTCCTCCACCTGCGCGATCCCCGGCAGCCCGCCGATGGCGTCGCGCAGGCCGCCCGCAATGGAATAGGTCCCGGGCAAGGTGACCTCGGCTTCGGCGTCGTCCGGCATGGGTACGACCAGCGTGACGCGGCCGCGACCACGCTTGCCTTCCAGTCCCTTGCGCAACGGCTCGAGCGCCGCGGGATCGGAGAGCACGATGCGCAGGCCGGCCGCGGCGTTGGCCACGGCATCGTCGAGCTTCTCAACCGACTGGGCGGTGAGCTTCACCTGCTCGCCGTCGAGACGGCCATCGGCCGAGACCAGCACGGCCTGCCCGGCTTCCAGGAGATTGCGCTTGCTGCCCAAAAGCTCGCTGAACACGGTGAGCTCGAAGGCGCCCGACTGGTCGGAGCACTGTACGAAGGCGAAGCGGTTGCCCTTGGCCGACGTGCGCTCCTGGCGATCGATGACAGTCCCGGCGAGCTTTATCCGGCCAGGCGCACCACGCGCCAGCAGCGCGGCCAAATCGGCGGCTCGGGTCACGCCCAGCCGCTGCAGGCTGCGCTCGTAGGCCGCCAGCGGATGCGAGGAGAGATAGAAGCCGATCGCCGCGAACTCGTTCTGCAGCCGCTCCATCGGCGCCCAGTCCGGCACCTTGGGCAACGGCGGACGGCGTTGCGCGGTGTCGTCGCCGAACAGGCTGTCCTGGCTGCTGCCGCGGGACTCGTGCGTGGCCTGCGAATGGCGCGACAGCGCCTCGACCGCGCCGAACGTCTGGGCGCGGTTCTTGTTGAGCGATTCGAAGGCGCCGGCCTTCACCAGACTCTCGAGCAGGCGCTTGTTGATCACCCGCTGGTCGAGCCGCTCGGCAACATCGAACAGGTCCTTGAAGCGGCCGTTGGCGCGGCGCTCCTCGGCCAGCCGAGCCATGGCATCGCGGCCGACGCCCTTGATGGCGGCCAGCGCGTAGCGCACGCCCTTCTTGCCTTCCGGCGTCGTTTCGACGGCGAACTCCGCCATCGACTTGTTGACGTCGGGCGGCAGCAGGGGGATCTGCAGGCGCTCCAGCTCGCGGCGGAAGTTGCCGATCTTGTCGGCATTACCCATGTCGAGAGTCATCGACGCGGCGAAGAACTCGACCGGATAGTTGGCCTTGAGATAGGCCGTCTGGTAGGCGACCAGCGCGTAGGGCGCGGAATGGCACTTGTTGAAGCCGTAACCCGCGAACTTCGCCACCTTGTCGAAGATCATCGAGGCGCGCGCATCCTCGACGTTGTTCTTGGCGGCGCCTTCGACGAAGTTGGCGCGCTGGGCATCCATCTCCGACTGGATCTTCTTGCCCATGGCGCGGCGCAGCAGGTCGGCGCCACCCAGCGAATAACCCGACAGGACCTGGGCGATCTGCATCACCTGTTCCTGATAGACCATGATGCCGTAGGTCTCTTCGAGGATGCCCTTCAGCGAAGGATGCAGGTAGTCGGGCTTCTCGTGGCCGTTCTTGACGCTGATATAGGTCGGGATGTCGTCCATCGGGCCGGGCCGATAGAGCGCCACCAGCGCGATCAGGTCCTCGAAGCGGTTGGGCTTGAGCTTGGCCAGGATGTCGCGCATGCCGCTGCCTTCCATCTGGAAGACCCCGTAGGCGTCGCCCTTGGCCAGCATCTTGAAGGTCGCCTCGTCGTCGAGCGGGATCTTCGTGATGTCGATCTTGTCTCGGCCGATCTGCTCGACGGCCTTTTCGATCACGGTGAGGGTCTTGAGACCGAGGAAGTCGAACTTCACCAGGCCGGCGGTCTCGACCCATTTCATGTTGAACTGGGTGGCCGGCAGCGATTCCTTGTTGTCGGTATCGCGGTAGAGCGGCACGAGCTGGTCGAGCGGCCGGTCGCCGATCACCACGCCGGCAGCGTGCGTCGAGGCATTGCGATAAAGGCCTTCGAGCTGCAGCGCCAGGTCGATCAGCCGTTTGATCTCCTCGTCGGCGCCGTACTGCTCCTTCAGCAGCTGCTCGCTCTCCAATGCCTGGGCCAGGGTCACCGGCTTGGCGGGATTGTTGGGCACCAGCTTGCAGATCCGATCGACCTGGCCGTAGGGCATGCCCAGCACGCGGCCGACGTCGCGCAACACGGCACGGGCCTGCAGCTTGCCGAAGGTGATGATCGCCGCCACGCGGTCGTGGCCGTATTCGTCGCGCACGTAGCGGATCACCCGGTCGCGCTTGTCTTGGCAGAAGTCGATATCGAAGTCCGGCATCGACACGCGTTCGGGATTGAGGAAGCGTTCGAACAGCAGGCCCCAGCGCAGCGGGTCGAGGTCGGTGATCTTGAGCGACCAGGCGACCAGCGAGCCCGCACCCGAGCCGCGGCCGGGGCCGACGGGAATGCCGTTGTCCTTGGCCCATTGGATGAAGTCGGCGACGATCAGGAAGTAGCCCGAGAAGCCCATCTTCTCGATCATGTTGAGCTCGTAGGCGAGGCGGTCCTGATACGTCTTGAGCTCGATATCCGGTGCCAGCCGATCGCTTTTTTGCAGGGTCGCGAGGCCGCTCTCGGCCATCTCCTTCAGCGCATCCTTCTCGGTGCGGCCCGCGAGCTTGGTGTAACGCGGCAGGATCGGCTTGCGCGGCACCGGCATGTAGGCGCAGCGCTGAGCGATCACCAGGGTATTGTCGCAGGCCTCCGGCAGGTCGGCGAAGAGTTCGCGCATCTGGGCGGCCGACTTGAAGTAGTGCTCCGACGTCAGGCGACGGCGGTTGGGATCCTCGATATGCGCGCCCTGCTCGATGCACAGCAGGACGTCATGCGCCTCGTACATCGAGGCTTTGGGAAAGTGGACATCGTTGGTTGCCACCAGCGGCAGACCGCTTTGATAGGCGAGATCGAGCAGCGGACCCTCGATGCGCCGCTCCCCCTCCTCGCCGTGGCGCTGCAGCTCGATATAAAGCCTGCCGTCGAACAGGGCTTTCAGGCGTTCGAGCTGATGGGTCGCGGCCGGAATCTGACCCGCCGCCAGCAATCGACCCACGCCGCTGCCCATGCTGCCGACCAGGGCCAACAGGCCGTCGGTATTGCCTTCCAGCTCGGAGAGCGGCAGCGCCGGCAGCGGGCCGGTCTTGAACTCGAGATGGGCGCGGCTCACCAGCCGCATCATGTTGAGGTAGCCGGCTTCGCTTTGGACCAGCAGGGTCAGCCAGTCGGCCGGCGGGGCCTTGCCCACCGTCGCGATGCCGCCCTCCTCCTCATGGCGGATGCCGAGGTCGCAACCGATGATCGGCTGAATACCGGCCTTTGACGCATACTGGGCGAATTCCAGGGCGCCGAAGAGATTGTTGCGATCGGTGACGGCGACCGCCGGCATGGCGTTCGCCTTGGCGAGCGCCACGACCATTTCGACCTTGTTCGCACCTTCCGTGAGCGAATAGGCGGATCTGACTTTCAGATGGATGAAATCGGCGATGGCCACGCCGCACTATTGCGCGCTCATCTTGTGGAAAACGAGGCGAATCCACTGAGGCATCGGCGCCGTGACACCCACACTGTCATCCCGAGCGCAGCGAGGGACCTTTCCTGTGGCCCTAAAGGCCCCTCGCTACGCTCGGAGTGACAGCGGTTTCTAGCCCGCCAGCACGCCGTCCTTCAGCGTCACCGTGCGGTCCATGCGCGCGGCCAGGTCGTGATTGTGCGTAGCGACCAGCGCCGCCATGCCGGTATCCCGTACCAGCGACAGGAGCTGGTGGAACACCGTGTCGGCCGTCGACGAATCGAGGTTGCCGGTCGGCTCGTCGGCCAGGAGCACGCTGGGCGCGTTGGCGACAGCCCGCGCGATCGCCACGCGCTGCTGTTCGCCTCCCGAAAGGCGCCCCGGCCGGTGGTCGGAGCGGTCCTTGAGTTGCACCATCGCCAGGAGCTCGGCGGCATGGGTGCGCGCCTGACCACGCGACCGCCCATTCAGCATCTGCGGCAGCATCACGTTCTCGATCGCCGAGAATTCCGGCAGAAGGTGGTGGTACTGGTAAACGAAGCCCAGAACCCTCCGGCGCAAAGCCGTGCGCTCGCGGTCGTTCGCCGCGCCGGCCGACTTGCCGTCGACGACGATATCGCCGTTGTCCGGTCGCTCCAGCAGGCCGGCGATATGCAGCAATGTCGACTTGCCGCTGCCCGATTGGCCGACCAGGGCGACGATCTCGCCGGGACGGAGGTCGAGCGAGACGCCTTGCAGCACCTCCAGGCGGCGGTCGCCCTGGACGAAGGTGCGCTTGATGTCCCGCAGGGACAGCGGAAACACCGCATCACTCATGCCGCAGTCCTTCGACCGGTTCGACCCGGGTGCTGCGCCAGGCCGGATAGGCAGCCGCCGCCAGCGACAGGACGATCGCCACGGCCATGACCGACGCCACTTCGACCGGCTGCACCCGCACCGGCATTGAGGTGATGAAATCGACCTCGGCGGAGCCGCTGCCCGCCGTGCCGGTGATCCAGGCCAGCAGCGCTCCAATCGACGGCATGTTGGCGCAGACAAGAAGGCCGAGCGCGGTGCCGACGGCGGTGCCGACCAGTCCGACGGCGGCGGCCGACATGAAGAAGGCGCGCACGATGGTGCGCGGCGAGGCGCCCATGGTGCGCAGGATGGCGATGCTGCCGCGCTTCACCCGGACCAGCATAGTGAAGCTTGCCACCACATTCATCGCCGCCACCACCACGATCAGGGTGAGGATGATGAACATCATCACCCGCTCGACCTGCAGGGCGCCGACGAACCGGGCATTGAGGCCGAGCCAGTCCGCCACCTTGAGATCGTCGCGGCCCAGCGCCTTGCGCAGTTCCCCCGCCACAAGCGGCGCCGCCGCCGGATCGGCGATGTCGAGATCGATCGAGCTCACGGCCTGGTTTCCGTATTCGAGGTCGTCCTGCAGCATCGCCAGCGGCACGAAGACGAGCGCGCCGTCGAACTCGAAGCGGCGCGTGAAGAAGCTCGCCAGCAGCTCATAGTCGGTATAACGCGGCGCGATCGTGCCGTTTTCGTTCAGCTTGTGCGTGACCAGCGTGACCTTGTCGCCGGCGCGCACGTTCAACGCCTGGCGCAGGCGCTCGCCCATGACGATCCCCGGCCGCGTGCCGAAGGCGCCGAGATCGCCGTGGACGACATTCTTGGTGACGATATCGCGCGACATCAGGTCCTCGGGGCGCACGCCCCGCAACAGCGCGCCGCGCGTCTGGCCGTTGGCCGCAACCAGCGCCTGGCGCTCGAGCGTCAGGTGGACGGCCTGGACGCCCGGGAAGTCCTTGAGCTTGGCCAAAAGCTCGGGCGTCGCCTGCACCATGCCGTCGCGGGCGGTGATCACGATGTGGCCGTTCATGCCGATGATGCGGCCGAGGAGCTGCTGGCGGAAGCCACCCATGACCGACATCACCACGATCAGCGTGGCCACGCCCAACGCCACGCCGACCAGGGAAAAGAGCGCGATGAAGGAGACGAAGCCCTCGCGCTGGCGGGTCGCCAGATAACGCCAGGCGAGCCAGCGTTCGACGGCGGGGGCGGCGTCACTCACGGCGCAACCCTTCGACCGGATCGAGCCGTGCCGCCCGCGCCGCCGGATAGAGCGACGCGAGCAGAGCGAAGACCAGCGCCATGCCGGCAATCACCGCGACTTCCGTCCATTCGATGCGCGAGGGTAGCTCGGCCAGCAGATAAAGCGTCTCGTCGAACAGGACGATATCGAAGGTGCTCTGCAGCCATTGGCGAAGCGCCTCGATGTTGCGCGCGAAAGCCAGCCCGAGCACGACCCCGAGGATCGTCCCCACCCCGCCGATCGCCAGCCCGTCGAGCAGGAACACCCGCAGGATGGCGCCACGGCTTGCGCCCATGGTGCGCAGGATGGCGATGTCGGCAGTCTTGGTGCGGACCAGCATCACGAGACTGGAGACGATATTGAAGGCGGCCACCAGCACGATCATGGTCAGCACCAGAAACATCACATTGGTCTGGGCCTGGATGGCGGAGAAGAAGCCGACATTGGCCTGCTGCCAATCGAACACCCATCCCTGCGTGCCGATGACCTGGGCGAGCAGCCGGCGCGTGGCGCCGATCGACGCGTCGTTGCCCACGAACACCTCGATTCCCGTGACCTTGCCGCCGAGATCGAGCAGGCGCTGCGCGTCGACCAGCGGCGCGTAGACGAAGTTGGCGTCGTAATCGTACATGCCGGCGCAGAAGATCGCCGCCACCCGCGCCGCCGCGGAGCGTGGCATGACACCAAACGGCGTGGCGATGGAGACCGGCGAAACGAGCTGCAGGCTGTCGCCCACCTTCAGCCCCAGGAGATCGGCCAGCCGGCGGCCGATCACGACGGAGAAATCGTTGCCGAAGCCTTTGAGGCTGCCCCAGTCGATCGGCTTGTCGTCGCCGCCGCGACACAAGGCCCGATAGCGCTCGCGCGCCTCCGAGGGGCCTTCGATCGCGGCGGCAAGCGGCGCGCGCGCCCGGAAGTCGTCGGGCTGCATGCCGCGCAAGACCACGCCGCGAACGCGATCGCCGGCTACGGCCATGAGCTGGCCCTCGACCGCGGGCGTCGCGGTAACGACGCCGGGCACCGCCCGGACGCGCGCCAGCAGGTCCGCCGTGGCGTCGAGGCCGTTCTGGCCGCCCTGGACGCCGAGCTGGCCGCTGATGCTCGACATCTGGCGCAGCATCTCGACGCGAAAGCCGTTCATCACGGACATGACCACGATCAGCGTGCCGACGCCCAGCGTAATGCCGATCAGCGAGAAGCCGGCGATGACCGAGATGAAGCCCTCCTCGCGGCGGGCGCGCAGATAGCGAAAGGCGATGAGGCGCTCGACCGCGGCGAAAGCCATGATGAGCCCGTGTTCCGCCTCAGCCGAGCCGCTGCGCGACCTGATCGAACGGCACTTCCTCGCGCTTGCCGGTCCGGCGATTCTTGAGCTCGGCTTTGCCGGCCGCCACTGCTTTCGGCCCCACGATCACCTGCCATGGCGTGCCGATCAGGTCCATGTCGGCGAACTTGGCGCCGGGCCGCAGATCGCGGTCGTCGTGCAGCACCTCGATGCCCTTGGCAGCGAGGCCGTCATCGAGCTTTTGGCAGATCACGGACACGGCGCCGTCGTCCGGCTTCAGGTTGACGATGGCCACCTTGAACGGCGCCACCGACTCCGGCCAGACGATGCCGGCCTCATCGTGGCTCGCCTCGATAATGCCGCCGACCAGGCGCGACACGCCGATGCCGTAGGAACCCATCTCGACCGTGATCTGCTCGCCGCCGGGGCCGGCTACAACCGCCTTCATCGGCTCGGAATACTTGGTACCGAAGTAGAAAATATGGCCGACTTCGATGCCCCGTGCGGCCAGCCGCTCGCCTTCGGGAATCTTCTCGAAGGCCTCCTTGTCGTGCTTCTCGTCGGTCGCGGCATAGAGCGATGTCCATTCGTTCACGATCGGCTGGAGATCGGCGTCGTAGTCGATCTTGCGGCTTAAAATGTCCTTGTCGACCAAACCCTTGTGGCAGAACACGGCGCTCTCGCCGGTCTCGGCCAGGACGATGAACTCGTGGCTCAAGTCGCC
>Ga0308309_10000552_pt1 | contig 23883 bp, 35 predicted proteins | sample HubBroMetageWFT5_FD_192491 | JGI IMG/M metagenome (GOLD analysis project Ga0308309, IMG submission 192491) | Warmed and freeze-thawed soil microbial communities from the Hubbard Brook experimental Forest, New Hampshire - Hubbard Brook CCASE Soil... | ecosystem: Environmental > Terrestrial >...
CAATACTTTAAGATTGTCAACGAGGGAGGTTTCATTAACGATCCAAACCCTAACGCAAAGGCCACGAAACTACTGGACCCGCCGCCGGAAAACTACTTGGAAGAACTCGAATTTATTTTCAAACTGTTTGATGAAGCATCTGGGTTCTCGCCTATCATGTCTGGATCGGGAGAGCCGGGTGTCCGAGCTGGCGTCCACGCTCAAACCTTGGTTAGAACTTCGTCCCCCCACCTCATCAAACAAGCCGCGACGCTCGAACGGCAGCTCGCCGATTGTGGGTGGCTGGCGCTCCGCATCATGCAAGCCATGGACGCCCTCATCTACACCACCGCCGACAGCCAAATCGAATTTACCCTCCAACAGCTTCCGGGCAATTTCCAAGTCCAAGTCGACAGCCACTCGGCGTCGCCCGCCTTCGCGGAGGACAATCGTCAGGTGGCTATTGCGCTCGCTAGAGCGGGAGCGATCGACGCCGAGGATTTGATCCACATGCTCCACCCGCCGGGCGCCGAGCTGCTGCTGTCGCGCCTGAAGCAGCGGCAGAAAGCCCAAGCCGCGCAGGCGAAGGAGGACAAGCAGGAAGGTTTGATGATGCAGGTTTTGGGCATCAAGCCGGGCGGGGGCGGCTCGCGCAAGAAGGCTGGCGGCGGAAAGCCGACTTTGCAGTGATGCGATAATCGGCTAGCTTCCCGCCCGTCCCGACCCTTTCCCCCAAAGGGACCGCTTACGGGATGACCGCCCCCGTTATCCATTGCCCCCAGCCACGGGGGCGGCCTCAGGGGAGTTGGAACGGATGCCCGACGTAACGGATGACGATCCCGAGCTGGGGCAAGGCGGCCCGCCCGGTGGTGCGCCACCCGGACCTCCCACCGGCGGTCAGCCACCGGGCGACAGTGCGCCAATTCAGGGCGGCGGCGACTTGGCCGCCTTCGCGCGCTCGAAAATGGGAGCGCAAGTCTCGGCTCCCGGTCCCGGCAACCAAGCCGACAGCATGAACCTCATCATCCAGGCGATCCAAACCTTGAAGCAGGCGGGGCTTGGGTTGCAGCCGGGCTCGAAACTGCACAGCGATGTTTTCCGCACCATCAGCCAGCTTTCGCGCCATCTTGGCGGCGCGGGCGGCATGGGACCGGCCGTCGGCATCCAAAAGACGATGATCGGCGACCAGCTCAAGCGCACCATCCAGAATGCGCTTCTGCAAAAAATCATGGGGCAAGGCGGGCAAGGCCAACCCGGCGGCGGTCAGGGCGGCGCCCCGATGCCCTCAACGCCGCTTCCGGGGAGTTAAACCCCGTGCTACGACGAGCCATTGCTCAATTTCGAGCCGGGGACCGTGACATGAACAGATTTGTTTTGGCCGCCGCGCTTCTTGCTGCAACCGCCGTTCCCGCCGCCGCGACGTTGCAAATCGAAGTGTTCGACAACGGGACGCTGATCGACAACGTCACCGGGATTACGACCGGCGCGGCGAGCCTCACCGCCAATGACGCGAACTTCTCCAACATCACGGTCAACGCGCAAGGCGCGCCGATCCTGCCCCACGCCGATCTTTCGAGCGTCACGCTCGACGCCACCGCAGCGGCTGGCTTCACCGGCGCGCACATTCTGACCGTTGATATCCTGCAAAGCTTCATCACCGGGCTTGGCAACACACTCAGCACCTTCACCGTCAACGGTCTGACCAACGATCCTGGCCCGACGACCGAAAGCACTTTCGCCAATGGCGGGTTGCTCGCTTCGCACACCTTCCCGGTGGCGTTGCTCGACGGCTCCGCTGGGCCGTTCCCGGCGGCGACGGGCGCGTTTACGACGGACGAAATTCAATTCGCCGTCGCCTTCACGGCGGGGGATCAATCGTTCGGCGGCTCGGCCCAGCTCACCACGGACGTTGTGCCCGGACCCGTTGTCGGCGCGGGGCTCCCTGGAGTGATCGTGGGGTGTGGTTTTCTCGTCCTCTTGGCGATGACCCGTCGCAAGGCGCGCGGGCTGGTAGTGTAATCCATATGGGTTGACAGTCTAACCTAGACTTGGAGGAAAACGTGGCTCAGAACCGCTCCTACGACCCGCCGATCACGTCGCCCCCGGAGACGCCTCCAAGGACGATCCTCCAAGTCGACACCCAATCCGAAGTCAGTGAGTGGGGCGCAATCCCCGCCGTCGTGCCTAAGCCCGAAGGCGGCGTCCCGTTGCAGCCGAACATCACAGGCAAGGACAACAAGAGCTAGCCCATGCCGCGCACCATCTCAGACGAGGAATACAAATTCCTCAACGACAAGCGGATGACCGCCGACTTCGTCGAGAGCATCTACAACGACCCGGTCCTGAACAAAGAGGCCAAGCGCCTCATCAAGCGCAAGTACCCCAACCTCGCCATTCCCGACTATGACTTGGAGGAAAAGGTCGAACAGCGGTTCAGCGCCGAGGACCAGAAAAAGCAGAAGGAAGCCGCCGACGCGTCGGCCCGCGCAGACCGCGAGGCTTGGAACGCCAGCCGGGCCAAGGTCCAGAAACAATACGGTTTCACCGACGAGGGGATGAAAGACCTCGAAAAGTGGATGCACGAAAAAGCCGTCGCCGATCACGAAGTGGCGGCCGAATACAGGGCGAGCAAGAACCCGCAGATGTCAGCTCCGACCCATGACAGCCAGTTTTGGCATCATGAAAAGGCCCCGGAGTTCGCCGAAATCGCCAAAGACCCGGAAGCGTGGGGACGCAGAGAAATCCTAGGCGCAATCCACCGTGACGAGGAGCGCGCCAGAGGGAGATAACCCATGCCTCTGCTTGGCGCAGGCATCATCCCGTCGGGACCGATCGGGCTGGAGCTGCAAGCGACCGTGCGACGTGTGTTCGCGCAAATGGTCGTCATCTTAATCTACAAACAGAACCCGCTCCTCGCCCTGCTCCTGCGCAACGCCATCCGGGCCAGTGGCGGCGTGTCGCCGTACACCCAGCCCGTGCAGACCGGACAATACGTCCAATCGAGCTGGATCGGGCCAGCCGGGCAGTTCAATCTGCCGCAGGACGTCGCCGCGACCGTCAACGCCGAGTTCAACATGTGCGCGCTGGCGACGCCGGTCAGTTCGCTTGGCCTCGAACAGCTCGTGACGCAGGACGCGATCGCCGTCGCCTCGCGCCTCATGCTCAAGCTCAACGATCTGAAAAACAGCTCGTTGCAGGCGCTGACAACCGCGCTGTTCGGCCCGCCGATCGGCGTCAACGTCCTGCAAATGTTCAGTCTACAGGACGCCTACGGCAACGCCACCACCGCGCCCACCTATGGCGGGTTAAGCCGGGCGACCTATCCAGATTGGCAAGGGCTCGTCGTCACTGCCGCTGGCGACATCCTGACCCGCGCCGCGTTCATCCCCAACATGCTCGCGGCGGTCAAAAACTCAGGCGGTGAAGCGTTGGATTTCATGGTCTGTTCGGTCGAGGATTGGACGACCCTCCTGACCGACTTCATGGCGGTGGAGCGCTACAACAATGATCCTTCTTCCCGCTGGGGTAAGGATGATCCTGTTAATTCTGGTTTTCGCGGGCTTCTGTTGGGGGATACTCCAATCTTTTTCGACCTCAACTGCCCCCAAGGAACCGCCTACGGGTTCAACTCTAAGTACATCACATTAGTGGTGCATGAAGATGCAAATTTTGCGTGGACCGGCTGGTATTCCACGATCCCGCAAGGGCAAATTGCGAGCGTGGGTCTCTCGATTACTGCGCTCAATCTGGTCTGCTCTAAGCCATCGACCGGGATGCAGATAACCGGGATCACGGGAGGAGCGCCGTTCTAGGATGCTGCCCGTCCAGGCATGGCCGCCCGGTCCACCCGGCGCTACGCTGTCGCCGTTCGGGAAGCCGCGTCAAATCAACGTTGGACAGTTTTGTAACGGGTTCGTGATCCCGACGGGCGCGTGGATCGTCGCCACCGGCTCGAACCGCGTCGTTATGTACTACCCGCCCGTCTCGACCTCCAATCCGGCCCGCGCCCCCGGAACCGGATTGCTGTCGAGCGCCCCGCCGTCAAAATGCGGATGCCCTCCGCCGTCGCCGCCTAACACCTTCATTCCGAACTTCCAACGCTACAACGACTACGTCGAAGCGTTCCGGGCATGGCAGCGCGCGACCGGAAACACCGATCCGCCGATCCGGCCGCTCGCAGGCCGCCGCCCGCCGAATTGGTTCGGCTGGCAGTTCGTCAATGCGCCCAGCTCGACGCTGTTGCAGCCCGGCCAATCCGGGCTCGTCGTCGCTGACGGGCAGAACGTCGTCATCGCCGGAAGCGGCTGCGCCACCATTACGCAGGCTTACAGTGTCTAACGGCACGCCCCCGATCCAGCCCGCGCCCGTCCCGCCCTCGATCGCGGGCATCCCCCAACCCGTGTACGGCAGCGGCAGCGCGACCGTACCCGCCGCCGGTCCCATCACCGGCACGCCAATCATCCCGCCGCCGCCGATGGCGAACCCCGTCGGCTATCCGGTTTTCCCGCCAACCGGAGGGAACACAGCGCCGGTCACGGTTCCCCGAGGTCCGCTCGTCGGCCCGGCCGTTCCCCCGTCGACCGTCCCGCCTTCGATCCCCGGCGTCCCCCAGCCGCAGTTCGTGCCGCCCGGAACGGCGCTCCTCCCGGCGACCCTGTTCCCCGGCTACTTCACCACTACGCCGCCCTCGCCGCCGATCGTGTTCGCCAACATTTTCAAGATCGGAACCGTGCCGCCGCCGCTGCCCTCGACGCCCGGCCAAAACCCGCCTGCAATCATCCCGTCGCCGGTCCCGACCATTCCGCAACTACCGTGGAACCCGAACCCGCTGCGCCCGCCGGTCAACACCGTGCGCCCGCTCATCTCTGTCATCACCGATCTTGTCGTCGGTTCGCAGCTTGGTCTGTCGACCGGGACATGGACCGGAACCAGCGGGACGATCACCTACGCCCGCATGTGGACCCGCAACGGCTCGCCGATCGCAGGCGCGACCGCAGCGACCTACACGCTCGTCCCCGCCGACATCGGGGCGATGATCGGCGGCAATGTCACGGCGCGCGACAGCAACGGCGAAACGAGCATGGACGCCTTGCCCGTCGGGCCAATCGTGGACGTGCCGCCGCTCGACCCCGAGCAACAGCCCACCGACGAGCCGCCGACCCACCTGCCCGCCCGATCGCATCACCGCGCCGCGCCGAAGAAAAAGCGGTAAAGATGGTTCATGCTTGCGGCTTATGTCAGCGAAGTGCAAAGCCACCTGAATGACACTCAGGGGCAATTCTTCGCGATCCCGCAGCTAACCTCTTTCATCAATCGCTCCCGCCGCCGGATCGCCGCCGTCTCAGGCTGCATCCGCATGATCCCGCCCGGATTGCAGACCAAGCCAAACCGCGAGGTCTATCCGTTCTCCGAATGGAACTCCCTCGTCCAACAAGTCGTCCCGCAAGCGCAGTCGATCCTCTCCTGCCGCTCGCTCGCTATCGGCATCGGCGGAGCGTGGCAGGAGGACGCCGACGGCATCTGGTCGATCACCGGCGGGACGTGGAAGCCGGTCTGGAAGCGGATCGTGTGGACCGATTTTCAAGCCCGGTTCCGCATCTATGGCGGGACGTTCTACGGCACGATCAGTCAACCCGGCTGGTACGCGCAATATGGCGTCGGCCCTCTGGCCGCGCTCTATCTCGCGCCGATCCCGTCGATCTTCGCGCCGATGGAAGTCGACCTGACCATCATCCCCAAGCCGTTGCTCACCGACGGCGACCTTGAGCCCATTCCCTATCCGTGGACCGACGCCGTGAGCTATTGGGCCGCCGTCCTGGCGCTTACCCAGCAGCAGCGCAAGGAGGACGCGCAGGCGATGGCGGAGATGTTCAACAACGATCTTCCGATGTGCGCCGCCGTCGTCTGTCCGCAGATGATCCAGAACGTCTACGGCGCCACCATGAGGAGCGCGTGATGGCGAAAGACGCGGGACAGATGCACGGGCTTCACCAGCTCATGCGCTCGTGGTTGCTGGCCGAAGATCCCTACGGCATGACCCAAATGCCGCGCATCGAGCCGACCCTCGACACCCAGCCGCGCAGCGGCAGGGCGAAAGCGGCGGGAACAGCGGCAGTCGAAAACGCGCTCGCCCCGGACCCGCGCGCAGCGGAGGCGGGACCGGACGCGGTGGCGCAACAGCTCTTTGGCGGGCAGGGCGCTCCCTATTCCGAAAGCGGACGCAACGCGGCTTATCCCGACGTCGCCTCGACGCAGGGCGAAGCCGCCGTCGGCCGGGCGCTGGCCCCTTCGCCGACCGCCGAAGCCGGTCGTGCCGCCGCCTACCCCGATCGCGCATCGACGCAGGGCGAGAGCGCCGTCGACAAGGCGCTCAATCCGCCAATGGGCAGCGGCGGCGGCTTTTGGGCGCCGGGCGAGGCGGCCGACACGGCGAGCGCCGTCGGCGAGCAAGCCGTCGGACAAGCGCTGGCGAAAAAGGCGCGCGGAAAGGTGGCGAAGGGACGGCTCAAAGACCCGCAAGACCCAGACGACCGTCAGCCCGAGTGAGTGACGTAACGTGCTGGGCTTGACATATGCCGATCCAATCTGATAATCCTTTTGACCTCACGACGGTCGAGCAATGGCGCGGGCTGAACCAGCAGTCCAAGCGCGGTTCGATCGACGATCAAGAGGAGTGGTGGAATGAAAACTTCTTCGCCATCGGCCCCGGAAATCTTCGTACATGCTGGGGACCGTCTGCTCCCATCTACACCGCCCCGGCAGGCACGACCATTCTTCGCATGTTTTTTGGGTTCTACGGCAATCAGACGCCTCAGTTTAGCGCTCCTCCTCCCGGTGCCATGGGTTGGATGTTTCTATCTGATGGCACTGTTGACGAGGTCGATCTTAATACGGCAGCGACGACGGGATTGCGCGCTCAGGGAGCGATTTGGAATGCGATAGCCCCGCAATATTGGGCGAGCGCGAAAGTTTGGAGACCGGCGTTCGTAGGCTCGCAAGTCGGCCAGCAAGGCGGCGTCCTGTTCGGAAGCCCAAAAGGCTTGTACGCGTGGGACGGCGTAACCCTCTCAAGCCCCGGCGATCCCGCCCCCGATTGGCTGACCGACCTCGCCGAGACAGACCCGACCGGGCCGATCCCGCCGATGCCATCTGGGCTCCCCGGCATCTATGCGATGGAAGTCTACAGCTCCCGCCTTTGGGTGATCGGCAAGGATGTCTGTTCATTCAGCGCGCCGTCGAACGGCGCTGATTTTTCCACCGCGAACGGTGGAGGATCGTTCGGCTATTTCGGCGACCGGCTCGTGTACTCGTTCATGGACATCGCCGCGTCCGCTGGCTACCTCTACTTTTTCGGCGACAGCTCGATCGACGCCATCAACAACGTCACCCTGCTTGGCACGCCCGGCCAGCTCACCCAGCCGGTCACGACCGACTTCAACTATTTCAACGTCGATCCGCAAGTCGGCCAGCGCTTCCCGCGTCCGATCGGACGGCTGGGGCGCTACTTCACCATGTTCAACGGCGCAGGCATCTCGATCCTGCAAGGCGGCGAAGCGGTGCCGATCGGCGACAAGGTGACGGGCGTTTGGAACAAGCTCGACACGTCGCTCTATCTGCCCACGTTCGCCCCGGCGACCATGTTCGGGTTTCGCGTCATGCTCCTCAATGGCCGCTTCACCGATCCGTTCGGCGTCACGCGCTCGCTGTTACTCATGTTCCACCCGACCAAGGGCAACGAATTTTGGAGCGTCGCCAGCCAAGGCTTGGAGCTGACCAACATCGGCTCCTACGAACAGGACAGCACCATCACGCCCTACGGGACCGACGGAACGCATCTCTATCGGCTGTTCGCCGCGCCGAGCCCGACGCTCGTCAAGCGCCTGTCGACCAAGCAATTGCGCGTGACATCGGGCAAGCTGTCGGCGCTGACGATCAAGAACCTCAAACGGCTCTATGCCGAAGTCGCCGACAATGACGGACGCGGCGTCTCGATCACGGGAACCGTCACCAGCGGCGGCGGCGGCATCCCCGGCGGCGTCGAGAGCGTCGATTTCGAGCTGACGCGCGGCGCTCAGTTCGGCATCCTCCCCGCGCCGCTGCACGGGGCCGGAATTTGGTCCGCCATTGACTTACAGACCAATTCGCCGGATTTTAATTTGGAGCGGCTTCATCTGGCCGCCGAAGAACGCACCCTCTTTGGTGCGTAGAAAGTGCGAAGGTGACGCCACGTCGCGTCTTTCCGCCGCGTGGCCTTGCTCAACATCAGGAGACACGCCATGGGTCCGAACACGCATTGGGATGACTTCACCGAAGATCGACGTGGCCGTCGGCGCGGGCGAAGGGGCAGGCGGAGGTAAGGACCATGGCTAAACGGCTCCGACAGACGCGACGCGCTCGTCGCATCCGCGCTCGTAAGCGCCGTTAGGCCAATGCGCCGAACTGGCCTCCGCAACACGCAAAACTTGCAGAGGCAGCTCAAGCCCAAAGGCTGGCGTCTGCCACGGTGGACGCCTCGCCTCAATTCGTACCGCAAAGGCAGGAGGATGTGATGGCGAAAGGCGTGCGTCTTGGACGCCGCAGCCGCGTCGACCCGGCCGGGAAGGCGGGCGGCCAGAAACGACCGACAACCCGCATCCGCCGAGCGCGCGGACACCGGCAAGGAACCGGCAGGGGCCGCCGAGGGCGGAGGAACCCATGAGACGATCGCCGGGTCGCGGCGGGCGAACCGGACCCGTCAGGCGGAGCGGCCGACGATGACTATTCTCGGCGTTGACATCGGCGCGGGTGGCGCGCTCGCCGCCCTCTCTGACGCGGGCGAGCTGATCGACGTGTGGGACATGCCCACGCTGCGCGACGGCCCGGCAAAACGGAGAACCATCAATGCTCCGCTCCTGGCTGAAATCGTCTACAAGTCTCACGCCACTAGAGCCTTTGTTGAACGCGTCGGTCCTCGACCTTTGGAGGGAGCTGTCGGCGCTTTCGCCTTCGGAGATGCAAAAGGCGTTGTCCGTGGCTGTCTTGCTGCCGCAGCTATTCCCACCATCTTCATCACCCCCGTCACATGGAAGCGCGCCGTCGGCGTCCCACCCGGCAAAGACATGAAGGACATGGCGCGCTCGAACGCCATCAATCGCTGGCCCGGACAAGCCCAACTGTTCGCGCGCAAGATGGACGACGGCCGAGCCGAAGCCGCATTGATCGGGCTCGCCGGGCTCCTGCGCTTCAACGATGTCGTTGAACTCATGCCGGTCGATCTTTTGAAGGCCCGCGCCGCTAAGGGGTAAGTCATGCGCCCCGCCAGCGATATCAATGTTTACACCCGTTTTCCGGGCCTGCCCAAATTCCTCTGGTTTGATAACGGCGACGGCAGCAGTTCGTCGGGCAGCGACGGAACGGGCGGCGACGCTTCTGGCGTCGGCGGCGTAGCCGCTGGACCCGGAAGCGGGGCGCCAGCAGGCACGTCAACCACAAGCGCCGACGCGGCGGCGGCTGGCATCGGCGGCGTCGGCTCCGCTGGTCAAGCGGACGCAGTTGGCGGCAGCTCTGACGCCGCAAACGCCTTCGGCGGCGGCGGCGGCCAAACCAGCGTCGCGGTAGGCCCCGGCAACGCCAATGCTGGCGTCACCGACGCCGCAGCGCAGGGGATGGCTTTTGGCGGCGGCGGCGGCAGCACAGCGCGCGGCGGAGCGGCGACCGGCGGCGGACAGGGCGGCGGCGGGGGAGCTGGCGCCGCGACCGGCGGCGGTGGAACCGGAGGACCGGGCGCAGCCACCGGCGGCGGCGGCGGAACAGCCGCAGGCGGATCGGGCTTTAGCGCAAGCGTCCGAGCGGCGCTTCAAGCCCTCTTGGGCGGCAACCCGGCCGACGCGCTCCGAGGCGCGGTCAGGAACTCCCAGCTCGACTTTGGCGGCGGCGGCGCGACGACCGGCGTTCCAAGCTTGGGCGTGCCGCTGGGCGTCGGCGGTCAGGGCGCAGCGCCGACCGGCCAAGTCGCAGTCTCGCCGCTTGGAGCCCCCGGACCCAGCTTGACCACGTTGGCGCACGAACTCGCCGGATCGCAGGCGGCGGCGGCGGCGCGAGGCAGCATCGGAACCGACACGTCCAGCCTGTTCGGACCCACGAACACCACGCGAGGCTCTGGCAGCTCGACGGCGACTTCCGCCAATACTGGCAAGGCGCCCGGCGTCGGCGGCGCGGCTGTCGCCGGGGGAACGCCCAGCCCGGCAGACTTCGGCCCAGCCCGTGGCGCGATGGGGAATGTTTCCACCGCGTCGCTTGCGGGACCGGCCGTCGCCCTTGGCGGCGGACCCGGCAATGCGTCGGACAGCCCAACTGGCACGCCCGCTGCACCGTCGCTGTCGATCGGGCCGGGCGGCATCGGCTCCGACGCCGTCGCGGGGGGCTCAAGTCCGAATGCGCCTCCCGGTACGCCAGCCATCGCTCTCGGTGGCGGACTAGGAAACGCGTCGGACAGCCCGACAGGCACACCCGCTGCGCCCGCCACCACAGTCGCGACCACTGCGCCCGCGAACACAACCAGCGGGCTTGGCTCCTCCGCCCCCGCCGCCGCTGCTAACGCCGCTTCGCCGTCCTCGCCCTCACCCGCCGCACCGGCTGCGCCGTCCGCCCCGTCCTCACCCGACGCGACAGACACAACTGCACCGACCTCGCCCAACACGGCGACCGGCGGCGGCGGCGAACGCGCATTGCAGCAGCTCGTTCAGAGCCTCGTCACGGGCGGCAACGCTGGGCCAGCCCTTGCGACCCTCGCCGTGGCCGCCATGAACATGCTGGAACCCGGATTTAGTCCTGTCGGCCTTCCCGCTGGCTTCGAGCTGCTTGGTTTCGGCCCGACCACGGAGAACGTGGGCAACTCGCAGTTTGCGGGGTAAAAGATGGCGCGCGGATCGACAGCGCAGAAGCGGGCGCGGCGGAAGAACCTCCGCCGAGCGCGGCGGCGGCGGCGCGGCCCCGGAAAGAGGAAGTAAAATGGCGAGCGAGCGGGAATGGCCGAGGACGCGGGAAACGGACGGGACGGAGCGCGGCAGTCCAACCGGGTTCTTTCAGAGCCGGGACGGAGTTCTGAAATCAGGGCGCTCACTCGCCGGGCCTTTGCGAACCGGAACCGAGCCTCGCGTCGGCCCGCGCGCAGGCGGGCGAAGCGCAACCGGAGAAGGACGTGACAGCGACTTCGGCATGGATCGAATTAGCCCACGCGGCTTCGACCCTATTGGAACGTCTGATGACAGCATCGGGCCACAGCCGTCGTCAGACCTCGTCACCGAGCAAGTCCGAAAACGTGGCGACTGAGGCCAAATTCGGGCCGCGCAAGGGCTTCGATTGGAACCGCCTCACGTGGGGGCGGCCCGATAGCGTGCCGTCGGTCCTCTGCTCCTATTGCTCCGCCGTCATCCCCGAGGACGACGTGCCGTTGATCGTGTCGAACGCCAAGGGCTGGACGGTGCGCTTCTGCCGCAAGTGCATGAAGGAGCAATGGGGCTTCGCCGAATGAGCATCGTTAGCCTCCTCCACTACCCGGACAACCCGCGCGCTCAAGCGGCGTGGGTGTTCGATCATCAGCAAGAGCATCAGAAGCTCGTCGCTCAGATGCGCGACCCGAGCAAATTCAACCTCATCAACTATCTGCTCGACCCGATGCCGCCCGACGCGTGGCAGACCGGCGCAAGCCTTTGGGACATGAACCACCAACAAGCCCATGACGACGCCGCCAACTGGTTCGGTGTGCAGCCGTCACTTGGGCTGATAGACAATCCGACCCAACAAGCGGGTCCGTTCCAATGGTTTCTGTTCACCAATTCCCAAGAACACAACGCACTGAACCAAGCAGCGATCGTTTCCGGCCACGCCTGATCACCGAGGACGACATCGGCTGGATGCTCGAACTCGGCGATCGGCGCTATCCCGGTCGCTATGATCGTCTCGGCACCGAAATGTGGTTCAGAAACATCGTCCTCAAAGGGCCGATGATGTTCCTGCCGATCCGCAGCGATCACGCATTCTGCATCGCCATGCTGTCGACCACCCCTTGGACCCCGCACACGCCCGAGTGCAACGTCACCTTGGTCTGCGCCGACGACGGCAAGATGTGGCAGGCGGTCATGCTCCTGCGCGCCTCGATCGAGTGGGCGAGGCGGCGCAAATGCTCGCTCTGGCGGGTCAGCTCCGAGACGGATTTCGATTTAGAGCCGATCGCGCTAAAACTAGGCGCCACAGAAGCCAACGTCCGCTGGCAATTGAGGCTCGAATGAGTTCTATCGGCAGCGAACTCGGCGGCAAGGCGGCGGGCGGAGAGAACGTCAACCAGCAGCAATATCCGTACTTCACCAGCCCCGGCGGGATCACGCCGCAGCAATCGGGCCTCGCAGAATACGACTACGGGCAGAACCTCACCGAAGGCCAAGCGCAATTCGAGGGATCAGGCGAAGGCGGAGGCCCCAGCCTATCGACCATGGCGACCCAGACGGCGACCGGCGCGAACATCGGCAAGGCGATCCAATCGGGCGCGACGAGCGACGTGAACCAAGGGGCCGACTACAAGGCCTTTGGCGACGCCATCAACATCTCCCAGCAAAACAACGAGAACCTTCTCGCCGAAAATCAGCAAAATCTGCAAAACGCGTCCAGCCTCGCGTCGCTGGCGGGCGCAGCGGCGGGCGGCCAAGCAGGCTCGAACACACCGGCAGCAACCTCATGAGCACCGGCGGCGGCGGCAAGGGCAGTAGCGGCGGCTTTGGCGGCACCGGCGGCGGCCAAATCAGCGGCCTCGACACCAACCTCATGCAGGGGCCATTCGAGTTCGGCCCGAGCCAGTTCGACCTTGGCGCGATCACCGACGCCGTCACCGGCAATCAGACCGAAACCACCAACCGCTACAACCAGCTTGGCATGGGCGGGTCGACCCCCGAGCTGCAAGACCTCGCCAGCCAAGCCAACTTGGGGCAGGCGACACAGGGGCAGGAACAGACCTCCACCGTCGGCAACCCGGCCTTCAACCCGGCCTTGCAGACGGCTCAGACCAACATTCCGACCTCCGCCGTCCTGGCCGCCGATCAGGCGCAATTGCAGGCGGCGCAGCAATTTGGCAGCGCAGCGGGCAGCGCAGCGGGCAGTCTGGCGAGTTTGGGGCTTGCAGGAGCATGAGCAACGTAGGCGACGCCCTTAGTGGTTCCTCTGGCGGCAGCGACCCTCTAAGCGGCGTGAACAACCAGACCTTCGCCGACGCCACCCTTGGCGACCAAATCCAAGGCGGGACCGGAGATTTTACCGGCGGCGATATCAGCGCCAGCGATGCAGGCGGCGGCGGCTTCCAAAATTTCAGCAACCTCACGAACGCACTCAGCGGCGCGGGCGGCGATGGGGCAGGCGCGAGCCCTGCGGCGGCGCAGGCCGCCTCGATGACCCCTCCAAGCGCCGCCGCCGCGACCGGCGGCGATCCCGTCGGCGCAGCCAGTGGCACACAATCGTCAACCACGCCCGGCTCGACGCCGACCGGCCAGAACCAGCAGCAGCAGACCCAGCCCAACCAGCAGAACCAAAACGATCAACAATACGCGCCCAAGTCGGCGACCGACCAGCTCAAGGCGTTGCTCAAGCAGCTTTCGGGCAAGCCGCCGGGTCCGACCGGGCCAGTGCCGCAGGGCGGCCAGAACGCCCCCTTCGCCCTGCCGACGCTGGCGGCCGGGCAGACCGGGGCGCAGTCGACTGGGCAGGCGCTCAATCCGGCCAATCAAGTCGGGCTCGACGCCGCCGCGAGCATGGCGACGGGCTTGCCAGCGGGGGACGCACCAGAGTTCGATCCAGCGACCGGCACATGGGGCGGCTCGACGCCAGCCGCCGCCTCGATCCCGCCCGGCGCAGCCCAACAGCCCGCAGCTCAAGCCGAACGCACTAACGCCGACGGGACGCCAGCCGTCGACGCGCAAGGCAACCCGGTCACAGCCGCCGGAACGCCAGCCGCCGACACGCCGTTGCCGCCGCCACGGCCGGGCGACCAAACCGCCGACGCCGGGCAGGGCGGCAACATCAACGTCCATAAGCGGGGTCCGCCGCTCCCAACGCGAGTTCCGCTGCCGACCCACAAGCCCGGCCCCGACGAAGAAGCCCCGCCGACGGGCGCAGGGGCCACGCCAAGGATACTCCAAGACATTTCTGGGGCCTCGACCGGCAGTCCGACCGCGCTCGCCGATCTGGCGCAGGCCGCGCGCATCCTCTTGCCGCTGGCGGGGATGCTTCTGGCTGGCGGCGGACGGCGGGGCGGCGTAAGGTTCGGCCGCTTCCACGGCGGACGGTTCACCCACGGCGTCGGCGGCTTCCGAGGCGGCGGCTTCCATCCCGGCGCTCACGGTCATCCGGCTTGGCGCGGCGCGTGGCCCTATCACCACCCGATGCATGGCTGGGACATGCATCACCACCATCCCGGCGGCGGCTGGCTGCCGCTCAACCCGGCCGAATTGGGGGGCATGGGCGGCGGCGGCATCCCCGGCGGCGACACAGGCGTTTCTAACGCAGGCATGAACGCGCCCAACCGGCAAGGCGGGCGCGACCCAAACAATCCGCCACAGGAGGCGGGCGACGGCCAGCCCGACGCCGTCTACCAGAAATCAGGGTACAATCAGAACCCGTTCATCGACGCGCTGGTCAAGCAGGAAAGCGGCGGCGGCCAGAACATCATCAGCCGAACCGACATGGACAGCCAAGGGCGGACGCTGGCGCAAGGCGGCAACCCCAACGAGATTTCACAGGGCTATTTCCAAATCCAAAACCACCCCGGCGGCACATGGGACACCTACGCGCGGCAGGCGGGCGTCGACCTCAACAAATACCCGACGCCGAGGAGCGCGCCGCTCGCCGTGCAATGGCAAGTCGCGCAGCGCATCCCGATCGGCCAATGGGGAGCGGCGACAAAAGCCATCCTGCGTCAGAAATTCGGCCAGTTTGACCCGAACATGCCTTTCGGACAGGTCGCTTCCCGGTTCAACCGCGCTGGGAGTAGCCTTGCAGACCGGACGCCCTCGCGCACACAACCGGCTTGGGCGTCGGGACCGGCGTCGGCAAGCCTCCAACTCCCGGTCACAAGCCAGCCACAGGTGGCGGGCGGTCCATAGGTTAGACTGTCAACCATATAGATTGACACATGTCAGATACTTTTGGAGCCACAGACCTAAACGCCGATATGCCGGGCCTCGGACCCCAGCCGGGGAACGTGCGCGGCCCGCCGGTCCAGCTCCCGAGCGCGCTGCAAGGGCTCGTCAAGCATTTCACCCAGCAATCGGGCGGCCAAAAACCCGCGCCGGGCGGAGCGCCGGGGCCGGACGGACAGCAAAAAAAGCCGAAATTGGGCTCGACCGACCCGCCCATGCGCGACGCGCGCAGCATCGCGCCCCTGCCCGCCAATGCGCCGCAGCCGCCCTCCAGCTTTACGCCAACCCAGCCCTCGATCCCGCGCGATCACACGCAATGGGGCCAGCCCGAGCCGTTCCCCCGGCTCCCGCAGACCTTCGAGCTGCCGGGCATGTTCCACAGCCTAGGCGGCTATTTCGCCCGGCATGGCGCGTTCGCGAGCGCGCCGCTTGGCGCGGGGATGGCCGCCTACACCGTCGCCTACCAAAAGGCTTTCCGCGAGGGCCAAGACTGGAAAATGAAGCAGAGCTTGGAGCAAATTAAGCTCCACAGCGCACAGCTAGAAGAATTGGAACAGGCGCGGTCGATCAAGTACGCCGACGTGTTCACCCGATACGACGTCGAGGGCAACAAAGACCCGCAAGGGCTGCTTGGCGACATCGAGCGCGTCGCCGTCGAAAGTGGCGACAAAGATATCCTCGCCATGCTGGAGAACGGCGACAACGCCGAAACAATCCGGCGCTTTTTGGCCAAGCACGAAGCCAACATCCGCGACCTCCACAAAGCCAACACCAAGCAGGACGAGCAAGACGCGCAGGACGCGCTCTATGGGCTCGCGCCCGCCCGGCGCGCGGACGACGGCCCTTATGGCCCGGACACCACCCGCCCGCCCGGCGTCGTCGACAAGGGCAAGGATGAAGCCCCACCGGGCGACACGCGCACCGACAACCAAAGGATGATCGACGCGGGCGCGTGGGACATGGTCGAAGGCTCCAAGCCGACCGGGAACGAGTACGGCAAGATGACCATGTCGATCATGGCGAGGCGCAAGCTCGAAATGGAGCGCCAGCTCAAAGAGATCGCCGCCGACCCGAACATCAACAAAGACGGGCAGCACCCGGAGGAAGTTCTCGACGAGGTGCGAAAACGCGTGCCGGAAGCCGTTCCGTTGCTCGACCAATATTCCAAATACGACGCAGGCCCCGGCGTCGCTGGCCGGGCGTCGAGCGGCGGCCCCGAAGCGGCAATGTGGAACTTGTTCAACCCGCTGGCGGCGAAAATGCACCCCGGCGACAAGGAAACCGGCGTCGGCGCGTTCAATCCGGACAACCTTCAAGCCATCCACCAGTTCCGCGACCCGAACGGGCAGACGCAAAAGCAAATCCAGCGCATCGGCCCGACTGTCGAAGCCGCCACCCAGCTCATTACCGCCTTGAACAAGCTCCCGCCGGAAGATCGCCAAAACCTGACCATGGACGCGATCAAGGCGAAGATGCTTGGCGGCAATCCGCTTTATCGGGCGATCTGGGCCAATTGGCTGAACTACAATCAGGACGTCAACGCACTCAGCGTCCCCGGCGGTTCGGTGACGGAAACCCTGCTGTCCGAAAATCAAGTCCCTTGGTATTCGAGTTCGGCCGAATATCTGTCGGTCATCCGCGAGCATATCGGCGTCGCCGCGAGCCGCGTCGATGAGTTCCACAACTCTTGGAAACAATACGGCTCGCCCGCTCCGATGCCGGGCCTGAACCGAGCCGCCGAGGAGCAAATTCCAAGGATCAGGCGGCTCGACGTGGCGACCGGGATGCTGCCCGGCGACCGCAGGACGGCGAAAGACGGCAAGACCTACGAGTACACCGGCAAGGACATGGACAACCCCGACGCCGACGCGAATTGGAAGGTGGTGAAAAATGCCTCGCCCTGATTTCGGCGACGATCAGCACGCGCCAGCCGCGCCGTTGGGCGGGCGCCCTGATTTCGGCGATCAGCACCCGGCGGACGACAGCGGCTGGATGGGCTCGATCGGCGCGGGCTTCAAGGGCGCAGCGAAAGAGGCCGTCGGCGTGACCGGCCTCGCCCCCGAATGGTCGAAGTCGAAAGAGCCAGGACATTCGACAGCCGAATGGATTGGCCGCGAGGGCGCAGATCTGGCTCCGTCCGTCGCGCTCGATGTTTTCGCGCCCGAAATCGGCTTCATCCCGACAGCGGGCCGCTTGGCGAAGCTCGCCAACGCCGGATTGAACGCCGGATGGAAGGGCGCGCTGGGTGGCGCGTCAACCAATGCTAGTGACCGAGGCGAGGGCGCGAAAACCGGGGCCGAAGTGGCGGCAGGGGGCGGCGTCGCGCGGGCAGGGTGGAAGATGCTTCCGGGCTGGGCGAAATACGCAGCGGTCACAGCGCCGGGCTCGCTCGCCGGTATCGCGTCCCTCGCGCATGAAATGGGCGCTGGCGGGCGCTACATCTCGCCGTGGGCGCTACACCACACGCTGACCGCGCTTGGCGCATTGGCGGCTGCGGTGATGAAAGCGCCCGCCACGACGGGCGCGGTTGGCTCTCAAGCTGAGCAGTGGATGGGAGGCAAGCGTGGCGACCAGCCCTAAGCCGAAGTCAGGCGATCCGCTTGACATCAACGGGCGTCTGTACGCTCAGATAGGCAGGCTCCTCGACGACCTCGAAAGCGCCGATCGCGACGAAGTCATGACGACGCCGCAGCGCATATCGGCCCTGATCGCCGTCGGCCGGATTTTGACCATCTTCGCCACCCTGCGAAAGAGCGACTTCGATTATGGCAACTCTGGAAGCGCCGTCCGAAAATACGCCGCCGCGTTCGCGCGCCCCGATGCAGCTCGTGGGGGAAAAAACGCTCCCCGACACTCAAACATTGTCGGGATTGATCGCGACGGCGGCGACGACGAGTACGACGCCTAAGCCTGTTCCACGTGAAACAGAATTCGTTCACCGGGGCGCGTGGAAAGCGGGCGTCATGGGGGCGCTCAACCTACTTGCGGTTGTGCTTGCGGTGCGGCTTGTACTTCTGGTTGCGGTTATCGGCGCGCTCTGGCTCGCCAAACTCGCGCTCGACGTGCCGGTGGCGATGCAGATGCCAGCCCTTGTCATGCTGGGGGTCTACTGCGCCACCGTGGTCATTCCCATGGTCTGGCTCAGTTCGCGGAAATAGGCGCGTAAGCCCCTCCCCTATCGGAAGCCACCTAGCCATTCAGCGCCTCGCGGACAGCCGTCGGAGCCACCCTCATCCGCCGGGCAATCGTCTGGATCGTGCGCTCGTCCTCGATCCTCCACCCCGCCAGCTCCTGTCGCATCGCTTCGATGGTGGGGTTGAGCATCCCTGCTATCCGAGAAATCCCGGCTGCAAGCTCAGATAGCGGCTCCCCCAGCGCCGTTTCATCCCCCCTCAAAGGCCGGGATGGGGCTTTGCTCGTGTCATCCCCCCTCACAGGGTCCAGTACATCAAGCTCACCGGCTGACGCTGCTCGTAGACGCCTATTCTCGTCCCGTTTCCGGCACACTTCCGAACAGAACCGTTTTCCCCGCCACGGCGTGAATTGCCTGCCGCATTGTGGGCAATTCAATTTGCTGTTGCTCATCGCAGGATGTCCCAAAGCCGCAAGAGGATCACAGACTGCCGCCCTCCGTCCCCGGCGTTGTGCCGAAACCAGCCGCGCGCCTTGGCGTCCCGGCACAGCTCTTTCAGCCGCTCGATCGGGAACATGAGGTAGACGAGCGTCTGTCCGTCCCGCTTCAACTCATGCACCCAATAATCCGCCTCAGTTACGGAAATCCCCGTCGGCTTGCCGTCGCGGGCGTACTCGATGCAGATGTTGCGCGTTTCTTCCCACTGAACGCTTTCGCTTTTCAGCTCGATCTTCTCGATCCTCTTGGCGCTGAAAATCTCCGCCAGCCCGCGCTCGTTGATGATGGCTTGCGAGAGCTGTAGATCGAATTTCTCGCTCTGCGAGTGAAACACGCCTTCGGGGAAAGGCATCATGCGGGCGCATCCCCAAGGTCGCCTTCCTCCGGGTTGACGAGCCTCAGTTGCACGTACTCGTCTTGCTGATAGGCGACATCGGCGGGCGTCTCGACCCGGCGCACCACGGCGTAGGCCCCGAGCGCCTTCGCCCGCTCCGTCGTCTGGTCGAGAACGTCGCAAAAGCTGTCGAGCGCAGCCGCGAGGATCGACTGATAGTGGGGATCGCGAAGAATGACCCGATGGAAAGACGGCGTTCGCTCGTGGTAACTGTAGAAATGGACCGCCTCGAACTCGTCGCCGACCAGCAAATGCCCTTGCGTTTGCGCGATGTAGGCGTCGTCCGGGCCTTCAAGCAGATATTGGAGCTGGGTCCAGGGCGCGGGCGACTTGATTTCGAGGCTTTCCTTGTGGCCCTTGAAAATCCGATCCGGGCTCGCGCCGATCCGGCCGTCGTTGGTCGTCACAAACCCGCCCGGCTCTAGCTCGACCTCGTTGACGGCTTGAAATCGCGCGACGGCGTGCGGCTCTTGCTCTTTGCCTTGAGCCACCCACTTCACAAAGCCGATTTCGTCATCCATCGTCTCGTTGAGGAGCCGTTCGGCCACTAGCCGATAGAGGTACTTCACCGCTTGCTTCGACGGCGCCCCCAGCGGCGTCACGATCTTGTGGAAGTTGCTGCTCGTCGGCTTGCCGAGGCGTAGGCGATACCACTCGCCCGAACCCTGCTCCACCCGGTACAGCTTCATTGCGGTCCTCCAACGCCTTTAGCCTCGCCTCGATCGCCGCGAACCGCCCGTCCGCGCCTCTCGCGAAGCCCTCCATGAACACCGCCGATTGCAGCAGCTTATGCATCGCGTCCTCTTCGCCGCTCAGAAGCGATTGCAGCGCCGTCTCGGCCCGAAATTGTCCCGGTTTCAGCATGTCCTCCCACTCCAAATTTTCGCGGCTGGTGGCTTTCGCGTGCGCGTCCGAGCCGTAGCGCACGAACACCGTCCAATGGTTCAAGCCGGTAATGACGCCGCGTTCCATCTTGCCGCCGACAAAGCGATTGCCGGTGTAGAGGACCGACCGGCCGATGTCGGCTTCCGTCGGCTCGATCATTGGTGCGCCATGATCGACGCGGCGAGCCACGCGACCGTCGCCAGCACGGCGAACATGAACAAGCACGCCAAGACAACTCGCGACGTCTGGGTCATCGCAGTCGCTCCCTAAGAGCCGTCATCGCCGGATCAGCGTCCGGTAGGGGGAGGTCGAAAGACGGTCCCGGCACGGAGATTGCGGCAGGCGCCGGGACCGTCTCCCGCTTGGCGATGCTCACAACCGGGGGGCGGTTGTTTCCTCCACATCGCTGTCGCTCGTGAAAGTGCCAAATGGAATAGCAATGGGGCTGCGCCTGCGCGTGGCCGCCGAGAAAGGCCCACGCTACGAAAGCGATCATCGCCAGATGGATGAGCCAGAACAGCCAGCCCGGCTTTTTGTCCGAGTAGCCGAAGGCGTAGCGCGCCAACTCGCTGCGCGGCTCGCTCATTTCGCCTTCCTCTCGTCGCGCAGGCTCGTGTAGGCTTCCACCCATTGGTCGCGCATCTGCCGAGTGATGCGCAGCTCCTCCTTGAGCTGCTTGATCTTCCACTTCGCCAGAACCAGCTTGGCTTTCTTGCTCACTTCGCCGCCCTTCGCTGCTTCTTCTCGCGCAGCGCCATGATGAGACGCGGAAAGTCGCGCTGCCGGATGTCCTGCAAACTCTCCGAGCCCGAAACCATCGTCTTGAGGAACGCCGCCTCGTTGGTCGCCGTCGCCTTGATGAGGTCCGTCAGCTCTTTGATCTGCGTCGGGTCAATCAACGCTTCCAGAGCGCCCCTCGCGTCGTCGTCCTTGCCCTTGCGAACCACGTTGCAAAGATCATCGACGATGTAGCGCTTGGCGTAGCGCCGCGACGAACCGCGCGCCTGCAAGGCGTTGCGTCCCGGTCCCGTGTCAGGCGGAAACGAATAAGTCGACGAACGCTCCCAGCCGTGGCCCGAAATCGTCCCCGTGATCGTCACGCTGTCTTTGTTGTCAACGGAGGCGAACGAAATCGCCAGCCCGTGCTTCGCCAACAGCGGACGCAGGATCACATCCATCGCTTCGATCGTGGTGAAGTTGTAGCGCCCCATGGTGCGCCCGTCTTTTTCCAGCGTGACAGTCCCGTCGCGCTCAACTTGCGGCAGCTCCGCCGAGAACGCCGCGAAGTGTTCCATGAAGGCTTCGCGCGCTTGGTCGGTCAGAACCTCGCGCCGCATCCGCATGACGACTTCCATCTTGTCGGCCGGGATGTCAGGATTGGTCAGCATCTGCATGAGGACCGCCGCGAACGTCTCCGCTGGCGCGGCTCGCTCGACGCGCTCGACAATCTGGCCTTCGTTGCCTTGGTCATTCATCGCGTGGCTTCGCCTCCGATTTGACCGCCGTGCAAATCCGAATGTCGATCCGGGCCGGAATGATGCTTGTGACGATCCAATGTTCGCCGTCCGTGGCGACGTGGCCAGCCGCGCAATAGCGGCATTTGCGGGCTTTTTTCATCTTTCCGTCGGCTCCAATGTCTTGACCTTCGCTAAGACGATTTCCGCCAGCGCCCACAACTGTTCTTCCTTCGTCATCAGATGATGGTCACTCTCCGCAGCCCAATTGGCGACGACGCGCGCGGCCTCCTCCTGATCCTTGGACATCGACTGATAGGCGAGGCGCAGATACATCAGCGACATGCCGAGGTTGTACTTCGACCCCTTCATTGCGTCGGCCCCATTGGCTTGTCGTAAATCAACAGCAGATGGCGAACCGTCGTCACCCATTGCTCAAGGATCGCCTCGCGCATCTCATGTTCGCCGCGCACGTCGCCGACGATCTTGTGACCATGCAGAAAGGTCGCCATCGTCTCCGCCAGCGCCGCGCCGACAGCGTCAGGTTCTTCGCCTGCAAAAACCACGCGGCACATGGCCGCGAGAGCAAGCGCGCGGTCTGTCAGCTCGTGGGCTTGCTCCCGCGTCGTCATCAGTCGGCCGTGCCGGTCAGAAGCGCCATGATCCGCGCGACAGTCGCCGTGTCGGTCTTGGTGTGGATCAGCCGCCCGTTGACGTAGACCGCGATCGCGACCACGTCGGAGCCCTGATCGACGGAGCCGAACAGCTCCTGCCCGATTGCTTCCGTGCTGGCCTGACGCGCTCGATGCGCGTCCTCCTCGCGGAGATGTTCATTCATTCCATTTTTCTCCCGGTTGTGGATGAGCTATGACATACCCTTGACGTGACGGGCTGTCAAGTGTAGGGATTTACACACATGAGCTTTCAAAACGAACTGGCGAGAGCCATCCAAATCGCGCCGTTGCCCGCGCTGGCGAGCGACCTTCGCGCCGTCGCGCACAAGTTCCTTCACCCCATGGCCGCGATCCTCGCCAAGGTGCCCGGCGACACCCTCGCCGCCCGAGCCCGCGCGATCGGCGTCTCTCGACAAACAATGTACGTGTGGGCGCAGGAGAAATTCCGCCCCAGCACAGACCAAGCCACAATCATCGCCGATCTGACCGGCGTTCCAATCGACGAAATCCGCGACTATCAGGAGGGCAAAGATGACGGGACCAACGGCGCTAGAAAACCGGCTCGAAAGACGCGTCCGCGATTGGCGAAAGCAAGCCGCAGCCTACCGGCTGGCGCAGCACGATTGCGAGCCAAGCGAGGAGGAGTGGTGCTTAAACAAGGAAAACGCGGACACGCTGGAGCGCTGCGCAAGCGAACTGGCAAGCGACCTCTCGGCGGGAAGAGTGTTTAGGCGCTCGCAATACGAACCCAAGACCGTCTAATGGCAACTCAAGTTTGGGGCATCGACTTCACAGGGCAGGGGCAGAACCACCCGACGGACCTATGGCCGGTCATCGACCTAAATCCCGAGGAGTGGAGAGAGGTTGAGGAATGCCCGGCTTTGCCCCCGACAGATGCCCCTGCGGCTACCCATGGAAGCTGTGCCCGTGGCGATGGGACGCCTTCGTCTGCGCCGCCTGCGGCGCGCTGCAAGATCACAACACCATCCGCTGCGAAGAATGCGGCAAGCCGTTGGTGTTCCTAAGCGAAGCCGCTGCGTGTCCCCTTGTTGTCGATCGTCAGCGCCTGATGGCGCGGCGCACCGCCGGTCAGACCCAGATGGACCCAGCTATCGTACTCGTGGATCAACTGGTCGATCCCCAGCTCTTTCATGTGCAAATTGAGCCTGTGGCAGACCATGCGCGGCGTCCCGAAACCGGGGCAGCTAAAGTCGACCGCCAGCCCGCTCATGTGTGCGGAACTCTTTGAGCCCCCAACCGCCGCGTTCACCGCCGGGCTGCGATAGCCCGAACTGACCAAGATCGGCTTGTCGCCGAGAAGGGTCCGGACCTCCTCCATCACTTCGGCCGTGCGCTTCAAATTCGCGCGCTCCGGGCTCCCCACCGGCGGCACGTTGGGAATGCCCTTTCTGGCCGCCGTCTGGCTATCCGTAAATTCTTCGAGCGTGAAATGGCGCGTGAGTTCGGTCATGGCGGCATCCTAGCACGTTTTATTTAAGCGTGTCCGAGCCCCGGTTTCCCGCTGACAATGGCGGAAAATGGCGAGTGTCATGTGCCTGGGTTGACGGTCTAACCTACCCGTTCCCCACATCCCTCATCTGTGATAAGGCGATTTGCCCCGATGGCGAGTTGCGCTAAATCGCGTGCTTTTCCGAATGCCAATGTATTCGCAGCGTATTCGCAAGACTAGCTCAGTATAGCGTCT
>Ga0308309_10000553_pt1 | contig 23881 bp, 20 predicted proteins | sample HubBroMetageWFT5_FD_192491 | JGI IMG/M metagenome (GOLD analysis project Ga0308309, IMG submission 192491) | Warmed and freeze-thawed soil microbial communities from the Hubbard Brook experimental Forest, New Hampshire - Hubbard Brook CCASE Soil... | ecosystem: Environmental > Terrestrial >...
AAGAAGATGGGATCATCCGCGACGGCAGGCGCAGCGAAGAAGTCAAACACTCGCTCGATCTCTGCCTCGCCTGCAAGGGATGCAAAACCGAATGTCCGGTAGGCGTAGATGTGGCCACGTACAAGGCCGAGTTCCTTTCGCATTACTACGAAGGCCGCGTCCGCCCGCGCAGCGCCTACGCCTTCGGCAACATCGATCTCTGGGCGCGCCTGGCGTCGCACGCTCCCGGCCTGGCCAATCTGACCACGCAACTCCCATTCCTGCGCGATCTCTCAAAGCTAGTCGCCGGAATTCCCAAAGAGCGGAGCCTCCCAGCTTTCGCCCCGCAGACTTTCAAGTCCTGGTTCCACAGCCGACGCGACCTAGGAAGAAGCGCAGAAGCTCCGCCCGTCCTCCTCTGGCCCGACACATTCAACAACTACTTCCACCCCGGCACCGCCAAAGCTGCCGTAGAAGTCCTCGAAGCCGCCGGCTTCCGAGTCATCGTTCCTAGAGTCAATCTCTGTTGCGGACGCCCACTCTACGACCACGGCATGCTCGACCGCGCACAATCGCTCCTGCTCCAGATCCTCGACGAGCTTTCCCCCGAGATCGAGGCCGGAATCCCCGTCGTCGGCCTGGAGCCGAGTTGCGTAGCCGTCTTCCGTGACGAACTCTTGAATCTGTTTCCCCACGACGAACGAGCCCAAGCCTTGTCGCGCCAGACCTTCCTGCTCAGCGAATTCCTCGAAACCTTCGCGGCAGGCGTCCCGCTCCCACAGCTCGACCGCAAAGCGCTCCTCCACGGTCACTGCCACCACAAATCCTTGATGAAGATGACGGCCGAGGAGTCAGTCCTGCACCGGCTGGGCGTCGACTTCCAAAGCCCAGCCCCCGGCTGCTGCGGCATGGCCGGCTCCTTCGGCTTCGAACCCGACAAGTACGACCTGTCCATCGCCATCGGCGAACTCGAACTGCTGCCCGCCGTCCGCCGGGCGCCGGCCGACTGGCTGATCATCGCCGACGGCTTCAGTTGCCGCGAGCAGATCGCCCAAGGAACGCCGCGGAGCGCCTTGCACCTGGCCGAAGTCCTGCAGATGGCGCTCCCCATCGCCATCAGCGACCCAGGCCCCGGCACACCCGACTCCTACCCATACCCAGAATCCGCGCGCACCCAGCAACACGAAGCCGAGGTTCTCGGGTCCATGAAGCATGCCGGACTAGGGTTAGCGGCCTTGGCCGCAGGCGGAGTTCTATTATGGGAATTGTCCCGAAGACACTGATTATAAACAGCTTAATGAAGATTTATAGCTGGATGCTAACGCACGCCCCTCGCCAGATCGCGTGAGTTCTGGGACAATAAGACGTTCGCCCGCTCCTCCAGAAGGAGCCCTGGACAAAACACCGCGGCGAGCCGATTCTAAGTCCGATCTCAGTCAGGAAGTCATGGAACCCGAAGTGGGAGTAATGGAGCCTGTGGTTTTAGCCGGCGAACTTCAGGGCACCAGCGTCATGGACCGTGAAACCACAATCACCGCCCCAGTCGTAGGCAAGGTTCCCGCCGAGGCCCTGCCCACACTGGTAGCCACCAAGCCGCCGGATGCGCCGCTCTGCGGCTCCGTGCTCGTCCTGATCCAGTTCGACGTTTGCGAAGAGATTCGCCTCGACCAGCTTCGCGAGATTCTCGGCGCCCGCACAGCCGATGCCAGCTTCAAGCACTTGGCACCCGGCTACGTCCGCTACCAGCGTCCTCCGGTCGAAGAAGTCCTCGAACCCCTGGTTCTCGAAAGCGGCGAACGCCTACAGGGCGACATCAAGTATTTCGATTACGGTGTGGTCAGCGTGGTCTTCGAGCTGCCCTTTTCCGGCGACTGGGACAAGCTGGTCCAGCTCTCCAGCCGCTGGGTTTGGGACACCAACTTCGAGAGCCTCGCGACCCGCATCGTCAAGCAGAAACTCGAGCGCGCCGCCCCGGCCCTGGTCAAGCCCTACACCTCCGAGTGGCTCCAGGAGGACTATTTCATCTTCCACCTCCGCGAAATCGCCGGCTCACCCTCGGCCACGGATCTCCTCGCTTCTCAGGGAGGCTACATCTCCCAAGTCGTGCGCGGCGAGAGCCAGGCACTCTCCGATGGCGAACGCCAGGAGATCCTACAATCTCGCATTTCCTACTATCCCAATGATCTCGCCGTGATCGGCTGGAACGCCGCCTTTATCTACGACAGTCCCGCCGGAGCCGAAACCGCCATCCAGCTCCTGCAGTACGCCAACTCCCAGCTGCTCGAATTCCGCCATTACGACGAACTGCTCACTAAGCAGCTCGAAGGCGTCTACGACTTCCTCGATCGCGGAGGCCGCGGCCTCTGGTCGCGCTGGCGCACCGCGAAGGCCGCTTCGAAACTCCACACCGTCCTGCTCGACGTAAGTGAGCTGACCGAGCGCGCCGACAACGCCATCAAGTTCCTTAGCGACATGTTCTCCGCGCGTCTCTACAAACTCGCGGCGTTAAAAGTCGGCGTGCCCGACTACAAAGACCTCGTCCAACAAAAACTGCAAACCGCCGAAGAGCTCTACCGCTTCATGGTCGACGAATTCAACCAAAGCCGCGCCTTCGTCCTCGAACTAATGGTGGTCATCATCCTGATTATCGAACTCGTCTACTTCTTCCGCGGTAGACCCATCTAAGACTGTCGTTCCGATCTAAAAGACTCCTGTCATTCCGAGGAGCGAAGCGACGAGGAACCTGCTGACCGCCTGCATCGCCACGACGGTTGGCCCACGCCTCGCACCGCCGCCCCTACTTGGCCTGAGCCGCGGGCGTCGCGGGCTGTCCAGCCAACTTGCCAATCAGCGCCAGCAACTCGTCATCATTCCACGGCTTCTGCACAAACGCCCTGGCCCCAAACCGCAGCGCACGTTCCTTGTTTCCGGGAAGATCGCGCCCCGAAACCACGATCACGGGGATCATCGAGAGTTGCATGTTGGCCCGCAATCTCTCCAAAACCACAAAGCCGTCCCCGGCCGGCAGGCCCAGATCCAGCACGATCACATCGGGCACGCACTTGCGAGCTTCGGTGATCGCGCACAAGGCATCGGCGGCGAAGAACGTGTCGTATTGATTGGCCTTCAACAGGACGTTATATCCGAGACGCACGTCGGCATCGTCCTCAACAACCAGAACCTTCTTGTTACTCATGACACACCCTCCGATAAGATTTGCGATTTGATCGATTCCTCGAGACTCGCCGCCATCGTCGTCACCATGTTTCCCAGGGGTTCGCCACTTTCCTGCGGAAACGGTTTCAGCATGGTGTAGGTAACGGCAAGAGTCAGGTCCATTCGTTTCAGGTCGGGAATACACTCGAATTGGCCGGCAATCCTTTTGGCAAGTATCGACGCCCCTTTTTCGTCGGCAAAGGCGGCAACAAAGATGCGCTCTCCCTCTGCGCCGTAGCTCATTTTTGGCAGAACCACATCCAGATCGGGCAGCAAACAACGTTGCACCAGGTCGCGGACTTCCTGCCGCCACTCCCGCTGGAAGTCAGCACTCGCGTCCCCCTTGAAGCAAATCTCCGCCATCACCAGAGCGACCGACTCCGCCGGCCAGCGGTCGTCCTTGAGCAGCGGGGCGATTACGTTGTTCAAAGAAAACACCGGGAGGGTAAAACAAAACATGCTGCCCAGGAGCGGCTGGCTCTTCACCCAAATCTTTCCACCTTGCCGCGTCACCAGCTCTTTGCAGATGAATAAGCCCAGCCCCAAACCCTTGCGGCTAGCTTGGCTGGGCGGCTCGCCCTGGTAGAGGCGCTCAAAAACCCGTTCGCTGGCTTCCAAGCTCATGCCGCAACCGGTGTCGCACAAGAACCAGAAACTCGCGATCTTGCTCCTGCAGCCTCGCCCGAATTCTCACCGCTCCGCCCTTGGGGGTAAACTTTATGGCATTATCCAGCAGGATAATCAGTATCTGGCGCAACCGTGTCTGGTCCGCATGAACCGGAGGCAGGTCGGGCGGCAGTTCTGAAACCAGGCTTACCCCTTTCGCCTCGGAGTTCACCCGCAGGGTGTTTAAGCTGTCCGTCACCGCATCCGCAACTGAGGTGCTCTCCGGGTTTACGCCGAGCTTCCCGGCCTCCGCGCGCGTGACGTCCAGCAAGTCGTCAATCATGGCCTGCAGTTGCCGGATATTCTTCAGCACGATCTGTTGGTACTCGCGTTGCTCTTTATTCAGCTCGCCCGCCAATCCGTTCAGCAGGATAGTCGTAAATTGCTTGATGGCGGTGAGCGGCGAGCGCAGCTCGTGCGAAACATGCGACAGGAATTCGTCTTTGAAGCGAATCTGATCCTTGCCGCTCTGCGCCAAAGCATCCTCGGCCCGCTTCCGTTCGGTGATGTCCATGTTGACCCCGATCAGGCGGCTGACCTTGCCCTGATCATCGAGAATCGCTTTCTGAATCACGGAAATATTTCTCACGCGACCATCTGGCAGGATGATGCGGAATTCCGCGGATCCCGGGGTCTTTTCCTCGATGGTTTTTTGCAGGTTCGATTGCGCCCCAGGCAGATCCTCGGGCAGTACCGCTGCCGACCATTTTTCATACGGCAGTGGAACCTCCGGCGCGAAGCCATAGATCTCAAACATCGTGGCGTCCCAGATCGACATCTTGCTGGCCAGTTCCCATTCCCACACGCCCACCTTCGCAATCGCGGTCGCCAGCGACAACCGCTCCGAGAGCAACTCAGCGCTCCTGGTTCGTTCCGCAACCCGCCCTTCCAGCGCGGCATTGAGTTCGCGAATTTCTATCTCCGCCCGGCTGCGCTGGTCATGCTCTTTATTCAATCGCCGGGCGTTCCACCAAACCAGCGCCGCGAAGACCACAATGTTGACAGTGGCATGCAGCGCCAGGCCCAGTTCCATTCCATACATTCCCGCGATTTCTCCGCGCAGGCAAATCCAGCCCAGAACAATAGGGATCAAGAAGACCGCGGGGAGAAATCGGCGCGCTACCACGCTTCCCGCCCCTTCGCTGGTGAGATCGCCAGCAAGCCCTGACCCCGGCCTCGCGAAGAACACCGCACCGCTAATCAGAAATAAGCCAATCGCCGTATGCACCGCCACCTTGGTGTAGAGAAAGACCTTGGGTACGACGGTGGCGTGATACACGTAACCCGTGATGGCCATCATCCCGATCAGCCCGGACCACAAACTCAGCCCCTGTGCCGGCCCGCTCCCTCGCTTCGTCTTCCTGTCCAGAAGCACCAGCGCCAGGCCGATGGCGATAAATGCAGTTGCGGTCGTGGGCGCCAGACGGCCGGGCGACGATGTCCCGATTGATCCTTTTAGATCGCGAAAGAGCAGTTGATCGATTCCAAGATTCGCGTCGAACGAGTATTCCGCGAGCGTGGCCGCGCCAATCAGCACAACCAGCAAAGCGAAGAAACGAGCGCTACACCTTATTCTGGAGGCAGACTTGCCAGGCAGTTGCAGCCACAGCGATATCCCAGAGAATCCCAGGCCCAGCGCTGTATTTACCTTCATGGTGACGAGCCCGGGCAAAACAGACTTAAGAATTTCCACCCGAAACGCCCAGCCATAGAGAACCACACACGCCATTCCTATCGCGGCAATGGCAGACCCTTCGCAATAGATTCGCAGGAGCTTGAACCGCCGGGTTCGGGATTCAGAAATCGAAACTCCCGCGACTTCACCCAGCGCGGGGTTATACAACATGGTCAGCCATGAGGTTCGAGACGCCTTCTTGCTTCCTCAAGGCTATTGGAAGGAACCAAACGGTATCCATCCACTTTGGTATGCGCCCGATGATTTGCCGAGCGAAGCTTCCCGCTTTGGGAAGTTCGGATTTGGCCTTCACCTCTCTCATCTTTGCGTTCATGTATAAAGGAACAAATTAAACGAAAATGTTCTATTATGAACGAACATTATGATATATTTGTTCATACATAAACGAACCCAAACGTCAGCAAGATCATGAAACCTGAATTTAGAAAGTTACGGATTGAGCAGCTCGAACGTGCATTGCAGCCGTTTCTAGCGGCGCGGGATCTGCCACGGCCGCAACGCGGCTGGGTTCGCGCTATTCGCGAGGCGTCCGGCCTGACGGTGCGCGGGCTGGCCAAGCAGCTTTACAGAACCTCGCAAGTAACGCCCTCCCGCGTAGCCCAGCTTGAGAAATCGGAGGCTGAATACCGCATCACACTGGGCAGCCTGCGAGACGCTGCCGACGCGCTCGGATGCCAGCTTGTATACGCTCTTGTTCCGAAAAGCGGGAATATTCAGGAGCTATTGGAGCGGGATGCGAGAGCCAAGGCCGCAGAAAATGTCCGCGCCGTCGAGCACACTATGGCCCTCGAGAATCAGGCGGTAGGTGGGGCGGAGGCAAAAGTTAAGGAGGAGACGAAGCGGATATTGAAGAGAAACTCCAACAAATGAACCTGCTGATACCGACAAGCGACGGCAATACTCCTCTCTCACCCGAAGAGGTCGCTGAGTTGATTCCCAATCTCGCCACAAAAGAGGAACTGAACGAGTGGGAACGGCAGAACATTCTGAGTGCCAGACTATGGGCCCTTCGAGACCGCAGCACCGCGAGTGATATCGTCGAGGACGAATACGTTCGAAAATTGCATAAGAAAATGTTTGATCAGACATGGAAGTGGGCGGGGCGCTACCGAAAAACCGACAAAAACGTCGGCGTCCCTTTCCCTGAGATCCCCCAACGACTAGCCGCGTTGTTTGGGGATGTTCGTTACTGGATCGACCATGCGACCTATTCTCTCGACGAAATAGCCGTGCGCTACCATCATCGCTTAGTGTTCATCCACCCGTTCCCCAACGGAAATGGCAGGCATGGCCGCCTCGTAGCCGATTTGCTTGTGATGAGGCTAGGTCGACCAGCGTTCACGTGGGGGCGTTCCGGTCTCGTAAAGCCGGATGTTCTTCGCGAGAGATACTTAGGAGCCATCAGAACTGCCGACATGAGCGACATCCGGCCAGTTCTCGAATTCGCCCGGTCATGACACAAATGTCCCGCCGTATCACTACAGCCTGTGCCGTATTAAAGTTAGGCATTGAAGTTAAGCAGTGAAGTTGGGCAGTGAATTTAGCAGACATGCTATCCCGTAACTGTACCAGGAGAACCCATGCGAGGCCTGAAATCCAAACGAGTCCTCATCACCGGAGGCGCCAGCGGAATCGGCGCCGCCACCGCCGCGCGTTTTCTCGAAGAAGGCTCCCAGGTCTGCATCCTCGACCGCGATTCGGCGGCGTGCGCGGCGCTTCGTCACCAGCTGCCCGCAATCTCCGAGGCCATCATCGCCGACGTCACTGACCTCATGCAGGTCGAAGCCGCGTTCGCCGACGCAGTCCGCGTGATGGACGGAGTCGATGTGCTCATCAACAACGCCGGCATCAGCATCCGCCGCAGCTTCCTCGAAATCACGCCCGAAGAATGGGAGCAGGTGATCGCCGTAAATCTCACCGGCGTCTTCTACGTGGCCCAAACCGCCGCGCGCTACATGTGGGAACGTTTTTCAGCCGAGCGCGGCAGCGCAGTGATTCTGCAAACCGCCTCCACCAACGGCATCATGGGCTATCCCTACTACGCCGGCTACAATGCCACCAAGGCCGGAGTGATCGAGCTCACCCGCTCCATGGCACTCGAACTAGCACCGAGAATTCGCGTGTGCGCCGTAGCTCCCGGATACGTCCTTACCCCGATGCAGCGAGCCGAGTACTCAGACACCATGCTCGAAGAAGTGAACCGCAAAATCCCCCTCCGCCGCCACGCTGCGCCGGAAGAGATCGCAGCCCTGTTCGCATTCCTGGCCTCCGATGATGCGGCGTATGCGACGGGGCATGTCTACACGATGGACGGCGGCGAAACCGCCGGCGGCCTAGCCAGCCGCTAAGAGTGCAGGGTGGAGCAGGCCTTCCGGGCCTGCATTGAAAGCGGCCAATTTGGATGGGGCTTTAGCCGCTGAGGTGCTTAGAAGCCGAGCAAGCTAAGGTCGCCTAACTGGAGGGCGAGGGACATGGATGCACCGAAACTTGCCATCGTGGTTCGTCATCCGTGCCCACTTCAATTGCAGACCCACATTTAAACACGCGGTATCCGTTAGCGCCGAACACCCAATAAAGCAGTTCGGGATCGCGGCTACCGGAAGCTGTCACGACGTCGAAGTGACCACTATGCGTCGAACGCATTAAAACCAGCCCCCAACCCCAATCTTTCAGCAGAACATCTGTATGGTTTCCAACAAGACTCACAATCCATATGGGACAATCATGCGCTCCGCATGGCGGTGTACGCGCCCCGCTTACGAACAGCGCACTCTGCCCGTCGGCAGTCAACTCTACCTTTGTAATGCCTAGTTTGCCTGAATCTAGCCAGGGCGCCTTGCGATCCGCGGTTTTGAGAGCGGCCCGTAATGCTTTAACCTGTTCAGAGGTCAGCCCGGCTTCTTGCAAAGGCCTTTGAGAACTCTTGCTGTGAAGCAGTTCATTCATGCTGGGCCACTGCTCGGCGCTGTCAGTGTGCGGGGACTGCGCAACAGCGGTAGCGGGAATTAAAGCTGTGCCTGAAACGAGCACGAGGCCAAAAAGGATTGGTCGCTTTTTCACTGTAGTCGCCCGACAGCAAGATCTTATAGCAGAATGACACCGTAGCTGTTGAAACCAGACGTTAGCACAAGCTAGCGCCGTCCGTTCGCTCTTCCAGTTCGAGGATTTAAGGAGCGTCGTCACCCGACAGTACTGCGGGCTGGCCAAGTCCTGACTATCACAGCTGGGCGAGTACCAGGCGCTACCCCCGCGCGAATCTCCCCGCCAGCCGCATCACACGCACGATCCGATAAAGCGGAACCAGCGCCCCAGGCAACCGAACCGCCTCCCACTCCCCAGGCCCAGGAGTAAATGCCAACCGCGAAACAAATCGCACCCGATCCGCTCGCCGTTCGCGAAGCCGCGTCATCAGCCGGAAATAAGATGTCCGCCCCGTGTCGTACGAAACTCCAGCAGCCAGAGCCGCAGCGATCTCTTCCGCCAAGCCCCGCGCAACATGATCGGCAAGCACTGCTCTTTCGATCGCTGCCGGAATCGCAGTTCCTAAAAACCGATTTGCCAATAAAAGTGTGACGCGCAGTATCCGCTCGATCCCCAATTCCCCAGTTCGAACCTGCACCCGATCCCAATCCAGATTCTCGCGCTGCAAAATCTGCGCGATGTCGCGCAGCCAGATCACCCGTCCCCAAACGTGTTTCGCAGCATGCACCGAAAGCACCAGCAACAGATCTTCCGGAGAAGGCGTTTTCACCGGCCGTCCCGCCACCGTGACCTTCACCGCCCGCTCAAACAATCCATCCATATCGAAGTCGACGGCATAGAACCGCGGCTGCAACGCCCACTGCACTTCCAGCAGGTTCGGCCCGGAGGGACTGTCGAAAGTCCACTCGTAGCCCGCAGCAATATAATCCGCCAGCACCTCGTCAGGGATAACCAGCCGCGTCGCATATTCCAGGTCCCGCAACGCGCTCTTGACGCGCCCTACGTCGCGCCTGCGGACAAACAAGTCGATGTCACTGGACTGCCGCAGCGCCATGTCGCCATAATAAACCTCCGACATGACGACACCCTTGTAAGGAACGGCCTCAATGCCGGGTCCCTCGAGACAATCTACAATACGCATCAATTCGCGCATCAGAAAAAGAGACTTGAAGACATTCCCCTCATAGCTCTGGCGAAGCAACGCAAGCACAGAGGAACGAACCATCTTTCCAGGAACCATGTTTTCTAAGCGCAAGAGGTTCTGATACAGCAGCGAAGATGTGCCATGTTTGTCCGCGAGGCGAAGCACAATCTCCCAGTCGACTGGCTTCTCCAGCAAGCCCCGGATGCGGGCGAGCGCGCTTTCATCAGGATCGGCCGAGCTGGCGGCCAGCAGAAGGTCCCACTCGGGGGCAACCGAAGTAGTTGGCGCATGGCTCACGGATGTCGAGCCATCTTAGCAGGACAGCCAGCGTCGCATTTCGAAGATGTTAAGTATCGAGACAGCCACCTCGGCCTGCCCTGAGCGAAGCCGAAGGGGCTGTCCGGTCGAGCGCAGCTCGACCTGCTTCGCCCTCACCTCAGGCACCGCCGCCGGTTACTTTCGTCACCCACACCAGCCTTTATTAGGCCTCAACCCAGCCTCAGTTCTGTCAAACTAAGCTGTCGGAAGCACGGCAGGAACAAGACCGATTAACCATCGCAGATGGAAATACTCACACCCAAGGCGACACGGCGCAGCACGCGAATACGTGTGGAGATTCCCATCACCGTGACCAGCCTCGACCGCAAACATCTGTTCGCCGCCGAGTGCATGGCCCTTGTAGTGAGCCCGCAGGGCTGCGGATTCCGCGCCTCGCAAGCGTTGCCCATCGGAACTCCAGTGCTATTAAGTAATCTTCCAGGCGGCGGCAACGCTTCTGCCCGCGTAGCCAATTGCCTGCCGCTAGGCAGCGAGGGAAAGCAATTTCTCATCGGAGTGTCACTGTACAACCCCGGAAATGTCTGGGGAATCGCCGATCCGCCGGCGGACTGGAATTGCGCCCCAGTTCCCGCTCCTGCCTCAGGTAACGAAATCAAAGCCGCGCCCACCAGCAAGAATGCATGGCCTTACAACATCTTTTCCGGCCATGGCGAGGCCCATCCCAGCAGAAAATAGTGGCCTCAGCGATCAGTGATCAGTGGCTACTGATCAGTCGTCGACCGTCCGAACGCCCCACAGAAATGCAGATTCCCGGAGAATCCACGCTGGCCACTAACCGCTAGCCACTGGCCACTGCTTACTACCCACTGGCCACTGAATTCTGCTTCTTTCGTAACCTCGTCGCGTTGCCAGCGAAGTGCCATACTCTAGCCACGATGTCCCAGACACCAGAACCAGTCGCGCAGGCTCCATCGTCCGCAAGCTTTCCCGGCGGCAAGGACCGTCCGTTTCGCGTCAAGCTGCGCGGCTCCGTCCTGTCACTCATCCGGCTGCCCAACCGTCGTCAGGTGCGGGGCAAGATCCATCAGCTTTCCACCAGCGGCGGTCTCATGCATTTGGAAAAGCCTCTCGACGAAAAGCTGCGAGTCGAAGTTATCTTCCACCTCGGCGAAACCACTGTCCGCGAAAAGGCGGAGATGATGTTCCCCATGTGGGCCACGCAAGGCTGGCTCCAGCCCTTCCGCTTCATCGATCTGCCCGAGGCCACCAAGAAGGCCCTCGAAGCCAATCTCCTGTCGTTCGTTCAGCGCCTGCAAGATCCCAATTCCTAAGTCACAACGACTACACCCGACGATCTTAAATCGCTCGGCTTTCCTCGCTTTCTTCCGACAAAAAAGGCCGCCCGACCCGGCGGCCTCTTCTGAAATCACCGTGACCCGAATCCTAGGGTTTAAATACAATCGTCCCAAACGTTCCCGCCAGGTTACTGCTGGGCCCGGACGTAAAGAACATTTGGTTGATCCCTCCGTTTTCTCCACCCTTGGTGCCGTCGCCAAAATCAATTCCCCAAAGCTGGTCGATGCGAATGATGTTTCCGTTTGTGTCTTTGATCGCTCCCACAAACTTCTTGGTGAGAGGGTCGAAAGCGTTGATGCTTCCGCTGTTGGTATTGTTCGAGATCAGCAGCGTGTTGCTCAACGGCCCAAAGTGTCCCGGTGCAGCGGCAATTCCCCAAGGCTGGTTCAACGGCGCCCCCTGCAGCAAATGCTCTCCCGGGGTCACAGGCGTTCCATCCTCGCTGAACACGTCAACAAAACCGCCGTTCCCGCCGCTAACGCTGGCAAATGTCACATACACCAGCCCATTGATGTCGCGGATCCCGAACGGTGCAAATCCGGCAGGCAACGTGGTGTCGGTAAACGAAGTCACTAGGCTGAAGTTTCCATCGTAAACATCCACCTTGTTATTGGCCTCGTCGGCAGCGTACAAAAAGTTCCCCGACGGCTTGTTCGTGATCGCGAGACCTGTGTACATCGCCGGAGACGCATTGCTTGAGGTGTTCACCGCCACAATCGCCGCATTGAAATTCGCCTCCGGCGACCAACCGCTGATGGTTCCATCCAGCGTGGCAAACAGAAAGACCGACGGCCACCCCTGCACCTTAAACTCATCAGTCGTCGATGCGCTCGAAACGATTCCCGTCGGCGAGCCCGGCCCGTTCTTTCCTCCCGTCGGAACCAGCACCTTCAATTGCTGCACAATCGCTCCGTTGGCATCATAAAGCGTCGACCATCCGGAGTTGTTGTCGCTGACCCACCAGGGCGAGCCGGGCGCGTGTACCAATCCCCATGCATTCACGATCAAAGGATCCGTGTGCCTCGCGGCTCCCACCTGGTTTGAATCTAGGTTTGTGAGTTGGTACTGCGCCCGGGCGGCGTTCGAAACCAGCATCAACACCAGGCCGAGGCAAAAGCTATAAGCGATCCTGCAACGCTGCATAAAAAGTCTCCTCTTATTGCGAAATCAGAGGCAGGGGTGGGCCGGCAACCCGCATTCGAAGAGCTGGGACCGCAATTTCTCTGACCGCTGTTGCAGGATGCTAGGATCGGGTACCTATCCCTTTGTCACCGCCATGTAATGAGTTTGTACAATTATTGTCTGGGAGGACAACCAGCCATGACATCCAGCAACGTGATTTTCTGGGAAGTCGATACCCAGGCGGACTTCATGCTCCCCGGCGGCAACCTTTACGTCCCCGGCGCCGAGCGCCTGCTTCCGAATATTCGCCGGCTCACCGACGCCGCCCGCCAGGGCCGCGTCTTTCTCGTCTCCCACGGTTGCTTCCACTCCAAAGACGATCCCGAGTTCAAAACCTTCCCGCCGCACTGCATCAAGGGCACCGAAGGCTCCGCGTACGTTCCCGAAGCACTGACGCATAAAGTTGTCACGGTGCCAAACGACCCCACAGCCACGATCCCGCCCGACCTCGCGACATATCAGCAGATCCTCCTCGAAAAACAAACGCTCGACATCTTCGAAAGCCGCCACGCCGAGGAATTAGTGAAGCGCTTGGGCGACAAGAAGGAGTTCGTCGTCTTCGGCGTGGTGACGGAATACTGCGTTCGCCTCGCCGCCAAGGGATTACTCGACCGCGGCCGCCGCGTCTCCGTAGTCAAAGACGCAATCGAAACGCTGAAAGCCGAAGACGGAGCCCGCACCGTAGCCGAGCTGCAAACTCTCGGAGCAAAATTCATCACCACCGACCAGGCGCTCGCACTACTCGACAGTCACAACTAGCCGCTGCGGAAGAATGGACGTTGCGACTTAGAACCTTCGCCGCTTGCGTGATTTTGTGACTGGGTTTCCGCGTGTTCCTTCTCACTATCAGGTTGTGCTGCAGAAACAAGCTTAATTCCGGGGCCAGCGTCATTTTCCTCGCATGGCTCCGATCCAGTCAGATAGACTCCCCACGTGCATCAGGCAGACCACGCGCCAGTGATTAGCCCAGCAGGCTGGCTCGCGTCATCGCTTCTGTTCGGGATATACCGGCCTTGACGTTCGCCTTCCTGTTCACTGGGTTGGGCCGAGTTTGTTGCGGCAAATGTGTTCCTGGTGGCGCATTTTCCATTTGATACTAGTTCTCCCGTTGGGACTCCTGTTGATTGCCGCGCTCGTGGGCGCAGCTATTGACGTCGGCTCTATCTCTTGGAAGGCACTCACGCAACGATTACGACTCTCGGCTCCAAACGCGACTGCCTGGATCTGGGCAGCTGCACTCTCGGGCTTCATGTATGGAGGTAATTGGGAAGACCTGTTTGCGGTTGCGGCATCATGGATTGCCCTTTGGAGGGAGAACAATCGCCAAGCCTGGCTATTCGCTGCGATTCTGATAGGTACGATCCTCAAGCGGAGGGCAGGTATCCTTCGACCAACCTTGCAGTCCATCAGATTCTTCGATGCCTCTGGGTTCTACCATGAATGGCTCGATCGTTTCGGTCCCAAGGATTTTATGGGCATTCCTCTGCACGGGGCCTGGTGGATTCTCGTCTATTACGCCGTCGTGATCCTTGTGTTCAATATCGGCGGGGAAGAACTGTGGTGGCGCGTTTATGTGCTTCCACGACAGGAACTCGCCTTTGGAAAGGCCACATGGGTCATCCACGGGATTCTCTGGTCGCTCTTCCACTTATTTATGCAGCCAACTCTCTGGGACACAGTCCGCATGGCAATCACCGGTGTCGCGCTTTCCTTTGTTGCGCAACGCACAAGGAGCACGTGGCCGGGCATCCTCGGCCACAGCTTCGGTAACCTCGCGTTCTTCCTGAACTTGGTTAAGGGTGTGGTATCCCCTTGAGGTTCTCATTTTCTCCGACCGCGCATCCAGCTTATAAATCTCCAGGCGTACTTCGATTCGCAATTGTCCTGTCATTGCGAGCCACACTCTGAAATAATCGCAGGGACCGAAGCAACCTAACATCCGTTCGTCGGTTCGTAACACCGAAAGGGAACGCCGTGAATAACCCTTGGCCGACTAGAGTTGCGCGATCCGTTGCACCCGTGGTTGCCTTGCTGATTTCACTCGGTTGTGGCAGCTCTTCGCTCCAGCAGCCCATGAGCACAACCGGCCCGGGACCGTTAAGCTTCGCACAATCTAGCACCCCAGCAACGGATCCCTCGCCGCAATCGATCGCAGTGGCAGATTTCAACGGCGACGGAAAGCTCGATCTCGCAGTTCCCGTCTACAGCATATTTACCAACCTCACCGACGTGAACATATTGCTGGGCAACGGCGATGGGACGTTTACGGCTGGGCCTGCGTTCCCGCTCGTGGGGCAGAATGCTAACAACGCCGCGATTGCCGACTTTGACGGCGACGGCAAGCCGGATCTCGCTATCTCTCTGCCTGACGCCAACCAGCTCCAGACGCTTCTCGGGAACGGCGACGGAACTTTCACCGCAATGCTCCCCATAGCGGTCAATGGGATCTTCATCGTTGCCACCGGGGATTTCAACGGAGACGGGAGGCCGGACTTGGTCACCGTGAACTTTGATCCCGGCACCCTGACAATCCTGCTAGGTAATGGGGATGGCACTTTCACTCAGAAGGCCACAATAACAACTCCAGCGACCGGTCCCGGCGGTCTCGCCGTCGGGCCCGTTTCAGTAGCTCTGGGAGACTTCAACGGTGACGGGGTCCTCGATCTGGCAGCTGCAAACTGCCCCAGAAGTGACCAGGGAGCGCAGGGCTCCGTAACTATTCTCCTGGGTAACGGCGATGGAACGTTCACCGCGCAAGCTCAGAGCCCGCTTGCCGGCGGCCAACCCCTTTTCATCGCCAGCGGAGATCTCAACGGGGATCACTTTCTGGACTTGGTGGTAACCGACATGAACGACGGCGCTCCTGACCCAGGCTCATTGACCGTACTGCTCGGCAAAGGCGACGGGACCTTTACACCCACAGCAACCAGTCCTGCGACGGGTTCAATTCCCTATTCCGTCGCAGTCGCCGACTTCAACGGCGACGGCAAGCCGGATCTGGCCGTCGCCAACGCCGGCAGCAACACGATAAGCGTTCTACTCGGCAACGGAGATGGAACCTTCGCCACGCCCATGAGTTTCTCGGCCGGCGAAGACCCCATCTTCGCCGCCGTGGGAGACTTCAACGGTGACGGCATCCCCGATCTCGCCGCAGCAAACAACACAACCAGCTCAGTAACCGTTCTGCTCACCAAAAACTAAGGCCGTGTTCGCGTTCGGCGGCAGCGGTCACGTTAAGAAATGGCACTCCCATGGGATCGGATGTGCGCTCCACTGTAATCCACGGCTATGATATGTCAGCGCCACGGAGTCCAATCCGCCGGTTGTGAAAGGCCGTTCGAGTGGGTAAAGCAGCGGGCAAAGAAGTGGATAGGAAAGTGGGTAAACAAGAAAGACTGCAGGATAATCGCAGGCGTCCGCTACCCATCGCTCCGCCCGTCCCAAGCCCGCGCCGCTGGCAATTTTCTCGATGGATACCCATCGCCATGTGGATGCGGATTGCACTCGCCGTCGCCGCTCTGTCCGCCCTCGTTCTAATCGCGTACTCCAGCAGCCTGAACAACGGTTTTGTCTGGGACGATAACCAGCAGATCGTCATGAATCCTGATCTCCGCCCCGATGCGCCGTGGTCGCATTTGTTCTCAGCGGACGTTTGGGGTTACAAGCATCGTGACCAGCCCGGGCACACCAACTATTACCGTCCACTCCAAATGGTCTCCTATCGCTTGACCGGAGATTGGTTCGGACTGCAGCCGCAATCCTTGCACATTCTCAGCCTTGTCTTTGCCTTAGCCGCAGTTCTCGCCGCGTTCACGGTTTATTTGAAATTGACGCGGAGCCTCGCCCTCGCATTTTCCGCCGCAGCCCTGTTCGCAGTCCACCCGGTCCACTCCGAAGCCGTCGACTGGATTTCCGCCTTGCCCGAACTCGGATGCGCAACCTTCGTTCTTGTCTCGTTGGCTCTTTTTCTTTGTGTCCGCGTTCCAAACTTAGACCTGACTCCGACGCAGCGGTTTCTTCCCCGCCGGTGGGCCTTCGTCGTCCTATCCCTGCTCGCATTCGCCGCAGCCCTGCTCTGGAAAGAAACAGCGATGGTTCTTCCCATCATCATCGCGGCCAGCGCGTTTTGCCTCGAACCTGGCAGCCTTGAACTCGGCGGCCCTGAATCTAACAATGACGCCGGCAATTTCAGACAGCGGATTCTCTCGTCCCTAAAGCTTAGCGTCCCCTTCTGGTGCGTGCTGGCCGTTTATCTCGTTTTGCGTTTTCGCGTGCTCGGCTCCCTCGCCATGCGCCAGCGAATCTGGGGGCTCACGAACTTTCAGGTCATCTTAAACGCCTTCCATCTATTCGCACTGTATTGGTGGAAGCTGATCGCTCCTCTCCATTTGAATGCCTATCATGTTTTCTCTCCTGTGCGCTCGATTACCGATCCCCGCGCAATCGTCGGCATTCTCTTCGTGGCTATCGCCAGTGTCGCGGTCAGCTATGGGCTTCGCCGCGCTTCGTTGGCCGCGTTTGCGGCACTGTGGGTATTCATAACCTTGCTGCCGGTGATGAATATTTATGCCCTGGGTCGCAATGTCTTTGCGGAACGTTATCTCTACCTCCCTTCCGTCGGCTTCTGTCTCCTCGCGGCTCTAATCGCCGCTTCCGCCGTGACGCGATTGCCCCAGAGAAGTTTCCCGGAAAAACTCCGTATCCCTCTATCCGCTCTTCTTCTCGTCGCGGTCGTGGGGTGGTTCTCCACGGCAACGTTCGCCCGCAACCCGGACTGGCGCGATGACGCCACCTTGTTCCGTAAGACTCTGTCCGTTTCGCCCGATGCGCCTTTTGTGCACTTCATGGTCGCTGCTACGGGGGGCGACAGCGCCAGCCCCACGGAATCCCAGTCCGCCGAAACACAATATCTGCAAGCGATTACTTTGGCGCGCAACGAGAATCCCCCCGACTCGCTCGATTTGTCGCGCAGCCTCCAGGGTTTGGCGTCTCTTTATTCCGATCGCGGCGACTACGCTCGCGCTCTCCAGGTCCTGCGCCAGTGGCGCGACATAATTTCGAAAGATGCTCCGAACGACTCCGAATTGGATGCCGAAGAGGGTCTCATCCTTCTGAAATCAGGACGCTGGCAGGAAGCCCAACTGCTGCTCACGCGCGCCTTCGCCGCCCACCCCCAGGACGAAAACGTCCTCAACGCACTCGGCCTTCTCGCCTGGCAACACCAGCGAAATCTCGAGGAGGCCCAAGCCTACCTTGCACGCGCTCTCGCCATACACACCGCGAAAGACGATTTCCAGGCTTCGCTCCACAACAACCTGGGCGGCGTCTACGGCGATCTCCAGCAGTTTCCGTCAGCCGTCGCGCAATTCGAAGCTGCCGTTGCTATTTCCCCCGGCGACGCGGAATATCACACGAACCTCGCCACCGCCTTGGCGGAAATGAATCGCTACGACGAGGCAGCCGCCGAGATTAATATCGCGCTAAGAATCTCCCCGAATTATCCCCCGGCCCGCGCAGTCCTCCAGCAACTGCAGCATCGCTAAATATTTCACCCAGTCCAACCCGTGAAGGTTTGTTGACAGTCACCATTCAGAAGCGGCACACTCTCAGCTTCGCCTCCGCTACAGCGGTTTTCAGGATGCCTAGTTAGAGGATGAGTTAGAGGATGCCCATGAAGAAGACTAGCCTTTGCCTCGCAATCATCATCACGGTTGTTACCTCGCTCGCAGCACAGAACGCCACGCCACCCGCCGACTCGCAAAAGCGATTCCTCACCGAAAAAGATCTCTTCGACTTTGTCTGGGTCGCCGATCCTCAACTCGCGCCCGATGGTGCCCGCGTCGCGTTCACCCGCGTCATCGTCGACGAGAAGCGCACCAACTACGAGACTTCGATCTGGATAGCCGCCACCAAGAGCAACGAAATTCCCATCCGGATGACGAACGGCAAGCACGACGCACGGCCGGTCTGGTCGCCTGATGGCCAGCACATAGTCTTCGTTCGAGGCGGCGACAAAGACGAGTCCGGCAAACCCAAGCCCAGCCAACTGGCAATGCTGTCGCTCTCTGGAGGCGAGGCCTTGACGCTCACCGATCTACCCAAAGGGGCGTCGAACCCGGTCTGGTCCCCCAACGGCAAGCGGATCGCCTTCCTCAGTTCCACCGCGCCGGAGGACATCGACAAGGCCAAGCATAAGAAGAATGCGACGAAACCGGGCGACACTCCGGCGGAGAGCGAACATGAGTCCGACGTGCACGTCATCAGCCGTGCCGTCTATCGCAGTAACGATGAGGGCTATCTTGATCCCAAGCACCACGCCCATATTTGGCTGCTCGAAGTGCCGCCAACCTCGGAGGAACTTCCCAAGCCCGTGCAGCTGACCAGCGGTAACTACGACGAAGGTCAGCTCATCTGGAGCCGCGACGGTTCCCGCATTTACTTCACCACGCGGCGAATCGACGAACCCTACTACGAACTCCCGAGCACCGATATTTTCTCCGTGCCTTCCGCAGGTGGAACCCCTGAGAAGCTCGCCACGATTCCAATGTCGGTCGGTGATCTAGTCCTCAGCCCAGACGGCCACCAGTTCGCTTTCAACGGCTCCGTTACCCAGCCGGTCCGTTCCTATTCGCAACCCGACCTCTGGATCATGGACGTCGCGCCTGACGCGAAGCCGCGAAACCTGACCGCCGACTACGACTTCGACATGGGCAGCCCGGTTGGCGGCGACAACGCACCACCACGCGGCGGACACGAACGCGCGCTCTACTGGTCGCCCGACGGTCGTTCGCTGTTCGATATCGTGCAGAAGCAAGGACGCACGCCCATCGTGCACGTCGATACACAAACCGGCACGGTCACCGAAGTCACTTCTGGCCACCAGGCAGTGCTCGATTTTTCCGTGAGCCCCGACGCCAGCACGATTGTCGCCCTCATCTCCTCACCAGTAATGATCGGCGACCTCTTCACCGTTGCCACCGACGGAACGCAAACCCGCATCACTGACTTGAACCAGAAACTCTGGTCGCAACTCAAACTCAGCGCGCCGGAAGAAATCAATTACAAGAGTTTCGATGGCAAGAACATTCAGGGCTGGATCCAGAAACCGCCTGACTTCGATCCTCAGAAGAAGTACCCGCTCATTCTCGATATCCACGGCGGCCCGCACGCCGCCTATGGATGGGTCTTCGATCACGAATTTCAATGGATGGCCGCCAAAGGGTACGTCGTCTTCTACCCCAACCCCCGCGGCTCAACCAGCTATGGCCAGGACTTCGGCAATATCATTCAATATCACTACCCCGGCGACGACTATCGCGACCTGATGTCCGGCGTCGACGAACTTCTCAAGCGCGGCTACATCGACCAGAAAAAACTCGGCGTAACCGGCGGCAGCGGCGGCGGCGTCCTCACCGATTGGACCATCACCCATACCGACCGCTTCGCCGCCGCAGTGTCGCAGCGCGATATTTCCAACTGGGCCTCATGGTGGTACACAGCCGATTTCACGCTGTTCCAGCCGAACTGGTTCAAAGCACCGCCCTTCGAAGACCCGCAGGACTATAACAACCGGTCGGCGATTACGTTTGTGAAGAACATCCACACTCCCGTCCTGTTTGTCCTCGGAGAATCCGACTACCGCACTCCACAAGACTCAGGCGGCGAACAATTGTTCCGTGCGCTCAAATATATGAAACGCCCAACTTCCATGGTCGTCTTTCCACGCGAAACGCACGAACTCTCACGCTCCGGCGAGCCCTGGCATCGCATCGAACGTCTGGAATACATCGTCGGTTGGTTCGACAAGTGGATGATGGGTACCCCTCATCCCGAGTTCGACATTAATCCAGCGCAGCCCGCAGCGGCATCCGGGCCCTAACCCGCGCGGCAATGGCTTGCCGCCCCTCATTCTGCAAATAGCCGTTAATGCGTCTCGACCATCGTCTCGGCCATTTTATGCAGTGCATCCTGATTCACAGCACGCGTGTAAAACATGTGGCCGCCGGGAAACTCGTGGATCTGCACGCGGTTCGCATCGCCCATGATCGGCATCTGGTCTACGCTGAGTACCGATCCCATGAACGGGCACGAGAGATCGTTCCATCCATGCACGATCAGCACGCGCAACTTGGGATCGGCAGCAACCGACTCGCGCAGGTCTCGCACCGCGCCTTTACGCAGGTCGTCGTTGCGATCCCATTGCCGGTTGACGTCTTCCGACAGGGCCTCATAGCGCGCATCGGTTTTCCATCCAACCGTTCGCGTGATGAAGTCCACCATGGAAGTTGTCGTAGGCGCGATGATGCTCTCCAGAATCGGATCGCCGGTCTGTTGCGTCGGGGCGTAGGGGAACGGATCGGGCGCGGTAACGTTCGAATCGTACACACTGCCGATTAATCCTTGCGTCCGGTGCACCTCGCGGAGATAGGCGCGAATGTCCAGCCGGCCACCCGCAAACTTCACGAACTTCGGGTCGAGCCCCGTCATTTCGGTTACGTGCGCAATCATCGCATCGCTGGCAGCCGAATCGCTGCGGCCTTTCAGCAGCGCCTCGGCGTAATCTCCGCGCGTATATGCGATCACCTGCTGCATGGCCGCGTCAGTCAGCTTGCCTTCGGACTCCAGATGCGCGGCGGTGATCGACGGCAGGTCGATCATCCAGGGAATCGGCGACAGATCCCCATCGCCTTTCTCCGGGTTCAGATATGGACTCACCAACACCAGGCCGTTCATAGCAACGCCCAGCGTGGATTGCAGATAGTGCGTCAGCAGTGGCCCGCGATATCCGCCATAGCTCTCCCCTACCAGATATTTTTTATCCAGCAAGCGATCGTTCTGCACCAGCCACTTGTAGATCACCAGCGAGAGATACTCGATGTCGGGCTTCGGCGCGTAAAAAAGCTTCTTCGTCTCCGCCTCGTCCACCAGCGAACGTGAAAATCCCGTGCCGATCGGGTCGATAAACACCATGTCCGTAAAGTCGAGCCATGTGCCGGGATTGTCCGTCAGTGTCGCCGGGTCCGAAGGCGAGTCACCGTCATTCGCAAACGCAACATGCTTCGGCCCAATCGCGCCCAGGTTCAGATAGACGGACGAAGCCCCCGGCCCACCATTCAGCGCGAACGTGACCGGCCGGTGCGAACCGCTGTCGCTGTCTTTGTTTTTGCCTTTTGGTTCGTCGCCTTTTGGTTGGTCGCCTTTAGGTTCGCCCAGCGTGAATGCTGTGTACATCACCACGCCGGTGGGCTTGTCGTCCTTGCCTTTCAGCGTGATTGTGCCGACCGTCGCCGTGTAGTGAAGCGTCTTCCCGTTCACGGTAATCGTCTGCGGCACGGACTTGTCCGCGGGCAGAGGATTCTTCATGGGTTCGCCGGATTTCGACTCGGCGGATTTCGAGTCACCGGATTTCGACTCCGCAGATTTTTCAGGAGCAGAAGTTGCGCTGGCATCGGCCGCCGGTTTAGCAGATTGGCCACGCTGGGCGAATGCAGGAAGGCCGAATAACACGAGTGCAATAGCAAGATTGCGGCAGGTCATGCTGAATAATGTAATCTACAACCACAGACTGACGCAAAATCTCGATAGCAGCCATTGACCTCGTCCGGTTAAGCATCACCGAACCTTTCGTGGAAGTGATTGAAAGCATGCTCGCACGTGATTCACGGTCAAATTGAACGGCAAGAGTAATCCGGAGCTTAAAGAAGGTCATGCGGAAACAGCCAGTTATCGGGTTGCCGCTCTCGTCTAGATGGGCTAAGGCGAACCGCCCTCAGAACTCACATTCCGCGACTAGCTTCAAAAGCCGAAGAAGCGTTTCGCGCTCCTCCGAGGTCATTTGCCGCCGGACACTCTCATCGGCGGTCACGCGAGCTTTGATTAGCCGTTCTCGGTACTTCCTTCCTTTGGCCGTCAGCTGGACTCGAATTGCTCTGCCCGATTTTGCCCGGTGCTCTGACACGAGTCCTTCCCTCGCCAATGTCTTGATAGCCCGGTGCACCACGGTCCGGTCGAGACCGAGGAGCGTCGCGATCTGATTTTGATTTGGCGTCGCGCCGTCACGCAGTGTCGACAGAATAAAGCCCCGTGTTGCCGAACACTGCGTTTCTTGCTCCAGTCTCTTTCCCACCGAAAAATACGCCGCTGCGATATGGGCGAGTACCGAGTCCTTCAGAATGTCGCCGGGAACCTCTTTCCTGGGGAGGATATTCATAGGACGGTCACCGTTGCATCGAGAGGCCTTCGCCACTGCGGTGACTCATTGTGGACACACGATTTCTTCCCGATCGCAATCACCATCACAATCTCGTGGTGCCGGCCGGACAACCCTAGATATTGAGAGAGCCTGCGGCCATCAAAGCCTTCCATCGGACAGGTGTTCATTCCCAGCGCTTCCGCGGCGATCATCAGATTCTGGCAAGCCAACGATGTACTCTTCGTCGCCCATTTGAACAAGTCCCGCCGGGACAGCGGCGGCATCCCGATCACCTTCCACAGATTCAGCAGGCGGAACAAGGCCCGTTTGATCGCGGCAAACATTCCGAACGGCCCCGGCATGAAAAGGATCCGGCCGAGCTTTGCTTTCCGCTCGTAGTCGCGAATCTTTTCTTCGGTGAAGTTGCTCCTGCGCATCCATTCCAACTGGCCTTGCGCCGTGCCAGACAGCGATCCCAGATCTGCAACGGCCACGACCAGTGCGGAGGCGGTTTCTGCGGGCTTCTGTCCCAGGCACAGTTTCGCCACTGCGCTCTTCTTTGCCGCTGACCGCACCCAATAAAACTTGTAAGGCTGGCTGTTAAAGCTTGAGGGGGCATGGCGGGCCGCATTGAGAATTTGCTCGCGCAACCCTTCGGATATTTCTACGGGTTCAAAGACCTTAACCGCTCGCCTTTGGAAGATCGCGTCCAGGGCCTCGTTCATGGGCTCGCACCTCTATGTTGCCATTACAACATAAGTATGTTGCCATTGCAACATCTTTATGTTGCCAGTGCAGCATAGCGAGCCGGACCACAACTGCAGCGCTGACCTGCCTGTAAACCAGCGAAAGTTCTTGCGATTCCCTACTCCAGCGAAAACCAGTTAAAGTTCCCGATCGTGTTGTAATAACCCCCGGTGTCCATGACCATCTGCAGGGTGTGAGTACCCGCGGGCAGGCGGATTCCCGGCACGCTGAGTGTCTGCCACGTCTGCCAACCGTTCGTCTGTGGCACCGAAATTGGACCACTCACGTCCCGTCCGTCTACGGCGAGATGGAAGACACCGCCCGCTACATCTGTCGCGACCCGCACGTTCAGCGTGTATACCCCTTGGTTCTCGATGGTGACGGTATAGTTCAGCCAGTCGCCAGGATTGGTGGAACCCACGTCGTATCCGCCGCCTGTATC
>Ga0308309_10000554_pt1 | contig 23875 bp, 15 predicted proteins | sample HubBroMetageWFT5_FD_192491 | JGI IMG/M metagenome (GOLD analysis project Ga0308309, IMG submission 192491) | Warmed and freeze-thawed soil microbial communities from the Hubbard Brook experimental Forest, New Hampshire - Hubbard Brook CCASE Soil... | ecosystem: Environmental > Terrestrial >...
AGCGATCCGGTAGCCGTGCGCCAGGTGATTGAGGTGACTTTTCATCTCTACTGAAGAAATACTTCAGGCGTTCTTCTTTAGTTCGGCGAGGACCAGTTTGGCGACTTCCTTCAGCGTATCGAACACACCTTGCCCGGTGACCGCGACAGCTTCAAGCGTCGGCTCGCCCTTCACCGCCAGTTGCTTCTTCAATTCTTCCACCGGCAAAATATTCGGCAGGTCGCGCTTGTTTAGTTGTAACACGTAAGGAATCGTGTCGAAATTGAGGTTGTGATCTTTCAGATGTTCGCGCAGGTTGTCCAGCGTTTCCAGATTTGCGTCCAGGCGCTCTTCCTGCGAATCCGCCACGAACACCACGCCGTCGGCGCCCTTCAAAATTAGCCGCCGGCTGGCCTCGTAAAATACCTGTCCGGGAACCGTATAAAGATGAAACCGCGTACGAAATCCGCGTACCGTTCCCAGATCCAGGGGAAGAAAATCGAAGAAAAGCGTGCGATCCGTTTCGGTCGCCAGCGAAACCATCTTTCCCTTTTGATTCGTCCCGGTGTGGTCGTAAATCCACTGCAAATTGGCGGTCTTTCCGCCAAGGCCGGGGCCGTAATACACAAGCTTGCAATTGATTTCCCGAGCGGGAAAATTAATAAATGGCACTATTTCCTCGAATTACCAGCCGCTACTTATAGCACAGCCTCCGCAACACTCCAACGCGCCCGGTTCGCCTCTGCTTCGCAACTGACAACTCTGGACCGCGGGCCCCAGATAGTCCGGATACCGCATGCGGTGTTTGAAACCAGCTCGTGAGAGGTACTGGACGAACCCCTCCCCTTGGCCCATATTGAACTATTCCTCAGAGCACCCCAAGAGGACCCAGGCCATGAAGCTAATCTCGGTAAACGCCGGACTCCCTCGCGAAGCAGTCTGGCACAGCATGACGGTTACCACCGGCATCTACAAAGAGCCGGTAAAGGGACGTGTCGCCTTGCGCAAACTGAACTTAGATGGCGACCGCCAAGCCGACCTCACCGTCCACGGCGGCGAATTCAAAGCCGTTTACTGCTATCCGCTGCTTCATTACGACTATTGGAGAGCTCAGCTCCCTGGTAAAGATTTGCCCCTGGCTGTCTTTGGAGAAAACTTCACGATCGACAATTTTGTGGAAGACTCAATCCATCTTGGCGACCAGTTCGCGGTTGGCTCCGCCCAAGTCATAGTCACTCAGCCGCGCCTCCCGTGCTACAAACTCGGCATCCGGTTTCAGGCTGACGACATGGTCAAACGCTTTCTCGCCAGCGCCCGCACCGGTTTCTACCTCGCCGTCACGCGCGAAGGAGAAGTAGGCGCCGGCGATCAAATGAAACCGCTCGCTAGCGATCCGCACGCTGTCCCCGTCTCGGAAATTACTCGCTTGTACGTCGCGAAAAGGTTCAACAGCGCCGATGTCGTTTCGCTGAAAAAGGCCTTGCAAGTCCAAGCCTTACCGGAAAGTTGGAAGCATTATTTCCGCGAGCGCTTGGGCCGGATGTTCGGAGCCGAGGAGCGATAGAGACCTAACAAATCCTGATAATTGTTTTACGGAGAGCTGATTAGAGACCGTTGCCGACTTTCAAGAGCGAGCAACGCTTTTTTATTCTCCAGCCCGCCTCCGTACCCTACCAAACTCCCATTACTCCCGATCACTCGATGGCAAGGAATGACGATAGGAATCGGGTTCGACCCGTTCGCTAAACCCACCGCCCGCGACGCCTTCGGATTTCCGAGCCGAGCCGCCAATTGGCCATAAGAAATTGTGTCTCCGTAAGCGATGCCGCGCAGGCTTTGCCACACGCGCAACTGAAATTCAGTCCCTCGCAGAGCCAGCGGCAGATCAAAGTCTGTCAACTCGCCCACGAAGTAAGCCCGCAACTGTCGAGTTGCTTCCGTGAAGCCCCTGCGATCCTCGCGCCACTCAAGTTGCGGCCGCTCAGCTCTTTTACTGCCAGGAAAATTGATCGACCGCAGCCCGTGTTCATCGGCCACGAGCAGCATCCTCCCCAATAACCCGTCGCAGTATGTGTAACGAATCTGGTTCATCGAACTCTCGTGAATCCCCGGGCAGCAGGTCGCTGCATCGCGCCACAGGTCGGTCTGGAATCCCAGCGACATGCTCGGTGAGCGTTTCGCAGCCGCTCCTTCGCTATTCGACGGGAATTTTCGTCCCTGGCTGGCCTGCTTTCGACAAGTGCTCGATTTTCTGGTCAATCACTTCCCGTATGGCCTTCAGGAACTCCACGCGCGAGTTCGATAAGTGTTGGCGTACGGCCGGTGAAACACCCAGGCGCGTCCGAATGAAGTCCATCACTTCGTAGCAAGGGCATCGCTCGTGCGTTGCGCCTGTGCTGCCCTGGTTCGCTTGTTGCTGGTTGCTCTGTTGCGCTTCCATCATTGTGCCTCCTGCATTTCTACGGTAAGAAGCCCTTTCTCCAATTTCGCGCGGGAAGGCGATAGCGACGCCATCGACCTCGGCAACCCGATGTGGCGGCGCAGCGTTCCAATCTCAACTACTAGTTCATCGCCCTTCTTAAATAACCCAATTTCGCCTTTCGTGGCAAACGGCAGAAGCACTCGAATTTCGTAGGTCCCGTTCCGCTTTTCAAAGCTATAAGGCTTTTCCGTTCGCGTAACCGCCGAAGGGTCTTCACCTTCAGGATACAGCAAGGCGGCAAGTTCTTGTAGCCGCTGCTTCCCTAATACTTCGTGTGAAAACAACGGAACCCGCTTCACCGGCACCGGCGCAAAATATTCTTCGATTTCGCGAAGGACGTTCTCCTGCGACATATGCCAGTCGTTGAACCATACATCCCGCACTTCTGCGGGCAGCACGCGATTGACAATGATGGAGTCCACCGTAAGACCGTGCAGCGAGAAGTACACGAACGCGCGTTGTGTCTCGCGCAGCACCATCTTCTCCGGGTTGGTCACCAGGCGCACGCTGGTGATTTGCGGATCTCCCATAATCTCGTCGATGCCGTCCAATTTCTCAAACAGCTCGCGGATATTTACAAAGTAGCTGTCGGTGGGAAGTTCGAAAGGCGCCACACGGTTTGCGATGGGTCGCACGGCTTTGAGTAAATTCCGCTGAAAAGGAAAGATGTGCTTCATGTACCAGTCCAGGGTTGTGGGCATGCTGATGAACCGCAGCGATTCCGCCGTAGGTGCCGCGTCCAGCACGATTACGTCGTAGCGGTTTTCGCGCCGGTACTGGTTGATGTACATCATCGCGCTCAGTTCTTCCATGCCTGGAAGAATGGCCAGTTCCTCCGCCTCCACTCCGCTGATTCCAGTGGTACGCAGCACGGCGCTCACATAGGAGGAAATCTCTTGCCAGTGCCGCTTGATCTCTTTCTGAATATTCAATTCGAAAATCGAAAGCTGCCCGCTCACCGCCAGCGGGTCGGAGGTCTGCGCCCGAAACAGGTCGTTATCCAGGTCAAAGCAATCCGCCAAGCTGTGCGCCGGATCGATGCTCATAATTAACGTGCGATGCCCAAGCTCGGCCAGCTTCATGCCGGTGGCTGCCGCCAAACTGGTTTTCCCCACGCCACCCTTGCCGGTAAACATAAGAATCCGCATACCCCATTATACGGCGGTATGCCTTCTTGAGCGGCTCATCCCGCTGCTTCAAAGGACGGCAACCCGCAGGCACCGATCGGTTCGACACACCTGCACATCGAACGAGGTTTAATTGTTTGTTTTCTGTAACTTCTGTTTTTAGGCCAAAACCGGTTAGAACTGGCGCGAGCAGTCGCGAAAACGCCTCAGTTCTTGGTAGGGACGCGCACTCGGGAAAACCGGCTCGAATTCCCACGACGCGTGTTAAAATAAACGTGCATTCGTTGCTTCTGTCTCCCCGCAATTTTATCGGGTTGCAAGATCGCGATTGCCGTTCTGTCCGTCTAACCGTACCGGCACAAAAATGACCAAGACTATTCGTAACATCGCCATCATCGCGCACGTCGACCACGGCAAGACCACCCTGGTCGACGCTATGCTGCGGCAGAGCGGAATCTTCAGTCAGCACGCCCATTTGGTCGAACGCGTGATGGACTCCAACGACCTTGAGCGTGAACGCGGCATCACCATCCTGGCGAAAAATACCGCGGTCACCTATCACGACACGAAAATTAATATCGTGGACACGCCCGGCCACAGCGATTTCGGCGGCGAAGTCGAGCGCGCCCTGCGCATGGTGGATGGCGTGCTGCTCCTGGTTGACGCTAGCGAAGGCCCGCTTCCGCAAACGCGCTACGTATTGCAAAAAGCGCTGGCCGCGAAGCTGCCTCCCATTATCGTCCTGAATAAAATTGATCGCGCTGACGCGCGCCCGGCCGCCGTCCTCGATGAAATTTACGACCTCTTCATCGATCTCGACGCCACCGAAGACCAGCTCGATTTTTCTATTCTCTACACCAACGCGCGCACCGGAGTGGCGCATCGCACAGTCGGCGACGCATCCACAAATCTTCAGCCGCTGTTTGAAACCATCGTCGCCGCGATTCCGCCGCCTTCGGGAGATCCCGAAGCCGTGCTGCAAATTCAAGTCACCAATCTCGATTACAGCGAGTATCTCGGCCGCCTCGCCATCGCCCGCGTCTTCCAGGGAACGCTGAAGCGCGGCACCGAAGTGGGCATCGCAAAACTTTCCGGAGTGATTCAGCCGACAAAAATCACAAAATTATTCACCTTCCGCGGCCTCGAACGTGACGAAGCCGAAGTAGTCACTGCGGGCGACATTGTGGCCATTGCCGGCGTGGAAGGTATTCAAATCGGAGAAAGCATCACCGACTTGGCCAATCCGGCGCCGCTTGAGCCGCTATTGATCGACGAACCCACGCTGACCATGGTCTTCACCGTAAACACATCGCCATTCGCCGGCCGCGAAGGACAATACGTCACCTCGCGCGACCTTCGAGCGCGCCTGGATCGCGAATTGCTCACCAATGTTTCCCTCCGTATCGAAGACATGGGCGCCACCGATTCTTTTCGCGTGCTGGCTCGCGGCGAACTTCAGCTCGCCATTCTGATCGAAACCATGCGCCGCGAAGGTTACGAGCTGATGGTTGGCAAGCCTGAAATTGTGGTGAAAACCGAAAATGGAAAGCGCCTGGAACCTCTGGAAGTTCTGATTGTGGATTGCCCCGAAACTTTCATCGGCATCGTGATGGAGACGTTGGGAACGCGCCGCGGCGAAATGGTAAAAATGGTGAACCATCATTCTGGCCGGGTGCGCATGGAGTTCCGCATTCCTTCTCGCGGGCTCATCGGGTTGCGCGGACAATTGCTCACCGATACTCGCGGCACGTCCCTGATTCACTCCATGCTGGAAGGTTGGACGGAATATGCCGGAGACATGGCTTCGCGCTTGACCGGCGCTCTAGTGAGCGATCGCGCTGGAGTTTCCACCGCGTATGCCGTCTGGGGCATTCAGGAACGCGGCGAAATGTTTGTGGGTCCCGGCCTGGAAGTGTATGAGGGAATGATCGTCGGCGAAAACGCGCGCGAAGACGACATGAACGTCAACATCACAAAAGAAAAGAAACAGACAAACATGCGCTCGTCGAGCGCCGACGAAGCCATTCGTCTAATCCCGCCCCGCGAATTGACACTCGAAAAAGCCATCGAATTTATCTCCGATGACGAGTTCGTCGAAGTCACGCCGAAATCGATTCGCCTGCGCAAGAAGGTTCTGGACGCCAAGAAGCGCCCCAAGCGCTGGCAGGAAATCCGCGCCAGCGTCGAATCCGCTTCCTGAACTGGGTCGGGCTTAGGGCCAAGGCTGGCTGCGTTCGCCATAAGGCCTTCTGAGAGTGTTCGATAGCGGGATGGGGGATTCCCATCAACGGGCAAACGGACACGTTTTAAGGTTGCAAAATCCTTCTAATATCAACATTATAATACACTTATAATTGTCATAGACCGGAATTCAATTTGCGATGTATATAGTCGAGGTTGGCAGCTATGGATATTGCTCGCCCTGAAGCGAAACGACAAAAACGGATACGCCGGACGATCTATATTGTCGCGGCGGTGGTCTTGATTCCACTGGTAACTTACGCGCTTTCGCGCCTGAAACCCGCGGCGCCTACTGTTGACAGCGCTACAGTTTGGACCGACACAGTCAAGCGTGGGCCGATGCTGCGCGAGGTTCGCGGCCTAGGTACCCTGGTCCCTGAAACGATCCGCCTGATCCCCGCCGCTACCGACGGCCAAGTGGTGCAGCGTAATTTGCTGCCGGGCACGCCGCTGAAAGCCGACACCGTTATTTTGGAAATGAACAATCCTGAATTGCAGCAGGCGGCGCTTGATGCCGAATACCAAATGAAGGGCGCCGAAGCGAATCTGGAGCAGACCAAGGCGTTGCTTCAGAATCAGCTAATGGACAAGCGCACGCAAGCTGCAGCCCTGAGTTCGGCCTACCATACCGCGCTGCTGGATCGAGATACGAATAAGCAGCTCGCTGACAACGGCCTGGTATCGGATTTGATTTACAAGAAATCGCAAGTAGTGGCCGAGGAGCTTGCCAAGCAGGACGAACTGGCTCAAAAGGAAGTCGAGACTTTTTCGAACTCGATCGCGTCGCAGGTCGCCGTGCAACAGGCGAGCTTGGATGAAAAGCGCGCAATGTATAATTTGAAAAAATCGCAATTGGATCAACTGAAAATCCGACCGGGGATTGATGGGGTGTTGCAAGAGCTGGACGTGGAAGTGGGACAGAAGGTCACGCAGGGAACAGTACTCGCGCGAGTTGCCCAACCGACGCATTTGAAAGCGGCGCTTAAAATCGCCGAGACCCAGGCAAAGGACATCACCATCGGACAAAAGGCTTCGGTGGATACGCACAACGGCGTAATCGCCGGACACGTGATGCGCATCGATCCGGCGGTGGTAAACGGAACAGTCACCGTGGACGTCGCCCTGGATAGTGAGTTGCCGCAAGGCGCGCGGCCGGATCTGAGCGTCGAAGGCACCATCGAACTCGAGCGATTGGCTGACGTGTTGTATGTGGGCCGTCCAGTGCACGGCGAAGCAAACAGCACGGTAGGACTGTTCAAAGTGGTCGACGACGGCGGAGCCGCGGTCCGCGTACAGGTGCAACTGGGCCGCACGTCGGTGAACACGGTGGAAATCGTGAAAGGCCTGCAAATCGGGGACAAAGTGATCCTGTCCGACATGTCGGCCTGGGACAATTACGACCGCGTGCAATTGAAATAAGTAAGGGAACATTTCCGGGCCCTGGGAACGTAACTAACTTGGGTGAGAGATTCGTTTGCAAAAGCCGAAGGAGCCAACATGGATACAGCGCCGAAATCAATGATTCGTCTGGAAGGCGTGACGAAAGTTTTCTATACCGATGAAGTGGAGACGCACGCGCTCGGCGGGGTGCATCTGGATATCAAGAACGGCGAATTCCTGTCGATCGCGGGGCCTTCGGGATGCGGCAAGTCCACCCTTCTCTCCATTCTGGGCCTGCTCGATTCGCCGACGGACGGCAACTACTGGATCAATACCCAGCCGGTAGCGAACCTTTCTCTATCTGATCGCACCCGCATTCGCAATCGCGAGATCGGCTTCATCTTCCAGGCGTTTAATTTGATCGGCGACCTGACGGTCTTCGAAAACGTCGAGTTGCCGCTCACTTATCGCAGCATGGCTTCGGCGGAACGCAAGAAGCGCGTCCAGGAAGTTCTGGAACGCGTCGGAATGGCCCACCGCATGAAGCACTATCCCTCACAACTTTCCGGCGGCCAACAGCAGCGCGTGGCGGTGGCCCGGGCGCTGGTCGGTTCGCCTTCCATCCTTCTGGCGGACGAGCCAACTGGAAACTTGGACTCCAAAAACAGCGAAGCGGTGGTGGATTTGCTGCGACAACTGCACCGCGAGGGCGCGACGATCTGCATGGTTACGCACGACCCGCGCTACGCTAGCGTGGCGGACCGCACGATCCATCTTTTCGACGGTCGCATTGTCGAGGAAACTGTGGGGACGCACACCGCGTCGGTTTAACTAATTTGGTCAAAACCGAATACCCTTTTTGAATGCCGCAGGCGAGAAAAGCGTTTGGCTGCCGTTGCACGGGTGTGCCTGTTAAACGGATTTCTGCCGGCGCGGCGGGCGATGCGCGTGGATCCGATGATTGCGCTACGGTACGAGTAGCGAGGAGAAAAAATGGGAACACTGATGCAAGACATGCGCTTCGGAATTCGGATGCTATCGAAGAATCCGGGATTCGCGATGATTGCGGTGCTAACGCTGGCGCTCGGAATTGGCGCGAACACGGCCATCTTTTCGGTGGTGAACGCGGAGCTGCTCCGGCCGCTGCCGTTTCGCGATTCGGGGCGGCTGGTAAGTGTAGCGACCGCCAATTCACGCATGCACTCCTCAAATGGTTCCGTATCGTACCCGGACTTTGCGGATTGGCGCTCTCAGAATCAGGTGTTCGAACAAATGGCCGCTTACACCGGAGCGACTTTCACGCTAACCGGCCAGGAGAATCCGGCGCATTTGGAAGGAGCGAGCGTTTCTGCAGACACGTTCGATTTACTGGGAGTTTCGCCCGAGCTGGGGCGAACTTTTCAGCCAGGGGAGGACGAAGCAAATCGTCGTGTCGTGATCATTAGCGACCATCTCTGGAAGCAGCAGTTCAAACGTGATCCTGGAATTATCGGACGGACGATTACCCTTGAGAACGAAGGATTCACAGTAGTCGGCGTGATGCCGGCGAATTTCCGATTTCCACTGCAGCGCGAGCCTGAAGCAATCTGGTCTACGCTATCGCCGCTGAATGAGACTTCTGATAATTCGCCGCCGATGGTGCAGCACCGAGGCGCGCATTTTCTCACTTGTATCGCGAGGTTAAAACCGGGCGTGACGCTGGCGCAAGCGCAGGCGGGCATGGATGTGATTGCAAGTTCGCTGAGCAAACAGTATCCCGACTCAAACAAATATATGAGCGTTCATCTGAGTTTGGAACAGGAGCGTTTGACTGGTTCGATTCGTCCAGCATTGCTCGTGATGATGATCGCCGTGGGATTCGTGCTGCTGATCGCCTGCGTGAACGTAGCGAATCTTCTGTTGGCGCGCGCCACAACGCGCGGACGGGAAATTGCCATTCGCACGGCTATGGGGGCGGGACGGAGCCGGGTGGTGCGGCAGCTTCTGACAGAAAGCTTGTTACTCGCGATCGTTGCGGGCGTTTTGGGGGCAGCTCTCGCACTTTGGGGCAGCGACGTTCTGGTGCGCCTGAGCCCCGAGAATCTTCCACGTGTCGGGGAGATTCATATCGATGGCTGGGTGTTGGCGTTCACCGCAGGCCTGTCGCTGCTGACAGGGATTCTGTTTGGTCTGGCGCCGGCGCTTCAATCAACGCATTCGAACATCGTGGAAGCGCTGAAGGAAGGCTCGTTGAGCATGACAGCGGGACGCAGCCGACATGCGCTGCGCAGCTCGCTCGTTATTGTGGAAATGGCGCTGGCGTTGATTTTGCTGGTCAGCGCGGGATTGCTGATCCGCAGTCTTATTCGGCTGCAGGATGTGAGTCCTGGATTTGATCCGCACAACGTGATGACCGCCAGCTTGGATCTTCCGGACGTAAAATATTCCGATCTGAGGAAGGCCGAATTTTTCCGTGAGCTGATTCCCGGGTTGGAAGCGTTGCCGGGAGTGCAGTCGGCCGCCGCGGTGTTCCCCCTGCCGATGAGCGGAGATGAAATTCGCACGAGTTTTCAGATCGAAGGCCGGCCTGTAGCCAAGAGTGACGAACCGCACACTTCAGTCCGCGTGGTCACACCCAATTACTTCCGCACCATGCGAATCCCTTTGTTGCAAGGAAGAGAATTCACCGAACGCGATGAGGCCAGCGCGACTCAGGTTCTGATTGTGAACCAAGCCTTCGCGCAGGAATTCTTTCCCGGCCAAGACCCAGTTGGCAAGCACATCCGAGCCGGAATCTCCAACTCGGGACCAGGCACGGCGCCCATGCGTGAAATCGTAGGGGTGGTGGGAAATGTGAAGTTTGAAGATCTGACCACCGAATTCAGTCCGGAATCTTACATCCCCTATGGACAACTTCAATTTGGCTCAATCACCATCGTGGCGCGCTCATCGAAAGATCCCGAGGGTCTGGCGAAACCGATTGCCTCTGCGGTGCAATCGCTCGATAAAGACTTGCCGACCTACGCGCCCAAAACCGTGGAGCAGTACCTGGACGGAACGATCGCGGTACCGCGCTTCAACACATTTCTACTCGCAATTTTTGCGGCGCTGGCAATGATTCTGACGGCAGTCGGGCTGTACGGAGTGATTTCCTATACCGTGGCGCAGCGCACACATGAGATCGGAATCCGCCTGGCGTTGGGAGCACAACCCGGCGACATGCTGCGGCTGGTGGTAGGCCAGGGAGTGCGGCTTGCGTTATCGGGTGTAGGAGTTGGATTGGTCGCGGCACTGGGATTGACGCGCTTTCTTTCGAGCCTTCTGTTCGGCGTGAGTTCGACGGACCCGGTGTCGTTCGCTGCTGTAGTGACCATGCTTTTCTCCGTGGTGTTGGCGGCCTGTTACATTCCGGCGCGAAGGGCCATGCGCGTGGATCCAATGGTGGCGCTGCGTTACGAGTAGGAGGGGAAGCATGGGTGCCTTACTGCAAGACTTGCGCTACGCCCTGCGGATGTTGGCGAAAAGTCCCGGGTTCACGGTGGTCGCGATCCTGACGCTGGCGCTGGGCATTGGCGCGAACGCAGCGATATTTTCCCTCACGGATCAAGTTCTTCTTCGCCGCTTGCCGGTGCAGAAACCGCAAGAGCTCGTGGTGTTGCACTCGCCTGGACCGCAGCCCGGACGCAACTGGAGCGATGGCGATCGAGGCGCAGCCTGGTCCTATCCGATGTACAAGGATTTGCGCGACGGTAACCAAGTGTTCTCCGGCCTGCTCGCAAGGTTTCTCACCCAAGCGAGTGTCTCCGGGCAAGGACAAACCGAACTTGCAAATGCGGAGTTGGTGACCGGGAATTATTTTGAAGTGCTTGGCGTGCGCCCTGCGCTCGGACGTGTTTTCAGTTCGCAAGATGAAACCGCGCCGGGAGCGAATCCGGCAGCGGTGCTGAGCTATGGATACTGGCAGCGACGATTTGGACGCGATCCCGGGATTTTGAACAAGCCACTGGTTGTGAACGGAATTTCCATGACCGTGGTGGGAGTCGTGCGTCCCGGATTCTTTGGAGTTCAGGTGGGACAGACGCCCGACATTTTCGTCCCGATAACCATGAAGGCGCAGATGACCCCGAACTGGGACGGACTTGCAGAAAGACAAAATCATTGGTTGGCGATCTTGGGGAGATTAAAGCCTGGGATTAGCCGCGAAAAAGCCGAAGCCGGTCTCCAACCGGTATACAGCGCGATCTTGCAGTCAGAATCTTCGGTGCTGAAATCATCGCCGCAAACAAAGAAGGCATTTCTGGAAAAGAAGGTTTTGTTGGACCCGGGATCGCGTGGCCGTCCAATCCTGCAGCACGATGCCGGGCAGCCGCTGCTGATTTTGCTGTCCATGGTGGGATTAGTGCTGTTGATCGCCTGCGCCAACCTCGCCAGTCTTTTGGTAGCGCGTGGGGAAGCCAGGCAAAGAGAAATTGCGGTAAGGATGGCCATGGGAGCGGGCCGCTGGCGGCTGATCAGGCAACTTCTGACCGAGAGTTTGCTGATTTCGCTGGCGGGTGGAGCTGCAGGATTAATCGTCGGGTCCTGGACGCTTGGCGCGCTAGTTAGCTCGATGCCTGACAACATCGGCGCGTCAGGATTACAGGGAAAGTTCGACTACCGTGTGCTGGCTTTCGCTCTCGGACTTTCCGTCCTGACCGGAATTTTGTTCGGTTTTTTGCCGGCACTGCGCTCCACGCGCGCGGACCTGCAGGCAACGCTGAGAGAGCAGGGGGCCAACGTTTTTGGCGGCAAATCAAACGTGCGCTTGCGCAAGGTGTTGTTAGTCTCGCAGGTAGCCTTGACGGTGGTTTTGCTGGCATCGGCCGGCTTTTTCCTGCGCAGCTTGATGAATCTGAAAGACCAGGATCTGGGTGTGCGCACGGACCATGTCATCCAACTCTCGGTATCACCCGAGTTGAATCGTTACACCCCGGCACAAACCGTCGCGGTTGTCGATCGGCTGCGAGAAGATATTGCCGCTTTGCCCGGCGTGCGGTCCGTGAGCGCCTCCGCAATGGCCTTGCTAGCAAACAGCGACTCTTACGCAAATATTACTCCGGAAGGGTTTCCGATGTCGGAAGACACCAATACAGACGTGCAACAAAATTGGGTCGGGCCGAATTTCTTTTCGACTTTGGGAATCCCGCTTCTCGCTGGACGCGAGTTCGACAATCGCGATGCTTCCGCTTCGCCCAAAGTAGCAATCGTGAGCGAAAAAATGGCGCAAATGTATTTCCATGGCCAGAATCCGGTCGGTCGCCATTTCGGGTTTGGGTCCGGCAATCGTGTGCAGCTGAACATTGAAATCGTCGGCTTGGTGAAAGACAGCAAAAATACCGACCTGCGGCAGGAGATCCGGCCGCTTGTCTATATTCCCTACGCGCAAGACACTCACCAGGGCAACGCGACGTTTTACGTGCGCACAAATATCGAACCCACGGCCATGGCATCCACGCTGCGCAAGACCGTGCAGAGTGTGGATGCAAATCTGCCTGTATTCGATTTGAAAACCTTGGACCAGGAACTGGATGAGATTGCGTTTTCCCGAGCGGCTGCTGACGTTTTTCTCGCTCTGCTTGGGGCTCTTGGCGGCGCTACTGGCCGCGATCGGGCTCTACGGCGTGATGGCGTACATGGTGTCGCGGCGAACCCGCGAAATCGGAATTCGCATGGCGCTGGGCGCGTCGCAAACCAATGTTGCCTGGCTGGTGCTGCGCGAAAACGTTCGCATATCCGCCGCAGGACTCGGCATCGGACTTGTGGCGGCATTTGGAATCGGCAAATTAATCGAGTCACAGTTATTTGGGGTGAAAGCGAGTAACCCTCTGGTGTTTTTGATCGCGGCAGCATTGCTTTCCGCGGTCGCATTTCTGGCCGGATGGCTGCCCGCGCGAAGAGCGGCCGGCGTGGATCCCATGGTTGCGCTCCGATACGAATAAGCAAAATCCGAGATGACTTCGCGGGCCCAGGAACATAAGCGGTGCAAATCGCGTATTACAGCAAGAAGAGGTGCCGCATGGGAACATTCTTGCAGGACTTGAAGTACGGCGCTCGCATGCTCAAGGGAAATCCAGTATTCGCGCTGATTGCAATTCTCACGCTGGCGTTAGGGATTGGAGCAAATACCGCGCTGTTTTCCGTGGTCAGCGGCGTGATCCTGAATCCCTTGCCGTTTGCGAATCCCGAGCAACTCGTCTCGCTCTACTGGAAGACGCCACAATTTGAACAAGCCTCGATAACTTTCCCGAATTTCCTCGACTGGCAGAAAGACAACCATACGTTTTCGGCGATGTCCGCTTATCGGGAGCAGGATTTTATTTTGACTGGTGCAGGGGAGCCGGAGCGGCTGCACGGACAACAAATCTCAGCCGAATTTTTCCTCTCACTCGGCATCGAACCCGTTCTGGGCCGCACCTTCCGACCGGAAGAAGATCAAGTGGGAGCCGCTCCCGTTGCGCTCGTCAGTGAAGCGATGTGGAAGAGTAAGTACGGCGGTTCGCACAATATCCTCGGAGGGAATCTTACGCTCAACGACACGGCCTACACCGTGATTGGCGTCGTTACGGGCCGCCTTCCCATGTTCGGCAGTCAAGCGATGGATGTTTATGTCCCCATTGGGCAATGGAACGATCCTACTTTCCGCAACCGCAAGATCGGGATGGGCACTCAAGGGTTCGGAAGACTGAAACCTGGCGTTACGTTCGAACAGGCGCAAGCCGACATGAAGACGGTGGCTCGCGATCTTTCCGCGGCATATCCAGAGGCTGACAAGGATACAGGCATCGCACTTGTGCCGCTGAAGAAGGACCTGGTTGGCGACATCGAGGGAACTCTGTTTGTGTTGCTGGGAGCGGTCGGATTTGTCCTGCTTATCGCGTGCGCCAACGTTGCCAACTTGCTGCTGGTGCGCTCAACCGGACGGGCACGTGAATTTGCCATACGCGCCGCGCTGGGCGCGAACCAGGCGAGAGTTATATGCCAACTGCTCACCGAAAGCGTGCTTCTAGGCGTTTGTGGTGGCTTGATTGGGTTGGCCTTGGCGAAGTGGGGAACGCAGGCGGTTCTTGCCGCTTTACCCGAAGCGCTGCCGCGCGCCGACGCCATTCATCTCGATGGGCGTGTGCTTTTCTTCACCTTTGCGGTATCGATACTGGCAGGGATTATCTTTGGTCTCGCGCCTGCAATCAGAACCGCGCGTCCCAAGCTGGCCGAAACGTTAAGAGAAGGCGGTCGAGGTTCAAGCGGGGCGCGCCACACGACGCAAAGACTTTTCGTTGTTGTGGAAATGGCATTGTCCTTGGTTTTGTTGGTGGGTGCGGGTCTGATGATTCGCAGCCTCTCGGCCCTCCACCGCGTGAACCCGGGTTTTAATCCGCGAAACGTGACCACCTTCGGGATGGGGTTATCGCCAGCGAGATTGACCACTCCAGCTACGATTCGTCAGGCCCTTCGTGCCGCCACCGAAAACTTCGAGTCGGTGCCAGGAGTCGAAGCTGCTTCGGCGATGGGTGGTTCATTGCCAATGCAAGGCGACTCAGAGATTCCGTTCTGGCGTGAAGGCCAGCCAAAGCCCGCCACGCAAGCGGAAATGAATCTTGCGCTTTGGTATCCCGTTCAACCTGACTATCTCAAAGCGATGGGGATTCCCCTTCTACGTGGCCGCTTTTTCTCCGCGCAAGATACCGAAAAGAGCCCGATGGTTGTGGTGATCGATCAAAATTTTGCCCGGGAATACTTTCCGAGCGAGGATCCTATCGGCAAACGAATCAATATGGGGCTTATCGGAGGCCAGGCGGAAATCGTTGGCGTCGTCGGACACGTAAAACATTGGGGACTTGGCGATACCGCGCATCAAAATCTCCAGTCCGAATACTACATGCCGCTGGCGCAGCTTCCCGATCAGGTCTTTCCACTCGTGGCCGGTGGGATTGGCATGGTTGTGCGCACGTCCGGAAATCCGGACGCGTTCATGGGTGCGATTCGGAATGCCTCCATGCAATTTGACAGCAAGCAGGTTGTCTATGATTTCACGCCCATGGAAAAAATTGTTTCCAATTCGATCGCCACGCAGCGGTTCACCAGGACTCTACTTGGTATATTTTCCGGGTTGGCGCTGGTTCTGTCGGCCGTAGGCATCTACGGCGTAATTTCGTATCTGGTTGGGCAACGCACGCACGAGATTGGCGTCCGAGTAGCCTTAGGAGCTCAGCGGAACGATATTTTGGGCATGGTGTTAGGCGAAGGTATACGAGTCGCACTTGTCGGTGTCGCTATCGGAATTGGTGCAGCGCTCGGTTTGACGCGGCTCATGACCAAAATGGTTTTTGGCGTTCACACGGCCGATCCCATCACGTTTGTTGGTGTAGCAGTCCTGCTGACTTTTGTATCCGTTGCCGCCTGCTACATTCCGGCTCGGATAGCGATGCGCGTAGATCCTATCGTTGCGTTGAGACACGAGTAACCAGGGGAGAAAACATGGAAACGCTGATCGAGGATATTCGCTACGGCACCAGAATGCTGATGAAGAACCCCGGCTTTCTGATTGTCGCGGTGATCACGCTGGGCCTGGGTATCGGCGCGAACACTGCGATTTTCAGCATGGTCGATTCCTTGTTGCTTCGGCCTCTTCCGGTGCAGGACCCGGGACGGATTGCAGTTCTTGCCCTGCAGCAAAAAAATGGACCGGTGCAACCAGCATTCTCCTTCCCCGATTACCGCGATATTCAAAGCCAAACTTCGGAAACGTTCTCAGCATTAGCGGGGTACATACTGGGGTTAGACGGAATCAGCTCGGAGGGTGCGAAACCAGAGCGCATCATGACGTCGTATGTCTCCGGCAATTTCTTCTCGACCTTGGGAGTAAAACCGGTTCTTGGCCGTTTCATTTTGCCGTCCGAGGGCGAAACACTCGGGGCCGATCCGGTGATGGTGATCAGCTATTCGTATTGGAAGACGCACTTCGGAGGGGCTGCCGGGATTGTCGGCAGAAAAGTGTCTGTGGACGGCCATCCGATCACAATCATCGGCGTAGCGCCGGAGGGTTTTTATGGAGTCAATTCCATAGTCGCAATTCAGGGATATATGCCGATTAGTCTGGCTCCGATGGGAGGTTATCCCCGCGATTTCATGACCAATCGCGCAAGCCGTGTAGTCATCGTGCTAGGTCGCTTGACCTCCGGGGCGGACTTTCAAAAGGCGAACGCCTCGTTGGCGGTCGTGGCCCAACGTCTCTCGCAGCAATACCCCGATGTAGACAAGGATTTAGGCGTGAAAGCGTTTCCTGAGTTACGCGCGCGGCCAAATCCTGATCCAAACAACACTGTGCTGGTGGTCTCCAGCCTGTTTTTAGGATTGGCGGCGCTGGTGTTGTTGCTGGCATGCGCGAATGTCGCGAATATTCTGCTTGTACGTGCGACGATCCGCGAACGTGAAATGGCCATTCGAGCGGCGCTAGGCGCGGCACGCGCTCGTTTGATCCGGCAGCTGCTTACGGAGAGCATTCTATTGGCGCTGGCCGGTGGAGTGGTAGGAATTCTTCTGGGCAAATGGGGTAGCTCGGCGCTCAGTTCAATTCATCTCCAGACAGATCTGCCGGTGCGCTTTGATTTCCATTTTGACTGGCGTGTTTTTGCATACGCCTTCTTGTTCGCGGTGCTAACCGGAATTGTGGTCGGACTGGTTCCGGCAATCCGCGCCTCGGGTGGAAACCTAAGCGCGATTTTGCATGCAGGCGGCCGGGGCGTAATAGGAGGCAAGAATCGTTTGCGCAGCACGCTGGTCGTGGCGCAGGTGGGCGGCTCGCTGACGCTGTTGATCATCGCCGGACTCTTTACTCGTAGCCTGGGGAAAGCGCAGCAGACGGATCTGGGATTCAATCCGAGCCATTTGCTGAATATGACCATGGATCCCAACGAGATTGGCTACAACGATGTGCAGTACCGTGAATTTTACAAAAATCTGCTCGATCGCGTTCGCGCAGTTCCCGGCGTGCAGTCAGCCAGCATTGCAAGCTCGGTGCCGCTGGGCTACATCAACTCGGGTGACACGCTTACCGTTGAAGGTTATCAGCCACCGCCTGATCAGGCTGCGCCGTTGATTCAATACAGTTTAATTTCGCAGGATTACTTCGTGACGATGGAAATACCCATGCTAACCGGCCGCACGTTCAAATCCACCGACGACGCCAACACGCAGTACGTCGGCATCATCAATGAAGCCATGGCGAAGCAGTTCTGGCCCAATGCAGATCCTATCGGACGCCAATTCAAAATTGGATCTGACCAGAAACATTGGATACAAGTGGTTGGGGTAGTGAAAGACGCAAGGTTTCAGGGGCTGCGCGGTCCCGTTCAATCCTATTTTTTTCTTCCGTTCTTGCAGCAGTACGCCGGGAATTCGCTCGAGACCTTGCAGGTGCGCACCCTCGGCACACCTGAGGCGATGACGCCAGAGATTGAACGCGTGGTTGGAGCACTCGCGCCAGAATTACCGGTGTTCGACGTAAACACCATGAGCCAGGCCCTGAACACCTTGAATGGTTTGCTTTTTTATCAGATTGGCGCAGTTTTGGCGGCGCTACTTGGAATTTTAGGATTGGTCCTCGCGGTGGTCGGAGTGTATGGCGTCATTTCCTACGCCTCTAACCAGAAAACGCATGAGATCGGTGTTCGCATGGCGCTAGGAGCGCAGCGTATGGACATTCTGAAAATGATCTTCCGCCAAGGATTATTTATCGTCGCAGTCGGTTTGACCTTGGGAATCGCAATGGCACTGGGAGCGGCGCGCCTGTTTGGCAGCTTTCTCGCCGTCAGTCCAATGGATCCGGTCACCTACTTTGGGGTTTCGACGATACTGGTGACTGTAGCTCTTGCAGCTTGCTATATACCGGCCCGCCGGGCTATGCGCGTGGATCCGATGGTAGCGTTGCGGTATGAATAAGCTTGCTAACTAGAGCTGTCCGGAATCGCGACAAACATTCCCGCAACTGGTCATCAGGAGCCTTGCCTTTGTTGCACACTTTCCGTAATGTACTCTAAGCAATGTATTTAGAACCACCATCCGCTGGAAGCTGAACTGCCCATATATGGGAGGCTCGCCATAACCTGCACGCTCGCTTTCAGCAGACGAGCCCACTAAATGGACACAATGGCGGTTAAGCTGATGAATCAAGCAGGCCCCATCCAGGCGCGCATACTTATCGCTGATGACCAGCCAGATGTGCTGGAAGCGCTGCGCCTGCTGCTCAAAGGGCACGGCTATGCGACCGAGGCCGTGGCGTCCCCCGCTGCCTTGCTGGATGCGCTGGGCCGCACAGAGTTTGATTTGGTGTTAATGGACTTGAACTATGCGCGTGACACGACCTCCGGGCGCGAGGGCCTGGATATCCTCACGCAATTGAAGGCGACCGAAACCGCGCCCCCGATTGTGGTAATGACCGGCTGGGCCACGGTGGGCCTGGCCGTGGAAGCCATGCAGCGAGGGGTGGGTGACTTCGTTGAAAAGCCTTGGGTGAATGTGCGGCTTCTGGAAGTCCTGCAAAAACAAATAGAGATCGGGCGAGAGCGCCGAACTGCGCGCCGCAACGCGATTGAGAATAACCAAACGCAAAACGAGATCGCTTCACAGTTCCAGCGGCAAGGACGTGAAATTGAAGAGGCTCGCGCGATTCAGCTCGGATTTCTACCCAAGGAAATTCCCCAGATTGCTGGATACGAAATCGCGGGCGCATGGCAGCCGGCGCGCATTGTCGGCGGTGATTACTACGACGTCCTGGCATTCGGAGAAGATACGCTGGGGCTGTGCATCGCAGATGTTGCGGGAAAGGGAATGCCGGCGGCGCTGCTGATGTCCAACCTGCAGGCGGCAGTACGCGGGCTTGCTTCCGCATTGTTGTCGCCGGAAATATTGTGCGAGCGTTTGAACTCCCTGATTTGCCGCAACATCGCCAACGATCGCTTCATCACGTTTTTCTACGCGCACCTCGACGGAGCGTCCCGCAATTTGCGCTATGCGAACGCGGGGCACAATGCTCCCATCGTTGCACACCGCGATGGTACGCACGACCGTCTGGATGAAGGCGGGGGCGTGCTGGGCATCTTCCAATCACAGCACTATGTGGCGGGCACCTGCACGCTCTTGCCGGGAGATAGAGTGCTGCTGTTCACCGATGGTGTGGCAGAAGCTGCCCGTCCGGATGGCGAAGAGTTTGGAGATGCGCGGCTCGTTCAGTTGCTCCGCGAAAATTGCGAAGCCAGCGTGGAACAATTGCAGAAGACAATTCTGGATACGGTCGGAACGTTTTGTAGCGGCAACTGGCACGATGATGCAACTTTGATTGCCATGGCAGTGAAATAGGCCGGTGGGAGAAGAGCGCAGATGGGGACTTTACTGGCTGACCTGCGATACAGCCTTCGCACATTGAAAAAGTCACCTGGTTTCGCGGCTATCGCTGTGCTCACGCTGGCCCTTGGAATCGGCGCCAACTCCACGATTTTCAGCTGGATCAATTCCACTTTGCTCAACCCTGTACCGGGAGCCAGCCAAACGTCGAATTTGGTGGTCATGACCGAAGGCGGGACTGGCCGGGCTCCGATCCCGTTTTCCTATCTCGATTACATGGACCTGCGAAATCGCAGCCGAAGCTTCTCCGGACTGATCGCCTACCACATGCAGCCCCTGAACCTCACCGGCAGTGGAAAACCGGAGCGTGTTTGGGGCACGTTTACCTCGGCAAACTATTTTGATGTGCTCAACGTCCATCCAATCCTTGGGCGCGGTTTCTTACCGGTAGAAGACCAAAAACCAGGAGGCGCCCCGGTTGTTGTGATCAGCTATCGCTTATGGCAGCTCCATCTCGGTGGAAATTCTTCCGTGATCGGTAAGACGTTAAGAATCAACGAGCATCCATACACGATTATTGGCGTGGCACCGGCTGTCTTTCAGGGTACCCAGACGGGTCTGCGAGCCGAACTCTGGGTTCCTTTGATGATGCAACAAGGGCTCGATGGCAATCGTGACCGGCTACAGGTTCGCAGTGAGACGTGGCTGATGCTGATGGGGCGTCTGGCACCGGGTGTTTCCCTCCCGCAGGCACAGACGGAAATGGATCTGCTGATGAGCCAGATCGTCGAACAATTTCCCACATCGCATTTGGGCAACAACGAGGTGACGTTGTTTCCGCTTTGGCGGGCGCCCTTCGGCGCAAATATTTATATGTACAGTCTCCTTCCGGTACTGATGGCTATCGCCGGAGTGGTGCTATTGCTTGCTTGCGCCAACGTGGCGAACCTGATGCTGGTAAGGTCAGTTGCTCGGCGGCGCGAAATTGCGATTCGTCTTTCGATTGGCGCCAGCAGATGGCGTTTGATCCGGCAGTTATTGGTCGAAAGTGTGGTCTTGTCTGTGGCTGGTGGGATCCTCGCACTATTTATCACCGCCTGGACCACCGGAACGCTGGTGCAGTTCATCCCGCCAACCGACATTCCCATAGCTCTCAACATCACCGTCGATCGCACTGTGTTTTTAATTACATTCGCGATGTCGATTCTTAGTGGAGTCCTATTCGGCATCCTGCCTGCGTTGCGCGCTTCCGATATGTCGCCGGTAGCCGTGCTAAAAGAGGAGACTGGCAGTGCTTCCAGTGGGCTGCACAAAGCCCGTTTATCAAGCGCTCTGGTAGTGGCCCAGATTTCTCTTTCGCTTTTCTTGCTGGTCAGCGCCGGATTATTCATCAGGAGCTTTCGACAAGCGCAGCAGTTTAACGCCGGCTTTAACCCGGACCACGTATTGCTCGCTTCTTACAATCTCTTTCCTTCCGGATATAGCCAGGGCCGCGGCTTGGAATTTCACCGGCAGCTGCTAGCGAAATTAGAAGCGTTGCCGGGTGTGGAATCAGTCACCCTGTCGAGTTGGGTGCCGCTTGGCTATACAAACAGCTCCATGCCGGCTTCGCCCGAGGGATATGTCCCGCAGCCGCACGAATCGATGGAAGTGGCCTCGGCCGCAGTGGGTCCGAACTACTTGAAGACGATGGAGATTCCGTTGGTCTCCGGACGAGAGTTCACCATGAAGGATACCGACACCACACAACCCGTAGCGATCGTGAACCGGAAGTTCGCCGAGCAATATTGGCCCCAACAAAATGCGCTCGGCAAGCGCGTCCATGCAGACGGCTTAGGGTTTACGGTTATTGGGGTAGCTCAAAATGCCAACTACAACTCGCTGAACGAGCCCGCGCAACCATTCTTGTATTTGCCAATATTGCAGGACTACGACTCCGCGCCGGCCATTCATATGCGCGTCTCTGGGAACCCGCTGACCTACACGTCAGCAGTGGAGAAAGCGATTCACAGCTTGGACGCCGATATGCCCGTATACGACGAGTCCACTCTAAAAGTACGGGTACAGGTCGCCAGCACAGGGCAGCGTATCGCCGGCACTTTTGTGGGAGCCTTCGGTTTGCTGGCGCTGATATTGGCCGCCGTCGGTATTTACGGGGTGATTGCCTATATCACGCGCCAGCGGTCGCACGAAATTGGGATACGCATGGCTTTGGGAGCGCAGCAAAGCGATGTGTTCCGGCTAGTGCTGGGGCAGGGTCTGCGAATGATCGTTACCGGGCTGGTGATTGGTCTGATCGTGTCGCTTGCGCTCACACGTTTTATGCGCAACATACTTTTTGGTGTTGCTGCCACCGACACCGTCACGTTTGCGGGCGTCGCGATTCTGTTGTGCGTTGTGGCGCTGCTTGCGTGTTACATCCCCGCACGACGAGCAATGCGTGTGGATCCAATGGTTGCTCTGCGTTATGAGTAGGAACCGGTCCGAAACAGGTAGGAACTCGAGCGAGCAATTACGAATCAAACATAAGCTCTCAAGGGGCAAGAAATAGTGATCAAACTCAGAGACGTGGAAAAGGTTTACGAATCAGGGGCGGGGAAAACCTGGGTGTTACGCCGGATCAACCTGGACATTGCCGATGGCGATTTCATCACCATCATGGGGCCGTCCGGCGCAGGAAAGTCTACGTTGATGGGCATTGTTGGAATGCTCGACGGCGCATGGAAGGGCGAGTACTACCTGCTCGATAATGCGGTCCATAAACTGGACAATCGCCGCCGCGTCGAGCTGCATAAGAAATATATAGGGTTCGTGTTCCAGCAATATCATTTGCTCGACAACCTTACCGTTGCTGAAAATCTCGACCTGCCGCTCTCCTATCGCGACATCAAGAAAGCCGAGCGCGAAGGAATGGTGGCGGACATACTGGACCGGTTCCAAATCGTGGGCAAAAAGTCTCTTTTCCCGAATCAACTCTCCGGCGGCCAGCAGCAGCTCGTAGCCGTGGCGCGCGCCGTAATCGGCAAGCCGAAATTAATTCTGGCGGACGAGCCCACCGGCAGCCTGCACTCCAGCCAAGGGAAAATGATTATGGATTTGCTCAAGAAGCTCAATGAAGACGGGACTACGATCATCCAGGTGACGCACAATGACGCCTGGGCGGCCTACGGCAACCGCATCATTCAACTGGCCGACGGTTGGATTGTGGATGGCGCGTCCAAGGCCGGCGCTGTTTGAGTCAGCCGCCGACGGCCTTTGAAGTCACGGTTTTTGGTCGCATTTGTCAGACACCGGAGTCCTGGTCTGCCTCCTGGAGGCCACGATGGGAACTGTGCTGCAAGACATTCGCTACGGCATCCGAACCCTGTTGAAGAGTCCTGGCTTTACTGCCATCGTGATTTTGACCCTTGCGCTCGGAATCGGCGCCAATACTGCCATCTTTTCGGTGGTGAATGCGGTGTTGCTCGCCCCGCTCCCTTACAATGACCCGGGCAGGCTGGTGATGGTTTGGTCCGCGAATCTGGCGAAAGGCTACAAAATATCTCCCGTCTCTGGCGGTGAATTCGCCCGGTGGAGATCGGGTAACAGCGTTTTTGAGAACATGGCTGCGTCGAGTGACGCACTTTACACGTTGACCGGTGCGGGTGATCCTCAGGTTGTCACCGGATATCAATTTTCCGCAGAATATTTTCGGCTGCTCGGTACTCGCCCTGAACTGGGCCGCACATTTCTAGACGACGAAGACCGGCCCGGTGGTCCGGACGTGGTTGTTCTTGGCGAAGCGATCTGGCGACGCACGTTCGGAGCCGATCCCAATATCGTAGGCAAGTCGATCACGCTGACTGGGAAACCGTTCACGGTAGTTGGCGTGATGCCGCCGAGTTTTAAGTATCCCTCGCGGGTCGAACTTTGGACGCCGTTGAGCCTTCCCTCTTCGTCTCTCACCAACTACGAGGATACCGGACTGCGCATCCTGGCGCGGTTGAAACCCGGCGTCACAATCCAACAGGCCCAAGCGCAAATGGATTCGATCGAGGAGCGGATCGCGCAAGAGCATGCACAGACCGACAGCGGCAACAGCGTCAGGGTAGTCCCGTTACGCGAGGAAATTGCAGGGGAGATCAAGATGCCGCTGCTTATTCTGCTCGGCGCGGTAGGTTTCGTTCTGCTCATCTCCTGCGCCAATATCGCCAGCCTGATGCTCGCGCGCGCCGCAGGACGGAGAAAGGAAATCGCCGTTCGCACTGCCCTAGGTGCCAGCCGAGCGCGTTTGATTCGACAGTTTCTGACTGAAAGCCTTCTGCTGTCA
>Ga0308309_10000555_pt1 | contig 23872 bp, 22 predicted proteins | sample HubBroMetageWFT5_FD_192491 | JGI IMG/M metagenome (GOLD analysis project Ga0308309, IMG submission 192491) | Warmed and freeze-thawed soil microbial communities from the Hubbard Brook experimental Forest, New Hampshire - Hubbard Brook CCASE Soil... | ecosystem: Environmental > Terrestrial >...
CGGAACGATTCAACATCCCATCCGATTCACACTCAACCATATGTTGAACTACTGGGTCTGGCCGGCTACGGAAACAGCGGGCACAGGAAGTTGCACGGCCACGGGAGGAGATTCCATTCCATTGGAATCCGAAATTTCGCAGTCTTCGCCTCCTGAAAGCTGCACCATGTCTGGACCCGCAGGCGAGATCTATCGGTTGAAGGCTTCCGTGACGACTCCCTCTTGCGCCTCCACCAGCCCACAAGCCGCCATAATGATCACCGCATTCCGAAACTATGGAATCATTCTCGCCGATAACGGAGATAGCGGTGGACTGATCGGGACGCCCGACGCGCGCTGGAATGACAACGATCTTTCCTGCCTGACCAGTCTCACCCTCGCGGACTTCGAACCGGTGGACGTCTCGAGCCTCATGGTCAGCAATGACAGCGGGGCTACCAGCCATTAGATGATCCGGCTCGACTGAATGCGGCTGAGGACATCACAGCATTTGCGCCGAATCATCCATCTTCTTAATGTGTTCAGCGGCAATTTGAAACCCGGTGTTCGCTGCGGGAACGCCTGCGTACACGGCGGTTTGCAAAAGTACTTCCTTCAAATCGCATAATTCGAGATCACTGGCCAAACCAGCTCGCAGGTGGAGGGCGAACTCTTCCCACCTGCCCAGGGATGCCGTTATCGTCAGCACCAGGAGCCGCCGAGTGCGCCGATCGAGTTCGGGACGAGACCAAATTGTTCCCCAAGCGTAACGGGTTATCAACTCTTGAAACTCGCGGGTAAATTCTGTGGTTGCAGCAATTGCCTTATCGACGTGGGCGTCCCCAAGCACTGCGCGACGAACTTCGAATCCGGTTTGCAGGGGTTCTGCGTGGGCATTTGGTTGTGGTAGCAGGAACTCAAACAGTGCAGTAGTAAAGGAGTGCGGCCGTTCGATATTAGAAAGATGCGCGGCTGCAAGGTGAAGCGTCTTCGCTCCCGGAATCTCCCGCGCCAGCCTCTCGCCATGCCCGCTCCACGGAGTCGCAACGTCGCGGTTGCCGGAAATGACGAGAGTTGGAGCCTTAATCTGCTTGAGGAGATCTCCGTGGTTCATGTCGCGGAGAGCCGCACAGCATCCCAGATATCCAACGGAATCTGTACCCAGGAAGACACCGCGGATCGAAGCAACCTCGGGATTTTGTTTCGCCAGCGTGTCCGGCGAGAAGAACCGCTGCATTGCCGTGTCAACGACTGCCGACATTCCGCCTTTGACTACTGCTGCAATTCTTGTTTCCCAATTCGTCCGTGGTACGAACTGCGGCGAGGTGTTTGCCAGCACAAGATGTGTAACGCGCTCGGGTGCGTTCGCCGCCACCCACTGTCCGATCGCCCCACCCAGCGAGAGACCGCAAAAAGCAAATTGCGAAATATTCAAGGCATCGGCCAACGCAAGAATGTCCTTGCCCAACATCTCAATCGAATATTCACCGGCTGTTGCATCCGAAGCTCCGTGGCCGCGCGTGTCGTACCGCAGAATTTGGAAGTGCGGAAGCAGGTCACCTATCTGAGGCTCCCACATCGAGTGGTCTGTGCTGATCGAGTGCGACAGAATTAGGACGGGTCGTCCCGCGTTTCCCTGCAGTCGGTAGAACATCCGCGCATTGTGAATGGTTGCGAAGGGCAATTCATTGCTCCTTGTCGTCGTCTTCGCGATCAGACTCTGATGCCAGAGCTTTCCGGAAAGCCTCTGCCGCTCCGAGATACTGCTCCGATATTTCCAATTCCTCGAGTTCGGCACGACCTAAATGGGCCGTTAGTTCAGGAGTCTCGGCAAGGACAGCAGCGAGATGCCTGCACTCTTTGACACTCCTTCGAACGGCCACCTCAAGGACCTTATGAGCGACATCTCGCCCTAACTTTGCGCCAAGCAGCATCATGGCGCGCTCGGCAAAAACCGCTCCGTTCGTATTTTCGATGTTGAGTCGCATCCTCTGCACGTCAACCGAGAGCCCTTCGGCTACTTCGGCCATTGAGGCAATTGCCACGCCGGTCGACTGGATTACGGCCGCAACCACAGGCCATTCCGCTTGCCATCCACCAACACCACGCTCATGCTCCTGAAGCATCGCTGAGAGAAACGATGCAACCAGTCCCGGTACCCGATGCGCGGCCGCCAGTGTGAGTGAACAGGCTGTGGGGTTGTGCTTGTTCGGCATGGTTGACGACCCGCCGCGGCCATCTCCTGCAGGCTCCGACGCCTCCCCCACCTCGTTCTGCATGAGCAGACTGACATCCCGCGCCATCTTGCCGAGAGATCCAGTCAGCACTCCGCAAGCGCAGATCAGCGTTGCGAGTTGATCGCGCTGAGTGTGCCAGGGCGTTGGGGGAGAGGCTCCAAATCCAAGTTCAGCACTCAGGGCTTCAGCCACCGGAATTCCACGGTCGCCGAGCGACGCCAATGTGCCGCTGGCTCCGCCGAGCTGCAACACCGCTGCAACTCGAAATGCTTTTTGCAAACGCCGCCTGCTGCGGCAAACCGAAGCCAGCCAGCCGGCGGCTTTGAGCCCTAAGGTCACCGGCGGAGCGGGCTGAAGCAGCGTCCGCCCCAGCATGACGCTCTGCTTGTGCCGCTCAGACAAGTCCGCCAACGCTTTTTCCAATCGCCGCATGTCGGCGACGAGAATCGGCTCTGCCCGCTTGAGCAGTAGAGACATCGCGGTATCGGCAACATCCTGGCTAGTTGCTCCCCAGTGAACGAATCGCGCGGCCTTCGCGTCGGTCTTTCGCACCTGGTCGGTCAGCATTTTCACCAGAGGAATCGTGGGTGTTCCAGCGCGAAATGCGGCGTCAGCAAGAACGGAGATATCGAAATTGCCGGGCACTGCGGCAGCCGCTATCGCCTCTACCGCCTCCATTGGGATGAGTTCGTGTTGCGCTTCTGCCCGCGCCAGTGCGGTTTCGAAATCCAACATTGCCTGAAGAACCGACTCATCGGAAAATAGCGAGGCCAGGGCCGGCGTGGTTGCCAGGCTTTCAATCAAGCGTCCGCTCATGTTCGGCTCCGCACTGCGAGCCGTGTCGATTCGGATCGTCTCTTCAATCTGAAGCGATTACACATCGAAAAATACCGTCTCGCCATCTCCACGAAGGCGCACATCGAATATCCAATGGCTCGTGCGGGCAGGGTCTAGCTGGGCCAACAACGTCGCGCGGCGATTTTCGGGTACCAGGGTCAATACGGGATCTGCCGCGTTCGCTGGCTCCCCTGCGAAGTAAACTCGTGTCGACAATCTGTTGAGAAGGCCTCGGCCAAGAATCGATACACTAAAGTGGGGCGCCTGCAGTGTTTCACTTGGACCCGGCACGCATCCCGGCCTGATCGTTTCAAACGTGCACGAGCCGTCTTCCGACGTTGCCAATCGTCCAAAACCGCGAAAGGCGGCGCCGTCCGCACTGCTGTCCTGATGCGCGTAGTTCCCCTCCGAGCCTGCTTGCCACAGCTCGACCATCGCATCGGCAACAGGCACTCTGTCTCCATCTACCACATGAAAGGTGAGCCACACCCGTTCGCCCTTCACTCCGTCGCCGGCAATACGAGAAATGCTCCGTGCGTCCGTAAGGCCAAGATGCAGGTACGGACCAACGGTTTGCGAGGGTGTCGGTGTCAAATCCATGGTTATCTTCCTCTATCTTTTATCCTTGAAATGGCGTTGATTCTCGCCCGCGCAGCACGATATCGAAACGGTAGCCCAAAGCCCATTCCGGCTTGGTCGTTTCCAGGTCAAATTTCGAAACCAAACGTTGACGCGCCCTTTCGTCGGGAATCGACTGCAAAATGGGGTCGTAAGTAAATAATGGATCGCCTGGAAAATACATCTGCGTGATCAGTCGCGTGACGAAGGCTGGCCCAAACAAAGAAAAATGGATATGCGCCGGACGCCACGCATTGTCGTGATTACGCCACGGATAGGCGCCCGGCTTGATGGTCACAAAGGTGTAGAACCCGTCTTTGTCGGTCAGCGTTCGTCCCGTCCCGGTGAAGTTTGGATCGAGCGCTGCGGGGTGGTCGTCTTTCGCGTGCGCATATCGTCCCGCTGCATTCGCCTGCCAAATCTCGATCAAGCTATTTGAAACGGCGTGGCCATCACCATCCACCACTCGCCCGCGCACAATGATACGTTCCCCCAACGGTTCTCCCGCATGCTGAACCGTAAGGTCTTGATCATTTGGACGAATATCGGAGTGGCCAAAGACTGGCCCCGTGACCTCTGAAAGAGTATGGGGCAAGAGGATCAGTGGCTGAGATGGTGCCCGCAGCCTCGTCGCGCGATAAGCGGGATAGAAATACTCTGGCTGGGTCCCCGGCTCATGCCGTCGGAAACCAACAACTGACTCTCCCGGATGTTTGCCTTTGGCCGAAATCAGCGAAGAAGACATGTTTATCTCACTGTATCGTTTCAGTTTGCTGCACCATCGGAAAGAACGGTTCCTGCTTGCTTCTGCTAGAGATTGTACGTCGATTCAGCTCATCGGCAGTCCGACATAGTTTTCAGCGAAGGTTTGTGCGGCCGCGCGGGAGCTTGTCAGATAGTCCAGGTCGGCCAACTGCCTGTGCTCCTCGAACCTGTCGTTCCCAGGCAACCGGTGCAGCATGGAAGTCATCCACAGAGAAAAGCGTTGTACCAGCCACACTCTTCTTAAACAGATTTCTGAGTAATTGTCGAGGCGTTGTTGATTTCCGGAAGCATAGAATTCTGCCAGCGCGGCCGCAAGAACTCGAACATCGGCAACGGCGAGGTTCAGGCCTTTCGCGCCGGTCGGAGGGACGATGTGCGCTGCATCCCCGGCCAGATAGACCCTGCCGTACTGCATCGGCTCCGCCACGAAACTGCGCATGCCGGTGACGCCTTTCTGCAGGATGGCGCCTTCCGTTAGCCTGCGCCCCTCGCGAGTGGTGAGCCGAGTCTGTAATTCTTCCCAGATCCTTGCATCCGGCCACTGCGCTAAGTCTTCATCTGCAGCGCATTGGAGGTATAGGCGCGTGATCTCCGGAGTCCGCATGCTGTGCAAGGCAAAACCGCGATCATGGTAGCAATAGATCAGCTCCTCGGAGGAAGGTGGCGCAGCCGCCAGAATGCCGAGCCAGGCGAAGGGAAACACTCGTTCATAGATGGTTAATGCTTTCTCTATGCTCGGGCGACACACTCCGTGGAAGCCGTCGCAGCCAGCGATGAAATCGCAGAGGACTTCGGCAGGTTCGCCTTGGTCGTGAAATTGTATCTTCGGTGTTGTGGAATCGAAGTCGTGAATGGTGACACCCCCAGCTCCAAAGAAAATCTCAGCCCCTGCTCCTAGCCGTGCCGCGATGAGGTCTTTCACAACTTCCTGCTGGGCATAGATTGTGATCCCCCGGCCCGTCAAGGCTTTGAAATCGATGCGATGCCCACGCTCTCTGAAACGAATTTCCACGCCGTCATGAATCAGGCCTTCCCGCTTCATGCGTTCGCCTAAGCCCATTTCCACGAGAAGGTCGACAGTGCCTTGCTCTAAGACACCAGCCCGCACCCGCTGCTCACAGTGCTCTCGACTACGCGCCTCGATGACAACCGAATGAATTCCCTGCCGGTGCAGCAGGTGCGACAGAACCAGCCCTGCAGGTCCAGCTCCCACAATCCCAACCTGCGTGCGTATTCTCATTGTCCCTTCCGCCCCCACTTCCGATGAGCCGGACGGGGATTGTTTTCCACAGAAAACATCTCGACTACTTCACGCGGCACGGGTTTGCTCTCGATTCGCTCTGGGTCGGCTTCTGACGTCGCTGCCCAAACCCTGATCTCAAAGCATTCCACGGCCAGAACATTCTTGTTAAACAATCGATGGCGCACGCAGAAACTGCTGCGGCGCCACTCGGTTATTTCAGATTCGACGACCACTGTATCCGAGAATCGCGATGGGGCTCTGAACGAGGCGCGCAGGTCAACCATAGGAATGCCCATAATCTGATAGGTCTTCAGCATCTGCCTCTTGGACAGGCCAGCCTTCTTGAACAATGCCGAGGTGCATGCATCGAAATAGGCTAGGTAGCGTGGGTAATGGACAATCTGAGCGGGATCGCAGTCACCCCATTCGATGTGAATCGTCTTCCGGTTGGTTATATTCGCCTGTTTGCTCACCAATGACCCCTTATCTTCAACGTAGCGCGGAAACCTGTGGCATTCGAAAGTAAAAATGATAGTGGCTGCGGCATCCAGGATTGAACTGCGTGCCACAAGCCGGGCAGCGAGAATCACCATGCATGTACTGGAGAATCGTTAGGATCGCACCGCAGGCGCCGCAGAGTACTCCCTGTTGGTTCCATTCGTTCTCCTCCCAGACTGCGATCGGATGATCGGCAAGCGTCTCGTGGCAATCCTTGCAGGCATAGTACAGGCCGCAACATTTCATCTTGATGGCGACGATGTCGGTAGGTCCGTGATAGTGCTCACAGCGGGTTCGCGAGTCGAGATTTACGCCACGCACGCTCGGACGAGTCAGCGTCATCGTTTCAGTTTAACTCGGCGTAGGGAATTCACCCGATCGTCAACAATTCTTCGTAGAAGCCACCGATCTCGCGCGCCCGGTCCACAAAGTGAATCTCCAATATCCAGTGCCGCTTTCGGCCGGAGGCGTCCGGCATCCGCATGCGGTTGTGATTCTTGGGGTGGACATAAAGAGTGACTTTGTCCCCCGCGATTTTCTCATGCGGAAAAACGCCAATCAGATGCCCGGCAATAGGCCCGCCATATTCCCAGCCATATTGCTCAGCCAACCGCTGCGCATACGCGTACAGCTCCGCTGCGGTGATCTCAGGATGCTCGTGAAAATACCGTTTGCCGCTGGCGAATGCCTCTTCGATGTCGCGGCAGAGCTTGTGCTTCAGTGGATCGTTCCCTACAACGTACGTCCGGCCAAAATCGGATTCCCAGTCCTCAAATACAGGACCGAAGTCCAGAAAGACGATGTCATCCTCTCGAACCGTCAAGTCAGGCGGATTCTCATCGTACGGAGCCAGGGTGTTGCACCCTGCCCGAACGATGCGTTTGTGCCAATAACGCGAGATCCCATACATGCTGCCGGCGAGCGCATAGATGTTCTCATTGATTTCGCTTTCCTTTGCCCCTGGTCGAATCAGGCCCTGCGCTTGGATCTCTGCGAATAGCGCCTGGGCCTTTCTTTGAGCGTCCAGCAGCCCAGCGATGAACTCTTCTTCCGATTGCTCCATAGAAATCAGATTACCTGCCCTCAAATAGTGTGACGCAAAAACCGGCGGCAGATTCAGCGGACAATCAAAGTCGATATAATCCTAGCAATCGCATCGAAGCCCCGGAGATCGACAGCGGCTGCTGCGAGGGATTCTAATACAGCTCTCAGATTCATGTGGCGCCATGTCTGCATCTGAGTATGTATTGGAAGCAGGTTTGTAACTTTTGGATTTCCCAATGAATCCAAGCTTTCGGGCAACGATCTATCATGTTGCAAACATTTAGGAACGAAGACTGGACCAGCCGATGCTGATCTATCTCCTCGCGTTTGTTGGGGGTGTTCTGACGATTTTGAGTCCGTGCATCCTGCCCGTTCTGCCATTTGTATTCGCCCGTGCGGACCAACCCTTCCGCCGTTCAGGCTTGCCTTTGCTTGTGGGAATGGCGCTTACGTTTTCCGCTGTGGCTGTCGCGGCTGCATTCGGGGGCCATTGGGTAGTGCGCCTGAACCAAGGTGGGCGATACCTGGCGATGATCATCTTCCTCGTGTTGGGGGTGAGTCTTCTCTTCCCGTCCATTGCAGAGGCGTTGACTCGTCCGCTGGTGCGTGCGGGCGGCAAACTGCAGGGTGGTCCGTCTGCGGAAACCGGGATTGGAAAGTCCTTTGTGTTGGGAGTCTCGACAGGCCTTCTTTGGGCTCCCTGTGCGGGCCCGATCCTTGGCTTGATCTTGACCGGGGCGGCAATCCAGGGACCGGGTGCCAGATCTTCGTTCTTGCTATTGTCCTTTGCGCTAGGTGCCGCGACCTCTCTGGGAATTGCACTCTTCGCTGGCAACAAAGTTTTCTCAGCCCTGAAGCGTTCGCTCTCGTTTGAGGTCTGGATCCGTCGCGGATTAGGCGTTGCGGTGATCATGGGAGTCGTTGCGATCGCTCTGGGCTGGGACACAAATCTACTGACGAGGTTTTCCTTTGTGGACACTTCGAGAGCAGAAGAACATCTGATCGACGCATTGCATCCAGATAAGGCGGCCGCAGTTTTGGCGGCTAGCGCAACCGAAGCTCAACCGACCCTTGACGACGAAGGTCCCTTTCCGGACTTGAGCGGTGCTGTTGCCTGGCTGAATTCGCCTCCACTCACTAGCAAATCTCTAAAGGGAAAGGTTGTGCTCATCGACTTCTGGACCTACTCTTGCATCAATTGCCTGCGGGCATTGCCCTACGTGGAGGGTTGGGCAGCCAAGTATAAGGATGCTGGTCTGGTAGTCATCGGCGTACATACACCGGAGTTTGCATTCGAGAAGGAACGCAGCAATGTCGAGAAGGCGGTGCGCGACCTGAAGGTCAACTATCCGGTCGCCATCGACAGCAATTATAAGATTTGGCAGGCCTTCAACAATCAGTATTGGCCAGCGCACTACTTCATCGGCGGCAAAGGGCGGATTCGATATCACCACTTCGGCGAGGGCGAATACAGCGAGTCGGAGCGCGTGATCCGGGAGCTTCTGAAGGAAAACGGAGCACAACTGGCGGCATCCGAGGATATCGCTGTCTCGGGCGCGGGAGCGGAAGCCGCTCCTGATACCCCCAACCGGCGTTCACCGGAAACCTACGTCGGCTATCATCGCGCAGAACACTTCGCTTCCAGCGAGGCGATTGCTCGAGATTCCAAGCGAGCCTATACCCCGCAAGCGAGACTCTCGCTGAATCAATGGGCTCTCGGTGGGACTTGGAAGGTCGGAGCTGAGAGCGCGGTGCTTCAGACGGCTCCCGGGAAGATTATCTTCCGTTTTCATGCGCGCGATCTTCACCTCGTCCTAGGGACCACTGAGGATGGCAGGCCGGTTCGCTTCACTGTGAAACTGGACGGCACAGCGCCAGGTATTGATCATGGCGCGGATGTCGACAACAACGGTTCAGGCACCGTGCAGGACCATCGGCTTTATCAACTCATCCGCCAAAAGGGAGCCGTGGAAGATAGAACATTCGAGATCGAGTTCGTTGATCCCGGCGTGCAGGCGTTCGCATTCACGTTTGGCTGATCTCGGCTCAGTAGCCGGGCGGAGCAGCGTCAGCTCGAACTTAACTTACAATGGCGGGGCGTTCCGCAGAGTACAGATGAACGCCTGTTCCTTCGACAGCTGCTGAGGGACGAACATGTGTTTGGCTGCCCACTGGAAGATCTCTTAGGGCAAGCGGCGACGCTGATTGTCGATTCTTAATTGGGATTGCATTAAGCGCAAAGCATTCTGAAAGGACCATGTTCTTATGAAGACTGTCGTGGCTGTCCTCATGATTTCGCTTTGTTCCGCGGTTGCAGCTCAGCAGTTCTCCTCCGTCCCTGGCCAGGGAAGATCGATGGTTGTGACGAAGCTTGGAATTGTCGCCGCGCCGCAATTTCTCGCTTCCCAGGCCGGTGCGCACATTCTGGAACAGGGCGGCAACGCCGTGGATGCCGCAATCGCTGCAAACGCCGTTATGGGGGTAGTGCAACCGTATGTGAACGGTATGGGCGGGGACCTGTTTGCACTTTACTGTGACGCCAAGACGGGAAAACTCTATGGATTGAATTCTAGTGGTTGGACGCCGAAGGGGCTCACCATCGAATATTTAAAATCGCACGGCGTCGATCACATCAATCCCATCGGTGTCGAGACCATCGACATTCCAGGTGCCGTCGCGGGATGGGATGCCTTGCGCGGCCGTTTCGGCACGCTGCCTTTCTCTGAGATCCTCGCACCCGCGATTTACTATGCGCAGAACGGATTTCCACTCGCGGAGAGAAATGCGCGCTATTGGGTCGCGAAGACTTTAATGCAGCAGCCGGGCTACAAAGAAACGTACATGCCCAACGGCGTTGCTCCGAAACTGGGCGAAGAATTCAAGAATCCTGCGCTGGCCAATTCGCTCCGGCAAGTGGCAGAGCATGGCCGGGATGCGTTCTACAACGGCCCGATGACCGAGACCATGGTGAAATTCCTGCAAGCTCAGGGCGGCACACACACGCTCGAAGATTTTCGCGATTTTCAACCAGAGTGGGTCGAGCCAATCTCCACAACATATCGGGGATGGACCGTGTACGAACTTCCACCAAACGGGCAAGGAATCGCCGCACTAACCATGTTGAACATCATGGAGCAATTTCCGCTTGGACAATATGGGCACAACTCCGCGGATGCTCTGCAAGTCATGATCGAGGCGAAAAAGCTGGCATACGCGGATATGTATAAATATGTCGGCGACCCGCGATTCACGCCGGTTCCGGTAAAGGAGATGCTCTCGAAAGATCTGGCGAAGAAGCGTGCGGAGCTCATCAAGATGGATAAGGCCGCGTGCGAAGTGATTCCTTCCGACATCGAGAAGATGCTCGACGCTCACGGCAATTCGACGATCTACCTTTCAGCAATCGATAAAGATGGAAATATCGTTTCGCTGATCCAGAGTAACTACGCAGGTTACGGCACTGGAATGGTTGCTCCCGGCCTCGGTTTTTCTTTTCACAACCGCGGCGCGGGATTTCAGTTAGCACCGGGAGTGCCGAATTCACTGGCCGGACGCAAGCGCCCGCTACACACGATTATTCCGGCGTTCATGGAGAAGGACGACATTCACATCGGGTTCGGCATCATGGGAGGATGGAATCAGGCTCAGGCGCACGCGCAGTTTGTCGCGAACGTGGTGGATTACGGGATGAACGTGCAAGCGGCACTGGAGCAGCCAAGGTTCACAAAAGGAACTTTCGGAGGCTGCGATGTGCAGATGGAGAATACGATTCCGCAGTCCGTTCAAGATGAATTGACAAAGCGCGGGCACCGGATCGAACCGCTTGAGCCATTTTCTTTCACGGTGGGGCAAGGAGAAGCGGTGGTGAGAGACACAAAACGAAATGTGAACTTTGCCGGCGCAGATCCCCGCTCCGATGGTGAAGCGATTCCACAAGAGCCGACTACAAAGTGAACTACGCGATATCGTGCTGATTTGAGGCGGTCCGAAGTTTTGCGTGAGCAGCGATGACGGGACAGCAGAAATGGAGAAGGCAGCACGAGGGAATGACCGGGTGAATTGCAATGTCTGGCGCGCTTTATCTGTACTTGCGGCGCTGGCGGCAGTCGTTGGGTTGAGTGCGACTGCTCAGGTCGCGCCGAAAGCGCCCGATGCTCAGGTGCCGATACCCTTGTCGGTGGAGCGGGCATCGGCTGGAGATTCGCCGGAAGACCCCGGTCCGCTGGCCACGAACCTCTCTCCGGCATTGACGCACGGAGCGATACGCAAGGCTGCGCAGAAAGTGGCCGATTGGCAACTTGCGCGGGCAGAATCGATCTTCAGTCAGCAATGGACGTACGCGGCTCTGTACGACGGACTCCTGGCGGCATCGAAGACAACTGGAGATCCCCGCTATCACGATGCTGTCGTGAAGATGGCGGAGCACTTCGATTGGAAACTGCTCGATGCGCGATTTCCCCATGCGGACGACATGGCGTTGGGTCAGTCTTACATGGACTTGTATCTCGAGAAGCGCGAACCGGTGAGGATGGCGAATACGAAAGCGATTCTCGACCGTCTGACCGTTCGGCCAGATGATCCGGACAAATTGCTCTGGTGGTGGTGCGATGCACTTTTCATGGCATCCCCGGTGCTGGCCAGGATGTTTGCCGCAACCGGCGACCAGCGCTATCTGGACTACATGGATCGCGAGTGGTGGCGGACTTCCGCCGGTTTGTACGACCCTGCACAGCACCTCTACTTCCGCGACAGCCGTTACTTTACGCAGAAGGAAAAGAACGGCCAGAATATTTTCTGGTCGCGAGGCAATGGCTGGGTCATGGGCGCCTTTGCCAAGGTCCTTGAGGTCATGCCTAAAGACTATCCGGGCCGGGGAAGATATATCGCTCAATACAAAGAGATGGCGAACCGGATCGCCGGGATTCAGGGCGAGGATGGACTCTGGCGCAGCGGACTGCTCGATCCGGGGGCCTATGATTTACCCGAGGTTTCGGGTACCGCGTTCTTCACTTATTCACTGGCCTGGGGCATCAACCACGGCATTCTCGATCGAGCGAAGTTCGAGGCAGTGGTAACGCGCGCTTGGGCCGGAATGCTGGCCCACATCTATGCGGATGGCCGCCTGGGGTCGATTCAGCCCATCGATGGTCAGCCGGGTAAATTCAAACCTTCCGCGAGTTCCGTGTACGGAGTCGGCGGCTTTCTGCTGGCGGCATCGGAACTCGACGCGCTCTCGCAAACTGCGCCTCCAACGCCGCCCGGAACCTCTTTGCAGAAGTGAAAACTCCGATAGTAGAAGCCGCGGCCAGACCCGTGATTATTTCTCTTTGACCTTGATGACAAAATAGAGAAACGTTCCGCCCACGGGCAGTAGAAGCTGGTGGGGCACAGTTGCAGGGATGTGGACGATGTCCCCTTGATTCAGTGTTGTCTCAACTCCATTTAGCACGGCTTTGCCTCGGATCTCTCCAGGGTTCACTGTCTTGGCATCCTGCACCGTACCGCCAGTCAAAAGCTTCGCGCTTCCCCGTACGACGAAGAAAAAATCGGCATAGTTCTCATGAATCTCCGCTCCGCCGTTCTTGCTGCGAAGTGCAATCATGGTGAAGTGGTTTGGATACTCGCTCAACTTGCTGCTCGCCGTACCATCGGGACCTTGTGCCTGCGCGTCCAGCTCCGTAGCCTTTTCGATCAATCGACTTTGCGTCAGGTGATCTACCGTGAGGACTTGTGCACCAGCGAAAGGAACCAGACACGCCGCAAGGACCATGGATACAATCGACAGTTTCATGAATCACCTCGGAAACAGATCAGATGAAATCATTCTCAGTTTCGAAATCACCGCTCAACCAGCCACCATCGATGGCCAGCATCTGGCCATGTCCTACCGTTCAGACTGAATTTCTCCAAAAAAGTTGCGATCCTTTTCCGCTAAAGCAGATCCGCAATCGCCAGAGCATCCATATCGCTGTAAACCTGATTCTCTCCCCCCATGCCCCAGCAGAACGTATAGCGATTGGTTCCAACTCCGGCATGAATCGACCAACCGGGAGAAATGACTACTTGTTTGTTGGCGACCACGAGGTGGCGCGTCTCCTTGCCAGGGCCCATCAGATGAACCACTCGCTGGTCCGCTCCAAGGTCGAAGTAGCAGTAAACTTCTGATCGCCTCATGTGCGTATGCGGCGGCATGGTGTTCCAGACGCTTCCGGAAGCGAGCCGCGTAAACCCCATCACCAGTTGGCAACTCCCGGCCCCCTCCAGGTGAATGAGTTTCGTTATCTCCCGCAGATTCGCGGTCTCAGCGGCGCCGAGCGTAACCTTGGCCTGTTCAGCAGCTCGGATGAATTGAGTCGGATACGTCGCGTGAGCCGGATAACTCAGCAGATAAAACTCCGCCGGGTGGGCCGGTTCTCTGGTGGAGAATACAATCTCTTCATTGCCCCGGCCAACATAGAGGGCATCCAGCTTCCTTAGCTCAAATGCAATACCGTTGACTTTGACCACCCCAGCACCACCGATATTCAGAACCCCAAGTTCCCGACGCTCGGTGAAATACGATGCCTTGAGCGCATCTTCGCTGGTCAAGAAGAGCGGCTCGCCAGTGGGCACAGCCGAACCGATCACGGTGCGGTCAAGATCGACATACGCCAATCCGATTTGTCCCGGATGAAAAAGATCGTCGATCAGAAATGTCTCGCGCAATTCTTGCGTAGTCATCGTTCGATAGCGGATAGCGTCTGCCATTTGCAATATTCTCACTGGGCTCATACTCTCTTTCTGGCAAGCGTTGTGGGCGCTGCCATGGCTCACAACCATGGCCCCGACACAATAAGGAGTAACGATACTACAGCCACTCGTGGTCATGAAGATGGACCCTGGAGTAGGTCACACGTCCGATTTGATCGTTGTGAGACTCGGTTCGAGAAAACATCACGGTGCTGAAGTGAATAGCGTTGTAACAAACCCCACTCGCCACACTCATTTGCAAGTGAGTCGCCGTAGACCAGCGCAATCGGTATCTGAATAGCAAAGAGAGAGTGAAAAGAAGATCGTCGCGCATATATATGGCCGAGCACTCTGATTGGCGCATTTTGTCTTTGCATTGCAGGAGTTCGCGGTCTATTTATTCTTGCGGAGCCGCCCTCTCGATTCTTTTCGCCACTCTTCCGACTTGCGCATGGGGGCAACAGTTGCGCCTTACCAATCCAATCAACATCGATCGCACGGGAGAAGTGGTCGAGATTCCGCTGGACCAAGTCACCAACCACTTGCATTTTTCCGCGGCACAACTGCGGTCGCTCATCGCCACTAACGCTGCAACCCAGCAGCGGGTTCCAAGCCAGCTTTACAGCAGCCGACCCAGTGCCGAGCCGGACACTCTGCTCCTGCTGGTGAAATTGCCGGCTGAAGGTGTCATGAATGTTGCCTTCAGGTTAGATCCCACCGCATCGCCGCAGGAACCCTTGGTGTTCGGTCGTGCGATTTCTGAGCGAAAAGACGACTTTGCCTGGGAAAATGAGGTCGTAGCATATCGAATCTATGGCCCGGCACTAGAGGCGACAGGTGAGATTTCCTCCGGCATCGATGTATGGTCAAAGCGCATACCAAATTTTGTCGTAAACAGCTTCTACCAGCAGGATCACGAATCTGCTATAACGCACAACCCCGCCCTGTCATACCACAACGACAACGGAATCGGGCTCGACTCCTATGACGTGGGGCCATCCCGCGGCTGCGGAGGCACAGCGGTGTGGGCTGACCGCAAGCTGAATGTCTCAAAGAACTATACTTTCGCCAGAATCCTGGCTGCGGGGCCAATCCGTTTTGAGTTCGAGGTGTCATACGCACCGTGGCAGGCGGGCGGAAGAATGGTTGCTGAAACCAAGCGCATCACTCTGGATGCGAACTCTCATTTGAACAAGATTGTGTCGACCTTTACGTTCGACGGAAAGTCGCTCCTCAATTTAGCGGCGGGCATCGCGATTCACGAAGGCGGTGTTCCCACCTTGCCCAGCGGAAAAAGCATTGCCGCCGTCTGGGATCGACCACAAAATGCATCCGCTGGAAGGATTGCGACGGGCCTCGTGTCAGCGCCCGCCGAACACGCGACGACAATGACTGTAGCGAATCACGCGCTGATGATTTTTCAGCGGCACTCGGGTGAATCCTTCATGTACTTCGCCGGGGCCGGTTGGTCGAAAGCCGATATGGCGACGCAGGAAGATTGGAATATGTACCTAGTCCGCTTCGAGGAATTGCAGGAACATCCGGTCGCTTTCACTTGGACAAAATGATGAGGACTTGCACGACGGCATCGATTTGAGGCGAGGGCGACGCCATTACTACGTCATGGTCCCGCTGATGCTTGCGGATGGCAACTTGTTCTAGATTGTGAGTCTTCAGACCGACACGGAGCTTCGTAAGAGCTTTGGCGGACGGCATTTAATCGGTGCGCGGCGTCGCGCTGGCCAGCGCGAGGATCGCTCCCGCAAACAGCAACGTGTCGAAAAAGTAGTTGATCCCCTCAACTTTGACGTCGGTGCTCGGATTGGCCAGCGCCGCGATCAGAATCGGCACGTAGATGAACAAAACCAGCAGCACCATCCAGGTGCCGAGATAAGTTGCCGCCATCCGAGTCTTCTTAGCCAGCAGAATGCATGCTCCGGCAACCAGAAGAAGTGCGCCCGTCACATAGTCAATGAGCAGGCGCCCTGGAATCCAGGTGGGAATCAGTTTTTCGAGCGGGACGCCGGGAACGTTCGCTGGGTGCAGAAAGTGCTGAACACCGAAAAATAAAGCTGCGATCGCGACCAACGCGCGACCGACGGTTAAAAGTTTGCTTCCGCTTTGCCCTCGGCCTTGCTCGCGCATGGCGTTTGCGGCAAGAATCCAGCCTCCGCCCGCGAACGACAGTTCGCGCATGACAATGACCCATGCAATCCTGTCTCTGGGGTTGGCGAGAGCTCGCGGGATGTGCAACATCGCCACAAAAAGAACCATCATGATCCCGAACAGCAGGCCGGACCATCGCACCTGAATTCTTGTGGCGATGCTGACGGACGCGGCGAACAACGCAAAGCCAACGAAATACGCCCAAAACAAACGCCATGGCATATACGAGGGCACGCCGAGCATGATGAACCTCGCGCCCGAGAGATGCTCCGCGCCGAAAACCGCTAACGGGGTCGCGAAACACAAATTGCTCCAGACTACGATTTTGTCCAGGCCGCCAGCCCGCGCGATATCGGTTCTCGAAGCCCACAGCGCAACGAGGAAAAGCACGATGGCAGCGCCGCTCATCGAAACCACCGTGCGAGAAACCTCAAGAAATGTGGCAAGAATCATTGAGTCCATGTGGATGCCAAGCGTAAGCCTGCGTTGCTCTTCGCGAGCGCTTCCCGATTCTGCTTCGCCCAGTCACTATCTGGCGGCACTGCCCTCGTGGGAGGCCCTGCTTCAGTTCCACAGGCGCAGGGCCCTTCCATCTTAGCCTCAGTCATGTAGAAACAGCTTCAGGCAGGCACAGACGTAAACGACTTCGGTCCGGCTTCGCGAATCGGTCGCCGGCCGATTCTGTGATTGCTCTGAGAGCTGGTGGTCGAACGAACGGACGTCGAAAAGAGCAACAAGGAAAACATAGATCCAATCAGCCTCGTTCGGTTTGTCATTGCCTTTTCTTAGGTACAGTTTCACGAAGAGAGTGACATTCAAAGTTGTCCGAGGCCATATCCACTTCTCTAGAGAGTTCGATAGCCATTGCAGTGATGGCCGTAAGGACTGCGCCAGTTTCCGGCTTGCTGTCAAGCCGCCAGGACTAGTCTTCTAGCTACGCCCTTGAAAGTAAATGGTTTACTTGCTACGCCAGGAGACACTTTGCCATGTATTCATTTTTGTAGTAATATTTACTCATAAATGGAGACATCCTTATGGTTACGATCCCGCAGGCCGTTGTTGGTTTCTCGTGGGATACTGCCGTCAACCTGTCGAAAAAGGAGAACCGAACCCGACTCAGTCCGGCTGCCATCAAAGGCCTTCTTCGGATCGCGACACACTGGGATTTACGGGATGACGATACCCGAGCTTTGCTGGGTGGCATATCCAGTGGTAGTTTCTACGCATTGAAGAACCGAGCTGCCAAGACGCTCGGTGAGGATCAGCTCACGCGAATTTCGCTTCTGGTCGGGATCTACAAGGCACTGAACATTCTTTACGGCCGAAAGCTCGCAGATGCTTGGATCGGTTTGCCGAACACCAATCCGATGTTCGGCGGAGACTCACCCCTCAATTACGTGAAGAAGGGCGGCATACCTGCTTTTCTGAGAGTTCGCCAACTCTTGGACGCGCGTCGCGGCGGCAGATGAAAGCCCCGAAGCAGACCAAAGTGGAACGCGACGGGACTCACCGTCTTATTCCGTATCGCTACGGCGATCGCGGCAGGCCAATCCTCAATCTTCTCGCACAAGACGACGACGATCTGCTCAACGATCTCACGGAGCTGGAGGGCGCCACGAACGACAGACTGCTTGGCGAGAGCGGCCGGCTGCCAGGCATCAGCATCATCGAGCTGGTTTCCGGCTTCCGGCTGGCGCATATCGTGAACGCGTCCTTCACTCACCCGAATCCTTTTGGAGGACGGTTCAACGGCCGGGAACGAGGAGCTTGGTATGCGGCTTTCGAAATGCGAACGGCACAAACGGAAGTGGCCTTTCATCGAGCTGCGGAACTGAAAGAGATCGGATGGAAAGCGGAAGAGCTGTTTTCCTATATCGATTATCTCGCCGATTTCAGAAATGAATTTCATGACATCCGGGGAGATCCAGATTTCGTGGACTGCTTGAACCCGAACAGCTACGCCGCCTCCCAAACTCTTGGACTTGCCCTGTTGACCAGCGGCTCAGCGGGAATCGTCTATCAGAATGTTCGGCACCAGGACGGTGTCTGTATCGCCTGCTTTCGTCCTCCCCTGGTCTTAAATGTGCGTGAGGGGCCTATGGTGACGTTTACTTTCACTGACGCGGAAATGACTGCTGCTGTGATTGAAAACTGACGCTACATAACCGGACGCGGTCAGATACGGAAATTCTGATGCCGCTCCGTCGTAGTGCGGAGGCTGCCGAGCAGATTACGGAAATCTTCTGCTCACGAGGGATGCTAACACGACGTAGCAATCACGAAACGCGAATGTAGATGAGAATCCACACTTTAGTACGAGTTGCTTCGTCTTCCATCCCTGCTCGCGAATCCCATGCCCGCCAGGATGCCTCGCATATAAGCGAAGCTGGCGATCACCCCCGGCGTCGGGTCGTCGGGATGAATCTCATACTCCAGATCGACGAAGCCTTGGTACTTCGTTGCGATGAGCGCTTCAAACATCGTCCGCACCGGTAGGATGCCGTCTCCTACCGCGACCTGACTGTCCTTGCTTTGGGAATTTGCAAGATCCTTCATGTGTACGTTGAATAACCTCGGACCTGCTTCGCGGATCGCTTGAACCGGGTCTGTGCCGGCGCGAATCGTGTGTCCGACATCGATGCAGCACCCGATTCGGGGATCCATACCCTTCACCGCGCTTAATATATCCAGTGGCGAATGCCACAATTTATCCTCGGGGCCGTGATTGTGGATCGCGACGCGGATGTCGAACTTCTTTACGAATTTCTCGATTCGCGGCAAAGTTTCGGGTGCGGGGTCGCCGGCGACAATCACACCAATACCGGCTTGCTTGCAGTATTCGAATTTGCTCTCGATGTCATCGTCTTCGTCTTTCGCAAAATAGATGGTCCCGGCAGCGTGAAGCTTGATGCCCGCCGCGGCATAGTCCACCAGCGCGGCCTTTTCCTCCCGCGGATCCACGGGAAGATGATCTTTGACGTCCTTCGCGTTCAGCGCGAACACATTGAGCTGCTTCATGATGCCGATCATCTGCCCGCGGCTGAAGTTCCGAAAAGTGTAGCTCGCCAGGCCCAATCGAATCGGCAATGCTTCCTCGACCGCTGCCGAATCGTGCGCCAGGGAGAAGAGACGGCCCGGGACGGCAAGTCCTGCCCCAACCAGTGCCCCTGAGCGAAAGAAATCTCGACGAGAAACAGTACCTTTCTTAAACATGCGGCGCCCAGCCTTTCTCGTACTCGCGACCCCACCTCGTCATTGCTTCCGGGTCACCCTGGATCCGTCCATCTTTCGTGTCGAGATGCAACTCCCGATTCACTTCCCACGCGACGTTGGAAAGCTGCAGCATCGTCACAGCTACATTGCTGATAGAGACAGGAGCATTGAGCTTCTCCCCGTTACGAATTCCCGCGATGAAATTCGCGAAATGAGCGTCGGTCATGGAATCGCTGCCAATCAGGTCGGCGGATGAACTGGTATTCCCTGTCTTGAACTCGCTTGTCTTGCTTCCCTTAAGGTCATATATCTCGTATCCACCGCGATCCACCAGCACTGTCCCCGTGGTTCCCATAATTATCGAACCGCGATCGCGTCCGTAGACCTTCATTCCCTGGCAGCTCTTACCCTCCCACGAAATCATCTTGTCTTCGTATTCGAAACTCGTTACCAGCGTGTCATAAAACTGCCAGTCGTCTTTGAACTGGTACCTGCCCCCTGAAGATGTGACTCGCTCCGGGTAGTCGACGCCCAGCGCCCAGCGGCAGACATCGACCTCGTGGGTGCCATTATTAAGCGTCTCGCCGGTGCCATAAACCTTGAACCAATGCCAGTTATAAGGATGCACATTATCCTTATACGGACGGCGTGGCGCCGGGCCCTGCCAGAGGTTCCAATCGAGCTGCGGCGGAACGGGAACTTCTTTGCCTGTGCCAATCGACTTCCTCGTATTTACGTACCAGGCTTTCGCGAGGTAGGGTCTACCGATGATTCCTTCATGAATTCTTGCGACGATTTCGATGGTGTGGGGTGAGGAGCGCTGTTGCGTTCCGACCTGCACGAGCTTGCCATACTTCTGTTGCGCTTGCATTAGCATCTCGCCCTCCGCAGGATTGTGGCTGCACGGCTTCTCCACATAGACGTGCTTGCCCGCCTGCAATCCGGCGATGGCCATAGGCGCATGCCAATGGTCGGGTGTTGCAATAGTGATGGCGTCAACGTTTTTCTCTTCGAGTATCCTGCGAAAGTCTTTTTCTGCCACCGGAGCCTCGCCAAACTCCTGCTGAGCCCGATCGGCGAACTTTCTTAGAATATTGCTGTCTACGTCGCAGACATGCGAGACGCGGGCGGCGCTCCGGTTCGCCTTGAGGGACGCGAGGTGCGCGTAGGCGCGCCCATTAAGACCTATCACAGCAAAGTTGAGCCGGTCATTCGAACCGAGAATTTGACTGTAGCTTCTAGCCGTGGTTCCTACGGCAAGACTGGCCGATCCTACGGCGAGGGCGTCGAGAAATTCACGTCGCGTAACCATAAATTCTCCTTGTAGCAGGAGTCGTGTCGCAGGCATCCATTCCCGAAGTCGCGAGACCCTCTTCGTCGATGGTGGTCAACAGAGAGCTTCTGATCAGCAGGAAATTCCGGCTTTCGTGAGCGTTTTCTTCAGTCCTTCCATACTGATGCGTGTGGACGCTTCTGGCGTGCCTGCGCCGCGCCAGTGGGTTTCGAGGCTTAGGCCATAGTGAAAGCCATCTCGCTGTAAAGCGAGAAGTTGCCCAACCCAATCCACCATACCCGCGCCTACCGGAGCCCAATCGTATTTGTGATCAGGCTTGCTCACCACGTCTTTACAATGACAATGCCCGATTCGGTCCTTGGGCAGCAATTCGTAGCTGGTTGGATATGGCGTGCTCCCTAAAGCTGCTGCATTTCCAGGATCCCAGTTCAGCATGAAGTTCTTGTTGGGAATGGCCTTCAGCAGGGCGGCGGACTCTTCACCCGTTCCCGTATTGCAAGACATCTCGTTTTCGAGTAGCAGAACAAGGTGGTTCTTTGCGCAAAGCTCTGCAGCTTGCTGCAGTTTGGCATTGATGGCTGCACGATACGGCCGTTGATCATCCAGTCGCCAGTAGTCGAAACAGCGAATCCTGTCCGTATTGAAAGATTTGGCAAACGAGATACACCGGTCGAGCAACTCATCCTGCGCGCTGGCCTCGAAGTCCGCGTGGAACTGGTCTCGATTTTCGCTCTGCGACGATCTCGGAGCCCCAGGCCAGTCTGTCTTAAACAGCGGGCTTGCGATGTCCGTGACTTGCAACTTGTGTTCGGCGAGGATTTTCCGCGCATCGTCCACTTCTTTCGCGTCGAGTTTGGTTACGTTCTTGTTCCACATCGAACGCAACTCGATCCAACGGAGCCCGAAATCGCTTGACACGATCTGGCATGCTTTCTCGAAGTCCTGCGTGATCTCATCATTGATCACTGCCAGCCGGAACGGGCAACTGCCTGCGCGCGGCGCCGACGGATTCATTAGTAACGATGCGCCCGCTCTCTCGGCCAGTGGCGACATCGCGGCCCCCAGTCCGGCTAGTCCTAGGCCCGCGAGCACCTTGCGTCGTGTATATCCCATTGCACCTACCTCTGTTCAGAAGATACTCCGCCGGGAGACTTCCATCATTTTAGGCCTTGGCCTGCCTCGTGAGCAGGCCTTCGAAGTGACTAGCGAGGATCCTAATAAAGTCTGGAAAAAGGCGCTGACGTCGCGCCGCTGCGCGGGAGACCGCGTCGCACACTGATTAGATTCCTGAACGAAATCCCACGTAGCATGTGCCGCTGCCCAGCATACAACTTCCTCCACCGTGCTGGATTCCGCTCATGTAGGACGCGTCAAGATCGCCGTACGACGGTCCTTACTATTTCATCGCTTAGACTGTATATGGCGTAAAATATCGGCGATTGAGGTTCCAGCCGCCGGAATCAGTGCAAGCGTATCAGTCAGGGAGACGTTGTGGATGAAAAGATCAGCATCCTGATGGTCGACGACCAGCCGGGCAAACTGCTCAGCTACGAAGCCATGCTCGACCAATTAGGCGAGAACCTGATCAAGGCCCATTCGGGAATGGAAGCCCTGGAGCACTTGCTGAAAACCGACATTGCGCTCGTGCTCATGGATGTGAGCATGCCGGGAATGGACGGTTTCGAAACAGCGCAGATGATCCACGATCACCCGCGCTTTCAAAACACGCCAATTATCTTCATCTCCGGAATTCATATGACAGACCTCGACCGTCTGAAGGGATATCAACACGGGGCTGTCGATTACGTATCCGTTCCCGTTGTTCCAGAGTTGCTTCGCGCGAAAGTGAAGGTGTTCGCAGAGTTGCATCGCAAAACGCAGCAACTGGAAGTGCTCAATGCCCAGATAACCAGATTACAGGACGAAGAGCGGAGACGCATCGCGCGAGAGTTGCACGACAGCGTTGGGCAACTGCTTGCCGCAATCGCTATGAACGGTATTGTGGTGGATGCGGAGTCTCACAGGCTGAGCCCGGATGCGGCCAAACGTCTCCTGGAAAACGCGACGATGGTCGAGGAGGCGAGTAAGCAGATTCGTACCATTTCCCATCTACTGCATCCTCCCCTGCTGGATGAACTTGGACTTGCATCTGCGCTTCGCTGGTATGTCGAGGGATTCTCCGAACGCAGCAAGATCGACACGACGCTCGACATTCCGGAGAACTTTGCGGATCTATCGAAGGATACGGAGCTTTCGATCTTCCGCGTCGTGCAGGAGTGCCTCACTAATATTCATCGTCATGCTGCGAGTCCGATGGCCGGAATTCGCATTATGCAAGACGAGGCTTGCCTCCGAGTTGAGATCAAAGATGCCGGCAAAGGGATTCCACTCGAAAAGCTGTCCGCATTTAGCTCAACGGCTCGCACCGGGGTTGGCCTGCGCGGAATGCGAGAGCGCTTGCGGCTGCTGGGCGGCACCCTGAACATCCAATCAAATAGCCGAGGAACACGGGTGACTGCTATTTTGCCGGTTGCGCGTGTTGCGCCTGCTCGCATAGCCCAAGACATCAGCAGCCGGTCACGCTGACCTCACAGACGCGGTGTCAAAATCGGTTAATAAATGTCTTCACTGAACCCTGGCGGGTGGACGACACGGCGTGTGAATGCTATCGGCGCCCAAATTTGCGTGCAGAGGCAACACGCAGAGCGCATTCAACGCGAGGGTTTAGTATGAATTTCATGCCGAAACTCCATTTTCGTCTCTGCGTTCTCCTTCTTGTTCTGTTGCAACTCGGCTTCGCGCAAGAGGTCAGTTTCCGTATCACGCCTCTTCACCCGGTGGAAGATCTGCGCGCAGATGCGCTCAAGGCACAGCCTCCACCCGAGCTTGGGACCTTCCTCAAACCCGATCTGGTGGAATTGGTCAAACTCGATCCAACGATCGAGCTCGATATCCGCTACGCAACCACGAACAATTTTCTGGGCACGCCCGTCTACACGCGGGCACGCGCCTTTCTTCAGCGGCCGGCGGCGGCAGCGTTGCTACGCGCTCATCGCGAACTCCACGCTCAGGGATACGGTTTGATCATCCACGATGGCTATCGCCCGTGGTACGTCACGAAAATGTTTTGGGACGCCACGCCCGACGACAAAAAGATTTTTGTGGCTGACCCGGCAGCGGGCTCCAAGCACAACCGAGGGTGCGCCGTGGACTTGTCCCTATATGATTTGAAAACGGGCAAGGAAGTAA